>OFFJ01002443.1_pt1 | contig 11867 bp, 6 predicted proteins | sample 1521261 | NCBI WGS metagenome assembly OFFJ01 (sample SAMEA3504122, study PRJEB24116) | mouse gut metagenome | biome: mouse gut; feature: mouse-associated habitat; material: faeces | place: Denmark | collected 2011 | reverse complement strand
TTTCCAGAAATATGGGAACTGCACAGGTGGGCAGCGGAACTCCTAAGACAGGAATTGCTTTTGACGCAAGATATGTGCTCTGCCTGGGTGTATTCTTTGCCGGTGGATATCTGGTAATCAGTAAGAAGAAAAAGAAAGTTGATGTGGAATAAGGATATTTATTTTATAGGTGCTGCACATCTGCGATTAATTGCAGATGTGCAGCACTTTGTTCTGTATCAGAGAAAGCGGAAAAATTCTTTCAAAGCATAAGGGAAATTGCAGTTAAGGCAATTCCTTTTTATTGTTGCCCAATATTTCCTAAAGTTTCTATCCAAACAACCGATAAATAAATTAGATAACAATTCAGACAGCTGGATATACTAACAGTATAGAAAGAGAGACAGAAAGGGAGGAGATGCCTTTATGCGTATAGAAGCATATAATCAGATAGGCCAGGTTTTTAATACGGGGAGAGCTTCCAGAATTAAAGGCAGCGGAGCCGTCTCCAGAAGAGATGAAGTGGAGATTTCACAGGCAGGCAGGGATTATCAGGGAAATTACCGGGTGAAGGAAAACGATGAAGTGCACAATTATCAGTTTTCCTATGTGCATGTGAAGGAGAGTGATTTCCGGAAGGAAGGGTTCATTCTGGCCGGGTTCCGGAACATCGACGAGACCATCCGGGAGGAACAGGTGCAGAAACTGATGCTGGCAGAGGCTCTGGGGGAGGCCCGGTATGCCAACCATGCCAAGACCACCTTCCTCAACAGCATGTCCCACGATATCCGCACGCCCATGAATGCCATTATCGGTTTCACTTCCCTGGCGTTGTCGCACATTGAAAACCGGGAACTGGTGCAGAACTACCTGGAGAAGATCATTACCTCCGGCAACCATCTGCTGAGCCTGATTAATGATGTGCTGGACATGAGCCGTATCGAGAGCGGCAAGGTGAAGATAGAGGAGAAGGAGGCAAGCCTGCCGGAGATTATACATGACCTGAAGACCATCGTGCAGTCGGACGTGAAGGCAAAGCAGCTGTCCTTCTTCATTGATACCCAGGATGTGACGGACGAAATCATCGTCTGCGACAAGCTTCGGCTGAATCAGGTGCTGCTGAATCTGCTGAGCAATGCCATGAAATACACCAGGCCGGGAGGCACTGTCAGTGTGCGGATTATCCAGACCGGGGACGCTCCGGAGGGGTATGCGGCTTTTGAATTTCGGGTCAAGGATACAGGTATCGGCATGAGCAGGGAGTTTCTGGAGCATATTTTCGAACCCTTCGAGCGGGAACAGACTGCCACCATCAGCGGAATCCAGGGGACGGGGCTGGGACTTTCCATCACCAAGAACATTGTGGACATGATGCACGGTACCATTGCGGTGGAGAGTGAGACGGGGAAGGGAAGCGAGTTCGTTGTGACTTTCCGGTTCAAAGTTGCCGGTAAACCGTTAAAAACAGAGCATCTTTCCCAGCTGGCGGGAATGCGTGCCCTGGTGGTGGATGATGATATAAATACCTGTACCAGCGTCAGCAAGATGCTTTCCGCCATGGGCCTGCGTCCTGACTGGACTACCCTGGGGAAGGAGGCGGTGGTCCGCAGCAGGTTTGCTCTGGAGCAGGAGGAACCCTTTGATTTGTACCTGGTAGACTGGCTTATGCCGGATATGAACGGTGTGGAGACCGTTCGCAGAATCCGCAAAGCCGTGGGTGAGGAAGTTCCCATCATTATCCTGACAGCCTATGACTGGGGGGATATCGAGGAGGAAGCCAGGGAGGCCGGGGTTACTACATTCTGCTCCAAGCCCGTATTCCTGTCGGAACTGTGCAATGTTCTGACGGCGCCTTATGAGACGGCGGCACAGGAAGAAAAGGAGGAGGCGCTTCCGGCGTGCTTTGAGGGGAAGAAAATTCTTCTGGTGGAAGACAACGAGATTAACCAGGAGATTGCCAGGACTATACTGGAGGAAGCGGGATTTGTCATTGATACGGCAGACGACGGGACTGTGGCCGTGGATAAAATGAAGGAGAAACCGGCGGATGCCTATGACCTGATTCTGATGGATGTACAGATGCCTGTGATGAACGGATACCAGGCAACCCGGGCCATCCGTAAACTGGAGGATCCTGTGAAGGCAGCTATTCCTATTGTGGCCATGACAGCCAATGCCTTTGATGAGGACCGTATGCTGGCCCTGGAAGCAGGCATGAACGGCCATATCGCCAAACCCATCGATATCTCGGTGCTGATGGAGACGCTGCAGGAGATTTTAAAAGGGTAGGCCGGGTTTGCGGAGGATGCCTGAAGGAGCATAAGAAAGCATGCAATTTTGGGAGCAGGCCGGTTTATTCCCGAACTGTGTTTGGTACAGTTCGGGAATTTTGCTTTTATTTTCAGGCATTGCCGGCTTCCGTCGGTTCCCTGCGCATTGTGTCTATGTCATCGGTTGAAAAGCCTGAAAAGATAGAGGCAATCTCTTCGGAGGGTCATTTTTTTATCTTTCTTCGCCTTAAGCTGTGCGCCAAACCCGCTTCCCTTGCGGGTTTGTGTGCATCCACAGTAAATCCCCAGACTTTCATGCAAGGTGGAGCAGCCCGTTGCATGGGGATTTACTGTGGATACATTGTGTATACATGAGGATAGTATGTTGTCAGGTTCGACACATTGATTTCCTTCCCTGCATAAGTCTGATACCAGCTTTCATATTCCGGATTATTCCATACAGTGCCGTCTTCGAAAGTCACTGTTTTCAGGCAGAGTATATTGTAGGCCATTTCGGTGGCAGCAGCATCTTCCAGAGACCAGCCGCCCTGGTAGTCTTCGGTCTGGCCGGGAAGAATGTTCAGCCATCCTGTGCGGACCAGGTGGCTGTAGGCGGGGGCGGAACTGCTGTCCATAAAGTCCCATTTGAGTTTCAGGGGCTGCCCGTCCGCATTATATGCCAGAAGGCAGTATTCCGTTTCCGTGATTGTCTGGTCCGTATAATTGGTGAGTACGTCATGAAGGTAAGGACTGCCGTCCTCATAAAAACGGATTTCCGCGCTTTCATGGATAATGGACAGATTCAGTTTCTCCAGTCGGATGCGCTGTTGTTCTTCTTTCAGAAGGTCTATCAGTATGGAGAAAACAGACATATTTTTATCCTTATAACATTTTTCCATATAAGAGCTTATCTGTTCTGAAGACATCCGGCCGGAAATGATTACCCCTGATAAAAAGCTGGTGTTTTCATCCTGCTGAGCCTTGTCCAGGAAGGAGAAAAGCAGGTCATCTTCCAGAAAAGGAATGACACTTATGAAAAAGGATGTATTGGAATTCTCGTAAAGGGTATGGCAGAGCGCTTCCTGTTCGGAAGGCTTCAGGGCGGAGAACACAGCAGAGAAGCCCGCCAGGTCATGCTCCTCAAGATATTCCCCTGCCAGGGCGGGAAGGTCATCGGGGTTCACCTTCCGGATGCGGGAAATCAGCGGTCTCTCCAGGTCGGGATATCCATTCGGGTTGTCTTTCCGAAGAGAAACAATCAGATTGCCAATGGCTGACAGGGCATCGGCATCTTCCGCATAATCCCTTGCGCCGTCCGCAAAATAAACGCCAATTTCAGAGCCGTCACTCAGAGGTACCGGTATCCGCCTTGCCAGAGAAATCGTTTGGCCTCCGCCGGACAGATTCCAACCCATTTCCATAATGTAGGAATCCTGATAATAGCATCTGTTTACGAAGGTATAGCCGGAAGTGGTACCGGATGCGGAACTTGCCGGAAGATTTGCTTTTTGTATGATATCTTCCGAAAATGAGAGGAGGGTATCTGCATTTTTCCTGGTCAGTATGTTGTCTTTTACCATGTCTTCGCAGGTCTGCGTGAACTGCTCGCGGAAACTGTCAGCGTTTGGCGCGTCAAAGGGTCCCAGGCTTGTGTAGCCGTCCTTTTGGACCAACACTACTCCGATGGTTCCGTCTGTGAAGCCTGTAAGAGGCTTGTTGCTTAAGTCTGCGCCGTCGATGTAGATGTAATAGACACCGTTGTCATATTCGCAGGAGGAACTGGCCAGGGAAGCGGAACTGCTGTCATTTTCGGGATTACTGCCATTTGAGCCGCTTACATCGCCTGAAGAGGTGTTCTTCGGTGCCGGAGAGGAAGCCGTTTTTGAGGATGCATTTTTTGGCAGAGTACTGCTGCCGGATTTTGCATAGGCTCCCAGAGCGGTGAAGCTTATGCAGATGATTAAGGTAACCATGGCTGTAATATATGACATGCATTTTGATTTCTTTCCGGATTTCATAATTGTACCTAACCTTTCTTTCATATCCTTTGCACCTTCTGTCAGGGTGACATATGGTACAGAATTGCAGCAGGTATTGTCTGTGCGGAGGAAAGCGAGCAGTGTGTTTCCGTAGGCTCGTTTTCCGGCGTCATCCAGACTGGCGGTCACGGCTTCGTCGCAGGCCAACTCGCAGGCTTTGTTCATTTCCCTGGCCAGCCGGCAGACAAAGGGGTTGAACCAGTGGACGCAGAGTATCAGCTGGACAAACCATTTGTAGAGCATATCCTGCCGCTTATAGTGAATCAGTTCGTGGGTGAAGATGTAGTATAAGTCGTTCATGGATGCAGTCTGTTTCCGGGTGTCCCGTTTTGACTGTGTTTGATCATATGCCTTGCAAAGGGAGGCGCTTTCGTTTTCCGGATTCTCCTCCGCCGGCAGCAGTATACACGGGCGGAAAAATCCGACCATGACAGGTGATGCGATCATGGGATTTGTACACAATTCAACTCTTCCCCTGATGCCCAGCCGTTCCTGACATTCAGCCAGCAGATTCAGAATTTCAATGTCCGATACCTGCGTGCCGCCGCTTTTGAGAAAGCTTATAAAACTTTGGTAAACCGTGACTTTCCGCACAAGGAGAATTATGGTAACTGTCAGCCAGATGACGAAAAGGCAGGTGCCCGGGGACGGCAGCTTCCGGGAGATGCTGTCAGGGAAGGACATGGTGCCGGCAGCATGATAATCTGCCTGTGTTTCGTAAGTATGCAGGGCGGCCGGGTCGGTGGTCAGGGATTCGGCGCCGGTATGGCTGCTCCTGCTTTCCGGATACCGATTCATAACCGGAACATCATTTTCTGCTCCGGAAATAGCGGCAGGTGCGCCGGCAGCGGGCACATTTTCACTGCTATCAGGAAGCGCGGCAGTCTCCATCCGGGTAAACAGATATCCGGTCAGGGTATTCTCCGGAGTAAAAGGCAGTACAAAACGAAGCGCCACTACAACCCAGATATAATATTGCCAGCGCCTGCTGAATCTTTCTCTGTACAGGGGCTTTGGCAGCAGCACCAGCAGCATCAGCAGCGTGCCGGACAGTGACAGGGACAGCAGTATTTTGATAAATTCAGTCATTTGCGGACTCCTTTTTTTGCACGCCGGGAAGCTTGTCGGCAGATGTCTCGTCAATGGTTGCGCCGGGGGAAGAAAGTGCGGATATACAGGCTGATGCGGCATCGGTTTCAGCAGATTCGCCGAGTCCTGCCCAGTAGCGTTCCACCTCCGCCATCTCATCTTCCGACAGAATGTCCTGTCGAAGCAGCGTGGACACCAGATTTTTCACGTTTCCGCTGTATACCCGGTTCAGGAAGCTGCGGGTCTGCGCGGTCTGGTATTCCGGTTCGGTGATGAGGGCTATGTATTCGTTGCGTCTGCCGATTTTTCTGATTTTCAGATATTTCTTCTCAATCAGGCGGGACAGGAGCGTAAGTACCGTATTTTTCTTCCAGAGGCTGCTTTCCTTTTCCAGTTCGTCCGTTATATGGGAGTACAGGGCGGTGCCTCCGTTCTTCCAGATGATTTTCATCAGGGTCAGCTCTGATTCTGAGATTTGCTGCAGCATAAGATTCCTCCTTGGATTTTATATTAACAACATGTCGGCATAATTTATATTAACACGATGTAGGCTAATCTGTCAAGAGGAGATGAAAAATAATTATAATAAAACGGCCTTTCCGTCAGCGGAGAAAACAGAAAAATTTCCACAGCGGGATATCCGCTTTAACTGTTTGGGGAGAAAAATTCGGGATGAATTCCGGTTACAGGAATTCATCCCGAAAATGTTACTTAATTCACACGGAGTATGAAGCGTTCCAACAGTTCTTTTATCAGAGAAGCCTGATTGGACAGTTCCACACTGGCAGCGGCGGATTCTTCACTGGTAGCAGAGTTCGTCTGTACCACGGAGGAAATCTCGTCTATGCCCCTGGTCACCTGGGCGATGGCTTCCGATTCCTGGGAAGTAGCCTCCGTAATCTGGTTGACGGATTCCACAACATGGGCGGATAATTCCACGGTTCTGGCCAGAGATTCCGACACATTTCTCACGATATTGTTTCCATCCTGAACGGTGGAGATAGAGCGCTCGATAAGATCTTTGGTTGCCTTTGCGGCTTCGTCCGATTTGGCAGCCAGGCTGCGCACCTCCTCCGCTACCACCGCAAATCCCCTTCCTGCATCTCCGGCGCGGCTGGCTTCCACAGCGGCATTCAGCGCCAGGATATTGGTCTGGAATGCAATGTTTTCAATGGAAGAGATAATATTGCCGATTTTTTTGGAGGAATCGGAAATTCTTTCCATGGCGGAAACCATTTCCTCCATAAGCCGAACGCTTTCGCTGACCTGTTCGCTGGCAAGCATGGAGTGGTCGTTGGCCTGCCTGCTGTTGTGGGCATTGTTTTTGGAGTTATCGGATATCCCTGTAATGGTGGATGCCAGTTCCTCCACGGAGCTCGCCTGCTGTGTAGCGCCCTGGGCCAGAGCCTGGGAGCCGTTTGAAACCTGCTGTGCCTCGGCAGCTACCTGGTCAACGCTGTCTCTGATCTGTCCGAACGTATTGCTCAGGCTGATCACAATGGTCCGCAGTGACTGCAGTATACTGCCCAATGCTCCCACATATATTTTATCATCCTTTGTGCGTACATTGAAGTTGCCATTTGAGATTTCTTCCAACAGATGGCATTCGTCGCCGATGACTTCCGTCAGTACATACTGACTGGTCCGCAAAGCGTCGCACATGGCACCCAACTCGTTGCGGCTGTTGTAGTTGACCGGAATATCCAGTTTTCCCTCACTGAAGCCTTTGAGCGCAACACTGACCTCCCCAACCGGTTTTGTGATGCTGTGAATGATCTGCAGCGCCATGAGCAGGACAAGCAGCGTTGCTACTGCGACAACCGCGATCATCCCATACTCTATCATCCGGCTGTCTTTTTGCTGCTGTTCAATAATCTGGTTCTGCTCGTTTAAAAGTGCATCGGAAATTTCCTGCGCGGTATGGATCATATCGTTTAATTTGGGAGTGCATTTATTCTTGATCAGCCGGATGGCATCCTCCTGCCTGCCGGAATTGATGGCGTCCAGAATGTCAGGCAGCTCATTATACCATTCGGTCATGGCGGCAATATATTCCTCTACCTTATCGTCAGACAGCGGATATACGTCTTTCAGCTCCTTCATGGCTTCGCTCAGCGTCTCCAGGGCGCTCTCCGCGCTGGCCTGCAGATCGGCATTCCCCGGGTCCGTGGGATCCAGAGCCATATCCCGCACATTTCGGGCGGCATTGTTGGTATAGATACGGCAGGTCAGGATCAGCTCGTTTGCTTTGACCTGGCTGTTTATGATGTTTACATATGTATTGCTTTGATTGTTCAGGATAATCAGCATCACAATTATGATTGCTACGGAAACCAGTATGGTTATACCAAATCCCAGAAACAAACTTACCTTAATCTTCATGTTCTTAAACATTTATTGTTCCTCCTGGTTAGACAAGTGTTCTTTCGGAAATTCCCGAACTTATATTCCGATATCCCGGATGATTACATGCCGGCCTTTTGTTCCGTCTCAGGGCGGCCTGCAAAGGAAACAGGCACAAATCCTCCGTTCGCTCACTTTCTTCCCTTCAGGGACGGCATCTGCATTCATCTTAATCCCTCCGTCACCCAAATACGCCTGATACCTGGTTACCGTCCAGCCGCAGGCTGTCTGCCCGCTCTGATACGGCTAATAGAATTATAACATGTTCTGCGGCAGAATGCTATAACAGTTTTTCAGGATGAATTATTTAAGCTGTTCTTTAAGTTTGCTGCTGTCTGTTGGAAGAGCAGTGCCTTCAGCGGGCGATATTCCTGTTGGTATAACTACAGGTTATTGCACTGAAAGGAGCCGAATGTTACACTGTGTATAGAAAAAATGGAGCAGAACCGTGGACAGAGGGCTTGGGGGGAAACTGGCATGTTGGATTACATGGACAGCAATATGATTATTCCGGATGTGTTTGATGAAGAAGAGTCATGTAAACGAATAAGCGTTTCTGCGAATTTAAGATATGAAGAAGAAAATGAATGCACTTACAAGTAAATTTCAAAATGAAAACAAATGAAAGCAACCATGTGAGGTTCTTGCAGAAAGCAGGACAATAGTGGTATAATACGGCAGAAAGCGCGAGGATTGGCGTCTGCGCTGATAAGAATTTACAGGATGAATGGCATGATGCATATAGCAATATGTGATGATGAACGGATATCATTGGAACAACTGACAGCAGAAGTGGAGGAGTGGGCAAAGACAGAGCAGGAGGTGTGCCGGACAGAAAACTACACTGCCGCCGATGTCTTTTTGTTTGCGTGGGAAGAGAAAAAGGATATCGATGTGCTCCTTCTGGATATTGAGATGCCGGGAATGGACGGCATTGCGCTGGCCCGCAAGCTGCGCAGGATGGGAGAACGGATCAGTATCATTTTTGTGACAGGCAATCCGGACTTTGCCCTGGAGGGCTACGAGTTGGAGGCAGTTTCTTATATTGTGAAGCCGCTGAAAAGGGAAAAGCTTTGGGCAGCATTGAACAGGGCGAAGGAGCAGCTGCGCCGCAGGCCGGCGATTTTGGCGCCGCTTTCCGCCGGGGAGGTGGAGAAGGTGTACGTATCCGATATCTGCTGTCTGGAAAGCGATGGGCATGACAGCGTTATCTGGAAAAGAGACGGCACAAAGATTGTGTGTAAGGCCGGACTTATGCAGTTGGAACAGGAATTGACGGAACGTGAATGCCGGGATGCTTTTTTCAAGCCTCACAGGTCTTATGATATTAATCTGGGATATGTGGAAAGAATAGGGAAGAAGGAAATCCGGATGGAAAATAAAATGCTGGTGCCTGTTGCAAGAGGAAAGTGGGAGGCGTTGAATCAGGCTTACATGAGGTATTTCCGGAAGCAGAGCTTCTGATAGGAGTTATACTCGTGAGCGTTGTGGTACTCCGGAACAGAAAAGCGGTATACACATGGAAGCGGTGCTTCTATTATCAAGATTGAATGCGCTCACGAGTATAGCGGAATAGAAGATGGAAAAAGCATGTTTGCGGAATAGAAAACGGAAAAAATACGCGCAAAGAGGTTCGGACGGAGTCATATGGCAGGGGGTGAGTGATAAAAGGATATGCTGCAGTTTGGGATCTGGTTGATATGGCTGGCGCTGTATCAATATTATATAGAACAGATTTGTGAGTTGGAGAAGGGATATGTTAAGAGAGTTGTGGTGTGGGGCCTTACGCTGTGTCCTTTGCTGGCCGCAGGAATATTTTCCCTGACGGGGGTGGCATCAGTTGGAACTGCCGGGAGGCGACTGGCGTTCGGAAATCGGCAGACTTGCGGAAAGTGGCTGGCGTTTGGGAGTTGGCTGATGGTAATGCTGATCCTTTTTTTGTACGTGTTGTTTTATGATACAAAGCCTTTCAGGCAGCAATGGTGGAAACCGCTTGTACCGGGAGCGGTGCTCGCTCTGTGTGCTGTGGGCGGGGCGGCGGAATTGGCAGTGCTCTTGAATGAAGCGGTTATGGTGGTTTTTCTGCTGATGCTGGCAGCGGAAAGAGGATATCTGCGGGCAGGGAGCATTCTGGTGAACCTGGCAATATATGGGCTTCTCGGCGCGTATGTATGGCGGAATGGGGAGACGGCAGAACGGGAAGTGATTGTCGGTATTTTGATACTGGAACTGCTTTTGTTCCTGGCGCTGGAGGGGACTCTTTTTTCCTGGCATCGGGGCTTTGCGGCGGAAACAGAGCGTTTCCAGAGAGATATATTAAGCCACCAATATGAGGAAGTGAAAGAAATTTACCTGAACATGAGGGGCTGGCGCCATGATTACCACAATCACCTGCAGGCCATGAAAGCCCAGATTGCCGCGGGACAGCTGGAGGAGATGAAACAATATCTCTCCGATCTGGAGCACAACCTGGAAAGAGTAGATACCTATGTAAAATCCGGAAATCTCATGGCTGACGCCATTTTAAACAGCAAGCTGTCTCTGGCGGAGCAGAAAGGAATCCAGGTGAACTGCAAAGCCATTCTGCCGGAAACGCTTTCCATAGAGGATGTGGATCTGTGCGTGCTGTTGGGGAATCTGCTGGATAACGCATTGGAAGCCTGCGAAAAGATTCCGGAGCAGCAGCGTTTTCTGCGTATCTATATGGTGGTAAACAAGTCTCAGCTCTATGTTTCCATCCAGAATTCCGCAAAGGAAGAACTGGATTTTAACGAGAAAAATTATATTTCCACAAAGCGTGGAAATCATGGGCTGGGTATGAAGCGGGTCAAGGCGCTGGCGGACAAATATGAAGGATATCTGACCCTGGCCAATGAGCCGGGCATCTTCGCCGCGGAAGTGACGCTGCCTTTGTAGGGGCATGTCTCCGATGCTCTTCTACATGCCGTTTTCCATGGGATTGCAGAGTCGTCACCAGCCCTTCTGTGCAATTCGCGCTTCAAAATGAACAATTCGTGCGGAAATCCTCCTTTTGGGGGATTTTTTGCTTAAACTAATACCATCATCCATGAGCAAGGCTGTCATGTATTACCTGTGCCCATGGCATGGATTCGAAAAAGAGGGAGGAAAACATCGCAGGAAAGCTATGAACAGAAAGAAAAAGAACACTACAGAAGAAAACGAAAAATGCTATCCCCTGTGGGACAATGGCATAACCGCCTATGCCTGGTTCGGGCGAATCAAGGGAAAAAGGTATCTGGCGGCAACAGGAGCGGATATCTGTCTGTCCGTGATACAGCCTTTCGCGGCCATGGCTCTGCCCAGCGCAGTGGTCTATCTGCTGGGAAGCGGCTGGCGGCCGGAAGTCATCTTCCTGTCCCTGGCGGGATATGTGCTGCTGTTGCAGGCACTGCAGATTTCCCAGGTCTATCTGGCGAATGTTGTTCAAATTGCGAGATTCCTGTTCCGTGGGCAGTTGGGGCCGGAGCTCTTTGAAGCCTGCCTGACAGTGGATTTTCAGGAGTTGGAGAGCGCAAAGGGACAGCAGAAGCTGGAAGGGGCCAGGGGAAATATCTATTACGGCAGCGATATGGGAATTGAAGCGTATCTCAGGGCGTATGAGAAGGCTGCCGTCGCGCTGGTGAGCCTGGTAATCTATTCGGTCATTATCGGCAGGATGAACTTCTGGCTGCTTCTGCTCCTGTTCGCGGTGGCGGGAGGGATTATGGCTGTGAACATCTATGCGGATCGCAGGGGGGCAAGGCATGAGGAGCGCTATATCAAGGTCAGCCAGGGATATGAGTATCTGAAACGGGAGATTCTGGTTCCGGCAAACGGCAAGGATATCAGACTATATCGCATGTGGAAATGGTTTCAGGAAGAATTCAGGAAGATGACGGACGAACTGACCTACTGGGCAGGCAAGCAGAGGAGCTGCTCCATCAACGCTTCGTTTTTCGAGCGGTTCCTGGCAGGGGGCAGAGATTTGCTGATTTACGGTTACCTGATCAGCCAGATGGCTTTGGGTAAGATGAATCTGTCCGCATTTCTGCTCTGCGTTGGAATCGTGGGAAGCTTCGGCGGCTGG
>OFFJ01002439.1_pt1 | contig 11879 bp, 7 predicted proteins | sample 1521261 | NCBI WGS metagenome assembly OFFJ01 (sample SAMEA3504122, study PRJEB24116) | mouse gut metagenome | biome: mouse gut; feature: mouse-associated habitat; material: faeces | place: Denmark | collected 2011 | reverse complement strand
GGCTGCAACGGGCTGCATCTGTATCCCCTGTTTTTCTGGGACTGGCCTTATTCGCCGGATAAGGAGCAGGAGAGACTGCTGCAGGCGGAGAGAGACTGGCTGTGGTACCGGGCATGGTTCCGGTATGCCTGGAACCCGGACAGAGATCCCGAGACGGAGCGGCTCTACTGGAGGGAGGTATTCGCGGAACACTTCTCCATGGATATGGAAAGTGCGGACCGTGTTTACCGCGCCGTCAACGCCTTGGGACAGTGTGCGCCCAGAATCCTGCGCCGGGTGGGGATTACGGAGGGCAACCGACAGACCATGAGTCTGGGAATGACCATGAGCCAGTTTACAAATGTAAAGCGATATAAGCCAAACTATGAACTGTGGCATTCCGTCTCCACCCCCGGGGAGCAGCCAGACGACGAGATCCGCAGAGAGCTTGCAGGAGAACCTTTCTATGGTGAGACTACCGCAGATATGTGCGTCGAGGTGGTGAATTATGCGAAAAGGGCGGAAGCGCTCCTTGGCTCCGTACAGGAAAAAGCCGGAAAGAACAGGCGGGAACTGGAATACTGGTTCACGGATGCCCGGGCCATGGTCGAGCTTACCCTAAGCTACGCGAAAAAGCTGGAAGCGGCTTTCTGCATCCTGCGCTATAAATATACCATGGACGAGAATCTGCGGGGGGATCTGGGGCTGCTGCGGGCGGCTGTGGCTCCCTGGGAGGAGAGCGTGGAGCATTACCGCAGACTGGCAGAGCTGACGGAGCGGACTTACCTGTATGCCTGCAGCATGCAGACCAGACAGAGAAAGATTCCTTTCACGGACGGCTCGGCTTTCGGGCATTGGACCCAGTGTCTGCCGGAATATGAGAAAGAATTTGACTGTTTTAAGAAGCATCTCGGGGAGATGGAGCAGGGAATCTATCCGGGGGAGGAAGAAGGAGACGAGCAGACGGCAGAACCCCTCACGGGAGCGGCTTTCGAGCTGACCGGCCCGGGCTGCGAGACATATACGGTGAGAAAGGGGGAGAGCATCTTCACGGATATGGCTGCTCCCGTCACCATGTTGGCCCCGGAACTGAAAGGCCTGACGGGAATCCGGTTCGGATTGGGAAGCGCCATGGCGGAAGGGGCGCGGATTGTGCTGAAGGTTCCGCAGGACGTGAAGGTGCTGATCGCTTACATGAACGCAGGCGGCGTTGAGTGGCTTAAGCTCCCTGACCTGGAGACCAACACTCACGCGGATGACAGGGGAGGCTTGAGCGTGGTATATGCCAATGCGCTCCAGGCGGAAAACTGCCCCAACTGTAACATTCATGCCTATTTCTATGAGAAGGGAACCCATGAGATATATATGGGGACAGGAGGATTCACCATCGTGGGAGTGGTGCCTGCGGACGCCAATCTTCAGGCGCGGAATGCCGGGCTGTCCGGAGAGACGCCGGAAAAGCTGGACTGGCTGTATGAAGAGTGATTTCAGGACAAATCTGTCGTAAAATGACTTGAACACATGAGTTGTCGCGCAGCGACTTCAGGAATTGCCGGAAAATAACTGTTGCCGCTTCTTTAGGGAAAAGCCCGGAAGTACAGGGAGAACAACTTTAAACTTGTATCAGTTATTTGCAGACACTTCCTTAATAAGGAGAATGTGATGGATTATCAATATGAAACAGCAAAGGGAAGCTTTGAGGCAAGTTTTGATTCCCTGTACCGGTTTACCTGTCCTCAGTGGTTCCGGGACGCGAAATTCGGCATCTGGTCTCACTGGGGGCCTCAGTCCGTGCCCATGTACGGCGACTGGTATGCCCGGAACATGTATGTGGAGGGTTCGCCGCAGTATCTGTATCATCTGCGGACATACGGCCATCCTTCCAGGGTGGGATATAAGGATATCGTCCGGCTCTGGAAAGCGGAACATTTTAACCCCGGGGAGCTGATGAAGCGTTATAAAAAGGCAGGCGCAGGGTATTTCGTGGCCCAGGCCATGCACCACGACCATTTCTTCAACTATGCTTCCGCCCGAAACCCTTATAACAGTGTCAACTATGGCCCGGAAAAGGACATTGTGGGGCTGTGGCGGGAGGCGGCGCTGAAGGAAGGGCTGGTATTCGGCTTAAGCGAACATCACGGCGCAAGCTTTGAGTGGTTCAGTACCAACAAGCTCTGTGATACGAAAGGCCCCATGAAGGGTGTTCCCTATGACGGGCGGGGTCCGGAGTGGAAGGGCTTTTACCATGACAATGCCTTCACGGTGGAGCCGGGATATGTACGGCATCACTATACCTGGGACAGGAGATGGTATCCTGTGTGGTATGAGGATGTGAAGGAGGCGGTGGACAAATATGAGCCTGAACTGCTGTACTCGGACGGCGCCCTGCCCTTTTACCGCAGCAATGCGGATGTGACGGATCCTGCCTGGCTGCCGGGACTTTCCATGGCGGCGCATCTGTACAATTCCAGCGAGGCGAAATACGGGGAAAACAGGTCAGTCTATCTGCATAAGGACAAGCGGGAGGAATATCACCGCATCGGCGCGCTGGATTTCGAGCGCAGCACGGACAGAGAGATCAGAGAGAGACCATGGCAGACGGACACCTGTCTGGGAAACTGGTTCTATGACGTAAGGGCAGAGTATAAATCCGCCAGACAGGTGACGGACCTGCTGGTGGACGTGGTGTCGAAGAACGGAAACCTGCTGCTGAACATTCCCCAGAGGCCGGACGGCGCCCTGGACGAGGAGTGCAGCTATATTCTGGACGGTATCGGCAGATGGATGGAAATAAACGGCGGGGGAATCGGCGGTACCAGGCCGTATCTGGTCAGCGGCGAAGGCGTCACGGAGACGGAGGCGGAGAAGGAGACTGCCTGGACGCCCTATGATGTGCGCTACACCGCAAAGGAAAATACGGTTTATGCTTTCCTGATGGGACGGCCTCACACGGCGGCGCTGCACTGTCTGCGGAATGCTTCCTCGGTAAAGTCGGTTGAACTGCTGGGATACGGCAAACTGGCGTTTTCAGCGGATATGGGCATCCTGACAGCGGCGCTGCCGGAAGGCTTTGAGCCGGAGGGAGCCTGCTGTCTGAAGATTGCCTTTGCATAATCCTGTTGCTGTCCGGGCTGTGTCTTCCCGGCGGGATGAAAACAGACAGCGGCAAAAATGAGAAAGGTGTTCTCAGGAGGGATCTCCACTGGTACATCGAAGTGTGAAGAGACAGGTACAAAGGGGGTGTCGGAATGATAGGGCAGGAGATTGAGAAGGAACTGGAGAGAAGGAAGCTGCCGGAGCTGCTTTCCTTTCCGGACGGTTCTGAGGTGAGGAGCGCGGAGGACTGGGAGAAGCGAAAGGCGCAGATCCGGGAAATTTTAGGCCGGGAGTTTGCGGGTTTCTCCCCTGTGTTTCCGGTGGTTACCAGAGGAGAAGTGGGCGTCAGGGATGAAAACGCATACGGAGGCAAGGCTGTCAGGGAGAAGATACTGCTGAATTTCCGCACTCCGTTTAATATTTTTTCGTTTTCTTTTGAACTGTTTGTGCCAAAGGGCGGAGAAAACAGGAAAAAGCCCCTGTTCGTCTATTTGGGATTTACGCAGACACCGGCAGACGGGCCAGGGGAAGAGGTTATCGACAACGGATTCGCACTGGCTCATATCAGCTGCCAGGAGATAGCGCCCGATAAAAACGACGGTTTTGCCAACGGTCTGGGGACTTTCTGCACCAGGAATCCCTATGACAGCTGGGGGAAGCTGGGCATGTGGGCTTACGGCGCTTCCCGGGCGGCGGATCATCTGTCAGGGCATCCGGAGATAGATGCCGGGCGCATGGCTGTCATGGGACATTCCCGCCTGGGAAAAGCGGCGCTGCTGTGCGGGGCCATGGATGAGCGGTTCTCCCTGACGGTAGCCAACGATTCCGGGGCCGGAGGGGCGGCGCTGTTTCGGGGAAAGCGCGGAGAGCGCGTTGCGGATCTGACGGGAAATGCCTGCGGGCATTGGTTCTGCGGCAATTTTGCTTCCTATGCGGGCAGGGAAGAAGAACTGCCCTTCGATCAGCATTTCCTGCTGGCGCTGACGGCTCCCAGATACCTCTATGTGGCGAGCGCCTCAGAGGATGCCTGGGCGGACCCGCTGTCGGAATTTTTAGCCTGTGCGGCGGCATCCCCTGCTTTCGAGATCATCGGGAGACAGAGAGCATCCGCCGCTGCCGAAGCCGCCGGGGGGCAGAGAGCATCTGCCGCTGCCGAAGCCATTGGGAGACAGAGAGCATCTGTTGCTGCCGAAGCCGTCGGGGGGCAGAGTGCGAATCCTGTTGCTGAAAACTGCATGACACAATGTGACTGTCGCGGGTTGGTCCTGGAGGAGGCAGCATGGAAAGAATGTATGCCGTCTTCAAAAGAAGAAGGTCTGACGCTGCCTGTAAAGCCTCTTCACCGGGGACATATCGGATATCATCTGCGGCAGGGAACCCACCATCTGGGCAGGGAGGACTGGCAGCATGTAATGGAATTCCGACGGAGGCATGGAATATGAGAAGATCCGGCTATAGGAAGTAAGGAAGTGTCCGCAAAAAACCGCTGCAAGTTCATGGCGAATTATATTATATTTCCCGTTTTTTGCCTGAATAAGCTGCAGGGGTGGTTTTCCGGCAATTCCTATACTGCAGACCGCCAGGATTTACAGTGATACCTCCGGGAAAATACCTGGCTGGCGGTCTCAGTCGGGTTGTGCTGCAAATTCAGCCGGTGCGCAGTATAAATACCCAGCCAACATGTATAACGAGTGGATGCTGACGCAATGGGAGACAAAAGGCGGGAAATTTGCCCATGCAGAGGACGGAATACAAATAGCGAAACCTGATTGAAAAACCTTCCATCCTGTGTTAAGATAAAGTCAGAAAAAAGAAAATACCAGGGGAGGGTAAGAGATGCAAAATACGCCATATGATGACGTATTCCGTACCCTGCTCAACGACTGCAGCCATTTGATCCTCCCGGTCCTGAACGAAGTGTTCGGCGAAAACTATAAAGGGGACGAAGAAATCATCTTCTCCCCCAACGAACATTTCCTGAACCGCCAGGACGGGGAAGAGTCGGAGCGCATTACGGATACCTCATTCAAAGTCCTTGGTACAAAAGAGAAAAAATACCATTGGGAGTGCCAAAGCCGTCCGGACAGCAGTATGCTGGTGAGGCTTTTTGAGTACGACGCACAGATCGCCCTGGATCAGGGGGAGATTGCCGGGGATACCCTGATCGTCACATTTCCCCATTCTGCGGTGCTGTTCCTGCGCAGCAACGGGGCTACGCCGGATGAGATGACCGTGGAGATCCGGACGCCGGGGACGGAAGCATCCTATCGGGTTCCGGTTATGAAATCCCGGAATTATACAGCAGATGAAATCTTCGAGAAAAAGCTTCTGTTCCTGCTCCCGTTTCATATATTTTCCTTTGAGAAAGATTTCGAGGCTTATGAGAAAGATCCGGCTCGGCTGGAGATGCTAAAAGAAGAATATGCCGGAATCACAGCCCGGCTGGAGAAGCTGCTTGAACAGGGCGAAATGAATGAATATACAAAATGTACTATCAACGACATGTCAGGGAAAGTGCTGGAAAACATTGCTTTAAAGTATAGGAATGTAAAGGAAGGGGTGAAGTCTGTTATGGGCGGTAGGATTCTTGATTATGAAGCAAAGCGAATAAAAGCGGAAGGCTTGCAGGAAGGAAGAGAGGAAGGAAGAGAGGAGGGAAGGAAAGAAGGCAGGAAAGAGGGAAAGAAAGAAGGGCAAATCGAAATCCTGATTGAGCTTGTGAAGGATAACCTGTTGTCGGTGCAGGAGGCGGCATCCCGCGCCAGCCTCCCCGAGGCCGGTTTTCGGGAGCAGATGCGTAAATATGGAGGATGATACATCGGGGTTCCGGGAAAACCTTTGGCAGCATTAACGGCGCGGCCAAAGGTTTTTGCGTTATGGATACTCGAAAACAGCCTGACGCGATGGCAGCAGGAGATATTCCCGGACAAATGCCCGAAAGTATACTGCAGACCGCCGGGATTTACAGTGATACCTCCGGGAAAATACCTGGCTGGCGGTCTGCAGTCGGGTTGTACTGCAAATTCAACCGGTGCGCAGTATAAGTTGGAAATCCGAAAAGGACGCGCTCCCGCTACAGGGAGTCGCGTCCTTTCAGTTTCAGCTCCCTCCTGTAAGCGTTGGGAGAAGCGTTAAAGCGCTTTTTGAACTGTCTGTTGAAATAAGTCTGGCTGGAAAATCCTGTCATATCGGCAATGTCCTTCAGCCGGATATTGCTGTTTTCCATCAGCCTGGCGGCATATTTGAGGCGTTCTTCGTTCAGGTAGTCATTGAAATAATACCCGGTCTGCTGATGGAAAATGGAACCCAGGTAGGAGGGATGCATATTCAGTCTGGCGGCCAGAGTCTTCAGGGACACATCCTTGTTGGAGAAGTTATGGACTTCATCCATGATCATCCGGACATATTGCTGGGCAGCGCCCTGGGGCACTTCCCTGGTATTCGGTATTTCCCGGACGGAACGGAAGAGGCAGCGGATTCCGGCAAGAATGCGGTCCGTATCCGTATCGTCGCCCTGGTATCCGGAGAACAGGGGGGGCAGCTTTTCGGCGGAAAGGAAGCCTTCCACCTGGCTGATCCCCCAGTTTATCACGGCCAGATGAAGGGAGATCCGCCGTTCCGGAGCCAGGGATTCCAGGATTTTCCGGATATCCGCCAGATAGGCTTCTTCCTCTGTCTCCTGAAAATTCTGTTCGATGACCTGCTGCCTGTGAAGGGGGAACAGCAGGTAACGGCAGTTCAGGAAGGTGATGGGAGAATAACGTAAAAGCAGAAATTTCTTGACGGCATGATAGCTGCTGCACACGTCTGCGTAATTATCCTCCGTGGTGCCTGCGGACACGAAAAACGGGAAGTCCACAAGAGGGCGGAGTCTTTCGGCCTCATTCTGGAAGCGGAAGATATTGAAACTCTCAGGACTGCTCAGGATACAGATGAACTGGCTGGGGGATTCGAAGTAAAAATGGCAGATATAGGTGCCCACAAACGCCGAGAGGACCGTGTCAAAGAGCAGAGGCATTTTGTCCGAATATTCATCAGCCACGGAAAACAGGACTACCGTATAATTGTCCAGCTGCAGATTGACGCCCAGCATGGAGGCGCGGGCGATCAGCTCGTCTTCACTGAGGCTGCCCTTGCACCAGCTTTCCACGAAGCTGCTGCGGAAGGTGAGCATGGAGGGGCCGAAATTCCGGGAGATCTTGTTCCGGTCCTCCAGGTGCCGTACGATGGTGCTGATGGATTCCGACAGCTCGTCCGGGTCAAGGGGCTTGAGCAGATAATTTTCGGCGCCGCCCCGCATGGCCGAGCGCACATAGTCAAAGGTATCGTAAGCCGAGAGGACTAAAATGGACACCGAAGGATTGAGCTTTCTGGCTTCCCTGATCAGTTCTGTCCCCATCATCTGCGGCATGGAGATATCCGTCAGGATCAGGTGCACGGGATGCTCCCGCATATAGTCCAGTACTTCGGAAGGGTCTGTGGAGGCCAATGCGATCTCCATGTTAAAGCCAAACCAGTCGATGGCCCTCTTCAGATCTTCCAATACAAATGCTTCATCATCTACAAATACTACCTGGTACATGGATCCGGTTCCTTTCTGTCCTGTGTGTCTGCTGGGCATATGCCTTTTCCGGCAGGATCCTGCAAATTTATTCCATCTGTGCGGTTGCAATCCACACAGGTGGAATTTATTTTATAAGGTGTCCTTATCATTATAGTAAAAAGGAAAAGGGTAAGTCAAGCCGCAATCGTGAAAAGAAAAGTGCGGATATTGAATTTATTAAAAAAGATGGAATCATTTCAATAGGAATTGTGAAATTTTTATAATAAAATAGAGTCATTCGGAAAACATGAGAAAAAAGTGTACATGGAAAAGTATTTCAGGAAAGAAAAACATTCCAGGGAACAGGAGGTAGCAAGTTGGCAGCGAAGGCGAAGGTGGTAAATATGGGGCAGAAAAGTCTCGGCAGGAGGCTCTATCAGTACAGATGGGTCTATCTGTTGGGGCTGCCCGGACTGTTGTTGATGTTGTTTTTCAATTATCTCCCCATGAGGGGGCTTTTGATGGCTTTCCAGAATTACAATCCGCACATGGGGATTTTGGGAAGCGAGTGGGTGGGACTGAAGCATTTTCAGACGCTCTTCAAGGACGCCAAATTCTACTCCATGCTTCGCAATACACTGGTCATCAGCGGGCTGAACCTGCTGACATTCCCGGCTCCTATCATTCTGGCGCTGATCATGAACGAAGTGAGAAATGCAAAGTTTAAGAAGTTTATCCAGACTTCCGTATACCTTCCCCATTTCCTCTCCTGGACTATTGTGGCCAGCCTTACTTTTTTCCTGCTGTCTTCGGAGCAGGGCGTGATCAACAAGATCGCCGTTGCTCTGGGAGGAGAAGCCCACGCGTATCTGTTTGATACCAAAGCGATCTATCCCATCATTGTGATCCAGTCCCTCTGGAAGGGGATAGGATGGGGCTCCATCGTGTATCTGGCGGCGATCGCGGGTGTGGATCAGTCTCTTTATGAGGCAGCCAAAATGGACGGGGCCACCAAGCTGCAGTGTATGGCCAGGATTACCATCCCCAGCATTATGCCTACTATCGTGGTCATGCTGATCTTGAAGATGGGTTCCATCGTTTCGGTAGATTTCGAACAGGTGTTCCTGATGAACAATGCCATGGTGAAGAAGCAGCTGGAGGTTTTTGAGATCTACATATATAATAACGGGATCGCGGGAGGAAGCACCCAGTATTCCTATACCACGGCAATCGGTATGTTTAAGTCGGTGATCAATACCAGCCTTGTGATCCTGACTAACTGGATTACCAACCGCAAGGGTTATGAAGGGATTATGTAGCCCGGCGGTGCGGTTTGGCTGTGGCATAATGTGGCCCTGTTCGTGGTCGGAAGGGGCCGGATGGCCGTCCTGCGTGAGGGTGTGGGCATGACATGACAGGATCATATCCGTGGTCGGAAAGGGTTTGGCGGCTATTTTACATGAGCGGTTTGCGCTTGCGGTGTATTGTATCAAATGACAGAACAACAGGTTCACGGGTATCAGGGACGCGATCTCAGGGAAGCGTAATTCCCGGGGGATTCCTGAATTGTGACAGGTTTGCGGAAAGTGAGGAAATATGGCACGGGAAAAAGCAGTCAATAGAAAAATGGGGATGAAGATGAAGGAGAATCTTTATCAGGTCATTCTGTGGATCATCCTTCTGATAATAGCGGGCACCATGGTGCTGCCGTTCCTGTATGTGATCATGGTGTCCTTTACGGACAGTTCAGTTTATGTGGCGGGAAGCTTCTATCTGTGGCCGAAGAAATGGTCCACGGAAGCGTATCAGCTGATACTGAGCGGCGCGGGATTTTTAAATGCCTTAAAATCCACCCTTTTTATCACGCTGGTGGGGACTCCCCTGAATGTACTGGTGTGCGCCGGTCTGGCGTACCTGCTCTCCAAACCGGTACCGGGCAAGAAATTTTTCAATAAATATGTGATGATCACCATGTTGTTCGGGGCGGGCATGATCCCCAATTTCATGAATATGAAGGCCCTGGGGCTTATGGACAGTTATTTCGCCTGTATTCTCCCTTCGGTGTGCGGCGCCTGGACGGTTATGGTCATGCGGTCATTCTTCCAGTCCCTGCCCGTTGAACTGGAGGAGGCGGCTGAGATAGACGGCTGCGGACAGCTGAAAATGTTCGGCATCATCGTACTGCCTCTGTCCAAGGCCATGTTGGCCAGCATGACGCTGTTTGCTTTCGTGAGTTACTGGAATACTTATTTCAGCGCGGTCATGTATCTGACTTCCACGGCAAAAGCGCCTCTTCAGGTATATGTACAGAAAATCGTGTTATCCTCCACCGTATCCGATGTGGTGGACCTGCAGCTGGAGCTGGCCAAGACAGTACCGCAGGAAGTCATGCGTATGGCCGCAGTGGTAGTGGTAGTTCTCCCTGTACTGGTGGTGTACCCGTTCCTGCAGAAGTATTTTGCTTCGGGAATGATGGTAGGTGCGGTAAAGGGTTAACACATAGCAGCAATCAAACAGTATGTAGAAACAGGAGGAAAAGGAATGAAAAAGAAAAAAGTACTTGCGCTTATACTGACTTCGGTTATGGTGGCAGGTTCGTTGAGCGGATGCGGAGATGCAGAGGAAAGCCAGCAGACCGGCGGAAGCGGCTCCCAGGAGTCCACACAGGAGGAGAGCTCCCAGGAATCTTCCCAGGAGAGCGAAGAAGACTCTTCCGAAGAGAGCGGGGAAGCGCAGGCTTCCAACGGAGAGAGGATGACCATCAGCGTGCTGGGGATCGACTGGGGTTACGGCCCTTCGCCTGACAACGAGATGGAGCAGTACTGGGAGGATATGTTCGATGTAAATCTGGAGATTGAGTGGGTGAACTACAATGATTATCCCCAGAAGCTGAATACGCTGATCGCGTCCAACAGCCAGCCCGACGTGACACAGATCATGTCCACGAACAATACCTACTATTATCCCATTTTTACCCAGGCGATTGAGGCGGGAAATTTTGTGGATATGACGCCTTACATTTTCGAGGGGGACAATGCACTGGCAAAGACCAATTCCGTCATGAAGAACTGGCCCCAGTCATTCTGGGATCAGGCTACCTTTAACGGCGGCATCTATATCCTGCCCAGGAGCAATTCCGAGCTTGCCAAGGAATCCGGCATCATGGTGCGCCGGGATCTGATGAAAAAGTACGGTTTTGAGGAAGAACCGAAGACCATGGACGAGCTGAAGGACTGGATCATCGGGCTGTCCGGGGCGGCTACCGAGGGCGAGGGACAGAAGGTATACGGCATTGAATTCTGGGGCGAGGACTTTATGCATGCAAAGGTGAAGGCATATGCAACCGCTTTCACGGGACAGACCGACTGGGGCATTGATGAGAACGGAGAGTTCCAGTATATACAGTTCAACCCCAAATACATTGATTTCCTGAACTGGATGAAGGATCTGTACGATGCGGAAGCCATTGACCCCGAGTTTGCGCTGGGCAACGACACCACCAGCAAGTTCAAGGCAGGCAACTCTGTGACTTTCCTGAATGCCTGGTATAATTTCAACCAGTCCGCAGACCTGACCAGCAACAAGATTTTTGACAAGAGCACGCCGGATACTTACGAAGCATGGGAACTGATGCCCGTGCAGGGACCGGAAGCCTATGCGGTGACTCCTAACGCAACGGATATTGATTCCTGTATCGCGATCAGTTCCGCCTGCTCCGAGGAGAAGATTCAGAAGATCATGGAAGTGTTCAACGGAACGGAAGAAGCATATCCCGGATATGATACTTTGATGAAAGACGGTGTGGAGGGCGTTCACTACACATTGCTGGAAGACGGCACCAGGGATACTTCCGCAGAAGGCATGGGTGAGAAGCGTACCGCAGGTTATGTAGGCGCATGGAACCAGATCTTCCTGAAGAAGGACGTGGACCAGGTTACCGATAAGTTTATGAGAGACGGCGCCAAGAGAGCTTCCGACGAGTGTATTGAGAGAGTGCAGGAAGTGAAGTCCTTTATTGTAGATTACATGGAAGAGTCCGGACTGAAGAACGAGATCACCAATCTGGAGTCCGAGACCTACAACAATCAGTGGACCATGCTGACGGATGACGTGAATACCATGTGCACCCAGTATGTGATGGGACAGATCGGCGAGACCGAGTGGAAGACCTTTGTAGACGGAATCGTAAGCTCCGATGAATACAAGGCAATCCAGGCAGAATTCAAAGCGTCCGCAGGCAGATAACATGCAAAATCATGGG
>OFFJ01002437.1_pt1 | contig 11885 bp, 8 predicted proteins | sample 1521261 | NCBI WGS metagenome assembly OFFJ01 (sample SAMEA3504122, study PRJEB24116) | mouse gut metagenome | biome: mouse gut; feature: mouse-associated habitat; material: faeces | place: Denmark | collected 2011 | reverse complement strand
CCGCCGCTGTCGCGGGAACGGTTCCTTCGGATAGTCCGCAGGATGGGGGCAGACCGTATCCTGTTCGGCACGGACAGCCCCTGGAGCGGGCAGAGGGAGACGCTTGCGGCAATAAGGGAAAGCGGGCTGAGCCGGACCGAGCAGGATGCCGTGCTGGGGGAGAACGCCGCCGGGCTGTTGGGGATGCGATAATGGGCTCTTTCTCTTTGGAACTGTCAGAAAATAACTACTACAATTTTCTTTTGATTACAGGGTTCGTGTAACGGTTCTTGTAATATGTATAGGTAAAAGCCCTGAAATACAATAAAAATCGCTATAATCTTGTAGCAGTTATTTGTAGACACTTCCTTACGAAAGGGAGTGGGATCTGGCAGACTCACGGCAAGTGGAAAGTCAGTGAAAAATATTTCCGACAGAATACTGTAAAAAACTATACTCAGATGATATAATGTGAATAGCAAAAAGGGTAATGGATTTAGAGGAAAATTTGCCCGGGAAATGGATACGTGGATAGTGCAGAAAAGGTCAGTGGAACCGTGCAGAGATAAACAGGACACATTAGATTGGATAAAGGCGGTCTTTGATTTTAGCGGATTGACAGTGGGAGTGGTATTAAGCATATGATTGAATTGCATATTTTGAGTCACCTTGCAGAACAAAAGATTTACTGTGGTATCGGGAGACTCGTCAGGCGATTTCCCTGATGGAAATAGAGACTAAAACTTTGGATGACATTAAGCTGCTCAGCGATTCAATGTGGATTCCAAGAGCACGGCATCCGCAAAATCGGACAGCAATGCCATCGTCATGGTATTCAACCGCGTGTTCAACGAAAAGCTTGGCTACGACGGGGCGAACCCAGGGCTGGCGGACTTGGAGCGGGTATTGGATGAGGAGGGCAATTATCAGAAGTTCCAGGAGGCTTTCCGGGAGGAGACAGGTAAGGCATGGCTGGAGGAACGGAATAAATTTCGAGTCATCCGGGGAAAAGTGGCGAAGGCGCTTACGGCTATGGGGCGCATGTCCGAGCAGGAGGCTTTCGATTGGACAAAGGCTGCCACCACCTCCAATTATGAAATCGCCATAGAGGATTTTGCGGAGAGGGTGCGCAAATACATAGAAAAGACCGGGGAAAGGGTGGTCTTCCTGGTGGATGAGATAGGGCAGTTCATCAGCACGGATTCCCGGCTGATGCTGAATCTGCAGACCATGACGGAGGAGCTTGGCTCCCGGTGCAAGGGAAAGGCATGGGTCATCGTCACGGCACAGGAAGATATGGATTCCATGCTGGAGAACATGGACACATCCGCCGAACAGAAGAATGATTTTTCCAAGATTCAGGGACGGTTCAAGACCAGATTATCTCTGTCTTCCGTGAATGCTGACGAAGTCATCCGGGAGAGGATACTGAAGAAGAACGAAGCCGGGAAGGCTACGCTGAAAGCCCTGTATGAGACGGAGGAGACGCGCATCCGGAACGCTGTGGTTTTCAAGGGGAACGGATATGAGATGAAACAATTTCGGGATGGAGACGAATTTGCGGACGTATTTCCGTTTCTTCCTTATCAATTCAATCTCCTTGCGGACGTGCTGAACGCAATCCGGCTGAACAGTTCCACGGGAAAGCATCTTTCGGAGGGAGAGCGTTCCATGTTGGGAGCCTGTCAGCAGGCGGCAATCAGCGTCATGGGAAAGGAAGAGGGGACATTAGTGCCGTTCTACCGTTTCTATGATGACTTGCTGAAGTTTCTGGATCACACCCATGCTTCTGTCATCCAGAGGGCTGAGGACAGCGAGCGCATCAATCCGCTCCGGGAGACGGACTGTTTTGCGGTGAATGTGCTGAAGACCTTGTTTTTATTGAAATATATTGACGGGATTCCCATGACGGTTGACAATATCCTGAATTTCATGGTGACGGATATCCATGAAGATAAAGCCGTGCTGCGCGGCAGGGTGGAGGAGGCGCTGTCATTGCTTACCAGGAGCCTGCTGGTCTCCCGGATTCAGGATACTTATGAATTCCTGACAGATGAGGAGCAGGACATCAACCGTGCCATACGTGATCGGAATATTCCATCGGCAGATGTGATTTCTGCCATTACCAGGATGACTTTTGACAGCATCTATGACAATGCCCGCTTTCGGGTACCTAAGTTCAACGGGCGGTATACCTATGCGTACAATCAGGCTGTGGACAACAGGCCTTATAAGAACAACCAGAATCATCCTATCGGGCTGCGGATCATCACGCCAAAGTATGTGGGCAGCAGCGGAGAGGGAAGCCTGGATGATACTACTTTGACCATGATGTCGGCCAGAAACCAGGAGGCGGTTCTAAAGCTCCCGGGTGATAGCGTGGCCTATTACAATGAAATGCTGAACGCGCTGAAGATTGACGACTATATCCGGAATGTGACGGATTCCCAGAAAGGCAAGTCCTCAATCATCCGCGCCACCAAGATGCAGGAGGCGGGCAAAAGCAGGACGGCGGCTCTCGAATCCCTGAAAGAAGCTATCGGAAATGCCAAGATTTTTATCAATGGTCAGTCGGTGACGGACATCAAGACCCATGACGCGGTGACGAAAATCAATGAGTCCATGGGCCGCCTGATTGAAAACATTTATTACAAGCTGTCTTATATAGATGAGCCCAAGGATGACCTTGACATAAAAAAGCTGTTCCGAAGGGAGAGCCAGTTGTCTCTTGATTTGGGGGAGAAAGCGCAGCCCAATGCCAATGCGTTGAAGGAGGTATTGGAATATATCGGGCTTGTGTCCTCTGCCCATTCCCTGATATCCATGAAGGGACTGGTGGATTATTTTGCCCTGGCGCCGTTCGGTTATACGGACAGCGATGTGAAGTGGCTGTTGGCGAAATTGTTCCGGGAGGGGAAAATCAGCGCTGCCGTGGATAAGGAACCTGTTTCGCTCTTTAACCGGGAGCCGGAGGAACTGGGCAATTATTTTACCTCCAGGCGCTACGAGGAGAAGATTCTGTTCCGGGGCAAGGAGACCATTGACCCCAAGAGGATGAAGGACTGTCGGGATGTGATGAAAGAGCTTTTCCACCGGACAGAGGTGGGGACGGATTCGGACAAGCTGATGGCATCTTTCAAGAGCTGTGGGAAAGAGCTTTTGGGGGATTTGAACGAAATGTTGGCAGAGCAGAGGCATGAGCCGAAGTATCCGGGAAAAGAGACATTGACGGAGGCGGTGCGGATTTTGGCTCATGCAGCGCAGCAGCAGCAGGAGGAGACGGCGTTTTTCCATTGGGTGTCAAAGGAAAAGAACCGGCTATTGGACTTGGCTGAGGAGCTTGCTCCGGTGAAGACCTTTTATACCAGTGAGACACAGCGGAAGATATTTCAGGAAAACGGTCTCCGCGGACTTGGATTTTATGATAACAGCAAGGAGCATATCACTGATGGGGATTTGAAGTCTGTGGCGGAGGCCATCCGGAAGATTGTGGACAGCAAGGCTCCCTATGAGCAGATACGGAAACTGCCCGGATTGTATGAGCAGTTCAAGGATTTGTATGGAAAGATTTTGGATGAAAAGCTTGCTCCGGTGAAGCGCGTGATTGAAGCGGATGAGGAGGCTGTCCTGCATTTCATTCATGGGCAGGTGTATGAGGAAGCGGTGAAAGCCGAGGTACACGCCGCCTTTTTTGACTTGGCGGAGCGGGCGGAGAAGGAAAGGGCAGAATAAGACAAGATTTTATGACGAAAGTGCAGCTTTATATAAAGATGCGATGCAGAAGTATAGAAATGCGTAATATCGATATCATGGAAAAAGCTGTGAAAAACTGCAAAAAGGATATGTAGAAAGAAGGTGTGTGATGATTTGGAGCAGAAAAAGAATAAGGAAGAACTGAAAGGCTTAGAAATGGCAAAGAAACGCAACCATAAAATTATGATTACAGATGAAGCCATCAAAAAGGTGCCAAGGATAGCATATAAAAATATACCTGAAAGCGAATATAATACAATACAGGAATTAGCGAAAAACGTATTGAAAATCTCCAAGGATGAAAATAATTCAAATGAGGTTGCAATCACATATAGCATGGAAAGTGTTGAATATATCCGAAAAGGGGAAGAATATATTGGCGTGGCGCTGGGGAGCGAGCATGAGGTAGACCCAATCAGTAACACAACGGCATATCACCTGGTATCGTCTGCTAAATCATGTATTGTGATTGTGCTGCACAATCATCCATCGCTTTCCGATTTTTCCTTGTCAGATGTACAGTTTTTACTGCGGTATGCGAGTGTCAAGATGATGGTGGTGGTTACAAACCTGGGAAGTATCTCATACCTTGTAAAAGGGAAAGCGTATGTATATGAAAAAGCTGTTACGCTGTTTAATGAGGCAGTTAATGCAAATAATGAAGCCAGGGATTTGAAAGACCTGCAAAGAGCCGCGGACTGTTTTTTGAAAAATTGTTATAAAGTTGGACTTGATTATGATAACCGATAGAGAGGAGAACGGATTTATGGAAGACCACGCTATCTTAAGCGAACGTTTGGAAGACCAGTTGAAGGCAGTAGAATGGGCCAGGGCGGAACAGAAGAAAATTTTAAAAGAAAAGGGTGAACGGCTGTCCAAAGAATTGATGGATAAAATGACGCCATTTATTTTAAAGGAGCAAAAACAAATAGAGCATTGATAGAGAGCTATTTCCAAAATCAGTTGTCAATCTTTGGGAATTTGCTATAATTAAGGAAATGAATACATGGAAAGAGAATTTTCGGTTTTGTCAAAACTTTTAGCAGAGACCTCCTTTGAGAATGGATATGAGTCTGCGGCAGAAAAATACTTCAACTTGTTATGGGATAAGTATGGTGCTATTGCGGAGAAAGCGCTTCAAACCATATATCACCAAAATATGTTTGGCAATCACAATGTTTTAAAGCATGTATTGTTTATAGTCGGTAATACCTCGGCCGACAGAAGAGCGAATCTGGAAGTGATTCCTTTAGCAGGCATTTCCAATCCGGACATAGAGATACAGGATTTGTCGGTAAAGTGTCTTGAAGCATGGGAAGACAAGAAATATTTGCCCATATTGACGAATTTGCGCGATAAAACAGGCGTTTTAAGGCTTAAAAACCATATTGACGATGTGATACAAAATTTGGCTGAGATATAAAATGGGATATTCTGTGATAGAAATTGATGAACCCCTGTCATGTATCGAATCGGTATCATCGACAGCGCAAAGAATGGATGTGCTGAGATATGAGAAGCTGTCGTGTATTTGATGATTTAATCAGATGAAGTTTGCACATAAAATCCATATTAAGGCAGGAACCAACCAATGGACGAACTAAACCTACAGGAAATCGAAAAAAGCTTAACGAACAGTTCACAGGCGGCCAGCGCCTGATTTTCTGGTACGATGCGGACGCCTCTTTTGAAGCAGAAGTGGACAGGCTGCAGCTGGGCGACGTACAGATACTGCACCTGACGGAGAACAACGCGTTCCGCACCAAGCTGCTTTTGGAACATGAGGACACAGAAGGGCAATATCTGATATACGCGCCTTTTGAGAAACCGGCGGTTGCGAAAAACCATTTGGAAGATACGCTCCTGTATTCCAAAGAATTCTATGCCGACAGGCTTTCCCTGATTGCAGCCGAGATAGGGCTTCCCTCAAGGCTGCGGGGCTCCCTGGAGGCGCTGAAGACATTCTTTGCCGCGGGAGGGGGAAAGCTGAAAGCCCAGGAAAGGCAGGCAGGCGTCCGCCGCACCAACGCTTTCCTGGAGAGGGCCAGGGAGCTGGATTTATCTGGGGCAAATGGGGAGAGCCTGTCCCTCATTGCCATGTGTGTGATATCCAAAGCAAGGAATACGGCAATGGATGATTTGTTCTATTCCGTCTTGTCCTATGGGGATATTTATGCCCAGGAAGTGGTTGCGGAATTCGCCCGAAACGGATTGGACAGAGAATTCTGGAAGATTTGCGAGAGCCGTTTTGGCTATCAGGATTCCCGTCCCACCCTTTTGAAATTTACCTTGTCCCTGTTTGCAGTGTATACTTGCAGGGAGGATTTCGCCCTGCTGCCAAAGGCCTGGGAGACATATGCACCGGACAGCATGCGCAGGAAAACCAGCAATATCTCTGTGCTGCTGGAAAACATGATGAACAATGTGCTGTATCAGGAGTGCTTTGACGAGATATCTCTGATGGCATCCGGGGAACTGCAGGCGGAGAGGGCATTGAATCGCTTTCCCAGAGAAGAGCTGCTGCATATGAATTCCTTTGCCGTCATAGATGATTTGCTGATTTCCTGGATGATTGACCGTGAGCTTGCGGAGGACAAAAATGCCGCGGTTTCCGGTATGTCCATTCCGGATATCTGCCAAGAGCGGCTGCGGCGCCATTTCGGTTCCGGGAAGAAGGCGGAATATGCAGCTCTCCTTGCGGGATACAGCCTGCTCCAAGCGACGGATTTTATGCCGAAAGAGACCTTGCAGGAACTGATTGCTTCCTATTGTGAGAGGGATTACCGGATTGACACGGAATACCGGAAATTCATTACGGCATTGGATGCCATGGAGGATACGGCGGCTTTTGAGCAACTGGCGGACTTGGTTCAAAACATATACAGTACGGATTATCTGGAGAAAATCGTGTACAAATGGAATGCCGCATATGAGAAAAACGGATTACATCATTCCGCAATCACCCATACCGCCGGGGAACAGCGGAAATTCTACCGGGACAAAGTGGCTCCCTTGAGAGAGAAGGTTGCGGTCATCATCTCTGACGGGCTGCGGTATGAGGCGGCGAAAGAACTGGAGGACAGGCTGAGCGAAGATGAAAATACAAATGTCTCCATGTCTGCCATGTTGGCCTCCCTGCCAACCATCACATCGGTAGGGATGGGATGTCTGTTGCCCCACGAAAAGATGGAACTGTCTGAGGAAAAGGCGCCTAAGGTGATGCTGGATGGGTCTCCGTCCGTGTCCACTGCCTAGAGGGAGGCCATCCTGAAGAAAGCCAACGAAAATGCCTGCGCCGTTGACTTTGACACGGTAAAGGACATGAAATCCAAGGATTTAAAAGAACTTTCCGTGAGGAGAGAGGTCATATATATCTACCATAACCGGATTGATGCCACAGGGGAAGCCTCCAGGACAGAGAACAGTGTCTTTGACGCGGTTGAAAAGACAGTGGAGGAATTGTTCCGTCTGGTCAAGACATTGAGCAGGAGCGGCAATATCTATCGTTTCCTTATCACGGCAGACCACGGTTTTCTCTATACCCGCAGGAAACTTAAGCCAACGGACAAGCTGGAGAATGTGGCAGGCAAGGCCGCTTTGTCGGACAGGCGTTTCATCCTGGACAGGGAAAGGGCGGAGACAGAAGGCATTTATGCGCTTCCCATGGAGGATATTCTGGGAAACAGTGACGGCAGATATCTCATGCTGGCCAGGGGAATGAGCGTCTTTCGCTGCGGCGGAGGGATGAATTATGTCCATGGCGGCGCCTCACCCCAGGAGATGGTCATTCCCTGCATTTTTGTGAAGACACAGAAAGGGCTTGTGGAAATAGAGAGCGTGAGATTGAATCTGATTACGGATATCCGAAAAGTGACCAATCTGAAACTGCGCCTGGACTTTTATCAAGAGCAGCCGGTCAGCGACACGGTGAAAGCCGCTGCCTACCGGATACGGTTTGAGGCGGACACAGGTGAGATTCTTTCCAACGAAGTGATTCATCTGGCAGACAGGAAAGGGGAAAAGCCGGGAGAGAGGATTGTGACCTTGGGATTTGATATCAAGCGGAAGGCATATGGCGCTGACCACAGTTATTTCCTGAAGATTTTTCGAACCGGGGATAAGGGGGATACGGAGATGATGAGCCGTCAGGTCATCATGGATCTTCCGTTTACGGATGACTATGGATTTGTTTTTTGACTTTTGTTGAGGAAAGTCAGGGTGGACAAATGCTCTGCGGTTCTGCGGAGCGGTGCTTTTGGATAAGACTGGAGACGGAATATGCAGGAAACGGTACAGGAAGACAGGGACGGAAGGCAGGATATCAGAAAAAAGCTTCGCCGTTGTTTTGACGGCAGGATTGTCAGAAAGGATTTGACCAAAAAGATAAAAGAGGGAGCAAATGTACCGGTCTATGTGCTGGAATTTTTGCTGGGACAGTACTGTAGTTCCGACGATGAGGAAGTTATCAGGCAGGGCGTGGAGAATGTGAAACGTATCCTTGCCGATAATTTTGTCCGGCCGGATGAGGCGCAGAAGATATTGTCCATGCTGCGCAGCCGCGGGAGCCATACGGTGATTGACATGATTACGGTGCGCCTGGACATGAAGCGGAATGTCTATGTGGCGGAATTCTCCAATCTGGGCATCCGGGATATACCCATTGCGGACGAATATCCGGAGCGGTATGACCGTCTGCTCTGCGGGGGCATCTGGTGCATTGTGCAGATGGACTATGAATACATCGAGGAGGACAGGAAGAATGGGACGCCGGTGCAGATTCGGAAACTGACCCCGATTCAGATGCCCCATATCGATATGGAAGAGTTGAGACAGGGGAGGAAAGCCTTTTGCAAGGGGCAGTGGCTGGACGTGCTGCTGCGCTCTGTGGGCATGGAGCCGGAGGCTCTGTCCTATCGGGAGAAATGGCTCATTCTGACCAGAATGATTCCCCTGGTGGAGAACAATTTCAACCTCTGTGAGCTTGGCCCCAGAAGTACGGGAAAATCCCATCTGTATAAAGAAATCTCGCCCAACAGCATCCTTGTCTCAGGCGGACAGACCACTGTGGCGAATCTGTTCTACAATATGGGCAGAAAGACCGTGGGCCTTGTGGGGCTGTGGGACTGTGTCGCCTTTGACGAAGTGGCGGGCATACATTTCAAGGACAAAGACGGGATTCAGATTATGAAGGACTACATGGCCTCCGGCTCTTTTGCCAGAGGCAAGGAGGAAAAGGCGGCATCTGCTTCCATGGTATTTGTGGGAAATATCAACCAGAGCGTGGATGTGCTGCTGAAGACATCCAGCCTCTTCGACCCTTTCCCGCCGGAAATGGGAACGGATACGGCTTTCCTTGACCGTGTGCATTGCTATCTGCCGGGATGGGAGATTCCCAAATTCAGGCCGGAGCATTTTACGGATGATTACGGATTCATCAGCGATTATCTGGCTGAGGTCATGCGGGAGCTGCGCAAGGAGCAGTTTGGGGATGGGCTTGATCGGTATTTTCGGCTCGGCAGGAATCTGAACCAGAGGGACACCATCGCTGTCCGCAAGATGGTAGGCGGTTATCTGAAGCTGCTGTATCCGGATGGGGCGTATACGAAGGAGGAACTGGAAGAAGCCCTGCGGATGGCTCTGGAAATGCGCCGCCGCATCAAGGAGCAGCTAAAGAAGCTGGGAGGTATGGAGTTCTATGACGTGAATTTCTCCTATATCGATAATGAGACTTTTGAGGAGAAGTTCGTCTCTGTGCCGGAACAGGGGGGCGGCAGGCTGATACCAGAGGGATTGTGCAGTCCGGGACAGATTTATACGGTTTCCCGGGGGAAATCCGGTATGATTGGGGTATTCCGTCTGGAGAGCCAGATGCTGCCGGGAGGCGGTAGGTTCGAGCGCACAGGGCTCGGGTCTGACAGAGAAGCGAAGGAGGCTGCCAATACGGCATTCAATTTCCTCAAGGCCAACAGCCATAGAATTAGTGGCACCATCAGCACCACCACGAAAGACTATATTGTGCATTATCAGGATTTGCAGGGTATCGGCATGACGGACAGGCTGGCACTGCCTACTTTGATTGCCTTGTGTTCCATTAGCTTAGGCAGGCCTGTCCTGGGCAGCATGGCCGTGCTGGGAGAAATCAGCATCAGTGGCATTTTGCAAAAGGTGGACGATGGACTGGCCAGTGTGCTGCAGGCTTGTCTGGACAATGGGGCGAGGAAAGTGTTGCTGCCCATTTCTTCTGCGGGGGACTTAAGCAGCGTGCCGGCGGAGTTGATTGGAAGTTTTAACTTGATTTTTTATAACAGTGCGGAGGATGCGGTGTTTAAGGCTTTGGGGGTGGAATAAAGCCATAATACAATTATAATTTATATTCACAGTCAAAACATTTGTCAACGTGAACGATAATGAGTGAGCGCTTCTGAAATACGGAACAAACAACCAGTAAATGAATGCGCTCATGAGTATGCCAGCACATATACACGGAAAAGGAAACTTGAAAACGAAAGAGAACATCAGAGCAAAGAGGAGGGACAAAATGGCAAAACAGGTAAAGGGAAAGTGCAGGTATTGCGGGAAAGAGTATGGCAAAGCATATATCATTCGGCATCTGGCATCCTGCAAAGAACGTGAGCGCCGGCTGGAAAAGGAGACCGGAAAAAGGAAATGCGGATATTTCGAACTTTTGATTTACGGGAAGTATAATCATGATTATTGGATGGTAATCGAGATAAATGAGACGGCAACCCTGGAGTATGTGGATAAATTTCTGAGAGACATCTGGCTGGAATGCTGCGGGCATCTGAGTGATTTTGAGATTAATGGCGTCAGCTATGAAAGGTATCCGGATCCGGACCCTTTCTGGGGCAGAGAAGTACAGAGTATGGACTGCAAACTGAAGTCAGTGTTTCAGGAAGGTATGTCTGTCAGGTACAGGTACGATTTCGGCTCAACAACGGAACTGGTGATAGAGGTCAGGGGCTACCGGATTGGATATGAAAGGAAGGAGAATCTGCTGATCCTGTCAAGAAATAATCCGAAAACCTTTGTATGCGGAGAATGCGGAAAGAGAACAGCGGTTTACATCGCTCCGGAGCTTGTTTATGACGGGAACCCATTCTTGTGCAGGGAATGCAGCGAACAGGAGGAATATGAGGAGGAGTTTTTGCTGAATGTCTGCAATTCTCCCAGGATGGGGGTGTGCGGTTATAACGGAAGCGAGGTTTATCCTGAGAAGTTTGTTCCGGATACGGACAGTAAGGAAGCTTAATCTGTTTCCGCCTCTCTTTTCGACATACCTGCTGCTCCAACATATCGTTTGCGGGGAAATGGTATACCGGCAGTTTGAAGGAAGTGGAGGAATGCACCGCCGGACCGGGCTGGCTGCCGTCCCGGGAGAGAACGCCGCCGGGCTGTTGGGGATGTGTTAACAGGCTGTCATTTTTTCGGAACGAAAAAGGAGGATTGAAGGAAGCATTAACCGGGTACACCTTTTTCGCCAGTGGCATATAATAGAGCAAAACAACATAGGATTATAGGTTATAGATTATGTACGCTGCTCTATTTATCTTACTTTTACTCGCCCTTCTGGGCATGCTGCTGGGGCATTTCCGCAGGAAAAAAATCATCTGCAGAATCCGCAACATGGATAAGTGCGAAAAATGTGACTTGCTGGGAGAACTGGCGCAGCCTTTCGGCTATGTGTATCACTGTTGCTGCGGTTTCTTTTCCTCCGCTGTGGACGCCTGGCAGAAGGCCGGCGGATACACCTGGGCTTATGACCGCCTGGCACCCCGGTTCCAGATGGTGTTCGATTCCCTTCCGGTGTATTTTAATTATCGGGACAGGACATGGCTGATTGAATTCTGGAAAGGGCAGTACGGCATCAATGCAGGCGGAGAGATCGGCATTTACCACAGCGACCGGCTGCTGTCCGAGACGGAGTACCGGACGGCACATTTTGAGGCGGCCAATGAGGAGGAGATGTTGTCCTGCACGCTGCAGTTGTTCCTGGACAACGGCGCGTTCGTGAAAATTTCCCAGCGGCACTGGTGGCTCACGGCTTTTCTGCCGGGCGTGTTTTCACGCCCGTCCGAGCTGTGCCTGAAGGCGACGGTTTGCTTCCGTAACCGGGAAATGATGGAAGCATTCTT
>OFFJ01002432.1_pt1 | contig 11900 bp, 12 predicted proteins | sample 1521261 | NCBI WGS metagenome assembly OFFJ01 (sample SAMEA3504122, study PRJEB24116) | mouse gut metagenome | biome: mouse gut; feature: mouse-associated habitat; material: faeces | place: Denmark | collected 2011 | reverse complement strand
CAGGTGAGCACCAACATGGTGTAGAAGATTTTGGGGTTTTCGCGTGTGGATTTCTTGAGCAGGAAAATCACTGGCAGAATGATGCACAACAATTCGGCCCACATCAACCACTTTCCGTAAATCCAGCCATAGAACATCTGGTCGAAGGTCAGACCTTCACGGGGAAGGAGATCAACCGCCCAAAACCAGGTATCGGCCAGCTTGAACACGGTATAAACCAGCAGCATGGTCGCGCCGATCTTGCCCATGAGCTGTTTCACTTCCCAGGTTACCAGTCTGCGGCCGGACATTTTTTCCATGATGGAGCAGACCAGCACGGTAAACATCGGGCCCGCGCTGATGGCGGAGAGGATGAACAGGAAGAAGGTCCAGGGCCAGATGAAGAAGCCGTCGCGGTACAGGGGCGCGTGGGGCGAGACGATAACCACGACGTCCGGGTCGTGGGCGGCAATGCGCCGGGCCACGTTCTCGTAGGCGGCCGTGGTCTCGGCGATGGCCGCCTCTTGGCCGCCTCCCACGGCAGGCACGATGAGCGGCGGATGGGGTACGGCGTAAGCGGCAAGAAGGCCCATGACACACCTTCCTCTTCTGAGTGGGGACGTATAGGGTGCGATTCAGCGCAGTCCATGGTGAGGGATGCCGAAGCGATGAGCCTCTTCATCAGCGAAGTGTCACAAACTCGTTAGCCCGTCTGCGTTCCGTTTGCAGAGTTTTTCTTGACTTGGAGTTCGCTCCAATGCTTACTCTCTCCCTGAGAGAAAGCGAGAGAGAGGAACACCTATGACGGCATCTTGCGACGGCGTGGCGAAGCTCGGCTTCGGGGCCATGCGCCTGCCCCTGACCGATCCGGAGGACGTGACGGCCATCGACATCGAGCAGGTGAAGGCCATGGTGGACGAGTTCATCGCCCAGGGCGGCACCTACGTGGACACCGCCTTCGTCTACCACGACGGGCACTCGGAAACCGCGCTCAACGAGGCGCTCGTACAGCGCTACCCGCGCGAGGCCTACACCCTGGCTACCAAGTGTTTGGCCTGGGCCTGCGCCAGCAAGGAGGAGGCCCAGGCGTGCCTGCCCACCTCCCTGGAGCGGCTGGGGGTCGACTACATCGACTACTACCTGCTGCACAACCTGGGCGGCAAGCGCACGGCCAAGTTCGACGAGTACGACATGTGGAACTACGTGGCCCAGGCGAAGGCCGACGGGCTTATCCGCCACGTGGGATTCTCCATGCACGACGGCCCTGAGGTGCTGGAGGAGATTCTCACGGCCCACCCCGAGGTGGATTTCGTGCAGCTGCAGGTGAACTACTTGGATTGGGACGATCCGGTGACCCAGTCGGCCCGCTGCCTGGAGGTGGCGGCGGCCCACGGCGTGCCCGTCATCGTTATGGAACCGGTGCGCGGCGGCCGTTTGGCGAACTTGCCCGAGCGCGGTGTCGCGGTGCTGGCCGCGGCCGATCCGGAGGCGAGCCAGGCCAGCTGGGCCTACCGCTTCTGCCTCGATTTGCCCGGCGTGCTCACGGTGCTCGCCGGGGCATCAACCTTGGAGCAGATGCAGGACAACATGGCCACCTTCCAAGCCCACCAGCCCCTGGCCGAGGCCGACCGCGCGGCCCTGCGCGACGTGGTGGCGGCCCTGCGCAGCGTGGACCTCATCCCCTGCACGAACTGCGGCTACTGCGTGAAGGACTGCCCCGAGGGCGTGAAGATCCCCATCGCCATGAACCTGCTGAACCTGGAGAAGACTACCGAGGACCGCGCCTTCGTGAAGGGCCTCTACAGCTGGCAAACCGCCGAGGGCCCTGCGTCGAAGTGCATCCAGTGCGGCACCTGCGAGTCCATGTGCCCCCAGTCCATTCCCATCATCGAAAACCTCGCCGAAGCCGTGGAACACTTCGAGGGGTAGAGAGAACAAAAAGCCGGGGGATAAGCCCCCGGCACTTGGAGGTAGCGCCATTAACGCCACCGGGATGAGTTTATACCACGATTGCACGATGACAACAATAAGGGCTGCGGCAAAGAATGGTTGTCTTTGTCGCAGCCCTCAGTAAGAGCGATTTACATTTCGGCGATCTTCTTGTTGATTCTCAGCATTACCTCGGTGTAATAAGCGTAATCGGCCGGGGAAAGTGAGTCTGCGTCAATGTCGTTCAGCGCCTCCATGGTCTGATTGTAGCGCTCCATGTACTTGTTGAAATCTTCGAGCATTTCAGGGGAGAAATCAGTCGAGTTCTCGTACTTTTTCATGAAATCGATGTACTCGTCGAAGAAGGCTTCGTATTCATCCATGGCTTTCTTGAAATCAGGTGTTACCTCGCCAAGGGCCGTATTGCCGTCGCTTGATTCTTCGGCGGCATTTCCGTTGGATTTGCCCCGGTCTTCGTTGTCAGCATCATTTTCCGGAGTTTCGGGTTCCGTCGATTCTTCTGGCGCTTTGGTGGTGGCGTCATTCTGCAGCTGGTCGTCTGCGAGGTCGTCGGGCGCATCGAGCGAGATGGTCATGTACTGATGATCGGACGAGTAATCGAGCCACAGGTGATATCCTTCCAGATTGTCGGCCACGTAGCTTTCGTCATTTCGCGAATAGTTTTCGGTGAAGCCCAGCTCTTCGCATGCCGCAACATAGGCTGTAAACTGTTCGGGCGCGCAATTTCCTATTTTGGCTCCGAAATGATCTGACCGATCGGAGCTGATTTCGCCAAACAAATTGGTCGGTTGCGGAAGCATAGTGGCCAGCCCTCGCGTCGGCCAAGTGATGTCCTTGAAATTTTCGGCAGGATCGGAGGGCGCGGAAATTGACATATCTGATGAGTTGTTTGAGCATGCGGGCACTCCCACGATGGCTACCGCCAGGCATATGGCAAACAATGCGATAAGAATTCTTCTCATGTTACCCAACAGGGACAGATTCATGGTTCAGGTTTCCTTTCAGCTAATGAGACTCAATTTTCGCGCCACAGTGACCGCAAAGGGCAGTAGTGTTGTGGGGCAGATTGTTTTTTGCTCCGCAGCTAGGGCACTCAACCAGCGTATTTCCGTTGGATGCCTTTGGCTGGGTGTCGGGTTGCTGCGGAGAGTCGGCAGAACCTTGTTCTGAGGTGCTAGTGCCGGAGGATGAAGAAGTGGGAGAGATCGTTACGGATGGTGAAAACGAGCCTACAACACATTCGGCTCCCTCGTTTATAGTCATTGCCCCTGTCATACCGCGCTCGATCATCATTTTCAATGCCTGTCTAACCTCGCTCGCAGTGCTTTTTGTTGCCGATGCAAGGGCATTGATGGAACCCGTAGGGTCGTGGGCGAGGAGCGCTTCGTAGGTTCGGTACCTTTTAACAAGCTGACCCCATTCCAAGCCGCGTACCACAACCGAGAGCGCGAGAAATATAAGTCCAGCGGCGAACCACTTGCGTTCAGGGATGAACGAAGGTGCCGCCGAGAAATAGCTCAAAGCCATTAATGTTGCCAGTGCTCCGAGCACGACTTCCATCTTGCTCGCAGTTGCCCCCTTGATTTTTTGTTTGCTCACAGAATCGTCCTTTCCTTTACTTTGATACGGCTGATATTGTTTTATGATGCCAACGGATTCCCGCAGTGCTCACATTCCGCTACTTCGCCGCGGCGAATCTGGGTGGTGGCTCCACAACTGCGACAGCACACGGTTATCATGATTGGCTGGACATTGCTGGCAGTGTAGACCGGCTCAGGTTTGGAAGCTTGTGTTGCAGAGTGGGACCCATTGGTTCTCGGAGAAGATGCCGCTTGCGCTCGAAAAGAGGGCTGTTCGCTCCTTTCGATATGGTCCGTAAACTTCAGTGGTGGTATTTGTTTACGGCGAGACAGCTCGATCAGACACCGTTTCGCTTCTTCCTGCTCCATGCCGAGCGATTGGGCGAGCTGGGCAAGGTGAAGCGGTTCTCCCCCTTGAACCATAGCTTGATAGGCTCGTAGCACCTCTTTTTGCTTGCCGGCATCTAAGACGCTCCATATCACGAGTACTCCGCCGATGAACAAAGCAAGTCCAAGAAGAGCACTGTGGGATCCCATAGCCACGACGCCCAGCAAGATAAGACCGGCACCAACCAGAACGCGAATTGTACCGGAAGACAATTGTCCGACGTCCATCAGAAAGACCCCCTTCTCTCAAGTGCGATATCCGCATTGCGTTGGTTAACTAACTGCTCGATGGCATCCAGTGCTTTTTCGGTCGCGTCGGCGTCACGGGCATTTACCGATTTCGACAGGCGTGCAATTTCCTGATGAATAGCCTCATCGATCGGCATTGCGATGGCACTGTCGGAAAAGCGCAGATGTTCTGCCGTTTTTCGCACCTTTGCACCGAGGGTATCGTCGGGGCAAACCGCTGCAATCTGTTGAAGATCGCGCACCAGTGATGCATTCGACTGTGTCACCGCCTTCAGCGATTCGTTCGATGATCGAATGAATCGCACTCCTTGCACGAGAGCCCAGATAATCAAGGCGACCAGGGCGGTGACGCAGACGATAATGGCGAAAAGGCCCAATACGCTAGCGATCATGTCCGCCTTCCTTCCCTTCAGTGGTTTCCGGTTGTGAGGGAATCTGGGTACCGCATTTTCCACAGAAGCGCATATCGGTGGAGAGGGGCGCTCCGCAATGGGTGCAGAACTGACTCGATGTGGGAGATGCCGTAGAAGGGGCTGTTCTCTTCCAGCCGCACTGTCCGCAGAATTTCTGATCCTGTGCCATGACTGCTCCGCAAGATGGGCATCGAAGCTCCTGGGCATTGGGGTTCAAATTTCGTGTCATATCGGCGAATGCCCCGCCGAATCCGCCTCCCATGCCAAAGCCCATGCCGAGGCCCAGCCCTGCCCCCATGAGGTCGGATGCCCCCGACCCAGGATTAGTGGCTGCGCCCTCCAACGTGTCGAATGAGCGTTCCTGTACATAGCTGTATCCGATGATGTTCATCTCGGCTCGTTTAGCCAGCGTCTGCTTCAGGGATGCCACGGCTGGGTCATCTTCTGGCACGCTGATGTCGTTCACGAAGAAATTCGTCAATGAAATGCCGTAATCGGCCATGGTGGGAGCGATGCGTTCTCTCAGAAAATCCGATAGTTCGTCCAGATACATATTGATTTCAAGAATGCCCACCTTGCGTTCGACGATATAGGTGGAAATAGCGTCTTTGACCTTCGATACATAGACGCCGCGGAAATAGCGCATGATATCGTTTTTGGTGAAAGCGGGCAGAGTGCCCACCAACTTCACGAGAAACTGTTTCGCGTCGTCGATCTGTATGCCGAAAATGCCATGGGATCGCACGGGAACGAACACGCCGTAGACAGGGTCCTGAATTTGGATAGGGGAGGGCGTGCCCCATTTGACGTCAAGGTTGAATTGCTTGTTGACGAACCATACCTCAGCGCTGAAAGGCGATTGGCCCCCAAAGGGAAGATTGATTAATTGTTCCAGAAAGGGGATATTCGAGGTGCTGAGCGTATGGCGCCCCGCCTCGAACACGTCGAGGGCCTGGCCTCCTTTGAACAGGATGGCCTGTTGCGACTCGTTTACGATCAGCTGCGTCCACGTGCCCAACTCGCTGTCGGGGTATTTCCACGCGAACACATCTGGGTTGCCGTCGTATTTGACGACGGAGACGATGGCCATGGCCTTTTCTCCTCTTCTGTTCTCATCTCTCGTGTGGCTTCATATATGAAGCCAGTTGCTACATACTACCACATATGCTTGTCCTATGAATATCGAAGAAAAAAGACAGGCTCTGGGAGCGATGGTACGTGCTTGCCGTGAGAAGCAGGGACTTTCGCAGAATCAGCTTGCGCTCATGATCGGAAGCAGCAAGTCGCACATTTGGCGCATTGAGACCGGCCGCGTCGGTGTGGGTATCGATGACTTGGCACGCATCGCCGAGGCGCTGGGCGTGGCCGTGCGCGATTTGCTCACGTTCTAGGCGTCTCTTTCCGTGCGAAGGCCGCGTGGCATCGCGCGAGCTTGCGCCGTCTATGCGAAGAGTTCCAAAGCTCGAGCTTGGTCGATCAGCTGCTCCAGGCAGGAGATGCCGATGATGGGCTGGTTGTCGTGGTACATCTCCTCCATGAGCTCGTCATCGTCGATGGCTGCTATTAAGTAGGTGAGTATGGTTGTGAAAAACTCCACCATGTCTTCCCACTTTTCCCGATCCAGTTGAGCCACTTCCATGACGGGGTAGCCCACGGCTTGGCAAACGAAATGCACGAGGCGCACCACTTCGTTCTCTGTGAGATTTCCGGGAACGCTCTCTTCTGCCGTTTGGGCGCCGATCCTTGCGGACAACTCTGCAAGCATCTTTTTGAGCCAAACGAGAAATACCGATGCCTGCAGAAACCCCGGCGTCGACTCATCACTTATGGCCTGGGCAAATTCAGCTTCTTCGCTGCCATCTTCGAACATTACCCAGGGGGCAAGAAGGTCTAAGTCGTCGATCTCGAAATAGTTCTCGCCGAACCATGCCCGAAGTTGTGCGACGGCCTCTTCAACTTGCTCGAACGTGTTGTCGCCGGTAATAGAGAGAAAGCGTAGAACAATTGCACCGAAGTCATCCCACAGGCGTTCGAAACCTGCATCGTCGAAGTTCTCCCAACGCTGTTGCCGGTCATTATAGACGGGGGATTCGCGTAAGAACTCAGCGAAGGCGTCAACTTCTGAGGTGCCGAAAGCTAGCGTTTCGAAGATATCTTCACCAACCACTTGGGCGTAACGGGCGAACAGGATGAGGCTTTTCAAATAGTTTTCCTCGGCTTGCAGTTCCTTAAGCCGCTCATCGAGGGCTTCGAGAACATCGACTTCTCCGTCCAGAATCGGAGCCATTTCCTTAAGGTCGAATCCGTAGTCCTTGAGAACCACAATCTGCTTCAAGCGGTCGATATCTTCGGGCATGTAGAGCTTGCGGTTGTTTGCCACTCCTTCGCCGCTGCGCGTCGGGCAGAGCAACCCACGCTCATCGTAAATCTGGAGAGCCCGAGGTGTTACCCCTGTGAGTTTGGCCACCTCGCCTACGGTCATAGGCCACTCGCAGTTTTCACGAATAAGTTCATTGCTGGTGGTGGCTTTTCTTCTTCGGGACATTTTCCCAGCTCCTTATCCTTACGCAGTGCTTTTGCATTTAGGATAAACCCTAACCCAGCGTTGAGGTCAAATAGGAGAATGAAATTTTTTGCGATGTCCCTTACCACGCCACCGTCAACGGCAGAATACTTGCTAGGGTCAAATCTCTCAAGCAGTGAGCGCTCGAATGGGGATGACGTAGATGCCTTCTTCGACGATGCGCACGTATTTGCCGATGCCGACGAGCACGGCCATGAATGCGGGCGGCTGGGTATGGGCTTGCGGGTTTTCGCAGAGCTTCTTGCGGAGGCGCTTCAGGTTCTCGACGGCTGCGTCAGCCTTGTTCTCGCTGGTCTTTATTTCGAAGGCTGCCCATCTTCCGTCGGCAAGTTCGATGATGGCGTCGGCTTCAAGGCCTGAGTCATCGCGATAGTAGCGCACGGGTATGGGACGGCACAGTTCGTGAGCGCGGGCGTACACGGTAAGATCGCGCAGGCAAAGATTTTCGAAGATGAGGCCGAAGGTCTGCCAGTCATCGAAGAGGGCCTGCGGCGCCATGCCCAAAGCCGCCACGGCAAGGGATGGATCGGCGAGATAGCGCTTCGGTTTTACCTGAAGACGTTTTTTCGAACGCGCTGGCGGCTCCCATCCGGGCACATCGTTCACCAAATAAATGCGATTGAGGAAACTAAGGTATGCGCCAATTTGCCGGTCGGTAATCTGGGTGTCCGTGGCACCTAGGGCGTCTTCGCGAATGGTTTTATAGGTGGCCGCCTGACCGAGGTTTCGCGCCAACGAGGCGATGACGCGCTCGGTTACCAGTGGGTCGAGGTCATGCTGCGGGGCGCTTTCGTAGCAGACAGCCGCGAGGTATTCGCGAGCAGTGATTTGGGCATCCGCAGGTTCGAGATCGATGGCTTCGGGCCAGCCTCCCCGACAGGTTGCGGCCACGAGTTGCTTGGTGTTGTCCATAACGGTCTGGGGCAGGGGTGCCTGCTCGAAGAGGGAGGCAAGCGACACCGTTTGCTCGGAATCACCAGACTCTGCAAGAGACATGGGCGACATCCGGATGCGGCCGATACGGCCGGCGCCGCTGTGACGCTGGCTGGCCTCGTCCTGGTCGTTGTGGCCGGGGGGCGTGGACGAGCCCGTGAGAATCCACGCCCCGCGCAAGGACCGGGTCTCGTCGACGCTATGGCGCACGAGGTTCCAAATGGCGGGTACCCGCTGCCATTCGTCTATGATGTGGGGGCGATCTCCGAGGAGCATAAGCGATGGGTCGTCCTGGGCGAGGGCCAATTCAGTGTCTACATAACTAATGGAGGCACCGTGCTGCCGGGCAGTCCAGGTTTTCCCGCACCATTTGGTGCCTTCAATTTCAACGGCTCCAAAGATGCGAAGGTACCGCTCGACCTGATTGTCGACAATGCGGGGAAGGTAGCCTTGCGGGTGCACACTCTGCTCGGTCATGGGGGCGTCCTTCCTCGGAGTTTACCAAAATCCGAATCCCATTTTACCAAAATCCGAATCATTTTCTACCAAAATCCGAATGGTGATAGTAATACGAAATACTGATTCTCACCCCACCATCGTCACGAACGCTACCAGCAGGGGAATGCTCACCAGGGCGAGCACCGTGGTGACGAAGGTGCCTTGGGCCATGACGCGGGAGTTGCCGCCGTATTGGTAGCAGAGCATGGTGCCGTTGGTGGCCACGGGCATGCCCGACAGCACCAGAATGATGGAGAACAAAAGCCCCGACGGCACGAACCAGTGGAACACCGCCCAAATGATCACCGGCATTCCCAGCAGGCGGAACAGGGCGCAGGCCCACAGGCGCGGGCCGCCCAGAAGGTCGCGCACGGGCATGTTCGCCAGCGACGAGCCGATGATGAGCAGGGCCGCCGGCGTGGTGATGGATCCCAGGGTGTACAGCGCATCCCCCAGCACGGGCACGCTGTGCACACCGCCCAGGGCCAGCCCGATGGCCGCAATGCACGCCAGCATGACCGGCGTGACGAAGGTACGCCAGCTCGGCCGCACCTTCACATCGCCGTCGGTATCTTGGGTGAGAAACCACGCGCCCACCGAGAACACAAGGAAATTGAAGGGCAGGTTGAACACCGTGGCGTAAATGAGGGCCTCGGGGCCGAAAATGGCGGAGATGACGGGGAACCCGATGAAGCCCACGTTCCCGAAGCACAGCATGAACCGGTACACGCCCCGATGCCCCGCCGGTATGCGCAAAAGCGTGGTGAAGGCGTAGGCCACGGCCACCAGTACTACATAGCTCGCGCAGGCCAGGGCGAAGGTGAGCAGAATCTCGCGACGCCCCGGCAGCTCGCCGGCGGTGAGCACCGAGCCCAGAATGAGCCCCGGCAGCGCCAGGTTGATGACGAGCCGCGAGAGCATGCGGTCGAATTCCACGATCATGAACCGGGCCTTCTTCGCTCCGTAACCCACGCCCACGATAATGAACAGCGTCACCAGTTCCTTGAATATGCTGACCAGTCCCGCGTCCACGGATACCTCCCCTCTAAAGCGGCGGTTGCGTTTCTCGGCCCATTTTCGACAAAATTCGCGGTTGTGAGAACCCGAGCCCCCGCCTTTGATGCCATTGGCGCGATATTTGCCCTCTTTGGTGTCCGAAAAGGCGCTTTGGGTACGTTTGACGGGTGCCGGCCTTCTCACAAACGTGATTTTTGTCGAAAAATGGGGGCCAAACGGAGCAGAATACCGCGACGGGTATACTGGCACCGCTTATTCCGCTCAATCGCACGTGGTTGTCTCCGTTGGCACACGCGCGGCCGTTCCCGTTGGCACCTGCGGGGGCGTCCCCGTTGGTGCATGGAGATCCCGCCCGTCGCCGCGCCCGTCGAAAGGAAGTCCCCCATGTTCACTATCGGTTGCCATTTGTCGTCGGCCAAGGGGTACCTGAAAATGGCCCAGGACGCGGCCTCCATCAACGGGAACACCTTCCAGTTCTTCACGCGCAACCCGCGCGGGGGTAAGGCGAAGGCCATCGATCCGGCCGACGTGGCGGCCTTCCACGAGTTCGCGGGCGAGCACGGCATCGCCACGTTTCTGGCCCACGCCCCCTACACCATGAACCCGGCGGCGGCCAAGTCCGAGACGCGGGCCTTCGCCATCGAGCTTCTGACCGACGACCTCATGCGCATGGAGAACACCCCGGGGCAGCTGTACAACATGCACCCGGGTTGCCACGTGGGCCAGGGCATGGAGGCGGGCATCGAACTTATCGCCGACGCGCTCAACCAGGTGCTCGCGCCCGACCAGTCCACGACGCTTTTGCTGGAAACCATGGCGGGGAAGGGCACGGAAGTGGGCGGCCGCTTCGAGGACTTGGCCGCCATTATCGACTGCGTGGAGCTGGCCGACAAGGTGGGCGTGTGCCTGGACACCTGCCATGTGTGGGACGGTGGCTACGACATCGCCGGCAACCTGGACGGCGTTCTGGAGGAGTTCGACCGCGTGATCGGCCTCGACCGCCTGCGCGCCATCCACCTGAACGACTCCAAGAACCCGCTCGGGGCCCACAAGGACCGCCACGCCCCCATCGGCGAGGGTTTCATCGGCTTCGAGGCGCTTTCCGCCGTCACGAACCACCCGGCTCTGCGCGACCTTCCCTTCTTCTTGGAAACGCCCCAGGACGACCTCTCCGGCTGGGCCGCCGAAATCGCCGCCCTCCGTGCCGCCCGCACCGGGGAGTAGAAGCCTTTGCCTCCTGGCGGCGGTTTGCCTGCCGCTTTTTCGCGATGTGACCGGTCCCATCGATAATATGCGGCATCCCATGAGGGTGTAGGGGGTGTTGCGGTGCTTCCGCTGCCCCTTTTCGACGGTATGCTCTGTCACATCGTGAAAAAGCGGCAGAAAAGACGCTGTGGAACGCTTCGGGGCTGCGAATTTCGCCTTTTTTGCACGGTATGCTCTGTCACATCGTTGAAAAGCGCCACGAGCCCTTAAATAACAAAGAAGTACACGCTGAAGAACTGCAGGCAGCTGGCGGCCAGGACGAACAGGTGGAAGATGGAGTGCATGAACTTCACCTTCTTGAAGATGTAGAACACGGCCCCCACCGTGTAGCTGATGCCGCCGGCCACGAGCAGCCAGAAGCCCACGGGGTGCAGGGAGGCGTACAGGGTGGGCAGGAAGAACACGATGGACCACCCGAGTGCCACGTAGAGCACCGCCGATATCCAGCGGGGGCGGTAGGTCCAGAAGGCCTCGAAGGCGATGCCCAGAAGCGACACGGCCCACACGAACACGGCGAGCCACAGGCCGCCCACATGCCCCAGGGTGATGAGGCAGTAGGGGGTGTAGGTGCCGGCGATGAGCAGGTAGATGCCCGAATGGTCGAGCACCTTGAACACGCGCTTGGCCTTCTCGGCGGCCAGGGCATGGTACAGGGTGGACATAAGGTACTCCACCAGCTGGGCGATGCCGTACACCAGCGCCGCGGCCAAGAGGATGCCGCCGCCGTCGGCCACCGACTTCACGATGAGCACCACAAGCGCCGCCACGGCCAGGCCTGCGCCGATGCCGTGGGTGACGGCGTTGAAGATCTCCTCGCCCAGGGTGTACTCGCGCACCGGCCTCTTGCCCGAGCGGCGAATGAGCTCGCGGATGTCCGGCGACACCTTGGCCGCCGCCGCGGCGGCATCGGGGGAGAGCTCGGGGTGGGCGAGGGCGACGTTGGGCATGGGGGCTCCTTCGGTTCAGGGCATCCTCGCATCATAGACCAACCGGTCGGTTTTGGCACCGGCGCCGGGGAAACTGTTGCGGAACGGCGGTTAGGGC
>OFFJ01002431.1_pt1 | contig 11901 bp, 11 predicted proteins | sample 1521261 | NCBI WGS metagenome assembly OFFJ01 (sample SAMEA3504122, study PRJEB24116) | mouse gut metagenome | biome: mouse gut; feature: mouse-associated habitat; material: faeces | place: Denmark | collected 2011 | reverse complement strand
CTATACAGATGGGGAGCAGATACCCACCGGATTGTATAGATAGTATGGCCTCCGAAGGAGGCAGATTTAGTAGTAACCGGGTACACCGAGCAAAGGGCGAGGTGTGCCCGGAAGTCCGGAACAAGCGTTTGGTGTCCGGCAGGACACCGATTTACGCCTATTGCTGAGGATTCAGGTCGATACCACTACAATTTATGCATCTATAATTAGATGCCCTAAGAATAATGTGGTCAAACCTTTACACACCTTCAACAAAAGTTAAACTTAATAAACATTTACATATATTTGCATCCTAAGACAAAAAAGCATATCTTTGCCAAGCAATTAATTATCAACCAAACCTTTTTTCCTATGAAAAAGTTTTTTGTAATGGCTGTAATGGCCATAATGGCAATCGGTGCTTCCGCACAGTGGTATGTAGGTGGTAATCTTGACTTCGGCCAGACCAAGGCCGACGGAGTGAAGACCACAACTTTCGGCATCGCTCCTGAAGTAGGCTACAACTTCTCTGAGAACTGGGCATTCGGTGGTACTCTCGACCTCGGCTACACAAAGCAGTCCGGCGTCAAGACCACAATGATCCAGGTTAACCCCTATGCACGCTACACCTATTTCCCCTCCGGCAACCTCAACCTTTTCGTTGACGGCGTTGTAGGTCTCGGCTTCGGCTGGTCAAAGGCCGGCGGCGAAAAGAGCGACACTGCTGTATCGTATGCCATTGGCTTCAAGCCCGGTATCTCTTACAACCTGACAGAGCACTTCAGCCTCGTAGCACACGTGGGTCTGCTCGGCTACCAGGGTGGTAACGACACCTACAAGGACGCAGGTTTCCCCGAAGAATGGGGTCTCCACCTCAACGGTTCTAACCTCTCGTTCGGCTTCTACTATACTTTCTAATCGGAAGATTCTTAGTAAGCTAACATAAAAAACACCGGCGCGACTCAAGAGTTGTGCCGGTGTTTTTTCATATATATGCTACTCAATTCACTGCATAAGCCTGTAGATCGCAGCAGTGTCGGCGGGACCGAGTTTATAATATCCTCCGAATGGATTGCCCTTATTCTCATGCACTCTTGCCACGAGAAGATCGAAGTCAGGATTTTCGATACCAAGCTCCGAGAGTGTCACAGGCATGCCAATCGAACGGTAGAAGTCTTTCAACGCCGCAATTCCGGCTAAAGCCGCCTCCCGGTCATCTGCGAGTGAGATATGGAACACACGGCGCGCCATCTGCGCTACTTTCGCCGGACGCCTGTCTGCCATATATGTCATCCAAGCAGGATTTACTACTGCAAGACCTGCTCCATGAGTCACACCATAGAGGGCGCTCAGTTCGTGTTCAAGCCCATGCGAGGCCCAATCCTCGACACGACCGCAACCACAAACACCATTGTGAGCCAGCGTACCGCACCACATTATATTGGCCCTTGCCTGATAATCGTCTGGACGGGCAATGACCTTGGGCGCTTCCTCTATTATCGCCTGCAACACACCTTCGGCCACACGGTCGGTGGTCTGTACATCTGATGAAGGCGAGAAATAACGTTCGAAAATATGTGCCATCATATCCACAATTCCGGCAGCGGTCTGATATGGCGGAAGGGTAAACGTCAATTCTGGATCAAGGCATGCAAAGCGAGGGCGCAACGCACTGTCGGTACGCAACGAGATCTTGTGCATGCCATCTACTTTCGTTATCACAGAATTGCCGGATCCCTCGCTTCCGGCAGCAGGTATCGTCAGCACAACACCCACAGGAAGTGCACGCTCCACTACAGCCTTTCCACTGAAGAAATCCCAGAAGTCGCCGTCGTAAAGCGCTCCTGCGGCAATAGCTTTGGCCGTGTCAATGACAGAACCTCCACCCACGGCCACAAGTCCGTCTATGTGTTCGCGGCGCACGATTTCAATGCCTTCGTACACACGGTCGTCAGTAGGATTGGGTCGGATACCCGAGAAATCCACATACTCCACACCACAACTGCCGAGAGACTGCTTGACACGGTCAAGCACACCGCTGCGCACCACAGATCCCATGCCATACACAAGAAGTACCTTAGAGCATCCGCACAAGCGGGTGAGCGCTCCGCATTTTTCCTCAGCACCACGGCCGAACTCATAGCGCGTGGGGGTATAATAAGAGAAATTTTCCATATATAATATAGTGAGTTTAAGTTATATAGTTTCAGGGACAAAACCCAACGACAACACAGAGATACTTGCCGGGCTGGCCTGTGATTTCAGCAGATCCATTATGCTGCAAAGCGTGGATCCTGTCGTTACCACATCGTCGACCAGAAGAACGTGACAGCCTTCGAGCTGATTGGCGCGCCGCAAGGCAAACGCACCTCTGACATTGGCGGCACGCCCCGCCATTCCTCCGCTGCGAGTCTGCGAGCGATGCCTCCGGCAAGCCACAAGATTGTCGCCTACCGGCAGGCCTGAAGACCGGCTGACACCTTCGGCAAGATAATCAGTCTGGTTGAATCCGCGACGCAGACGCTTCAGCCAATGCATAGGCACAGGCAGAATCACATCCATACCTCTGAAAAAACCTGTTGGAGCAAGCTCCCGCGCAAATTCGCAGCCGACCTGGCGCATCAACTCAGGCCTTGAACCATATTTAGAATTAAGCACTAAAGCAGTATAAGGATCGCCACTGTAATATCTGAAATATGCCGCAGCACGGCACAGCGGAGTAGAGCAGATGAGCCTGCGGTGCATCGGAGTGTTGTCGCCGGACAATAAAATCCTCGGTATTTCACGCCTGCAACGGGCACACATCACGGTTTCGCCATATCCAAGAGAACACCCGCATACCTCGCATACCTGCGGAAAAGCGAAGTCAAGCACAGACCGCACAGCCTTTGCCGGCAACTGTTTCCAACTCCGGAAATCCATATCCGTCAATGCTTGCGGCCGAAATCGGCCGGTATCTCACCCCACTGCTCGGTATTCCACTTGATAAGAGGATTGCGCACCGGGCCATTCGATCTGAGCCACGCATCGGCCCGGCCAAGAATTTCCATAAGCTGAACATTAGACGGTCCAGGGGCTATCTTGGATCTGTGACCACCATGATTGACCCACGAGAGAGCAGTGCGCGAATCAGTATATATAGGAGTGGAAAAGTCACCGCTGCGAGCCAGAAGCGCAGCAGCGTGTATTATAGCCAGATATTCGCCGATATTATTGCTACCCCCCTGCAGAGGCCCGACTTTGAAAATCTCCTCGCCAGTGGCCACACGCACGCCTTTGTACTCCACTGGACCCGGATTGCGCGAACAGGCTGCGTCGACAGCGATAGCATCGGTACGTATCTCCGGGATGGCATCATAATTGACCTGTGGTGTGGTGCGCCTCTGAGCCATAGCCTTGAACAACCCCATATAGTCCGAAGGATTGCCCCGGTATGCCTCAGTCGCCTCCTCGAGCGTAGGAAAACTTTTGAACCTCGCTCCCTTGTAGTTGGCAGTCTGAAGCTGACACTCCTCCCAACTGTCGTATATTCCCGGTGCAAGGCCTTCCCACACCACATAATATTTCTTATTGCCCATGACAGCTGATCAAGAAAATTGCAGAAAAAGGTTTATATCAACATGCCGCAATCCCATAGCCTGTGCTATGCGCCGGTTGACGGGACGGCCTAAATAGGCATATACCGCCTGACGCAGACCGGGTAATATCTTTAGAGCATTGGTAATGCCGTCGCAGGCAAAAATATCAGTCACCAAGGTCATAAACGTATTACTGATGGCCATAGCAGCCGTTCGTGGCACAGCATTTCCCGCATTGACATAGCACACCCTCCTGCGCCCGACCATATCATTGTCGCGTGGCGAGGCTGAGGCAAGGTCCACAGTAGGCATCGAAGGAAAGGCCGTGCATTCGCCATGTGTGAGATCAAAAGTCAGCACGCCCTTCTTCATGGCTGAAACATCTTCGGCGTCTATCTTTCCCGGTGGATTCACGGCAGTGGCAACCACAATATCAGCACTACGCAGCGCTCCTGTCAGCACATGGGGATGTATGGCCGATCCCACTACGCCCGGGCCAAGCTCGCGCAAGGCGGCCCGCAGGCTATAGACGTCGTTGTCGAACATCCTGACCATCGCACCCAGGCCAAGAGCCGAACGCGCAGCCGCAATTGCTGCGATTCCTGAGCCGATGATAGTGACCTCGCAAGGCACAATGCCTGCCACTCCACCTATCAATATGCCTTTGCCCATAGCAGGATCGGCCAACAGCGACGAAGCTATTGCTATTGATGCGCGACCATCTATTTCGGCAAGAATATCGGCAAATGGAAGATTGCCGCGGCCATCGCCCACGAGATCAAGCGCCACTCCTACAACTCCGCGCTCGAGAATGACAGCAAGCGCGGCACTGTCCTGAGCCTCGGCATGAAGCATTCCCAACAGCAACGCTCCGCGCCGCAACTTTCTGGCATCGGAGGCCGACAAAGGTGCAAGATGCAGCACAATATCACACCGCAGCGTCTCGTCGCGTGACACAATATCAGCACCGGCACTGCTATACTGCATGTCGGTGTAATTTATTGAAGCCGCCGCACCCGACTCTATTTTCACGGCATAACCACGGTCGACAAGCATCGCCGCACATTCGGGAGTGAGCGGAAAGCGGCGTTCTGCCGGAGAATCCTCGGCCGGAACTCCTATCGTCACTGTTCGCCTGGCAGTCTCCGGCCTCTGAGGCTGAGGCATTGGTGTTGGTGATTCCATTTTTATAAAAAATATGACAATAATTAGCTATCCTGAGGACACTTGCTAAACAGACCTCAGGGGCAGACCGGCGAGCGATATAACCCGCCCTACCGACACATCTATCTCAGCACGGTTTTCCAGCAGATCTGACGGGAAAACCATCCTTGACTGACTGTAGAAAGCCATACGGCTCTCAAGCGAGCGGCGAGTGAACGCAGCAATCTCATCGTCAGACATCCCTGCTATAAGCGGACGTTTTGCCTTACCCTTGCACAACCTGCGGTGAAGACAATCAGGAGATGCCTCGAGAAGAACGGTCAGGCCGCGGGAATTCATGTATTCCATATTGTCGAAGAAACAAGGCGTACCGCCACCACATGCGACAATCACATTCTCGAATTCAGCGACCTCATGCAGCATATTGCGCTCTATGATCCTGAATCCGTCTTCTCCACGCTCTGCAAAAATATCCTTCACCGGGCGTCTGAAACGATTCTCTATATATAGATCAAGATCAATGAACTCCACATCGGCGACCTTAGCCACCGCTCGACCAAGAGTTGTCTTGCCGCAACCCATATAGCCGATAAGGAAAACCGGAGGCACGGTCATTTGCCATCGCGCTTCTGATCGCGCAACAGATCGCGGATCTCCGAAAGCAGCTTTTCCTCGGCCGAAGGCTCCGGTGCAGGAGCGGGAACAGGTGCTTCCTCTTTCTGCTTACGCAGCGACATCATGAACTTCAGGGCCACAAATATACAGAAAGCTATGATTACAAAGTCCACGATATTCTGGATAAACATTCCATAGTTCAATGTCACTGCCTCCACAGATCCATCAGGCGACGCCGGAGTAAGCTCATATTTAAGCTCCGAGAAAGTGGCTCCGCCTGAAATCTTGCTTATAAGCGGCATTATCACATCATTGACAAGCGAGCTTACAATCTTGCCAAAAGCGCCACCGATGATCACACCGACAGCCATGTCCATCACATTGCCTTTAACGGCAAATTCCTTGAATTCCTTTAAAAACTTCTTCATAAGCATGTATATTATAGCACTGCCACAAAATTAGCAAAAAACAATTCAACAATCAAACTGATAAGGCAGTTCATTATCGGCAAAACCATAGAAAGCGCAGCCGCGCAGTGCAAAAAAGTCAGACAAACTCTAAATTAACTAAATAATTGAAGAAATTTTTCCATAAGCAGCAGTTTAACAAAAAAATTGATTAATTTTGCGATTGAAAATCAGACTAACTCACAACCCAATATTTCATTATATAATTATGACAAAAATAGGTATTAACGGTTTTGGCCGCATCGGACGTTTCGTTTTCCGTGCCTCAAACAAGCGTGACGACATCGAAGTAGTTGCTATCAACGACCTTCTTCCCGTTGACTACATGGCTTATATGCTGAAGTATGACACAATGCACGGTCAGTTCGACGGAACAATCGAAGCTGATGTTGAAAACAGCAAATTGATCGTTAATGGCCAGGCTATCCGCATCACTGCAGAAAGAAACCCGGCTGACTTGAAATGGGATGCTGTAGGTGCAGAATACGTAGTTGAATCTACTGGTTTGTTCCTGAGCAAAGACAAAGCTCAAGCTCACATCGAAGCTGGTGCAAAATATGTAGTAATGTCTGCTCCTTCTAAAGATGACACCCCGATGTTCGTTTGCGGTGTAAACGAAAAAACATACGTGAAAGGTACTCAATTCGTATCTAACGCTTCTTGTACTACTAACTGTTTGGCTCCTATCGCTAAAGTATTGAACGACAAGTTCGGTATCTTGGATGGTCTGATGACTACAGTTCACTCTACAACTGCTACTCAGAAGACAGTTGATGGTCCTTCTATGAAAGACTGGAGAGGTGGTCGTGCTGCTTCTGGCAACATCATCCCGTCTTCTACTGGTGCTGCTAAGGCTGTAGGTAAAGTAATCCCTGCTTTGAATGGCAAATTGACTGGTATGTCTATGCGTGTTCCGACTTTGGACGTATCTGTAGTTGACTTGACAGTTAACTTGGCTAAACCGGCTACTTACGCTGAAATCTGTGCAGCTATGAAAGAAGCTTCAGAAGGCGAATTGAAGGGTATCCTGGGTTACACTGAAGATGCAGTAGTTTCTTCTGACTTCTTGGGTGACACTCGTACTTCTATCTTCGATGCAAAAGCTGGTATCGCTTTGACTGATACTTTCGTAAAAGTTGTATCTTGGTATGACAACGAAATCGGTTACTCTAACAAGGTTCTTGACCTGATCGCTCACATGGCTTCAGTTAACAACTAATAAGCAGAGTACAAAATAATATTTAAAACAGGCAATCTCGACGAGGTTGCCTGTTTTTTGTTAAAATACAACGGGTTATTCATTAAATCAGCTATTTTTTTTGCACTTTTGCGGTTAGATTATTTTTACCGAACCTAAGTAAGTATGATAAAATTAAAACTAACGCTAACATTACTCTGCTTTATGAATATAATACAGGCTCAAAACCCTTTTTTTGAAAAGTATTCTACGCCTCACGGTACTATCCCGTTTGAAAAGATAAAGACCGAACATTATGAACCCGCCATTCGTGAAGGTATCAACCGTCACAACGCGGAGATTGATGCTATCACCAATAATCCGGAAGCGGCTACATTCGCCAACACGGTCGCTGCTTACGAGAAGTCCGGCGAACTGTTGAACCAAGTCAGCACTGTATTCGGCAACCTGCTGAGTGCGGAAACCAACGATGACATGCAGGAACTGGCAAAATCCATCATGCCGTTGCTGAGCGAACATGGCAATAACATCACTCTGAATGAGAAGTTATTTGCACGCATTAAGGCGGTGTATGACCAGAAAGACCAGGCTAATCTTACTCCCGAGCAAAACAAGCTACTGGAGAAGGTATATAATAGTTTTGTTCGCAGTGGAGCCAACCTTGAAGGAGAAGCCAAAGAGCAATATCGTGCTCTGAGCAAAGAACTCAGCTTGCTAACCCTGCAATTCGGAGAAAACAACCTGAAAGAAACCAACGACTATAAACTGGTACTGACAGATCCTGCACAACTTGCCGGCCTGCCGCAAAGCGCTATTGATGCAGCCGCAGAAACTGCCAAGGAAAAAGGAGTGGAAGGATGGGTATTCACTTTACAAGCACCCAGTTATAGCCCGTTTATGACGTATGCCAGCAACCGCGATCTGCGCTGTGAGCTTTATATGGCATATAATACCAAATGTACCCATGACAATGAAACCAACAATCTGGAGATTGTAAAGAAGCTCGTTAATACCCGCCTGGCTATTGCGCAGCTTTTAGGTTACAGTAGTTTTGCCGAATATAACCTGAAAGAGCGGATGGCAGAAAACAGCGGCAATGTATATAAACTGTTGGATCAGCTACTGGATGCTTACACTCCCACCGCCAAACAGGAATATGCAGAGGTAGAGGCTTTGGCACGCCAACTGGAAGGCAATGACTTCACAGTGATGCCTTGGGACTGGTCTTATTATTCCCATAAGCTGAAAGACCAGAAGTTCCAGATAGATGATGAAATGCTCCGTCCCTATTTTGAACTGAGCAAGGTAAAAGAAGGGGTATTCGGTCTGGCTACCCGCTTGTATGGTATTACGTTCAAGAAAAACAGCGATATACCGGTATATCACAAGGATGTGGATGCATATGAGGTATTTGATAAAGATGGTAAATTCCTATCTGTACTCTATACAGACTTCCATCCCAGAGAGGGTAAACGTGCAGGCGCATGGATGACTTCTTATAAAGAACAATGGATTGACGAGGTAACCGGTGAAAACAGTCGTCCGCACATATCTATCGTGATGAACTTCACCAAACCGACAAAAGACAAACCCGCCTTACTGACATTTGGCGAACTGGAGACATTCCTGCATGAATTTGGGCATAGTCTGCATGGCATGTTTGCGAATTCCACCTATGAAAACCTGAGCGGTACAAATGTATATTGGGACTTTGTGGAACTTCCCTCCCAATTCATGGAGAACTTCGCTATTGAAAAGGAGTTCCTCCACACATTTGCCAGACATTATCAGACTGGAGAACTCATCCCGGACGAACTGGTACAGCGCATTGTAGATTCTTCTAATTTCGATGCCGCTTATGCCTGCCTGCGTCAGGTTAGCTTTGGCTTACTGGATATGGCATGGTACACCCGTACCACCCCATTTGATGGTGACGTGAAAGCTTACGAAAAAGAAGCATGGAAGAAAGCACAGATCCTTCCTGTGGTAGAAGATGCCTGCATGAGTACACAGTTCTCGCATATCTTTGCCGGAGGTTATTCTGCCGGATATTACAGCTATAAATGGGCGGAAGTCCTGGATGCAGATGCTTTCTCACTGTTTAAACAAAAAGGAATCTTCAATCCGGAAGTAGCCGCTTCTTTCCGGGAAAACATTCTTTCCAAAGGAGGAACAGAACACCCTATGACACTATACAAACGCTTTCGCGGACAAGAACCAACTATTGATGCATTATTAATCAGAAACGGAATAAAGAAATGAAAAAGATGAAAACCTATATACAACTGCTGTTAATCGCTCTCTTCGTACCCGTATTGAGCGCTTGCGATCAGGAAGACGATGTTATTGACATCTTCACCGGAAAAACCTGGTACATGACTTATATTGCAGTGGAAGGACAAAACAAAATGTACGACTTCTGGCAAGGAGATCAGGATGCAAGAGAAAAGAGTTTTAAGACGATTGCAGGAGATAATTACACTTTAGTGTTCGATGGTGCTGAGGTAAACGGTACAGCGGGCGGGACTTTCACCGGAAAAGCCACCAGTGCCTCTGTTAATGGAGACTGGAATGCAAATGGCAACAACCGGGAACTAAAGATAACCGTAAAAAATGCAGGCACTGACACAGATAAGTATTTAGGTAAAGCATTTATGGACGGACTAAAGAGTGCATTCAAATATGGAGGAGATAATAAGAATCTATATATTTATTACAAAGAGGGACAGACAGTAAAATTCATTTCTTTCGCTCCACAACGTAACTCAGGTAATTAAGACTATGGAAGGTTCTGCAAAAGAAAAACAAGAAGCGCTGGACAAGCGTTATATACGTATGGCAAGTATCTGGGCGGAAAATTCATATTGTAAACGCCGCCAGGTAGGTGCACTCATCGTCAAAGATAAAATGATCATTTCTGACGGGTATAACGGAACGCCTGCCGGTTTTGAAAATGTATGTGAAGACGATAATAACGTTACCAAACCTTACGTGCTACATGCCGAGGCGAATGCAATCACGAAGATAGCATGCTCTAATAATAGCAGCGACGGTGCCACTATGTATGTCACCGCTTCGCCATGCATCGAATGTTCAAAACTGATTATCCAGGCAGGTATCAAACGAGTGGTTTACTCCGAAAAATACCGATTGGAAGACGGTATCGAACTTTTGAAGCGTGCAGGTATCGAGGTAGTATATGTAGCTACAAGTGACGAGCTACAGGCTACAAGTAAAGAATGAAGACCTTAAACAAACAATAAACAAAAATATACGAAGCATACAGCTACCTCTCGTAGCATGTAGCTCGTAGCTAACAACTTTTAAGAACATGAGTACAAAAAACTCTTCCCGCTTTACCCCACTCGTCATTGCAATCAGCGTGGTAATGGGAATTCTGATCGGAACATTTTATGCCAGGCATTTCGCCGGAAATACGCTGGGCATTATTAATGGCTCGTCCAACAAGTTGAATGCTTTGTTGCGGGTTGTTGAAGACCAATATGTGGACACCGTCAACATGACAGATCTTGTGGAAAAAGCAATGCCACAAATATTGGCTGAGTTAGACCCCCACTCTACTTACATTCCTGCCCAGAATCTGGAGGAAGTTAATTCAGAGTTGGAAGGCAGCTTCAGCGGTATCGGTATTCAATTCACCATTCAGGATGATACGATTCATGTGAACAGTGTCATTCAAGGCGGTCCGTCCGAGAAAGTAGGACTGATGGCAGGCGACCGCATCGTTATGGTAGACGACAGCTTGTTCGCCGGAATAAAACTGACCAATGAGAAAGCCATGCGCACTTTGAAAGGCCCGAAAGGAACCAAAGTGAAACTAAGTGTCAAACGTGCTACAGAAAAAGATTTACTGGACTTCGTCATCACCCGCGGTGATATTCCACAGAATACAATTGATGCAGCTTATATGCTCAGCAATGATTATGGATATATTCAAATCAGTAAGTTCGGACGTACTACTCATGTAGAACTGCTGAATGCTATTGCTCAACTCAGTCATCAGAATTGTAAGGGAATTATTATTGACTTGCGCGACAACACCGGTGGTTATATGGAGGCTGCCGTGCGTATGGTAAATGAATTCCTGCCGGAAGGACAACTTATTGTCTATGCCCAAGGACGTAAATATCCCCGTATGGAAGATTATGCCAACGGAACAGGCAGTTGCCAGAAAATGCCTTTGGTTGTGCTGACCAATGAAAGTTCGGCATCCGCCAGTGAGATCTTTGCAGGAGCTATTCAGGATAATGACCGTGGTACAATCGTAGGACGCCGTTCCTTCGGAAAAGGATTGGTACAACAACCGATTGACTTCAGCGATGGCTCTGCTATCCGCCTGACAATTGCCCGCTACTATACTCCATCCGGTCGTTGCATACAACGTCCGTATAAGAATGGTAAGGACGCCAAGTACGAAATGGATTGGCTGACCCGCTACGAGCATGGTGAATTCTTCTCTAAGGATAGCATCAAGCTGGACGAGAATTTACGCTACTCCACCCGTCTGGGACGTCCCGTTTACGGTGGTGGTGGTATTATGCCGGACGTATTCGTACCGCAGGATACCACAGGAACCTCTTCTTATCTGATTGAAGTGCTCAATAAAGGACTGACTTTACAGTTCAGCTTCCAGTATTCCGACCGCAACCGGGCTAAACTGAATGAGTTCGAAAATGAAGAAGACATGCTGAAATATCTTCGTCAGCAAGGTATCGTAGAACAGTTTATCCGTTTTGCAGACAGCAAGGGAGTGAAGAGACGCAATATCCTTATCCACAAGTCCTACAAGCTGATGGAAAGAAACCTTTATGGAAACATTATCTATAATATATTAGGCAGGGAGCCTTATATAAGGTATATCAATCAGGGCGATCCTACC
>OFFJ01002430.1_pt1 | contig 11913 bp, 9 predicted proteins | sample 1521261 | NCBI WGS metagenome assembly OFFJ01 (sample SAMEA3504122, study PRJEB24116) | mouse gut metagenome | biome: mouse gut; feature: mouse-associated habitat; material: faeces | place: Denmark | collected 2011 | reverse complement strand
TACCTGGAGGAGGCGGATGCCGTCGGGGAAGCGGGGGCTGTGGAAGAGATGGCCATGGCAGCGGTCTGCGAATCGGAAAGCGCTGTAGGAGGACATTCCCTGACGCCTGCGGACAGGGTGATGGAAAACAGGTTCCTCCGGGTGGAGATCCACGGGGACGGCAGCTATTCCGTGACGGAAAAGGAGAGCGGTAAGCGCTACCCCCATGTGGGCTACTATGAGGAGTGCGGAGATATCGGAAATGAGTACATATTCATACAGGATTCCGGCAAAGAGGAAATCACGACACAGGGGACAGAGGCGCGGATCGAGCTGATTGAGGATGAGCCGTATCGCTGTACCTACCGGATCGAACATAGGCTTATGGTGCCCGCCGGCGCGGAGGAGCTGCTGGAGCGGGAGCGCCGCCAGTGCGTGGGGCTGTATGAGCGGAAAGCCGGGCGGAGCAGGGAGCTGGTAGAGCTTGCCCTCACCACGCTGTTGCGTCTGGAGCGCAGCGCGAAGGGGCTCAAGGTGGAGACCACCATCCATAATACGGCGAAGGATCACAGGATCCGGGTGATGATACCCACCGGCCTGCAGACGGAAACACATTTCGCGGACTCTACCCTTGAGGTGGTGGAGCGTCCCAACCGCCACGGCAAAGCGTGGCAGAACCCCAGCGGCTGCGAGCACCAGCAGAACTTCGTGGCCATGGATGATGAAAAGGACGGCATATTGGTGGCGAACTTCGGCCTGTACGAGTATGAGGTGCTGCCGGACAGGGACAATGCCATCGCGGTGACCCTGCTGCGCTGTACCGGAGAGATGGGCGACTGGGGCGATTTCCCCACGCCTGCGGCACAGCTTCCCGGGACGCATACCGTGGCATACGAGATCGTCCCTTACAAAAAGGAGGACGTTGCGGCGGCCTTTACGGAGGGGCATCTCTTCCAGACGAAGCTGTCGGCGGTGAGCCTGGCGTCAAAGCGCGGCTATCTGAAGGACGGGGCAGGATGCATGGAGGACATGGGCGGAAAGACATTGCCGCTGAGAGCGGGCTTCTTCAAATGGAGCGGCGAGGGGCTGAACCTGACGGGATTCAAGAAAAAGGACGGGGACAGGGATATCATCGTCCGCTTCGTGAACGAGACCAGGGAAGCGGTGGAGCTGACCATAGACAGGCAGGCATGGTTCAAAGAAATGTATCACAGCAATGTAATCGAAGAAAGGCTCCAGGCGGCAGCCCCGGGAGGGGACGGAAGCTATCACATGACAGTGAAGCCCTTTGAGATATTTACAGTGTGCATCGTCCCCAACGGCGCATGCGGGGACTGAGACTGTGAGAGGTTCGGGCGGAAAGAAAGTTCAGGCTCCGGTGAAAGCCGGAGCCTGGCATTGAGAGCGCTACATGTTCTGCCGCCTGTGGTAGCGCCTGCGGCGGGGCGCGTCCTTCCGGGCGCGGCCCGGGGCGCCTTCACGGGACCTGCCATCGCCCCGCTTCCTGGCGGACAGCGACGCGATGGATTTGCCCTCCTGCCTTGCCAGGGCGAAGCAACTGTCACAGACGCCGAAGGATGTCTCTAAGGACAGAGGGGCTCCGCAGACCTGGCACTTGCGGATGTACATCTTCTTGTCCTTGGTCAGATACCGCATGATGGTGTCTTCCGTCTTTGAACGCTCCCTGTCCAGACGGGCCAGATCCACATCCTTTCCCATCCGCACCGAGAACTGGTAGTACAGATCCAGCAGCTTATAGAAGGTCTCATAGCGCATCAGCCCCGTATCGGAACACATGATCAGCGCCGGGAAGTGCAGGGACACATCCGCCGTATAGGTCTTGCAGTAATACAGCCACAGTGCCACTACGTCCCGGTTCCTGGTGTCGATGGAGCAGGTCAGCATGCGGTAGAGCATGTGCTTGTCCTCGAACCCGTCGATTTCCTTTCTGTCCTTGTAGGCCCGCTCATACAGGAAAAGCACTTCCTCGATGCTGATTTTCTCAAAGGGCGGCTCTATCTCCACGGATTTCCAAATCTTCATCACTGCGTCCAGGGGCTCGTCCATGTCCAGGAGCACCTGGGGGAAGCCCAGGCTGACATGGTCCACCTTGGGCTCGTCTTCGTAAAATTGCTCACGGATAAACGCTAGGCCATCTTCCCCCACCGCGTTCACATACCCGGTGTCATATAGCCCGAAACGCCCGGCCCGGCCCGCAATCTGGCGGATTTCCGAGGTCTTCAGGGGGCGGGTCTGTTTGCCGTCGAACTTGGTGGTCTGCACGAACACAATCCGCCGCACCGGAAGGTTCAGCCCCATGCCGATGGCGTCGGTGGACACAACGTACTCCATCTCTCCCGCCAGAAATCCCTCCATCTGCTTCCGGCGGGTGGAGTAGGGGAGGGCTCCGTAGATAATGGCGGGCTCCTTCCCGTGCTGGCGCAGATCCTCCGCCACGCTGAGTACGCCAACCTTGGAGAAGGTAATCAGAGCGTCCCCTGGCTGGATGCGCTGGGGGTCCACCGTGCGGGACATGCAGACCAGGGGGGTGGTCCGCTGGTGGACTTCCAGCTCATAATCGTCGCCGCAGCTGTCGATCAGACGGATGAGCAGATCCCTGGCCTCCGGAGCGGCGCACAGATGCACCTCCGGAGCCAGCACCCCCAGGATGGCCCGGGTCCAGGCGTAGCCCCGCTGCCGGTCCGCGATCATCTGGCACTCGTCGATCACCGCCACATCCCAGTACCGTTTCAGGTCCAGCTTTTCGGCGGTGGCGGCCATGTGGGTGTCCTCCTCCCGGAAGTCCTCCTCCTCACCGGTGGAGAGGCTGCAGTTCACTCCGGCGTGGAGCATGGTTTCCTGGGCCTCCAGGGCCAGCAGCCGCAGGGGAGCAAGATAAATGCCGGTTTTTGCCTGCCTCAGCCGCTGGAATCCGGCGTAGGTCTTGCCGGTGTTGGTGCCCCCCAGGTGCAGGATGAACCGCCGGTGCATGGCCCGGGCCTCGGGGTACTCGTCCTTGGGATTCAGGGCAATGAGAAGGGACAGGCTGGTGCGGATGGCCCGTGGGACGTACCAGACCGACCAGACCGCCCCCAGGCCCTCGGTCAGGAGCTGGGTGGCGGGGAAGTCCTCCGCGTTCAGAAGACCCTCCAGAGCGGACTCCGGCTGGGCGGCGGCGAAGTCTGCGATGTCCATCACAGCGGCGGCGTGGAGCAGCCGGGGATAGCGGGCCAGAACGTCCTCCGGCAGCGGGTGGCCGGGGTGGTCTCCCAGCCATCCGCCGGCGCGGAGAAAATTTTTCATCATTTCCGGCAGGCGCTGGGCGCTGCCGCAATGCTCCAGCGCGGCGAACTGGCCCAGCCAGGCCGCCGCCTGAGAGGCGCTGGCCCCCCGGGCCTTCCGGGGGAGCAGCTTGAGAATGGCCCGGTGGTAGTGTTCCGCCAGGAGCCACGGGGCGGAACGGTCCCGCTCCGTCTCGTCCCAGCGCCGGGAGAGGGATGCCAGGGCCAGCTCTGCTCCCGGCGGCGGGGGGCCGCCGTTTTCCTCGCTGCGCTGAAGGAACCGGGGACTGTTCTCCGCCGCCCGCACGTCCTCCCGATCCCATAGGGGGATGCGGCGGGTGCCGGAGGAGACGTACCGCGGCTTCGGCAGCAGCTCCCACATCAGTTCCCTGGTCCAGCCCCGTTTTTTCAAAATTGTGGCGGACCACTGCTTCCCGCCGCTGCGTCCGGACATGGCGTTTTCCTCCTGTGTGCGATCAATGGTGGGAGCCCCTCCGCGGCTGACAGCTCCGCCAGACGGAGAGGGCTTATCCGGTTTTCCTTAGTATAGCCCAGAACTGTGAAATCTTCAACCTTGGATTTTCCGCACTCCGATGCCGGGGTGGGCATAGCATAGATATCATCCAAGAAGAAGGAGGACTGACATGGTAAGCGTCAGCCTGTGTATGATTGTGAAAAACGAGGAGGATGTGCTGGTCCGGTGCCTTGAGAGCGCGGCGGACCTGGTGGAGGAAATCGTCATCGTGGACACCGGCTCCGCCGACAGCACCCGGGAGATTGCGGCCCGGTTTACCGGGCAGGTCTATGATTTCCCCTGGAGGGACGATTTTGCCGCAGCCCGGAATGAGTCCTTCGCCCGCGCGTCCATGGACTACTGCCTGTGGCTGGACGCGGACGACGTGCTGCTGGAGGCGGACCGGGAGGCGTTCCTGAAGCTGAAGGAGACCCTGGACCCCGCTGTGAATGTGGTCATGGCTCCTTACCACGTGGGCTTTGACGGGAGCGGACGGGTCACCTTCTCCTATTACCGGGAGCGGCTCATCAAAAATCGGGCGGGGATGCGCTGGGAGGGGGCCGTCCACGAGACTGTCGCTCCGGTGGGGCGGATCGTCTACGGGGACTTTGCGGTGACCCACCGGAAGACCCGGCCCTCGGACTCGGACCGGAACCTGCGGATCTATGAGGCCCAGCTGGCGGCGGGGAGGGAACTGGACCCCCGGCAGCGGTTCTACTATGGCCGGGAGCTGTATTACCACCGGCGCTGGGAAGATGCCCTGGCGGTGTTCCGGCAGTTTCTGGCGGAGGGCCGGGGATGGCTGGAGAACAACCTCGACGCCTGCTGTCACTGCGCCTACTGCCTGGAGGCGCTGGACCGGCCCGATGAGGCGCTGGAGGCGCTGTTCCGGACCTTCTCCTACGACCGGCCCCGGGCCGAGACCTGCTGTGAGATCGGCCGGTGGTTCTTCCAGCGGGAACGGTACGGCCAGGCGGTCTACTGGTACGCCATGGCGCTGGCCTGTCCGAGGGATGACCGCCGGGGAGGGTTCGTCTCGCCGGACTGCTACGGCTACCTGCCCTGCATCCAGCTGTGCGTGTGTCACAGCCGTCTGGGAGATTTGAAGCGGGCGGAGTTGTACAACGAGCTGGCGGCGGCCTGCAAGCCGGACGATCCGTCGGTGATCCATAACCGGGCCTGGTTCCAGTCTTTGCGGGAAGAATAAGAACGGATCGACTCTGTCCGGCAGAGAATTCCACGAAAAAATTTGTCCGAAGGATGCAGCGATTGTCCTCCGGACAACGTATATAGCATACAGAAGGTGGTGAGGCAGTGGATCAGGAGCAGAAATGGATACGTGCCATCCAGCGGCGGGGCTCCCGCCGGGCGGCGGAGGAGCTGGTGGATGCCTACTATGATGAGATCTACCGCTTTGCCTGCCGACAGACGGGAGACCGGGAGGATGCCATGGATCTGACCCAGAACATTTTTCTGGCGGTCCTCCGGGCTCTGTCCACCTATGACAGGAGGAGGGCGGGCTTTCGCACCTGGCTCTACCGGATCGCCGCCAACAAGGCCGTGGACGCCCGCCGCCGGGCGGGGCCGGTGACGGTCCCCATCGACGAGCTGGACCTCCCGGCGGCGGAGGACTTCGCCATGGCCGTTCAGGACCGGGAGCTGCTGGAGCGGATCGAGTCCTATGTGTCCGGCCTGGACCCGGGGATACAGGCGGTATTCCGGCTGCATCTCTATGGGGAGAAGTCCTTCCCGGAGATCGCCGCCATCCTGGACCAGTCCGAGAGCGCCGTAAAAAGCCAGTATTACCGCCTGCTGGGACGGCTGAGAAAGGAGTTTGACCCCAATGGATAAAAAGGACCACATCCCCATGCCCACCCCTATGGAGCGGCGCGCCGCCATCCGCCGGATCGCGGAAGAGGGCCTTGCGGATACCGCGCCCGCCTGGAGGAGCCTGCCGCTGTCCGCACTGGTGTTCGGGGTGGAGGACTGCCTGTTCATGGCGGCGCTGCTGGGACTGCTGCCTCTGGCGCTGCTGACGCTTCCCGCCAGGCTTCTGGCGGAAAAGCTGCCCCTGACACTGTTCCTCTCCGCGCCGCTGCTGTATGCCGCCGCCCACCTGCTGACCATGTGGAAGGAATCCCAGTGCGGCACCCTGGACTGGAAGAGGACCTGCCGCCTGTCCTTGCAAACGCTGACCGCCCTGCGGATGGGGCTCTTCGGCGGGGCGGCGGTGCTGGTGTGCGTACCGGTGGACCTGCTGCTGTGGCATTTCAGCGGACAGGCTATGCCTCTGGGCCGGGCTCTGGCGGTGTCCTTCTCCAGCCTGTTTCTCCACGCGGCACTGTCTCTGGTCTGCCGGGAGGGCCGGCGGGGCTGGGCGGTCACCCTGGCCCTCTGGTTTCTGCTGGACGGCCTCCTGACCGTCTGGGAGGCGCGCGCCCATTTCCTGCCGGTGGTCCCCACCGCCGTATTCTGTCTGCTGGCCGGGGCCGGGCTGGCCGCCGCCCTGTTCCGGCTGCATACCATCCTGCGCCAACCCCAAAAAGGAGGAATATTATATGCTCAGCGTTGAACACGTCACCAAAAAATACGGCAGTTTTACCGCACTGGAGGATATCTCCCTCACCTTCACCCCCGGGGTTTTCGGACTGCTGGCCCCCAACGGGGCGGGAAAAACCACCCTCATCAAGATGCTCACCACCCTGCTGTTCCCGACCTCCGGCCAGATACTGTGGAACGGCGAAGATATTCATGCTCTGGACGAGGCCTATCGGGGCCTGCTGGGCTACCTGCCTCAGGAGTTCGGGTACTACCCCCACTACAGCCCCCGGCAGTTCCTGCGCTACGCCGCCGCCCTCCAGTGCGTCCCCCGCCGGGAGGCGGAGGAGCGCATTGAGAGCCTGCTGAAGCTGGTTGGGCTGGAGGACGCGGCGGGTAAGAAAATGCGCCAGTTCTCCGGCGGAATGCTCCAGCGGGTTGGCATCGCCCAGGCCATGATTAACGACCCTCAGCTTCTCATACTGGACGAGCCCACCGCCGGACTGGATCCCCGGGAGCGGGTCCGGTTCCGGAACCTCATTCACTCCCTGGCTGCGGAACGGACCGTGATCCTTTCTACCCACATCGTCTCCGACATTGAGACCATCGCCGGACAGATCGTCATGTTCCGGGACCACAGGCTCTACTGCTGCGACAGCCCCGCCTCCATCTGCTCCCGGTTCCAGGGCAAGGTGTTCGAGGTCCCGGCGGGGGCGGCGCTGGAGCCGGGACAGTTCCTGCTCAGCGAGCGGCAGGGGGAGCAGGGGCCCATCCTGCGCCTGCTGTGCGACACCCCGCCTGCGGACGGCGTCCCTGTGACGCCGGGGCTGGAGGATGCGTTCCTGGCCATCTACCGGGAGGGCGCGGCATGACGCATCTGGGATACGAGTGGCGCAAGCTGGCCCGGATGCCGGTACTGTGGGCCGTTCTGACACTGTGTGCCATTTTCAACTGCACACAAATGCTGGAGATCGCACCCTATATCGACCTGTTCAACGAAGCCGGTGGAGCGGCCTCCCAGCTGGGACAGCGAGTGGACGGGGATTTCCTGACGGGTCTGCGGCAGAGGGAGCAGACCTCCTATCGGGACGCCCTGCTGGAGGCTGTGGAGGGGATGGAGAACGTTTTCGAGACGCTGGATATCCAGGTGTTGTCGGCGTACTACGAAAAATATATGGACAGCTCCCCTCTGGCCCAAAGCCTTATGGCCTGGAAATACGACATGGCGGAGGAGCGGGCCGCTCATCTGGCCCGGACCGGCGCGGCCATGGACCTGTACGCCGGACCTGTGACCACCCAGGTCCATCAGTTCCTCTTCGGCAACCTTCTGCTGAAGGTCCTGATGGAGAGTGCGGTTCTGGGAATGCTGTCCATACTGTACCTGCTGGGATACGAGGACATCCAGCGCACCACCCACGCCGTCTGTGCCACCCGGACCGGGCGTAAGCTCTGGCGGCGGAAGGTTCTGGCGGGAGTGGGGGCCGCGGTTGGGCTGTACGCGGTCCTGGCGGGGAGCGCGCTGGCCGCGTTCTTCACCGTATGGGATTTCTCCGGCATCTGGAGCGCCAGCGTTTCCAGCCAGTTCAACCGCCACAGCGACCTGCTCATCAGCCGGCCCTTTATCACCTGGGCGGACTTCTCCGTGGCGGGCTATCTGGCGGCGGTGCTGCTCCTGGGAGGGGTCCTTGTCATCGTGCTGGCCCTGCTGGCCGCGGTGGCCGGGCTGCTGGTGCGGAACGTCTATCTGGCGGGACTGGTCCTGATGGTCCTGTGTACAAGCGGCTACGCTGTGGGTGTCGCCCTTGCCGAGCTGGGCTGGTGGGAGCTGTTTGTGGTGTTCACCTTCAATCCAGTCCTTCTCCTGCTGGAGGTGAACGCCTGGTTCACCGAGGTGGGGATGAATACCTTTATCCCCTGGCAGGAGACCGTTGGGACCGTGGGCGGCCTTGCGCTGCTGTCCGGCGGAACGGCCCTTGCGCTGAGGCGTTTCCGGAGAAAGGATGTGTTGGTATGAGCCTGTTCTGGCAGGAAATGAAGAAGATCTGGCGGCCCGGTATTCTGACGGCCATCCTGGTGCTTAGCGGGATGTTATACTATGTGCAGTCTTTCGACTACGTGGAGAGGATGATGAACGAGGAGTACATAATCTCATTCAGCGTACTGGAGGAGCTGCTCCAGCTCTGCGGGCCTGCCGTTGACCGCTCCGAGTGGCCCGTTTTGCAGAAGGTCATCGACCGTGAAAAGAAGATTTTCGCCGGATATCTGGCGGAGAATCCCGATGCCGCGGCGGCAGGCGTGACCACCTGGGAGGAGCTGAAAGCCTATACAAAAGAGAGCGGCGACCGGTCTCTAGATCGGTGGGCAACTCACTCGAATACGACCAACTGGTATACCGTATCCAGACTGGAGGGATTTCAGGAGTTTTGTAAAAAGGTTAACGTGTGGTCGGGCGGGGAGGACTGGACGTTTGAATTCTATCCCCCACAATGGCAGCAGCGCATGATGGAACTGGAGGCGCGTTGGGCGGAGGAGGGTAAGCCTCTACTGTATGCTTTAGATACCGGTTACCTTAAGCTGTACTTTGGCAGCCATCTGCCCATGACCAACGTTTTATGTGTGATCCTTCTGCTGTCTCCCGCCCTGGTCCGGGACCGCCTGCGGCGGATGCGGTCTCTGCAATGGTCCTCCCGGCGGGGGAGGAAGGTGCTGCGTACCCAGCTGGCGGCTGGCTTTGCCTCCGCCGGAGGGATGATTGCCGCCAATACCGCCGTCTATACGGCCATCATGCTGTCCACCGGCGTCAGGCGGTTTTTGGACTACCCGATTTCCGATCAAAACTGGTTTGGATGGACCCTGGGACAGTACGTCCTGTGTCTGATCGCACTGGCGGCTCTGATGGGGCTGGCGGCGGCAGGGCTGACATTGTTCCTTTCCTGTCACACCGGAAACTACGCCGCTATGCTCTTCAAAGCCATCCTGCTGCACCTTGCCGTTGGCTGGTGGTTTACCTGCGAGATGTCGCAGCTCTCACCATTCGGGGCGCTGCGGCCTTGGGGCAGTTTGGACTATATCTTTGTTCCGCCTACCGCGGTATATGTCTGTGTGGGAGCGCTGCTGGCGGCGGGGTGGGGGCTGTGCCTGTGGACCTGCGTCCGCCAGAGAAGGCGGGAATTGTAAAGACGAATCGTTTCGTTACCCCTCCATGCCAAAGGCGTGGAGGGTTTTCTCCGCAATTATGCACAGAAATTACAGTTGAAAGCAGGGGAAAACTTTGCTAAAATAAGTGGAATCCATTTTTAAGATACGCCGACAGGCGAGGAGGAAATACCTGTGATCGTGATACAGGGAAGAGGGGTCTCCGCCGGTATCGTGCAGGGACGGCTGCACTGCTTCCACCGGGTTGGGGCCGCCGCCGTCAAGCGCGCCGGCGCGGACCCGACGGAGGAGTGCGCCCGGCTGGCCGGAGCCCAGGACCAGGCTATTCGCCAGCTGGAAGCGCTGGCGGAGCGATGCGGCCGGGAGGTGAGCAGCGAGGCGGGAATGGTGTTTTCTACCCATGCCATGCTGCTGGAGGACGAGAGCTTTCTGGAGTACATAAAGGATATTATCAACCGGGAACACTGCTGCGCCGAGTACGCCGTCCAGCAGGCGGGGAAGACCTTTGCCGCCACGTTTGAGGCCATGGACGACGCCTATATGCGGGAGCGCGGTTCGGATGTGATGGATGTGACCTGGCGTATGCTGCGCAGTCTGGCGGGCGCCGGCGCCGGCGGCGCGGAGCTGGGCGGGCCGGCCATCGTGGCCGCCAACGATCTCAATCCCACGGAGTTCATCGAGCTGGACCGGTCCCAGGTCCTTGCCATCGTCACCCAGCGGGATTCCAAAAACAGCCACGCCGCCATTATGGCCCGGCTGCTGCATATTCCTGCGGTCTGCAACCTGGGGAGCGCCCTGCTGGCGGATTACCACGGCCGTACCGCCCAGGTGGACGGCAGTGCCGGAACACTGCTGATATTCTGAGGAGGGAGACACCATGGCAAAGAAGATTCTGTTTCTTGATCTGGACGGCACCCTTCTGAACGACCGGAAGGAGATCACCGATGGCAACCGCCGGGCCATCAGCGAGGCCTTGGCAAAGGGCCGGCGAATCGTGGTTACCTCCGGGCGGCCCCTGAAAAGCTCCCTGGCCCAGGCCCGGCGGCTGGGACTGGCGGGGGAGGGGTGCTATGTCATTGCCTATAACGGCGCGTCCATCTATGACTGCTCCTCCGGACGGGAGATCTTCCGCCGGACCCTGGAGTGGGAGGTGCTGTACGCGATTTTTGACGAGGCCCGGCGGCGGGAGGTCTATGTACAGACCTATGACCGGGAGGACGTGGTCACCGAGCAGGAGGAGCGGGTGGAGAACGCCCGGCGCTACTGCTCCGTCCTGGGCCTGGATTACCGGGTTATTGGGGATGTGCGCCGGGACGTATCTGCGCCGCCGGTGAAGGCGCTGTTCATCGACTACCGGCGGAGGGAGCCTCTGGAGTCCATGGAGCGGTGGCTCCGCACCGCGCTGGCGGGTCGGGCGGACTGCTTTTTCTCCAGCCCCTACTTCCTGGAGGCGGTGCCTCCGGGGATGAACAAGGGTGCCGCCGTGATCGAGCTGTGCCGCCACCTGGGGATCGACGCGGCGGATGCCGCCGCTGCCGGGGATGAGGGCAACGACGTCTCCATGATCCGTGCCGCCGGATTGGGGGTAGCCATGGCCAACGCGGTTCCCGCCGCCAGGGAGGCGGCGGACTACGTCACCCAGCAGGACAACAACCACGACGGTATCGAAGAGGTTATCCGGAAGTTTATGCTGTAGGGAGGACCGCCCCCGCAAACTGGTCAATTTCCCCTGACTTGCCCTTTGGGGCCCGCCGGGACTTGGAAATATGAACAAATTTTGACCAAGACCGGCAAAATGTGAGAAATTTTCTTGACAAGCGGGGAAATCGGACTATAATAGGCCATAACCAGGCTGGTTTGGCCTGGAACATACAGGTTATGATAGAGGCGCGGCCGCCATCAGTACCTCCCTGACAGAACGTCAGACACCGTGGGGAGGGAAAGGGAACGCCGCCGAAGCGTCCGCTCACGGTCTGGTGAGCGGGAGGCTGGGCCGACGGAGAATATCCGGCGGACTGTCACACCGTTTCAATCGGTGTGGAGAGCTGTCATGACAGGGCAATGGGAGCTTGGCACACCCTTGGAGTATCCTTTTGATCCGGTCATGGTTTTATCATGGCCGGATTTTTGATTTAGGAGGAATTGTACTATGAAAAGCAAAGGCATCGTCACCGCCGCGGCGGTGGCCGCCGTACTGGTGATGGCCATAGTTGTGGCCTTCAGCGGGGCGGAGACGGTAGGTACGTTCTGGGCCTTGGTGCCCCCCATCGTGGCCATCGGGCTGGCCCTGATCACCAAGGAGGTCTACTCCTCGCTGTTTATGGGCATCGTGGTGAGCGGCATCCTGGCCTGTAATGGCTCCGCCGCCACCGCCGTGGACAACGTGGTGCAGGTGGGGCTGATGCCCGCTATCCAAGATACCGCCGGCATCTTCCTGTTCCTGGT
>OFFJ01002429.1_pt1 | contig 11915 bp, 16 predicted proteins | sample 1521261 | NCBI WGS metagenome assembly OFFJ01 (sample SAMEA3504122, study PRJEB24116) | mouse gut metagenome | biome: mouse gut; feature: mouse-associated habitat; material: faeces | place: Denmark | collected 2011 | reverse complement strand
GTGGCCGACCAGCTGGGTATTTCCCAGTCCTATATCTCCCGGCTGGAGAAGCGGATTATCGCCCGGCTGAAAAAGGAGATTGTGAAAATGATGTAAAAAAGCCCCCTCTTTCGAGGGGGGGCTTGGAAACGCTACAATTTTCGACATAGAAGCTGGAATTGGCTGCCGTCCGCAGTGCTGACGGTGAACAGATCGTGCCTGTCATCGGCGGTAATGTCAGAGAGGTCCATTGCATCACTTTCATTCAGCAGATCGAAAAGCTGATCCTTAAAAAAGTCAAGTTCCATTTCCGTCACCTCCTTTTCTATGTGTCTGTTAGTAACGTGTAGAGATAATAACACACGAAATGACTTCTGTAAACATCGTAACGACGTTTTAAACGGGTTTAACGGATGCTGATACGCCTCTAAACTATAACGGAGGTGACAAATAATGAAAGAAAAGTATCGGGAACAGTACCGGAAATTTGGTTTGAATGTGGTTTACTACAGAAAAAGTTTGCGGGTTACACAGCTTCAGCTTGCGGAGATGCTGGACATCGAAAGAAGCCACATCAGCGCCATCGAGCTGGGCAACGTGGGCGTGTCCATGGACCTGATTTTCAAAATGTGCGAGGTGTTCAAGATTAAGCCCAAGGAGCTGTTCGATTTTAGGGACTGAGGACTGGGAGCTTCCCAGTCTTTTTTGCCTGTGACTTTAGATTGACCGCAAGGTGGTTAGATGGTATAATATATGCAGGAAATTATATCTGCATCGGGAAAGGAGCGGATCGTATGAACAGCAATTTGGCATATCAGGAGGAAGTTCGGGAGGAGCTGATCGGCGGCGAGGTTGTCGCCATGTCTCCCCGGCCAACCTTTAACCACAACCGGGTGGCGAGCCGAATATTTCGGGCGTTTGACAATTATCTGGACGGCGGGCCGTGTACTGCTATCGCCGACGGGACTGACCTGTATTTGACCGAAGAGGACCGCTTTGTCCCCGACATGATGGTGGTCTGCGACCGGGACAAAATCCGGAAGGACGGTGTCCACGGCGCGCCCGACCTGGTGGCGGAGGTGCTGTCGCCCGGCACGGCGAAGAACGACCGGATGCACAAGAAGGTGGTCTACGGGGCCTGCGGCGTGCGGGAGTACTGGCTTGTGGACCCGGAGAACCGGACCATCGAGCAGCACCTGCTTCAAAACGGGAGATTGGAGCTGCATACCGTCTACGTCTCCTACTCTGAGGAAGAGCTGAACCGCATGACAGAACAGGAGAGGGCGTCGGTGGAGACCCACTTTAAATGCAGCCTGTACGACGACTTTGACATTGCCCTAGACGAAATTTTCAGCGGCCTGCTGCCGTAGGGGAGCGGTGGGATGAAACGAAACGCGAAGGTATCGACCGCAGTGATTCGCCGCCTGCCCCGGTACTACCGGCAGCTGTCTGAGCTGCAGGAGACCGGAGTGGTGCGCATCTCCTCCGGCGCTCTGGGCAAGTCCATGGGGCTGACGGCCTCCCAGATCCGTCAGGACCTGTTCTGCTTTGGCGAGTTTGGACAGCAGGGCTACGGCTACAAGGTTGACAGTCTAAAGGAGGAGATCGGCGAAATTTTGGGCATCAGCCGGGGACACACCCTGATTGTGCTGGGCACCGGAAACCTGGGCCGGGCGATCATCCAGAATTTCCGCTTTTCCGCCAACGGCTTCGCTCTCCTGGCCGCCTTCGATGTGGACCCAGTTGTGGTGGGAAGCAGAATTGCCGGAGTGCCTGTCCGCCATGTGAACGGACTGGAGGACTTCATCGCTGCCCACAGGGTGGATGTGGGCCTGCTGACGGTTCCCATGGCCGCTGCCCAGCAGATGGGGGATCGGCTGATGGACGCCGGGGTGAAAGGGATCTGGAATTTTACCAACTATGAGCTGGTGTGCGCCAGGCCCGACGTGGTGTTGGAGTCTGTCCACTTCTCCGACAGCCTTCTCACCTTGAGCTATCTTATCTCCCAGCGGGAGGATATGGAGGAAAACCCATGAAAAAATTTCTGCGCCCCCTGGGGCTTGTTTTGATCTTCGCCCTGCTGACGGTGGGAACCTGTGCCGCGTTGTCCGGAGACAGCATCGTCTCTTTGAGCTATCTCCAAAGTGTGTTTTTCCCCAAGGCCGTTCAGGCGGGGGAGGAGGCGGGAGCCAAGGCCCTTCAGGAGACCTACGACAGCGCGAAAAAACAGTTGGACACCCTTGGCGGAGGGACGGCCGGCAGCAGCAGCGATACCCTTCGACGTCAGGAGTGGCCCGACGGCCAGATTATCACCCTGCCCACGGGGAGCGGCTTTCTGATGCTGGACGGCTCCGCCGGTCTGGTTCACACCGGAGCGGTAGTAGATGTCACCGCCGGGGAGGAGGTTCCCTCCGGGGCTGCGCTGGTAAAACATCACCGTTATTTGGTGGGGGAGGGCACCGAAGCTGCGGTAACTGTCCGCTCGGGGCAGGCCGCCATCGGTCTTCAGGGCAGCTTCGGACTGACGGCGGGCAAGACAGAACATACTCCTTTTTATGATGTAAGTCAGAACGACTGGTTCTATGCCCCGGTGGGCTACGCTTACGAGAAGGGGCTGTTCTCCGGGATGGACGCCAACCACTTTGCCCCCGGTTCCCCCATGAACCGGGCCATGCTCATGTCGGTTCTTCACCGATTGGCCGGGTCGCCCGCACCCGTCAGCCAGATTGCCTTCAACGATGTGCCCGGAAACAGCTGGTATGCCCAGGCCGTCCTTTGGGGGGCCTCTCAGGGGATCACCTCCGGAACGGGGAATGGAAACTGATCCAGTTTACCTTTACCGCACTGGTAAACTGATTCTGTATTTTCCGCATGCAGAACATAAGGGACTCTCTAAACAAGAATCATATGACAGGAGGAAAATATCATGGAATTTTTAACACTGAACACAGGAACAAAAATGCCGCTTGAGGGATTTGGCGTATTCCAGATTCCGGATGCGGCACAGTGTGAACAGGTTGTTTATGACGCGATAAAGACCGGTTACAGGCTGCTCGATACGGCGGCGTCCTACATGAATGAAGAGGCAGTCGGCAAAGGTGTAAAAAGGGCGCTTGCGGACGGACTGGCTACAAGGGAAGAACTTTTTATCACCACAAAGGTATGGGTACAGGATGCAAAAAGCGAAGAAACGGCATATGAGGCTGTCAAGTCATCCTTAGCAAAGCTGGATATGTCCTATGTTGACCTCATCCTGCTGCATCAGCCTATGGGAGATTATTTTGCTGCGTACCGTGGGATTGAGAAGGCCTATAAGGAGGGACTGGTAAAGGCTGTCGGCGTGGCAAACTTTTATCCGGCAATCCTTGCCAACCTTTGTGAAAACGTAGATGTGATTCCTGCCGTCAATCAGGTAGAGCTACATCCGTTCTTTGTGCAGGCAAAAGCCCTTGAAAATATGAAAGCATATGGCGTGGCGCCGCAGGCATGGGGACCGCTGGCGGAGGGCAGGCATGGCATCTTTACCGATCCGGAACTTGTGGAGATTGGGAAAAAATACGGCAAGAGTGCGGCGCAGGTCGTTTTGAAATGGAATGTACAGCGCGGCGTGTCCATTATTCCCAAATCAGTGCATGTGGAAAGAATGGAGCAGAATATCGACATCTGGGATTTTACGCTTACGGATGACGAGATGACGAAGATTGCGGCAAAGGACCTGGGACACAGTGAGATTGTCAACCACGATGCCCCGGCGTTTGTCAAAATGCTCTGCGGAAGGAACATTCACTGAGCCAAAGGGCGCTTTAGGAAAATACAGATGTGGACGCAAGACATTGGCACAATGTTCTGCGAACTGAAACAGGAAAGCATGAAGAAATATTAAAAAGGGAAAGGCGGTAGGAATTTATGGCAAAAAAGCAGACAGCAGGAAGGGACAGACTGGGAGATTTGGCACCTAAATTTGCGGAATTAAATGATGATATTTTATTTGGGGAGGTATGGTCGAGGGAGGAACAGCTTTCAGCAAGGGACCGGAGTATGATCACTATTGCGGCGCTCTTTTCAGCAGGATTGTACCCGCAGTTAAAATCCCATCTGGTACTTGGAAAGGAACATGGAATTACAAAGGAAGAAGCGGTGGAAATCGTGACACAACTTGCGTTTTACTGCGGCTGGCCGAAAGCATGGAGTACATTTCCAATGATTCAGGAAGTATATGGAACAGAAGATTAATCCCGAGGAGAGCAGACTCTGCTGGCAACATTCGGTAGAAAGGGTCAGTTAGGAATATCTGGCGAAAGAAGATGAGCGAAGCTGTGAAAAACTGACGGAACAATATGGATCAGTTATAAACTTAAGGTATAAACTGATGAACAAATCGAGACTTCTTATGAGGTCTCGATTTTTCTATAATAAAGGAAAGAATTTTTTAGAAAGGAATGTTGAGGATGGAGAATAGAAAGAAATTAGGGGCAATTTTAATCGGTGTGGTTCTTGCATTACAAACAGCAGGCTGTGGAAAGACGGAACCGCCTGTAAACGGCGGCAGTACGCAGAACGATATTCCTGCCTCTGAGGAAACGGGTCAGAGCAGTGTGGGAGCTCAAGGGAATACTTCTGGAAAAATATCCGATGAAGACCTGCAACAAAGTGAAATGACCGATGCAGAAAATACAGAGAACACAGGTGAAAGCAAAGTTTTGGTTGCTTATTTTACCGCAGGTGAGAACAGTGACGTGGACGTGGTTTCCTCCGCAAGCGTGACGACAGTGGATGGGGAGGCAAAAGGCCGTCTTCGGGCAGTGGCAGATATGATTCAGGCTCAGACGGGCGGGACACTTTTTTCCATACAGACATCCGTGGATTATCCCGGAGACGGCGGTGCGTTAATAGATTATGCTGCAGAAGAACAGGAGGAAGACGCGCGGCCGGAGCTGACGAGCCATATAGAAAATCCGGACGATTATGATGTTATTTTTGTCGGATACCCTACATGGTGGTATGACATGCCGCAGGCTCTATACAGTTTTTTTGATGAATATGATTTTTCGGGGAAAACGATCATTCCTTTTAATGTGCATAACGGAAGCCGCTTTTCGGGAACCATTGAAACCATTCAGGATCTGGAGCCGGATGCGGAAGTGATCACAGACGGTTTTACCGTCAGCGAAAGAGATGTGGCAGGAGCTGCCGGTGATGTGGCGGACTGGCTCGGAGGATTAGGATATTAGCAGGGGGTAATTCGCATGAAACGCAGGATGAGCCGGATACTGGCACTGACATTGGCTGTATTGTGTACGGCATGTTCCGGGAGGCAGACAGAAACAGAATACAGAGACAGCACAGTTATTTCAGCAGAGACAGAAAATGCGGATACTGTAAAGGAAGAAACTACAGGGTCAGAGGAGGACGTGGTCCCTATGAATAAACAGACGGGTTCGGGGCAAATACCGGAAGAACTGGAGCAGATACCAGAGGAATATTTTGGAGCGGCATCAGAGCAGGGGACAGTGGAGCGATTAGAATACCAGACATGGGAATCCATGAGTTATGAAGCTCAGACCACTCAGCTCACAAAAACGGCATATGTATATCTGCCATATGGCTATTCGGGAGAACAGCAATACAATGTGCTTTACCTGATGCACGGAGGATGGAGCAATGAGGAGACATATCTTGGCACGCCGGAAAATCCGCATGAATTGAAAAATGTACTCGACCATGCCATACAGGACGGGAGAATGACGCCGGTAATCGTGGTATGTCCGACCTATAACAATACGAGTCCGGAGGACAGTGCGGATTATGGTCTGGCGCTGCGGCTGACGGACAATTATCACAACGAACTGATGAATGACCTGATTCCGGCTGTGGAGGGAAAGTATCGTACCTACGCAGAGGGGACTTCTTGGCAGGAACTGACGGAAAGCCGCAGCCACCGTGCTTTTGCCGGATTTTCCATGGGTTCGGTCACTACATGGCATACGTTCCAATACTGCATGGACTATTTTCGGTATTTCCTGCCATCCAGCGGCAATCTGACCTCTGACGGGGCGTATATGGAGCGGCTGGTGACGGAAGCGGGATATGGCTCTGAGGATTTCTTTATTTATGCCATGTCCGGTACAGAGGACTTTGCTTATGCGGCATTTACCAATCAGATTCAGGCAATGATAAATGCGCCTGGCGGTATTTTTGTTGATGCGGATAATGAAAGGGCGGGTAATTTGGCATACCGGGTGCAGGAGGGAAATGCGCATGATGGGAATGCCGCCCTGCAGTATATTTATAACGGTTTGATCTGGCTGTGGGCAGAGGAAAAGTAGGCGCTCGTCTATTGCAGGTTATAGTAATTCAAATCATATACAAAGAAAATGGAGGAAGACAGGATGAAAATTTTATTTATTAACGGAAGCCCGAATAAGAAAGGAAACACGGCTGCACTGGCGGAAGCGCTTTTGGCAGGGAAAGAGTATGAAACCTTAAACCTGACAGATTACCGGATTGGGAGCTATGGACAGACGTTTGAGGACGACCAACTTGTGGAGGTTATCGCAAAGATGAAAGAAGCGGAAGTGGTCGTGGTCGGTTCGCCGCTGTACTGGCACAATATCTGCGGTTCCGTGCGCAATGTGCTTGACCGTTTTTATGGTTTAGTGGAAAATGGCGTGTTTTCGGGGAGAAAATTATATTTTCTGTTTCAAGGCGTAGCTCCTGAAAAATGGATGCTGGAGGCGGGCGAGTATACCATGAACCGTTTTGCAAAGCTCTATGGTTTTGAATATGCGGGAATGGCAACGAATAAAAATGAGGCGGAAAAACTTGGGAAAGGTATCTGAGGAGGAAAAAGCTGAATGGAAAGACCGTATGTAATCTGCCATATTTTAAGTTCCTTAGACGGAAAGATAACAGGGCCGTTTATGGGGACGGAAGCAGCAGGAGTCCTTGGTGCAGAGTATGGGAGATACCGGACAGAGATGAATGCGAGAGCGTTACTGTATGGAACCACTACAACAAAGGAATTTACCGGTTTCCGAAAGCCTGTATTGGAAAAAACGGAGGAAGTGCCGGAAGGAGATTTTGTGGCGGATGACAGGGCAGACCTGTATTTTGTTTCAGTGGATGTGGACGGTGAAATCGGATGGGAATCGGGGATATTTTGCAATAAAGGGAGAGCGCCGGCTCATGTGATAGAGGTTTTGACGGCTTCCACTCCGGCAGCTTATAAAGCCTGTCTGCGGAAAACAGGAGTTTCCTATATTATTGCAGGTGAAAAGGAACTGGACTGTGAGGCGGCAATGAAAAAGCTGTATCAACTTTTTCACATCGAAAAGCTGCTGATCTGTGGGGGAGGTATCGTGAACTGGAGTTTTCTTCAGGCTGGTATGGTCGATGAACTCAGCCTGTTTTTGGCGCCGGTAACGGATGGCGGCTGCGGTACGGCATCTTTATTTACACAGATTCAGCCCTTTACGGAAGGCGAACCGGTAGAGTTCCTATTAAGGGAAATAGAGCAGATAGGGGGCGGGGGGCTACGCTTGAATTATCAGCCCCAAAACAGAAAGATATAAAAATGATAGGAGGAGAAGCAATGAAGGTACTTTTAGCAAATGGCAGTCCCCATAAGGAAGGCTGTACTTATACGGCGCTTTGCGAGGTGGCAGATACCTTGAATAAAGAGGGTATTGAGACGGAAATTTTCTGGATTGGCAATAAACCCATAGGGGGATGTATTGCCTGTCTGAAATGCGGGGAAAAGGGCTGCTGTGTTTTTGACGACGCAGTAAACCGTTTCCGGGAGAAAGCGTATGAGGCGGACGGATTTGTGTTTGGAAGCCCTGTCCACTATGCAGGCGCAACCGGAAATATGACAGCTTTTATGGACTGACTGTTCTACTCTGAACTGCGTGGAAACGGGAATAAGGCGTTTTACATGAAACCTGCAGCGGCAGTCGTTTCCGCACGCAGGGCCGGTACAACGGTGACATTTGACCAGCTAAATAAATATTTTACCATTCAGGAAATGCCTGTGGTATCTTCCCGCTACTGGAACATGATCCACGGTGCAAATGCAGAGCAGGCAAGACAGGATGCGGAGGGACTATATACCATGCGGGTTCTGGGCAGGAATATGGCGTATATGCTGCGCTGTAAAGAGGTGGCGCGCAAGGTTGGTGTAGAACTGCCGGAACAGGAAACGCCTGTATTTACAAATTTTATCCGTTAGAAATGCGAGGGAACCGGAATGAAACCGAAGATGATTTTAAAACTGGCAGTTGATATTGGAATGACGGCGGCGCTGCTGTTACTCATGGCATATGAGCTGGTCGGGCAGGCAGCCCATGAATGGATCGGCATTGGAATGTTTGTCCTTTTTGTCATCCACCATATCTTAAACGGCAGCTGGATCAGAAACCTTCTAAGAGGGAGATACAATCCTGTGCGCATCATGCAGACAGGACTTGTATTATTGATACTTTGCGCAATGGCCGGCTTAATGGTAAGCGGAATTATCCTGTCCCGTCATGCGCTGTCTTTTCTTCCCATAAAAGGCGGGCGTTCTTTTGCGAGGAATCTGCATATGCTTTCCGCTTATTGGGGATTTGTACTGATGTCCGTTCATCTTGGGTTTCATTGGAGCATGATGATGGGAATGGCAAAGAAGTTTTTCCCGAAACCGTCTGCAGTACGGAAGTGGGTGCTGCGCATTCTGGCACTGGTGATTGCAGGATATGGCGTATACGCTTTTATAAGGAGAGACATCGGAATTTATATGCTGCTCAGGAGCCATTTTGTCTTTTTCGATTATGAGGAACCACTGGTATTTTTCTACCTGGATTATATTGCGGTTATGGGACTGTTTATATGGATTGGGAATTATGTCTGTGTGGGCCTAAGAATGATTGGCAAGGGGCGGAATGAGAAATGAAGAAAATCAACATTTGTTGCATGATGTGTATGCTGATGTTGGGTATCGGCGGATGTTCATGGAAACAAAATCAGGATATGGCGGAGCATTCGGAGTCTTTTTTTGCAATGGATACATACATGACTTTTACGGCATACGGGACGGATGCAGAGCCGGCTATCCTTGCAGCGGAAGACAAAATAAGGGAGCTGGAGGAATTATGGTCTGTTACAGATAAAAACAGTGATGTCTATGCGGTCAATCACAGCAGCGGGCAGACTGTAACGGTGGACTGGAAGACTGCGGAACTGCTTTCTTATGCGTTAGATATGGCAGAGGAAACAAACGGAGCTTTGGAACCAACGATTTACCCGGTTCTGACTGCATGGGGATTTACAACAGGAGAGAACCGTGTCCCGGCAGAGACAGAACTGGCGGAACTTTTAGAAAAAGTCGGTTACGATAAAGTTGAATTGAATAATGACCAAATTCAAATGGAACCCGGTGGTATGATTGATCTGGGTGCCGTGGGGAAAGGATATGCAGGGGATGAAGCGGCACAGATTTTGCGTGAATGGGGTATTACCGCTGCATTGCTTGACATAGGGGGAAATATTCAGGCAATCGGGACAAAGCCGGATGGGAGTGACTGGCGTGTCGGATTGAAAGATCCCTTTTCGGGTGGCGTACTTGGAATCATTCAGGTTTCAGACGTGGCGGTGGTTACTTCCGGAAATTATGAGCGTTTTTTCATTGGAGAGGATGGAAAAGTGTATGGGCATATTATTGATCCGGCAACAGGGCATCCGGTGGAAAACGGCATTGCTTCGGTATCAGTCATCGCCAGTGAAGGGAAATTGTGTGATGCGCTTTCTACTGCGCTTTTTGTCATGGGATTGGAAAATGCACAGGATTACTGGAGACAGCACCGGAATTATGAAATGATCCTGATTATGGAAGATGGAGATATATATCTGACAGAGGGTATAAGGGACAGTTTTTCCTTAAATAGTGAATATAGAAATATGAAAATCAATGTCATCGACTGATGGAAGGAGGAGCAGTAAGTGATTTACAGGGATTTTGGAAAGACAGGGCTAAGGGTAAGCGCTATCGGTATGGGCTGCGAATATGTGTGGACAGCAGATGAGAAACAGATTTTTGATCTGGTGCGTGCTGCCGTGGATGCGGGAATCAATTACTTCGATTTGTTTGTAGGGACTCCCACAACGAGGGAATATTACGGAAAGGCATTGAAGGGAGTCCGGGATAAGATATGCCTGGCCGGGCATCTGGGATGTGCCGATAAAGACGGACAGTATGTAAAAACAAGGGATGAAGCGCTTTGCAAAGATTTTCTGCGGCAGTTTTATGAAAAGCTGGATACAGACTACATAGACGTTCTGTTTCTGCATAACTGTGATGATGAAGCAGATCTGAATGAAATACTAAATGGCTGGATGTATGCCTATGCCAAAGAGTTAAAAGATACCGGGCGCGTGGGATTTATCGGTCTTAGCAGCCATAACACGAAGATTGCACTGAATGCGGTAAAGAGCGGAAAGATTGATGTGCTGATGTTTCCGGTCAATCCACTGTTTAATCTGCTTCCACAGGATACGGCGGATGCAAGGATGAAGGGCCGGGAGGTAAAATCCATGACAGAGGAGGAAAAGGCGGCATATCCATCAAAGCAGGAACTTTATGAACTTTGTGGGAAGCAGGGCGTACCGATTGTGGCCATGAAACCATTTGCAGCGGGTAATATTCTCAAAAACCATGAAGAAGGGAGACTGAAAGGCTTATTAAGCCTTACGCCTGTCCAGTGTATCAGCTATGTCCTTTCGTTCCCGCAGGTGGCTTGTCCCGTTCCGGGATTTGCAAACGTAGATGAGTTGAATCAGTCATTGGCATATCTGACAGCGAGCAGGGAGGAAAAGGATTTCAGCGAAATTCAGGAAAGTCTGGTGGGGCAGTTCGCAAACCAGTGCATGTACTGTAATCATTGTCAGCCATGCCCTAAAAAGATTGACATTGCTGAAGTGACGAAACTGGCTGACATGGCGGAAAAAGAGATGACAGATGAATTGAGGGAACGGTATGCAGCGCTATTGGTGACAGGAGAGGACTGCGTTCACTGCGGCTCCTGCACGAGAAGGTGTCCTTTTGGTATTGATGCATCGGAGAACATGCGGAGGGCACAGAGGATTTTTGGATGTTGAGGCGGCTAAATCCTGCATTTATATGACGGAGGACAATGGATGAAATTTATAAAAAAACTGATGTATATTATCCTGGTTTTACTTGCACTTGGCTGTGCATTTGTCCTTGTCTGTTCATTTAATCCGGATATTACAAAAAAAGTTGCAGCACTGCTATATCCGGAAATGCAGGAATTAGCGGAAGCAGCTGAAGATAATTTGGATATTGGACAAGGACAGGACGTGGTAAAAGATACTATCCAGGAACCGGAAACGCCGTTTTATGTTCCTGAAAGGGCAGATCAGGAACATATATGGGAAGCAGATGAACCGGATATAATGGATACTTCCAACAGTAACAGCATTGCTGAGACTGTTACTTCCGGTTATATTCTGCCTGACAGGGATAACATTGTCATTCCTGAAAATGTATCAGGCAGGAATGGCTATCAGGAGGTTCAGGAGGAACGGGAGCAGGTAGATGATGAGACTGCAGAAGTCCTCCAAAGCCGGCTTGATGTCGGAAACACAGGGGACGAACTTGAGTTTGATGCCTTGTATTATCCCTATTATGCTATGCTGGATGATAAAGGACAGCATATGTATCGTCAGATTTATGCAAATGCAAATGATGTTTATTCCCAGTTCCTTCCTGTTGAGGAGATGACGGCAGGGCAGCTTAGAAATATCTTCTCGGCAGTTTATAACGACCATCCGGAGCTTTTTTGGATGGATACGGCATATGCCTGCAAATACGGGAGGGACGGGCGATGTGTGGAGATTGACCTGAGATTTAACCGCACTGCACGGGACTTGGAAAATGCACA
>OFFJ01002427.1_pt1 | contig 11921 bp, 9 predicted proteins | sample 1521261 | NCBI WGS metagenome assembly OFFJ01 (sample SAMEA3504122, study PRJEB24116) | mouse gut metagenome | biome: mouse gut; feature: mouse-associated habitat; material: faeces | place: Denmark | collected 2011 | reverse complement strand
GCTGTGTAATAGCCTAAGCCTTACACAGCGCCGGTGGTTTGCCGTTATAGATACAGGCAGGTCAGGCTGGCATAATTATTTGCACCGATCAATGTTGGGACGTTCGTAGCGGCGGTAGAGGATAAAGAGAAGGATGCAGCCGGTGAGGATTATGGGGAGGCCGACCACCGACGGGGCGGTGTAGCCGTAACCGGCGCGGATTACTTCCCCTCCAATCCAGGCTGCGATGGCGTTGCCTGCATTGTAGGCAATCTGGATGCATGCCGCCCCGAGCATCTCGCCTCCTCGCGAATAGCCCACGATGTCGCTTTGCAGGGGGCTTCCCGAACCGAACAGGGCGGCTGTTCCCAATACCATGAGGATGGCTGCGGCTGCCTGGATGTGGGCGAAAAAGAAGAACAGCAACAGGATGGGGATGGCGCTCGCCTGGACGCATACGGCCACGGCTGAAGGCTTGAAGCGTATGCCGAGGCGTCCGGCAACGAGGTTGCCGGCAAACATGCCGAATCCCGCCAGCACCATGAGCCACGACAGGGCGTCCTGGCTGAAGCCCGCCACGTCGGTTAGCTGGGGGTCGATATAACTATACCAGCAGTAGATGCCGATTTGGCCGAAAAGAACCCCACCGAAAATCAGCCATGGCGGCAATGTGCGCAGAAAGCGGAACTGCCCTTTGAAGCCGCAATCCTCAAGCCCGGGCACCTGAGGCACCCAGCGGTTTATGGCGAGCAGGGTAATGACACCGAACATAGCTACAATCAGGAACGCCATACGCCACGACATGGTGTTGGTGATTAACGTCCCGGCGGGGACTCCTACGAGCGTTGCCACCGTCATACCCGCAATCATCATGGCCACCGCGCTTACCTCCTTGCCGGGGGCGGCGAGCTTGCGTGCCACGATTGCCCCGACGCCGAAGTATGCCCCGTGGGGCAGTCCCGAAATCAGACGGGCTGCCATAAAAGTCCAAAATCCAGGCGCGATGCATGCCAACAGGTTCCCTGACGCTATAATTCCTGCTAACAGAAGCATCAGGCGTTTAAGCGGCAGCCTGCGGGCGAACAGCAGCGCCGGTGCGCCGCAACAAACACCTAAGGCGTAGGCCGAGATAAACCATCCGGCCTGCGATATGCTAACATCCATGTCACCGGCTATATTCCCCAGAATCCCCATCATCAGAAACTCCGCTATCCCTAGGGCGAAAGTGCCCAGGGCCAGCGCAAACAATCCCTTGTTCATATTTTTAGAAAACTATCCTTGAAGAAAAACTGTCCTTGGAATAATCAATATGCCAACCTTTGAAAACCTTGCAGTCGGAAACTACACAAATTCCACGTTTCGGTCTGCAAAGTTAGCAAATTGCCTTGGATTTTGTGTTTTGTAAAATTTTTGTAAAACTTTTTTTGATTTTCCTTGACTTTAGGCTGAAATTTTGCTATCTTGCAACCGGCTATCGTTAACATACGGATTGTTTACCATAAATCATATGACTATGAAAAAGAAAATTCTACTCTTCTTGCTGTTTGTAATCCAATTAAATGTGCAGGCAGCAGTTTTAACGAATCAGGTAAACAATCCTGATTATTCAGTTAATGTGGATAAGGTGGGTAGCAAGCTACGTGTTACTTACACATTTGATTCTGTAGCCATAATACCTGATCCGGTTTTTGCAGGTTTGTTGAATCTGAATATCGCTGGCTTTGGAAATTCATCAGAAGAAGCCAAACCGGCTTTGCCAATTTTGCTAGAACGCTTCGCTATTCCTGCAAACTGTACATATTCAGTTAATGTTATTGAGGAGCAATATTCTACCTATAATAATATAAAGTTGGCTCCAGCCCGGCCTGCAATATCTGAAACATCACCATATACATTTTTAACTGTTCCGGTGGAGCCTATCGCTATCAGCGATAGGTATGAGCCTTTTGGTGTGATTACCGATTGCGGACCACAAATTTTCAAAAAGCAACAGATAGCTAACATACGTGTTTCGCCTATCGCATATAATTCAGCTCTTAACAGTGTAAGAATTTGTGATAAGCTTTGTTTTGAAATCGAATTCATTGAAAATGGAACATCATCCGAATTAGAGAGTGATATAGAGACTGATTATTTTTTAAAATCTATAACACTACAGCCTACAGATAATTCTGCGGCAAACAAGGCTCAAGCAAAGGTTTGGGATTCCTTGTATTCACGCCCGGCTGAGATTGACTACTTGGTATTAACCGCAGATGTGTTGCGTCTTCCTGCTATTCAATTTGCCAATTGGAAACGTAATTTAGGCTATAATGTGACATTACTTTCAGAAGCAATTTGGAGTAAAGATATGGTAAGTAATGCAATATCCTCATGGTATAGCTCATCAGCGAATCCTTGTTATGTAATATTGTTTGGAGATGCAGACCATATAAATCCACATACAAATTTTATAGCACCATCAGACTTTAAATATGCATGTATGGATGGGGAAGACGATATTATACCTGATTTCTGCATAGGACGTATCCCGGCAACTAATACTTTGGAGGCATTTAATGCAGTTAATAAAATCTGTGCATATGAGGCTAATCCTCTTGGAGATATGACTGAAACAAAAGTGGTATATGCTACATATTTTCAAGATGAAGGCAAAAGTGATGGCATTGAAGACCGTGATTTTACTAGAACAACGGAGATGATTTATAATGCGTTTCCTACAAGATTTGGTTCTCGTCAGAGGATATATTATTGTCATCCGATGGTTAATCCTACTCGATGGTCACTGCGTTTTAGCACAGGGCTTCCGATACCGTCTGAATTGCGTAAACCAGGTTTTGCTTGGGATGGTGATGCACAAGACATAATATCGGCTATTAATAATGGATGTAATTTATTTTTCCATCGTGATCATGGGGAGATTAAAGGTTGGGGTGACCCTGCATTTAAAACCTCGGATTTGGCTAAACTGAAGAATACAAATTATCCGATAGTTCTAAGTATTGATTGCTTGACAGGTAAATATACTAAGGAGGAAAATTTTGCAAAGACAATGCTTTGCATGCCGAATGCTGGTTGTGCTACTATAATAGCAGCTTCAGAAAATACGTATTCGGGGCAAAATGATGCGATGGTATGTTCTATGTTTGGTAGTCTTTTCCCAGAGGAAAAATTTTCATATAATGGCAATCCAAATATAAATAGTAATGCTTCACTTTTTAATGGTCGGGCATCCTCTATTGGAGAAATGTTAAATATCGGATTGCTAAATATGGAACGACAATATTCTAATGATATGTTGGGGCTAAATGGTGAGCAACGTGAACGTTACCATTGTTTTGGCGACCCGAGTCTTGCGGTTTGTTGGTATTCGTCAAAGGTTCTAGAACAAAATGCGTCGATAACGGAATTCGGTGGATATATAACTGTTGATATGAATGGCTATGAAGCTTATATATCGTTCTTTGATGCATTAACGCAGGAACAACAGAGAGTATATGGTAATTATGCGACTTTTGAGACAACAAATCCTGAGTATGTCTTTATATCGGTTACTAGACCAGGATGGGTTCCGCTAATAGGAAATTATGGACAAATTCGTACAATGGGAACAGATAATCCTAAAGACAATTACATAGAATCTTATGAGTTGATTAGCAATACATTATTAGTTAACGTGATAGTGGATTTTGATGTCTCGTTTGGGTCTGAATCTGTTTGGAAATTAAATACTTATATACAATCAGGTGCTAATGCAGTCTTGATTTCCTCTTTGAAAGCGCCTTTGTCTGGAACTCCTGCTGTGGTTCAATTACCTGAGATTAAAAATGGTGATATAGTGCGCCTGACGTTGACTTGTGGAAATAAAATAATTGATAAGAAAGCAATCTTAATACGGAAATAGTTATGAAACGGTTATTATTGGGTTTGCTGGGGATGCTTGTATTCACATCGCTCGGTGCATCTATAAAGTGGGATTGGGATTTGAGTACTGAATCATATGATTTTGAATCAGGAGGGATTTATTATGGCATAATTAGTGAGTCGCGAGGCGAGGTGCATGTGATGAATCCCCGGATAGATATATATTGCGATCCTTATGGGGATGTGGAGCCAATAGGTGCCCTTCCTCCTGAGTATAGGTTTAAGGCCGCTAATATAGATGATGATAATATCAGTGAGTATGACCGTTATTCTTGGCCTGGGGGGGCTTATAAGGGTGAGATTGAGATTCCTGCCACGGTGAAACATGATGGGAAGACCTATACTGTTGTGCGGATTGCATATGGTGCTTTTGCATGGTGCGACGGTTTGAAAAGCATAAATCTTCCTTCGTCGATACGTGAAATAAGATATGGGGCTTTCAGCATGTGTACATCGTTGACCGAAATCAATCTTCCTGCCGGTGTGCGTGTTTGCGGAGGTGCGTTTTATGGGTGTAAGGCGCTTAAGGACTTGGATTTTTCCGAATGCGAATTTCAATATTACGAATATGAAGCCGATGCGGTTGTTTGCCAGTGTGAGGCGCTTGAGAAAATTTATCTTCCCAAAAGATGGCATAAGGAATCATTCCATTGCTATTTAGAGGAGGTGATTCGAGAAGGAAACTCCTATGTCGAGCATCGCTGTCTGGGGGATTATTATATGGATTATGATGATTTTCCATATACCCTTTGTAAGGAGCATACGGAGGTGTTATGGGGTTATGATGCGCAGGGAGCTTCGGATGTGACAAAGCATACCCGGAATTTTATGTCAGAAGGAAATAATGCTGATAATGGGGCTGAAGTATGGGGATATCCCAGGCAGTTGTGTGAACTTGAAGGAAACAAAAATCTGCGGGAGATTCATGCTACATCGGTTGTTCCCTTGGAGTTGCATGGGTTAGGGCAGGGATTTGACGGTTATTGGGATTTCCTTTATGAGGATTGTGTGCTTTATGTTCCTGAAGGTAGCCTTGAGGCGTACAGTTCAACCGCACCATGGTCTAATTTCAAGCATATATTGGAAGAGACGCAGGCATCGGTGGATGTGGTGCCGGTTGCTGGTTTCGAAAGTGCGGCTTCTCGTAGAATCTACGACCTTTCCGGCAACTTGCGGGCAACGTTGTCTTCCGGTGAGATTCCTGAACTTGCCCCCGGTTTGTACATAGAGCGTTGCGGTTCGGTGTCGAAGAAGGTCGTTGTCATGTGATGCAGGTGTGTTAAGGGGGGTGCAGTTACTATCTGAACCATTCTGACAGCACCCTCGCCATCCGGGCGAAAACCAAGGCGGTGTGTCAAAATTCAATATTTTGGCACACCGCCTTCTGTGTTTAACCTTAGAGATTGAAGTCATCGTGACTTCAATCTCTAGGATGTAACACGATAGGAGGTTAAGTAATGGAGGGGTCAGGCGAGGTCGCCGCGCATGGCATCCTCGAAGTGGGAGAGGGCGGCTTTGGCGCCTTCGCCCATAGCGACTATTACTTGTTTGTAAGGCACGTTGGTTACGTCGCCTGCGGCGTAAACCCCTTTTACGGAGGTGCGGCAGCGTTCGTCAACGATAATTTCCCCACCTTTGGTCATGGCAAGCGAATCCTTGAACGGGGCGCTGTTGGGCAGCAGCCCGATTTGCACGAATACACCTGCAACATCGAAGATTGTTTCCTCGCCAGTGACACGGTTCTTTACCTTGATTCCCGAAACGCTTTTGCCGTCGCCGATTATCTCAAGAGCCTGGGTTGAGAGGTGGATGTCGATATTACCCATCGACCCGGCCTTTTCCTGCAATACATCGTCGGCTTTCAGTGAATCCATAAATTCGAAAACATCGACATGGGGACAGATTGCGGCAAGGTCGATTGCCGCCTCTATGCCGGAATTGCCTCCGCCTACCACCGCCACGCGTCTGCCTGCATAGAACGGGCCGTCGCAGTGGGTGCAAAATGCCACGCCGTGGCCTATGTGCTCGCTTTCTCCGGGGATAGAGAGTTTTCTCCATCCTGCGCCGGTGGCGATTATGATTGCTTTCGCCTTGAAGGTTTCATGTGCGCATACAAGGGTCTTTTCCCGTCCGCTTATATCGGCGTTGTCGACCGTGCGGTTTTCGAACATGTCGATTGGATACTTCCTCATATGCTCCTTGAGGTCGGCTGCAAGTTTAGGTCCCGTGGTTTCAGGCACGGAGGTAAGGTTTTCAATCGACATGGTTTCACGTACCTGGCCGCCGATTGTCTTCGCAATCACAGCTGTGTTGAACCCTTTGCGGGCTGAATAGATGGCGGCAGTTGCCCCTGCGGGGCCTCCCCCCAGCACTATTACGTCATATTCACGGGTAACCGGTGTTGCCTCGGCAGTTTCGTCGACCCCGTAGGTGTTCTCGAGTTTCTCCAAGAGTTCGCCAAGCGAGGAGCGCCCTACGTTCAGCACCATGTCACCGGCATATACCGTGGGGACTGACTGGATGTTGAGGGCTTCGACCAGCGCTGGCACCACGGCGCCGTCGATAACGGTGTTTTCGATTGAAGGGTTGAGGAGGGCTATCACATTCAGAGCCTGAGCCACGTCGGGGCAGTTGGTGCATGTTAGGGAAACAAACGTGCGCAGCGTCACGGGGCCTTTCAATGCCTTTATACGTGTCACCAAAGCTTCGTCGGGCAGGTTTTTCCCTTGTCCGTCGGCGTTGAGCACGGCAAGCAGGAGGGTTGTGAATTCATGCCCGTTGGGAATGCCGCAGAATTTCACACCTGTCGGTGTGCCGTTCCTTACGATTTCGAATGTGGGGGCGTCCGCATCGGCTTGCGAGTGTTCCACCGACAGTTTTGGCGAGGTCGAGGCCACATCTTCCAGGAAGCTTTTCATTTCGGCGGCCTGTGTGGAATCCCCGCCGGCATATATCCTGAAGGAAATCCCGGTTTTCAAGGAGGCGAATATGCCTTTCAGTTGTTCTTTTATGTCTTGGTCAAGCATTGTGTGTTGTTATCTGGATGGTTGTTTTTTTGAAAAAGGCGGTGTGCCACATGTTTTTCCATGCTGACACACCGCCTTTTGAGGTTTTTCGTGGAATCCGATATGTCGCTATGGCGTTTATCAGATTTTACCAACGAGATCGATGCTCGGTTTTAGGGTTGCCTGACCCTGCTTCCATTTTGCGGGGCATACCTCGCCGTCGTGTGTTGCAACGAACTGGGCTGCTTCCACCTTGCGCAGCAGTTCTTCGGCATTACGTCCGATGCTGTTATCCTGGATTTCTACCAGTTTTATCAACCCTTCGGGATTGCATACGAAAGTGCCACGGTAGGCCATACCCTCCTGTTCGATCATCACGCCGAAAGCACGGCTGAGAACGCCGGTGGGGTCGGCCAGCATGGGATATTGTATTTTCTTGATGCTTTCCGATGCATCGTGCCAGGCTTTGTGGACGAAATGCGAGTCGGTGCTTACGGAGTAAACCTCTACGCCGAGTTGCTTGAATTGTTCATATTTCTCAGCCATATCCTCAAGCTCGGTGGGGCACACGAAGGTGAAGTCGGCAGGATAGAAGAAGAACACGGCCCATTTGCCGAGCACATCCTTGTCAGTAACTGTTTTGAACTCACCGTTGTGGTATGCCTGCACCTTGAACTCAGGGATATGGGTGTTGATAATTGATTCCATTTGTTCTGTTTTTTGTTGTTGTTATTTTTGTTAGTACTATAATTGCAATCACTGCAATATATCGAACGTGGAACCGGGGTGATAAGTTTGCCGAGGGGTGAAGTATTAGCAATGTTTATGGATTATGCTTAAATTTTACCCAAATCAAAAGGAATATATATGTAAACATGTTAAAATTCGATATGGAACCTGGTTTTGCCGGGTGCAATGGTGGCGAGTGAGAAGCGGCAGTTGTGGCGGCGCAGCACCTCGCTTACGCAAAGCAGCCCGATGCCTTGCCCATGTGGCTTGGTCGACAGGAAAGGGGTGAACAGCTTTCCGGCAATTTCCGGGTTGATGCCGGGGCCGTCGTCGTCAATGTCGACCGACGATGGGTTTGTGCCGGTGGAGATGGTGATTTTCCCGGACGCATGCCCGATGCTTTCAACCGAGTTTTTGATAATATTGACCATTGCCTGCTCAAACAACACGACATCGACCATTGCCGTCGCGGCATCATCGGCAGGGTGGAAGGAAAGGGTTATCCCTTGTGGTAGCAGCCCTTCAAGGAACGGTAGCTGGCGGCGCAGGCATTCGTTGAGGTCGCGCGGCGAGGTTACCGGGGCGGGGATTTTAACCACGTCGGCGTATGATGTTATGAACCGGCTCAAGCCGATGCAGCGTTCGTTGCAGCTTTCGATAATATCCTGTAGTTCAGAGCCGGGTGCGATTACGGTAGCCAAGGTGTCGAGCATCGAGCTGACCCCGCCCATGGTGTTGTTCACCTCATGTGCAATCAGGCGTATCACTTTGCCGTAGGCTTCTTTTTCGGCGCGGTAAACCTCGTCGGTAAGGCTTTCAACCAGTATGAAGGGGCGCCGGAAGCCCATTTCCATAAACCATAGCCGCGAAACTTTGAAGATGCTGTTGTCGCCTAGCCGCACCGTGTCGGTGCTTCCGGGCTTTATTTTTTGCACGGCTTCGGCAAGTTCCCCTTTCATCATCCGGCTGGCGGCCGGGTTCATGCCGGTGGGATTGCCGTCGAAATCGCAGGTGATTATACCCATCGGCGAGGCTTCTATCAGCAGGCTCAGGAATGAGTTCTGCTCATGTTTACGGAGGCGTTCGTTGCGGAGGCTCTGCATCATTGAATTGAACATTTCCACCAGCCGGTCGGCATCCTTATGCCCCACCTTTGCCAGGCGGCTGCCGAAGTCCTGTCCTTTCAGAAGGTCGATTCCGTTGGCCAGGGTTGTCATAGGCCGCACAACCGATATGTATAACAGCAGCAGGCATATTGCCAGGGCTGAGGCTATGCCTGTTTTCCACCACAGCGACACCCCGGCAGTCATGAAAAGCTGCACAATCATGGCTGCAACGAATATGGCAATTAGCAGGAAGGCGGTTCGTATTCGCATCGGTATTGGAAAAAAGTTGTTCGACAATCCCTCGGTCTGTCGGGATTATTCAGGTTATCGGTCGATACCGTATTTTTCGAGTTTGCGGTAGAGGGTCTGCCGTGTCACGCCCAGTTCGGCGGCAACTTTGCTGATATTGCCGCGAAAGCGTCTCAACGCGTCGGCAATCGCCTCACGTTCCATATCCTCGAGTGAGGCCGGCTGCATGGTTTGCATGCCTGCCATGGCCGTGGCGTTACCCGGATTATACTGTCTGCTGAAATCGCATGCGTCAAGACGCGTGGAGCCGCTGACCAGGATTGTGCGCTCCACAAGGTTTTTAAGCTCGCGGATATTGCCGGGATAGGGCAGACGTGAAAGGAACCCCATCGCATCGGCTGTTATCTCCGGCATGCGTATGCCTTCTTGGCGAGTGAAGTTTTCCGAGAAATGTTTCACAAGGAGAGGGATGTCGTCGCGTCGTTCGCGCAGCGGGGGGAGGCGGAGTGTTATTAGGTTTATGCGGTAGAGAAGGTCTTCGCGGAAGGTGTGTTCGCGCACTTTTGCCCAAAGGTCGGCGTTGGTGGCGGCGATGACGCGTATGTCGGTCTGCCTCGGACGGCTTTCGCCGAGGCGTTCGAATGTGTGTTGTTGCAGCACGCGCAGCAGTTTCACCTGGCAGCTGAGGTCGAGGTCGCCGATTTCGTCGAGGAATATGGAACCTTTGTCGGCAAGTTCGAAGCGCCCCTTGCGGTCGGCGGTGGCACCGGTGTAGGCGCCTTTTACGTGACCGAACATCTCGCTTTCGAAAAGCGACTGTGAGATGCCGCCGAGGTTCACCATCACCAAAGCTTAAGCGCGGCGCTGTGAATTCCGGTGTATGGCCTGCGCGACGAGTTCCTTCCCGGTCCCGTTTTCACCAAGGATAAGCACCGGGGCATCGGTGGGGGCGACGCGTGCGGCCGTTTCGAGCATTTCGGTCAGGGCAGGGTTGTTGCCTATGATGGCCGAGCGGTCGAATGTGCCGGAGTTGGTCTGCGGGGTGGTTTCTGAAAGGGATAATGCAGTTGATACCCGTTGCAGCAGTGTACGGTTGTTCCAAGGCTTCGTTATGAAATCGAAAGCCCCGTAGCGCATCCCTTCCACTGCCAGGGGGATGCTTCCCCATGCGGTTATCAGCATCACCGGCACTTCGGGACGCAACACTTTAAGGCGGCGCAACAGCTCCAGCCCCTCCTCACCCGTTGTGGCGCGGGTGAAGTTCATATCGGTGATTACAAGCCGTAGTGAGTGATTGCCACGGGCAATGTCTACAGCCTCGTCGGGGCTTTCAACGGCAACTACCTCGTGACCTGCCGTTTTCAGCAACAGGCTTAACGACAGCCTCACAACCTTATCGTCATCAACAATCAGAATCATAGTGCAAAGATAAGAAAGAAGTTGAGAAGTTGAGAAGTTGAGAAGTTGAGAAGTTAAGAAGTTAAGAAGTTAAGAAGAAGTTGTAGGTAGTGGGTAAGGTGATAAGGGGTATGGGTGGAAAAGGTTTTGGTTTCTTAAACTCTTAAACTCTTAACCTCTAAACTTCTTAACTTCTTAACTTCTCAACTTCTTTATTTCACCAACCGCTCGATGTCGGCATCGATGTCGCGGTTGCGGGAGTAGTCCCAGAGGGTGAGTGAACGGAGTTGGAAGTAGTATGACCAGTAGAGGTAAAGCTCGTTTACCATGTCGCGGCGAGCCTGGTCTTTTTTCACCTGCGAGTCGTTAAGGTCGAGTGTGGAGATTTTCCCGATGAGGAATGTTTCCACGTTGGTGTCGTAACGGCGTTGTGAAATGGTGTCGGCGCGCATTGCCAGGTCGAGCTGCATCTGCTGGTTGTTGAACCGCTCCACAAGGATGAATAGGTTTTGGTTGAAATCCATGGTTTCCTGGCGCAGGCGGCTTTCCACCACGCGGCGGTTACTTTCGGCAACTTTCACGGCACCGCGCCGTTTGCCCCAGTCGAGGATAGGGATTTTCACACCCACCTCCACCACCTGGTTGGAGCGGAGGTTGCGGTATGATCGGGCGATTTCGTTGGAGGTACCTGTATAACCTACCTGGGCGAAAAGTGTGATTTGCCTCAGGTCGCCTTTTGCTTTTGCCACGGCATAGTCGGCTTCGAGCTGGCGTCGGCGTATGTTTCGTGCGAACTTGTTGTTGGTCAGGGCACGGTGCAGGGCATCGTCGTAGGTAAGCGACACATGTGGCACCTCGTCGGGCACTTCGGGCACCAGTTCGGTGTCTTCGTCATAGTCGAGGAATGCCCGGAGGGTGAACATGGCGTTCTTGAGATCGCTTTCGCGTGCGGTCAGGTCGGAACGTGCGTCGAGCAGGTTGAGTTCCATCTGCAAGAGGTCGTTCTCGCTGATTTGCCCCATGGCGCGTTTTTCGCGGGCCACCTCGTAGAGGCGCGAGGCGTTTTCATGGTTCTGCCGGGCTATTTCCATGTTTTCGCGTGCCATCAGCAGCGAAAAATAGTCGCTGATGGCGGTCATGGCCACCTCTTCTGTGGCGCTTAGGAATGCGGCCTTGGCCTCGGCATAGCGTTCGGGTTCTATCTTACGGTCCCATTTCACCTTGTTCACCCCGAATACCGGCTGGTTGAGGGTCAGGGCTACGGGGATTGACATGAACCGGTTGGCGCCCCCTTCCTCAAGGTCGCGGTAGTAGTCGAACGAGGTGTTGAGCGAAAGGGTACCCCCGGTGAGCCATATGTTTTGCGACACCGACAGCTCCCCGTTGAGTTGCAGATGGTTGTTGCGCACGAAGCTGTAGGAGCCGTTGGCGTCCATATATGGGGAATATTGCTTGTAATAGCCGGGTAGTGTGGCGGTGAAGTTTACTTCGGGGAGCAGCTCTGCCCGGTATGTACGTTATTCCCAATAGG
>OFFJ01002426.1_pt1 | contig 11922 bp, 10 predicted proteins | sample 1521261 | NCBI WGS metagenome assembly OFFJ01 (sample SAMEA3504122, study PRJEB24116) | mouse gut metagenome | biome: mouse gut; feature: mouse-associated habitat; material: faeces | place: Denmark | collected 2011 | reverse complement strand
TGGTTGAGAATTTGCTTTACGAATTGAGGATCATCAAAACTATACCAATAAGAATCCTCTCCGAATAGCTTGTTACGTAAAATATTATCTATACCAGTTTCTGTAAGACCGACATCTAACATTTGCATTGAGATTATTTTAAACAACTCGGTTAACGCTTGAGTAATCTTTCCATGCTCTGGAAGATGCTTTTCATACCGCCTTTTATATCCAATTGATACGCTACAGTTTTCGAATGCAATATCAGTCATTTCAGTAATTGTTCGAAGTTCTTCTTTTGCCGTGGCAAGATCCTTTTTTAACTGCGAATTTTCTTTTTGCAAATACATAATATCACGTAGGAGGGTAGCCTCATCATAATCTGCTGCACGTTGCCATCCTGGACGTTCTATTTCGCTCTTTGCACGCATAATTGAAATTGCCAATGCAGCGGTCAATTCATCAGAGGTTTTCCATAGACTAACAAGACGATTCGTCATGGCGTTTTGGCGGAAACGTTTCAATGATTCAATCTTATTGGGATCAACCTCAACTTTATCAGCGGGCAACTCTACAGTTTCGTCAATGGCAAAGACTAAGACAGGAATTTGTTGCTGTTTTGCGTACTCATACTCCATTTCTGTATAACTCAATCCGGTCACTGGGTTTACAGAGCCATATCGCTTTCCAATGATCAGGACATAGTAATCACACAAATCAATAACTTTTTTGATCACTTCGAATTGCTCAACATCTGTGGCAACAAAAGCTTCCATTCCTGCCGGAATACAGTCAGCCATCAAAAGGATATCAAGGATTCTACGCCGCTCATCAACCAAGTCTGAATAGGTTGAACTAATGAAAACTTGATACTTTTTCTCTGCCATTAATTTGCTCCTTCTATTCTATTGTTTAGTCAGTATGTCTAAGCAGATGATATCTTTACAGTCATTTAGATCTATTGTTTTGAGTATTGTGACTTATAGCCCTTCCTACGCAATGGATCAAGGCTCCCTTATATAGGCCGAGGAACTAATTTATAGGAGGACTGTTCATGATTCATCTCCATTTTATAGACAGGGATACCTTTCTCCACAGCAATGTGGCGAAGTAATTTCTCATTAAATGGGCTGATTTTTCTGCCCAGATATACAGCTGTTGGTCGCTTTTTGGCCCAGACAAATTTTTCTTGTCCATTTATTTGTGGATTACATGAATAAATCATCCGCCATTCTTTCTCATGCTTCCACGAAGTTGACTTATGCAATATAATTTTAGATGACATAAATAGATCAGGACATGGATTAGTTTGCGACAGCAGAGAGGAAAGATTTGCAAATAGTTTGTTTGGTGCCATATCCTGGGCAATTTGATATTGAAGAAGCCACGTGCCATATCCAGTCGCATCAAAAGGAATATCGTCATATATTACACGGAATAGTGATCCTGTCTTTGCGGACGGGCAAAAAAATCTCTTTTCGCACAATGTACAATCTGTGTAATTCTGATTTCTGAAATCATACGCCAAGGCAAAGCCTGTTCCAGATTTAGCGTAATACCCCCACATGGCAGCAGAGTCAATAGTTTCTGAAAAACATGCCAATTTGAGGACACTCTGAATGATGTGCTCAATTCTGGGCATATTTGCATCAAGCCGGTTAACCAAGAAGCAATGTAATTGCTTTCTGAATTCGTTTATCTCAGACTCAGACATCTGCTTAAATTGTGCCTGCACAGAAGTAGCTATATCGTCAGCAAATGAATTCGATACGCTATTCGGAATTTCTGCCCCAAAAGAGATGAGAGAGCGTTCAAGGTTTGAATAGATGGTGTTACGATCTAAAAACAGCAATGCATCAAAATCATCGTTCATCTCTGACCCTGGCGTAAACCAAAGTTGATCTTGATCAAATGCAGATATATTGTTCTCACTGCATTCCCGAAAACGATACAAAGATGATGGGGTTTCTGTCTGCAAAAAATCAATAAGAGGCTGGTATCGAACATTCTGTTCCTCTTGTGGCATATTCTGTGGGACAACGATACTATAAATCAGGTCTTTGTAATCTTTATCTGTCACGGCAATATCTCCAAACTTTTTCTTTTATTATAACGCCAAAATCAAAGAAATGCAATGGCTACACACTACTGTTCAAAATCATTTTGACTATTTGGACTCTGTTTTCCGCCCAAGGGCAAATTGTCACTGTTGTAGGTGAATTGATGAATTCATTCGAGCGTTATCTCAACAACTTGCTCCTCAACTTGACACATCTCTTGGCGTTTTTTGATATTCCCTTTCATCCTTTGCACCAGTTCAAATGTCTCTTGGTCAATGATAGGCTCATGGGCATTTTCCACCAAGTACGCGTCCAGTTGACCCTCGTTCTTCTCCCGCCTGCCGGTCAAAAAATCGACCGTAAAGCTTTTCTGCATCCGCACATCACCCACATATTTTTCATTACTCAGCATTCGGTCAATGGTAGAGGTGCTCCACTCCAATTTGCCCGTCACCGTTTTGATCCCATGCTCCTCCAGATACCGTTTGATTTTGCGCACCCCGTTGCCTTGGACGTAGAGATCAAAGATTTTACGCACGATCTCAGCTTCCTCCGGCACAATTTGCAGGACACCGTCCGGCCCTTTGGTGTAGCCAAGAAACTGCGTGTGGTTCAGCACGGTTTTCCCGCTTCTCATGCGGTGGCGGATACCAAACTTGATGTTCTCGCTGCGAAAGTGGCTTTCGGCCTGCGCGAGAGCTGCAAGCTGATCGATCATGCTGTCACTGGCATTCAAAGTATTCAATCCTCCATTCTCAATGTAAATCCCGATATTCATTTTCTTCAACCTCCTGATTTGACGAATGGTTTCTAATGTGTCCCGACCAAAACGGCTCAAAGACTTCACCAGGATCAAGTCTACTTTTCTTTTGGTGCAGTCTTTCATGAGCTTCTGATAACTGGGGCGTTGATCGGTGTTTGTTCCAGATGCAGTGTCAGAATACGCAGCGACCAGTGTCCAATTAGGATGGCTTTGAATGTAATTGGTGTAGTAGTTGATTTGGGCTGCCAGACTGTACTGCTGCTCCTCATGTCTGGTGCTGACACGGCAATAGGCGCAACCCGGAGCGGTTGCTTTTTTATAGGCACCTGTTGTGCTGCTTCCAGGATCATAGTCACTTTTCTGGACATAACAAAACCTCCATGATAATTACTGAATAGCAGTATATCATGGAGGCTCTACATTAGAAAAGCTACATTCCAACCCTGTGTAACAAGGTTAAAATGTAGCTTTCAACATGGCTTGTCACTACGAAATCACTATTTCTGAAAAGCGTTGTGGGGCAACGGTTCCCCGATGCCAGATATCCCACACTGCGTGCAGCTCCAAACCATGATCATCTGAGGCACGACAGCGTGATATGGTGCACTGTCCGTACGGGGACTGTTATGCCAGACTGAGCCGGAATTCCCTGCCCCCTATCGTATAAGTGACGCAGAGACCCCGCTTTGTGTCTACGTGGATATTCTCCGCCCGGCTGAGCTCCCGCAGGGCGCGATACTGTTCCCGGGCGGTGGGGCTGTAGCCCGCCGGATCGTCAGAAGTGAGCAGTACCCCGCCCAGTAGTGCATTTACCTGGGCCAACTTCCGCTTCTGCTCCGCAGTGAGTCTCAGGTTTTCTTCCCGGAGGAAAAAGACGTCCGGGTCGCTGAGCCAGGCCCTGCCGTTAAGCTGGCGGCGGAAGATCGTGTTGCCGATGGCCTGTTTGGTGGACACCCGTTCCCGGTGGAGCAGGCGCATATACCACACATCGTCCCAGTCCAGCCCCACGTCGCAGCTCACCCGGCAGTAATCCACCAGGCCGAAGGCCGGCATCACCGGCACGCCGCAGCCCAATATCAGCTTGTCCCCGCACCACTCCCGCAGCAGTTCCATGGCCCGGATCATCCGCCCGGCGCGGCTCTCGGTTTTCTTGCCGAAGGGGGCCGCGCCATAGAGGAAATCCAGTTTCACCAGGTCGAACCCCCACTGATCCAGTACCCGGTCAAAGACGCCGCGTAGATAGTCCCGCACTGCTGGCAGGTCGATATCCAGAGCGTAAAAGCCGCTCCAGTTTCCGCCGCATTTCCAGGGCTGGCCGTTTACCTTCAGCAGCCAGTCCGGGTGTTCCCGATACAGGTTGGAATCCGTCTCACACACAAAGGGGGCCAGCCACAACCCCGCCAGAAAGCCTGCGTCATGGATTTCCTCCGCCACTGACTTCATGCCGCGGGGGAATTTCGCACTGTCCGGCTCCAGCCAGTCGCCGACCTGGGGCTCCCAGCCGTCATCTACCTGGAACAGGTCACCGGGGGATAAAAGGGTCTTGCACCCTGCCAGGTCGGAGGAAATGGCCTCCTGGGTGATGTCCTGATACCGGTTATACCAGCTGGAATAGCCTGCCAGTTTTTTGCCCGTCCGGGGATTGACCCCCATAGCGGCAAACCAGCCGTCAAACACCTCCGTCTCTGTCCCCTCAGCAACGTACAGGTCAAAGGCGTGGAGCGTCCCACCGGGATGCTCCACCCCGGCGCAGTCCCGCTCAATGGCGAGCAGGCCCCGGTTTGCGTCGTATCGGAAGATGGTGTATCCGGGCCGCTCATCCAGGGAGGCGATAAGACAGAACCGCTCCCCCCGGCGGAAATAGCACCAGGAAAAGCCGTGAAATAGGCCCCGCTTGTTGGGGTAGTCGACGAAGTGATAATCTCCATAACGGTCAAAGGCGTATTTGTCCAACAGGGGCTTGGGCACATGGGCCAGCCCCCGGATCTTGTCCCGCTTGCCGCATTCCGGGCAATAGGTCCAGGTCTGATAGCCGTTCAAGAAGGCCCGCCCGTCCTTGCCCATCTCCCAAGGGAGGATGGCGGTGATTGCCTGGATGGTTCCGGCAGGGGCGTCGCAGCGGATGCGGACGGCGCCGTCCGGCCCGTCCACCACCCCGGTGAGGGCACGTCCGCCCACCAGGGCGCGCCAGCGCAGCAGCTTATCCATTGCCGCCACCCCCGGCCCGGAGCTGGTGGCCGATCTCCTCCACCCGTTGGTCGGTGAGAGTGAACTTTTTTCGGAACAGCACAAACGCCGCGGCCAGCACGATCATGGGCAGTACCGTCATCATCAGACGCAGACCCAGCAGGGTCCCGGCGCTCTGGACGGCCACCGGTCCGGTCTCGTCGGTGTTGCCCGCCAGGCCGATGAGGTCCAGCCCGATCCCGGTGAGGAATACCGCCACGCCGGAGGCGGCTTTGACCACAAAGGTCTGCATGGAGAAGATGACGCTCTCCTCCCGCCGGCCGGTTTTCAGCTGGCCGTAGTCCACGCTGTTGGACAGGAACAGGGTGGTGAGCACGGACAGCATCCCGTTGCAGATGAAGACCACCACCCCAGGGATCAGCAGGAGGGGAAGATATCCCGACAACCCTGCCAAGAGGAAAGCGAGCATGACCACATAGGCGCAAAACGCGGAGATCAGGCTGACGGCAAAGATCCGGGTATTGGACAGTTTTCTGCGCAGCAGTGGGTAGACCACCATCATACCAAGGATCTGGGCCGCCCCGCCCACGGTGGAGAACAGGGTGTAGCTGCCTTTCCAGCCCGCCCCGCCGAAGTCGTATTTGAAGAAGTAAATAATGAAGTTGGAGGTGAGGTACAGTGCGGAATTGATGAGCACAATGCTGGCCACCACCACCATGGCCTGATCGTTGCGCAGCAGGGCGGCGAACATCTCCTTTACCCCGGCTGTCTCCATCTCGGTCTGGGAGTTCTCCTTAAAAAAGGCACAGCACAAAATCTCCGCCGCCACGAACAGCACCGACACGATGAGGGCAACCCGGCCAAAGCCTGCCCGCTCGCTGTCGCCCCCCAGTACCCCCACCAGCGCGACAGTGAACATGGCGATAAGGGCGCTGCCCACCCCCGCGCAGGTGCGGCCCACCACGGACAGGTTTTCCCGGTCCGCCGGGGTCTTGGTGACAGCGGGGATCATGGACCAGTAGGGAATGTCCATCATGGTATAGGTGACGCCCCAGAGGATATATGCCACGGCGAAATAGGCCATCAGTCCCGCGCCTTCGGCGTGGGGGGCGTTGAACAGCGCGTAGAGTACCACCGCGTTAAGTATGGTCCCGCTGAGCAGCCAGGGGCGGAACCGGCCCCAGCGGCTTTTCGTTTTTGCCACCAGTACCCCCATAAAGGGGTCGTTGAGGGCGTCGAACACCCGTGCTGCCATCAAAATCAGCCCCACGAAGGTGGCGCTGAGGCCCAGCACGTCCTGATAGAAGTACATCACATAGGATGCGGACAAGGCATACACCATGTCCTTGCCCACGGCGCCGATGCCGAAGGCGGCCTTTTGCTTCAAGGTCAGTTCCATTTTTCCTCCTCCTTGGTCTTAATGGTGAAGTTGATCGTCACGTCTTCGGTCTGTTCCGTGTGGACGGTGAGGACGGCGGTCCCCGTAGTGCCCAGGCTGCGCACATAGGCGCCGCACATACCGCCCTCGGCCGTGACGGTGGCGGGGCCTGCCAGCTCTGCGTTCCCGGACAGGGCGAAGGACACGGGAAGCTGGGCATAGGGGGCCGGGTTCCCGTTCCCATCCAGAATACGGACCCGGATCGCGGCCATGTCGTAGCTGGCCCCCTCGGTGAGGGAGGTATGGCTGACCTTTACCTCCAAATGGAGCTTCGCCGAGGGGCGGCAGGTGACGCTGGCCACGGTTTTGCCATCCTTGATCCCGTCGAAGCGCCAGACGGTGGCTTCGCCGCCCCAATTGGCTACATACTTGCCGTACAGATCCACGCCGTCCTGGAATTTCATGCCGTACCGGGCCATGCACCAGGCCATTTTCGCTTTATAGGACACTGGCAGACCGGCCAGCCCATACTTCCCAGCCGCCAGCAGGCACTCCCGCAGGAGCTTGGCCTTCTCCGGCGGAAAACCCTCCTGAGTCTCCAGCAGCTCACCGATGGTGTCATCCACCACGAAGGGCGGGTGGGGCAGAGAAGATGTTCGGTTTTGGCACAGACGGGTGACAAAGACCCCGTTTTTATACAGCGCCACCTCGTCCGCGTTGGAAAACACGTACACACGCCCCATCCGCCCCGCCGGGTAATCGCCAATGTCCATGGAGGAGCCTACCGTCAGCACAGGGGCCCCCTCTCCCTGGCTGGCATAGGCCGCCGCGGCCAGCTTTGGGTTCCGAAAGGCGTCCATCACCCCGTGATAGCAGATCCGGTCGCCGGAGCCAAAGTCCTTGTGGGTAGGATAGTCGAACATACACCAGCCAAAGCACCCTGCGTGTTCCTTCCACGCCGCATCCTGCACCCGGAGGTGGCGCAGGGCCTGCTCCTGCCGCCGTGCCCAGGTGTCGAAGGGCTTGGTGGGGAACATATGGCCGTTGCACTCCGAGATGAGGAGGGCCTTGCCCATATCCGATGTAACCTCTTTTTTGGGCTTGGCCCCGGGGGTCCTGCCGTTATGCGAGAAATCGTTGTAGGCGTATACATCTTCCAGCAGACTGCTTTTTTCCAGGTAGCGCACACCAGAAGTTTGACGGCTGGGATCCAGCTCATGGGTGATGGCGTTGGTGCGGGCGTAGAATTCGTCATCGTCCAGGCTCTCGTTGATACGCACACCCCACAGTATGATGGACGGGTGGTTCCTGTATTGTAAAACCATTTCCCGGACGTTCTGGCAGGCCTGACCTTTCCATGCCCCGTTTCCGATGTGCTGCCAGCCGGGGATCTCGGTGAACACCAGAAGCCCCAGCCGGTCACATTCGTCGATAAAATACTGGCTCTGGGGATAGTGGCTGGTGCGCACGGCATTGCAGCCAAGCTCCTCCTTCAAAATGCGGGCATCCTCCCGCTGAAGGGCTTCCGGGGCGGCATAGCCGATGTAGGGGTAGCTCTGATGGCGGTTCAGGCCTCGGAGGAAGGTTTTTTTGCCGTTGAGGTAGAAGCCGTCCGCTTTGAACTGCGCGGTGCGGAAGCCGAAAGCGGCCTCCTGCCGATCCAGCTCCATTCCGTCCGGGGCCAGGAGGCGGGCCTCACAGCGGTAAAGATCGGGCCGCGCCGTGTCCCAGGGCCTGGCGTCCGGAACATTGGCCTTTCCCGCCGCGCCAGCCCACACGGTTTTCCCCGCGCTGTCCAAAATGGAAACCTCCAGCTTTGCCCCATCGGGCGCGCCGTCGGTGGCCACCTTGACGTTTGCCGTGGTCAACGTGGGTGTGGTAACATAAATGTCGGTGATGTATCCGTTTTCCCGCACATCCAGCCATGCCTCCCGGTACAGCCCGCCATAGGTGAGGTAGTCTACCACAAAACCAAAAGGCGGAATGGATGGGTTTTCGCTGGTATCCAGCTTCACAGCCAGCAGGTTGGACCGGCCCGGCTCCACCAGCTTTGTCACTTCTACCCGGAAGGCGGTGTAGCCACAGCGGTGAGTGGCCGCTTCCACGCCGTTGACGTACACCGTAGCAATGTGGGCCGCGCCGTCCAGTTGAAGGAACAGCCGCTTGCCCGCTAGTCCGGCGGGGACGTCCAGCGTCCGGCGGTAACCGCACAACATCTGATAGTCCTCCGGATCGATGCAGTGCAGGGGCAGCTCCTTACAGGTGTGGGGCAGGCGGACAGCTCGGGCTTCGCCGCCCCCGGTCGGAAATTCGTCGCTCCACTGGGGCGTAAACTCCCAGCCGTCGCACAAACTATACCTCATCGTTTCTCCTCCTGATCCCGTTCATAATGATGTCCATCATAGCGGCCAGGGTGTCCGCGTAGCTGGCTCCGTTTTCGCCGTTTACAAGAAAGCCTTCGATGGACGCGGTGACCATCTGCCGCAGTACCGGGATAGACACTTGGCGGATGCAGCCCTTCCCCACCCCTTCCTCCAGCAGGGCGATGGTTGGCTCCCAGTTGGTTTCCAGGTGCTCCCGCACCCGGCGGGCCACGGCGGGGTATTTTTCGTCCAGCTCCCCCAAAAGCCGAAGGTCCAAGGCTTGGTACTGCTCCGGCAGAGCGATCATGACCGACCTGATCCGCGCCTCAATGGGGCCGGAGGTGGCGATCAGCGACCGCTTTTCCTGATGGATGCGGTCGAACAGATCGTCTACCATGTCCAGCAGAAGTGCCTCTTTGGATGGGTAAAGCGTATAAATAGTTTTTTTGCTGATGTGCAAAGCATCGGCCACCTCCTGCAAGGTAAACCACAGGCCCTTCGCCTGAAACAGTGCGGTGGCCGCGCCGATCATGCGCTCGCGCAGTTGCATAGCGAATCCCTCCTTCCTTCGGAAACCAGACTGTTTATATCGGTTTCCATTGTAGCACAGGAAACCAATATGATTCAAGCGGTTTCGTAATGTTCTACATTTTGACCATTTGAAGCGCACTTTTTTGTGGATTTCGCACATTCCCCTTGTCGCCGGATCGGAAACCGTAAAATAAATCGACAGGCTTCTTGTTGAAACCTGTCGATATCTGGCGTAATGTGGCAAAATCGCTTTTTGGGAAAGCATTGTGCTGTACTAAATTTTGTCATCTATTCAAGTAGGGCATAAGACATTTCCTAACTCTTTTTTATCAGCATCATCTGATCTCGTGTAAGCACTCCCTTTTTGGTCAGGCTCCAAAAGAGTGTTGACTTGCTTTTATTCCAAGATGAATGAAGTAGACCAGCCGCTTTAAACTGGTTGAGAATTTGCTTTACGAATTGAGGATCATCAAAACTATACCAATAAGAATGCATCAAAATCATCGTTGATGGGACAATCACAACGCTCCAAATCATCAAAGACAAGAATGCTATTTTTTACTTGCAAAAGTTCTGAAAGCTTTCCAGATAATTCCTTAACATCGATATCTATGCCAAAGGCAGGTAAAAGTGATAATGCTGCCCCAAAAATTTTGGAACTTGTCTGAATCAGGCTCTTTGCTTTTCCTGCCTTTTCTAAATATGCGTTTACTATTATTTGCTTTGAAATCTCGTCTACTGAATTGACTCCATATAAAGACGTATATATTATGCGACGCTCTGATTTTGAACTGTTTGCCGCTGGCCGGTGACATATGGCATCCGAAGTCAAAAAACCTACAGCCCTTGAAGCACAAGGGCTGTAGACATAAAACAACCCCACCTAATCCGAACAACTGACAACAATTTGTTCAGATTGGGTAGGGTTGTTCAACCGTTGCGCCGCAACGGTTTTCATCGTTTGCCGCACCATCTTATACAAAAATTGGGCACCCATCGCTTACTGTTTACAGTATAGCATAAATCGGCCAAAGTGTAAAGGAAAATTTGAAAAATCAGGCGAAATTTCCGAAAATGGAAAGCAGGTCTCAGGAATCAACTTCGTGTCCATTCCTGAGACCTGCTTTCCATTCACAGCTTCAGTTTGATGATCTGCTCATACAGCAGAACGAACTTTTCCCGGATAACCTTATTGGTATGGTAGTGTCCAAAAAATTGGTATCGGAACCGGCACCGCTGGGCGATCTCATCGAGGAAATCCGTCAGGGCATCGGCCTGATAAGATCCGCTGCTCAGCTCGTCCTGCACACTGGAGGGACAGCAGTGGGTGATGATGTAGTCCACCTCCCAGCCGTGCTTTCCCAGGTTGGCCCGTGCGGTCTGGTACTCCTCCTCGCTGGGCAGCTCCGCAGCCCACCAGGACTGATGGTTCACCCGGTACATTGCGCCTCTGGCATTCAACCGTCTGCATTTCTTCTTGAATAGAGGATCGTCCGGCTCCAGGATGCCGTCTTGGATGTCGTGGCTGCTGGCCCCGCCCATAGTGAAGAACTTCCTGCCTTGGATGTCGTATACCTGCCCCCGCATCAGGTGGATCACCGAGGGGCGAACCCGCTGCACCTGCCCGCCATGCCATTCCTCCACGGGGTATTGGGCCAGCAGATCATAGTTTTCGTGGTTGCCGGAGACGAACAGGGTGGTGTAGGGCCTCTGCTCCAGCCAGTCCAGTTGGCCCTGTTCTTCGGGGCTGCCGTCCCAGATGCCCCCAAAGTCGCCGCAAATAATGGTGCAGTCATCCTTGGTCAGCCCTGTCTGCTCGTAGAAGATATCGGGCCTGAACCGGCTGAAATCGCCGTGGGTGTCGCCCGTGAGAAATATGTCCATAGTGTCCTCTCCTTTTCCCTTATTTTAGCACAGTTTCCGCTCGATTTCTATCCCGGCATCCCGGATCTTGACCCGGATAGTCTCCGCGTCCACCACTGTGACCTGCTCCACGAACCTGCGGGTGAGGGTGTCATCGTACTCGGTGAAGCACAGGGGCTGCTGATCCAGCCATTCCTCCATCTCCCGCTGCCTGGACGCCTGGGCGGCCCGCTGTTCCTCATCCTGCTCCTGCGCCGCAATCCGCTCCAGGATGTCCTGCTTCTCATCCAATACCACCTTGAGCTGGGCGTTCAGCTCCTTGTTCTTCATGTCCGCCAGCACGCAGTACCGCCTGTTCCGCCGACAGCTCCTTCAGCCGCGCCTGCAGCGCCAGAGGGCTTTCTCCGCCGTCCTCGCCACCGCTCTGGGCCAGCCCCGCCAGCTCCAGCACATCGGCCTTGACTTCGGCCCGGATGGCACCGAACTCGTTCAGCGCTGCCACGATGGCGCTGTGGAGCTTGTCCTCATCCAGCGTAGGGGAGTTGTGGCAGTATTTTGTGCCGAACTCCAGCCGGGAGACGCACCGCCAGACGATCCGCTTTTTCCCGTTCCGCGCCCAGGTGCATCGCTTGTATGGCGTCCCGCACTCCCCGCACACCAACAGCTCGGATAGGGCATATTTGGCAGAGTATTTACCCTGCTCGATCTTAGCGGTTTTCTGCATCACCTTTCGCTTGCTGGTTCGGCGGGCCATCTCCTCCTTCACCCGGTAGAAGTGTCAACGCCAATCTGAAATTG
>OFFJ01002421.1_pt1 | contig 11946 bp, 11 predicted proteins | sample 1521261 | NCBI WGS metagenome assembly OFFJ01 (sample SAMEA3504122, study PRJEB24116) | mouse gut metagenome | biome: mouse gut; feature: mouse-associated habitat; material: faeces | place: Denmark | collected 2011 | reverse complement strand
AGGGTATGTTGGAGACATTTTATCCGGATCACGAGGCGGAAAGCACGTATGGGCTTGCTTATGAAAGTTTTTATGAAAAGGGCTTCCGGGGGATTATTTTTGATATAGACAATACATTGGTGCCCCATGGCGCCCCGGCGGACAAGGCAGCGGTGGAGTTGTTTGCGCGGCTGCATGAGATGGGCTTTGAGACGTTGCTTCTGTCGAACAATAAGGAACCCAGGGTAAAGAGTTTTGCGGAGAGCGTGGGGGCAGAATATATTTTTAGGGCAGGAAAGCCCGGAAAGGCGGGTTACCAGAAGGCCATGGAGCGTATGGGGACCGTGCCGGAGACCACACTGTTTGTGGGAGACCAGCTTTTCACGGATGTGTGGGGAGCGAAGAAGGCCGGAATCGTGACTTACCTGGTAAAGCCTATCCATCCCAGGGAGGAAATTCAGATTGTATTAAAGCGCCGCCTGGAGTGGATTGTTCTGTTTTTTTATCACAGGAGGGCAGCAAAAGCAGAGAAGAAAAGAGGCAGGTAAGCGGGTGCGGCAGGCGGCATGCAGATGGCGTGCAGACGATTTGCATTAAAATCCCGCCTGAAAGAAACCTGCACTTCAGACCAGAACAGGAGAAAAGATATCATGATAATAAACGGTTACACACGTACCTGCGGGGTGATGGGAAATCCGGTGGAGCATACCATGTCGCCAGCAATACATAACACATTGGCGGAAGAACTGGGAGAGAACCTTGCCTATGTGCCCTTCCGGGTGCCGGCGGGGCATGTGGGGGAGGCAGTGAAAGGGGCTTTTGCGCTGAATCTGCTGGGTGTGAATGTGACGGTACCCTACAAGAGTGAGGTGATTCCTTTTCTGAAAGAAATTGACCCGCTTGCGGAGACAATCGGAGCGGTGAACACGCTGGTGCGTGCGGAAGGGGGATTCAGGGGCTATAATACGGATATGCCCGGTCTCTACCGCGCCATGTGCGAGGACGGGGTTGCCATAGAGGGCGAGAAGATGCTGATTCTGGGAGCCGGAGGCGTAGCCAGGGCGGTGGCTATACTGGCGGCGCAAAAAGGGGCGGAAGAGATCATCCTGTTGAACCGTACTTTGGAGAAAGCGCAGAAGATAGCCGAAGAGGTGAACGGACTGGCAGGAAGGCAGCTGGCGACAGCACGGGAAACGGGGGCATATGCGTCCCTGCCCGGTGACGGTTATCTGGCAATACAGGCCACCAATGTGGGAATGTTTCCCAAAACGGAGGAAGCTGTCATTGAAGATGCGGCATTTTATGAAAAAATCCATACAGGCTACGATTTGATTTTCAATCCCGCCGAGACCAGGTTCATGTCCCTGGTAAAAAAGAGCGGCGGCAGGGCTTTCAACGGACTGAAGATGTTACTGTACCAGGGAATCATTGCCTATGAGCTCTGGACCGGGGCGGAAGTGGATTCCGATTTGGCGGAGAAGGCGTATGCAGAGATGAAGAAAGCAATAGCAAAACAATCCGATGTGCAGTAAACATATAAGCGCGAAAAAACGAAAGCGGGAGACAGAAGATGAACCGGAAAAATATCATACTGACCGGTTTCATGGGCAGCGGAAAGACTTCGGTGGGTTTGCGTCTTTCCTACAGGCTGCGCATGCCGGTAGAAGACACGGATAAGATGATAGAGCGGCGGGAAGGGCGTTCTGTGACAGAAATATTTGCGGAAGAAGGGGAAGCGTATTTCCGCGAGAAAGAGACGATGCTGTTGGGGGAACTTTCAGACAGAAAAGGGAAATGTATCTTTTCCGTGGGAGGCGGTACTCCGGTGCTGCCCCAAAACCGGGAACTTTTAAAACAGCTGGGTGTGGTGGTCTGTTTGAGGGTGAAGCCGGAGACGGTATACGAGCGCCTGAAAGAGGACAAGAGCAGGCCTCTGCTGCAGTGTGAGGAGCCGTTGGGGCGCATCCGGGAACTGATGGAGAGCAGGAGAGAGGCTTACGAATCCTGTGCGGCCCTGGTTTTGGATGCGGACGATTTGAGTGTAGATGAGATTGTGGAAAAAATAGCGGAGGAGGTGTGCAGGATGAAGCTTCTGGTCATAAACGGCCCGAATATCAATTTTCTGGGCATTCGGGAGAAAAGTGTATACGGTACACAGAATTATCAGTATCTGTTGGACATGATTCAGAAAAAGGCGGATGAAACAGGGAATGACATTACCGTATTTCAGAGCAATCACGAGGGAGCCATCATAGACAGAATTCAGGAGGCCTATTTTGACGGTACGGAGGGCATCGTAATCAATCCGGGCGCTTATACCCATTACAGCTATGCAATCCGGGACGCTCTCGCCAGCATTACGGTACCGAAGGTGGAAATCCACATCTCGGATATTATGAGGCGGGAACCATTCCGGAAGGTGTCCGTGACAGCTCCGGTCTGTGATAAGCAGATTTACGGAAAGGGGCTGGAGGGGTATCTGCAGGCCATCGACTTTATTCTTTCGTGGGTTTAATATCCTGCAGCCGGCGGCGGGGCGGTTCATTCCAAACCCCATGGAGAATATAAAGTATGAGATTTTTGAACTTTTTTTTCAAAAAGAGTTGAAATGGAGCTTGAGGTATACAGGTCTTGCCTGGAACCCGCCCTTCATATGTTGTAAACAATATGCATAAGACAGATTGGAGCGATTTCACAGAAAACGAAAGGATTGCGACGCAGAATGCAGTGTTATTGGTTGGGCTGTTATATCAGATGTGTAAAGTAAAATTAGTGAATAAAGCCAGTGGTGATAGTGATATGAATTCCATCAGCAGAGTAGAAGTCGATAAAGCGCTTAATACATCTATGCAGGTTATGGGGAAAATAGAGCCATATATAGCATGAGGAATATGGCAGAAAGATGTCTTGCAAAGAACAATACCTGCAGAGCAGAAATATGTAATAGTGTACCCTGTTCTTCCCGATGAAGAGAGCTTCCGCTACATCAAATACATTCAGAATGTCCTGAGATTGCTCCAGCATTTTTTGGACCTTCTATTTGCTGCAGGAGGTCCAGCTGCATTCCATTGAGAGTGAGCTGGAGCAGTGTGGGGAGGACTCACAATCTAAAACATTTGCCAGATGAAATATATAACGAGTGAACGCTTCTGCAAATCAAGGATAAGAATGGCAAACGATTGCGCTCACGAGTATAGCTGATAGCCGTGCCAGGATGATATCTTCAATGTTTTGGAGAATATGGGTCCTTTCATGGTTGCCTTTTGGCCAAATCAGCGGGATTACCGACAGGAGGGCAGAGAAGGTTCAGAAGCAGGCAGGGGCGAGAGAAAAGGAATCCCGCCCCTGTCAGCCTACAGATTATCAAACACCACAGTTTCTTTTTCCAGATCTGTCACCACATCCTGATTGACACCCATACGCCGGGTAATATCCTCCATATCGGCAGCCAGATTTCTGGTATTGTCTGCCATACCGGCGATTCCGGAGGCACTGTCATCGATGGCTTTGGTGATTGTGCCGATGGAATCTGCGATTCCGGACATGGAATGTGTCAGACTCTGGGTCTGTTCATGGAAATGGTCCATGGTTTGGCGGATGTAGGCGGCATCTTTCTTATATTGGCTGCCTGTTTCAACAAATGTCTGAAATTCCTTCAGGACGGACTGGCTCATGTAGTCAACCAGAAGCTGGGCATTTTCGGAAAGGTTGTAAACGGCTGCAGTGACTATATCATTGATTTCCTGGATGCGGTTTGCGGTTTCCTGGCTGGAATTGGAGAGTTCCCGCACTTCTCTGGCAACCATGGCAAAACCCCTGCCTGCCTTGCCGGCATTGGCGGCTTCCACGGAAGCATTCAGGGATATCAGCCTGGTCTGTTGGGAGATGGCAAGGATATCGTCGGTGAGGGTCTTAATCCGGTTTACGCTCCTGCTCTTTTCGATGGCGTCATTGAGGGACTGCAGGATTTCTTCAGTCTTTGCGTTAGTGGTTTCCGCACTGTTCTGGGCGGACTGCTGCAGAGCGTCTGCACGGGCATTCATCTGGACAGTGTAGGAGGTGATGGCGCTGCATTCCTCAGCAATTGTCTGAACATCCTGCCGTACGTTTCCGGTACTGTTATTGATTGCCGATACATTTCCGGCGACATCCTGAAAGGTTGCTGAGAGCTGTTCTGCAAGGGAGGAAAGGCTGGACGCGCTTTTCCGGGAGGCCTGTGTCCGCTTCAGCACTTCCCCGGTCATGCCGTTGATACGCCCCGAGCTTTCCCGAATTGTCTTCAGAATATTATGAATGGGGATTACCACATAAACGGAAATCAGCCTGAAGTCGGTTAATACCAGGAGGATGCAGGCGATGGCAGCCGCAATGCCCACCGTCAGAGAGACAAAATATACAGAGGAAAGATGAGACCTTGCCTCGACAGTCTGTTCGCTGATGGATGCGTTCAGGGCATCGATATCCGCTTTCATGGCATCGGCGAAGTCTGCCACATCGCTGTTGGCCAGGAAATAGGCATCCTGGGTTTTATGGCTTGCGCTGGCGCATACCAGATGGACCAGGGCATGTTTGAAATCGGCATAATTGTCCAGGAGAGATTGATACCGTGTCAGATCCTGGGGTATCACAAAATTCTCATATTCCGAAAGCATATCGTCCAGAAGCGCTTCTTCTTCTTTAATCTGCTGAACCAGCAGGATCATGGTATTATAATCCGTGGCGACAATGTGGCTTAGGGCCATTTTATGGATATCCATGGAGGACTGGCAGATTTCGGCCAGCCGGCTCTTGCCCTCCATGTAATTGTCGGCGATATTGGAGGCGCTTGCATTTACATTGCGGATATTGATGACAGAAAGTATGTTTGACAGCAATGCCACAAGGCCCAGAAGGGCGATGGGGATGATCAAACGATGCTTTAAGCTGATATTTTTCATGATGGAAAGTACTCCTTTTCTATTTGGAAATGGACGGAACCACACCGGTTCGAAGGTATCCTGCCGTGAGGAAAGAGGCATGGACTCCCGGCAGCCCGGACGAGGGAAAAACAGGGGCTGTATAATGGGAAACGAATCGGCGCGTCTCAGGGGGCGGTGATTCCCGTTACCATGGTGTCAAGCTGTTCCTGAAGGGTTTTTCCCGAAGGGTTTCCGGCCAGAAGCTCTGCGGTAAAGGAGGTAACAGGCTCCCAGAAATTTCCGCCGATGCGCTGCAGGCAGGAGGATTCCGACTGCTCCAGGAGAGCGGCAATGGCAGGGGAATTCTGGACCTCTTCGGAGGAGGCAGCATTTTTGTTGGAAGGTCCCTGGCCCCGCAGCAGGAAGCGCAGCTCCTGGTTTTCCTCGTTTGTGATCCAGTCCGCCAGTCTTGCTGCCCAATCTCTGTACTGTGAGTAAGCATTCACGCCTATCAGCTTATAGCCGGAGAATGAAGCCATCTGGACCTGTTGTCCCGCGCAGGTATAGGAGGGCAGCTTTGAAGCGCCGAAGCCGCGTCCCCATGCTTCTTCTACAGCCAGCGCATTCCATACGCCGCTGATACCGGCTATGATGGTGCCGTTCTGGACGCCTTCCAGGAAACCGGCGTCATCCGTGCTTAAGAAACCGGAATGCCTGGCCATGCCTGTCATGGCTTTTGCCACGTCGGTTCCCTTGACAGCCCCTTCCGTATCGTTCCAGGTACAGTAATTGGTGATGCCGTCATCGTTAAGGCCCACGGTGAGTCCGGTGTTGCCGAAGAAGGAGTAAACATACCAGCCGGAGGACCAGTCCATGGAGATTTTCTTCCCCTGTTCCCCGGCGATATCCATCATATTGTCCCAGGAGAGGATATCTTCCTCCGAGAAATACTGTTTATTATAGTAGAGAAAATATCCGTTATCCGCAGTCAGGGGATACGCATAGAGAGTATCGTTCACCGAGGCGGCGGAGACTGCTTCAGGCAGATTTGCCGAGCGCACCATGTCTGCGTTTTCAATGGGTTCCAGGGCTCCGGCGGCCACCAGGGTGTTCAGCTGGTCGTCCGCAAAGGCAAAAACATCTGCCCCGTTTTCCAGATCGGCCATCAGGGCATCGGTGCAGTGGCTTTCGCTCTGGGGTTGATATGTAATCAGAAATTCGGCTTCGTCACGGTATTTTTCCTGAAATCCGTCAAAAATCTGACGAAGCAGTTCTTCATCCTCCTCGGCACCCCAGACGGTCAGCCGGACAGGGCCGGAATCGGTGTTCTCTTCTTCGGCGGAAGGGGAGCTGTTGCTGCTGTTCTGGCATCCGGACAGGGAGACCGCCAGTATGAAAACGGCCGGAAGGAATAAGCGAAATCTTCTTTTCATGACATTCTCCATATAGTGTGTATTTTTAATATGATTTTAACATTTTGCCGGATTCTTTGCAATTCATTTTTGGGAAACCGGGGCAGATATCGCTTTCATTTGTGATGGTTACAACACTTCCCACTCAAATTGGCAATATTTTGTTCCGCCTTGCTTCACCCATATTGGTACCGCTTACAAAGACTGAGGGCATTTTTTGGATAAATTTAACATCTTTTTTATTTGTTAAATTTCATATTTTGAAGAAATTGAAAAAATCCCTTTTTTTGTTTCTCAAAGTGTGGTACAATTTTTGTGTCATAGGGAAGTGTATACAAATTACAGGAACCGCCTCGCGAACTCTGTAATCGAAGGAAAATAACTGCTGTGGGTTTAAAGTCGTTCTCCTTGTATTTTACGTCTTTTTCCTACAGAAAGCTGCGGCAGTTATTTACTGACAATTCCTGAGAATAAGGAACCGGCATAAAATATACTGCACGTTGATGAAATTTACAGTAAACTGCGTATTTCGTGGAGCGCCGTATGCAGGCGCTTTCAGGTACGGTCAGGGTGTTTATGGATGGTTCCCGAAGAAAGGAGAGGGATGGCAATGAACGAGACAGATAAGAACTGCGCCGCAAAACCGGAAACCGGGTATTATCTGGCGATTGATATCGGAGCATCCAGCGGACGCCATATACTGGCTCATCTGGAAGAGGGCAAAATGGTACTGGAAGAGGTACATCGTTTCCCCAACGGAATGGTGGAGAAGGACGGCGAGCTGGTCTGGGATGTGGAGGAGCTTTTTGCGCAGATTAAGCTTGGCATGAAGAAGTGCGCAGAGCTGGGGAAGATTCCTGTCAGCGTGGGTGTGGATACCTGGGGCGTGGATTTTGTGCTGTTGGACAGGGAGGGCAGCCGGATCGGCAATGCGGTGGCATATCGTGACGGGCGCACGAAAGGAATGGATGAGGAAGTGTATAAGCTGATCCCGGAGGATGAGCTGTATGCCCGCACCGGGATCCAGAAGGCGATATTTAACACGGTCTATCAGCTGATGGCTTTGAAGACAAAGAAACCGGAGTACCTGGAGAAGGCGGAGACACTGCTGATGATGCCGGATTATTTTCACTACTTGCTTTCCGGCGTGGCGGTGACGGAATATACGGAAGCCACCACCGGCCAGCTGATTACGCCGGATACCAAAGAATGGGATATGGAGCTGATTGAAAAACTGGGATATCCGAAACGTATCTTCCGAAAGATTGTGGCTCCCGGCACCGAAATCGGCAGTCTGGCGGACAGTGTCAGGGAGGAAGTGGGATTTGACTGTAAGGTGGTAGTACCAGCCACCCATGATACCGGTTCCGCGGTGCTTGCGGTGCCCACAGACAGTGACGATGCATTGTACATCAGTTCGGGAACCTGGTCCCTTATGGGAACCGAACTGATGAAGGCGGACTGCTCCCCGGAGAGCAGGGCCAATAACCTGACCAATGAAGGCGGATACGACTACCGTTTCCGCTATCTGAAAAATATCATGGGCTTGTGGATGATCCAGTCCGTGAAGAAAGAAATCGGCGGGGGTCTGGGCTTTGGAGAAATCTGCGAGATGGCTTCCGGATGTAATATTCCTTCCATTGTAGACTGTAATGACGATCGGTTTCTGGCACCGGCCAATATGACAGAAGAAGTGCGTAAAGCCTGTGCAGAATCCGGGCAGCAGGTGCCGGAAGGGCTTGCGGAGGTGGCATCCGTTATCTACAACAGCCTGGCGAAATGCTATGCGGAGACCATAGTGGAACTGGAGAGCATGACAGGGATCAAATATGACCGTGTTCATATCGTGGGCGGCGGCTCCAACGCGGAATACTTAAATCAGCTGACGGCAAAGGCTACAGGAATCCCGGTGTATGCGGGGCCTGCGGCCATCGGCAATGTGGCGGCGCAGATGATCACGGCCGGGGAACTGGCAGGGCTGAAGGATGCCAGGGCATGTGTGTTCCGTTCTTTCCCGATCCATATTTATCAATAGAAAAACGGTTTTACGAAAGAAAGCAGGGATTGGAAAGGATGCTAAGCGTCGGGACAAATGCCGGTATGGTAAGTCAGAAGACGGCAGACGGATATATTCTGCAGATAAAGACAGAAGATGGAATTGAATACAGCGATTTGGAATCAAAATAAGAAAGGAAAGAGAAAATGACAGCAAAGGAAAGATTTGAATCTGCAAAAGAGATATACGCATCCTACGGCGTGGACGTGGAGGCGGCCATCGCCAGATGCATGGAGGCGCCCGTAGCCCTACACTGCTGGCAGGGGGATGATGTGACAGGATTTGACCATGACGGGCCTCTGACCGGAGGCATCCAGACCACCGGTGATTACCCCGGAAAGGCGAAGACACCGGAAGAGCTGATGCAGGATATGGATAAGGCACTGAGCCTGATGCCCGGTAAGAAAAAGCTGAATCTCCATGCAAGCTATGCAATTTTTGAGCCCGGCGAGTTTGTGGACCGTGATAAAATTGAGCCGAAGCATTTCGCAAAGTGGGTGGAGTTCGCAAAGGAAAGGAACATGGGTATCGATTTTAATCCCACTTTCTTTTCCCATGATAAGGTAAAGGACGGCCTGACCCTGTCTAGCCCCGATGAGGAGACCAGGAAGTTCTGGATTGAGCACGGCAGGGCGTGTGTACGTATTTCCCAGTATTTTGCAGAGGAGACAGGTGTTCCCTGCGTCATGAATATCTGGACCGGTGACGGCTATAAGGATATCCCGGCTGACCGCATGGGGCCCAGAATGAGATATAAGGAGTCCATCGAGGCGATTTTGTCCGAGCCCTTTGACAAAAATAAGGTGAAACCCTGCGTAGAGTCCAAGGTATTCGGCATCGGCGTGGAGGCATTTACAGCGGGAAGCGCGGAATTTACATTAAGCTTTGCAGCTACCCATGACGGCTGCCTGCCTTTGATGGACAACGGACATTACCATCCTACTGAAGTAGTATCGGACAAGATTCCTGCGCTGCTGTGCTTCTATCCGGAAATCGCTCTGCACATTACCAGACCCATCCGTTGGGACAGCGACCATGTGGTTCTCTTTGACGATGAAACAAAAGAGATGGCGAAGGAAATCGTCAGATGCGACGGCCTTGACAGGGTTTATATGGCGTTGGATTACTTTGATGCCAGCATCAACCGTGTATCCGCATGGGCCATGGGATTCCGCAGCTGGCAGAAAGCGCTGCTTTCCGCTATGTGCACGCCCAATGCCGAGTTGAAGAAGCTGCAGGATGAGAACAGGATGACGGAGTTGATGGTGCGGCAGGAGGCGGTAAAGACGCTGCCTTTCGGCGACGTGTGGAATGAGTACTGCGGGCGCTGCGGCGTGGTGTCCGACAGGGACTTCTTCAGTGAAGTCAAGAAGTATGAGGACGAAGTTCAGTTAAAGAGATGATCAGGTAAAGCAAAATACCACGTCTGACGGGAAAGAGGCATTCTTTCAGAAAATGGCTGCAGCCGGGTGCCTGTTCGGTACTCCGGCTGCTTTTGTATGGGAAAATGTTTACAGGAAACTGTCCGGGCGGAAATTGGATTTGATTAGAAACGGGCTGATATAAGAGGAGGCATTCAGGGCAGAATGCATTACAAAGATCGGCTTTCCGCCGGCGGCAGAGGAAGGGAGCATCAATGAATAATATATTTGGCGTAAAGGTAATGGAAGATTATATTCGTATGTGCCATGACGGTGTGAGACAGGGCTGGCATGAGAGGAACGGCGGAAACCTGACTTACCGCATGAAAGAGGAAGAGGTGGCGGAATGCAGGCCTTATTTCAGGGCGGAGCCGGGTCCCTGGGTGAAGCTGGGAGTGGAGGCCGACAACCTGAAGAATGAATACTTTATTTCCACAGGAAGCGGAAAATTCCTGCAGAATGTGGGACTGGAGCCTCAGAACAGCATCTGTATCGTGGAGATTAACGAGGCGGGAGATGCCTACCGCATTGTCTGGGGATTGGAGAACGGAGGAAAGCCCACAAGCGAGTTTCCGACTCATTTTATGAATCATTCCGTGAGGAAGCGTGTGACGAATGGTGCCAACAGGGTGATTTATCATGCCCATACGCCTTATGTGATTGCTTTGACCTATGTGCTTCCTCTGAAATCTGAAGTGTTTACCAGGATGCTCTGGAAGAGCGCTACGGAGTGCTGCGTGGTATTTCCGGGCGGCGTGGGCGTGGTACCCTGGATGGTGCCCGGCGGTCCTGAAATTGCGAAGGCTACCTGCGTGCTGATGGAGAAGTTTGACGCGGCTGTCTGGTCGTTCCACGGATTGTTTGTATCCGGCCCGGATTTTGATACGGCGTTTGGGCTGATGCATACCATTGAGAAGGCTGCGCAGATTGCTTCCATAGCGTTGGCAGCCACCGGAGGAAAGCCTCCCAGGCAGGTGATTACGGATGACAATCTGCGGGATATCGGCAGGGATTTCGGAGTGACTCTGAATGAGGAGATTCTGAACTTTGTTTCGGGTGATGAGCTGTATTGCTGATGGAATACATACGCACAGCCGGAAATATGACCTGAATAAAGCCGTTGCGCTGCTGGAAAAGCTGTTGTGACGGCTTTATGGCATTTGAAACAGAAGGTGTTATCTGTATCGGGGAGCAGGGTGCGAACGGATGGGAGACAGGGGATAAACAGCGGGAAAGAGCAGGAGAAAATATGGAATCGGTAAAATATTATGACATTGGTTTAAATCTGTTCTGCCGACAATTTCCGGATCCGGAGAAAATCATTGGGGAGGCGGCGGATAACGGTATCGGCTGCATTTTAACCGGAACAGATATGAAAGAAAACAGGAGAATAAATAACTTTGTGAAGACGCATGATGTTTTCGGTACGGCAGGCATACATCCCCATAATGCGGATTGTGCAGGTCAGGAAGATTTTCTTCTTATTGAGAAGCTGCTGCGGGAGAATGACAGAATGGTTGCGGTAGGGGAATGCGGCCTTGATTATGACAGGATGTTTTCCACAAAGGAGAACCAGATCAGATGTCTGGAAAAGCACATCGTTCTGGCGGAAAAACTGGGAAAGCCTCTGTTTCTCCATGAGCGCAGCGCTGCCGGGGATTTTATAAAAAGGTTTAAAAATCATCCGGATATCTGTAAAAAGTCGGTGGTTCACTGCTTTACAGGAGATAAAGCCACACTGGACAAGTATCTTTCCATGGGATTTTCCATCGGTATTACCGGATGGATTTGCGATGACCGTCGGGGAAGGGAACTGCGCGATGCAGTGCATATCATCCCTCTGGACAGGATTCTGGTAGAGACGGACGCGCCCTATTTAACGCCGAAAAATGTGCCGGGACTGGAACGGACGAATGTGCCCCAGAATATCAGGTATGTTGTCGGGGATTTGGCTAAATATATGAAGGTATCGGAGGAGGTACTGACAGAGAATGCACGGAAAAACACGGAAAGAATATTCCGAATCAGGCGGAAGGAATAAAGCTGAGCAGATAAAATTTCAAAAAAATTTCAATAAGTGAAAAAACATCTTCCCAATCCGGCATATTTGTGCTATACTTAAGGTCATGGAAGCATAGCTCAGCTGGGATGAGCGCTCGCCTGACTAGCGGGAGGCCAAG
>OFFJ01002414.1_pt1 | contig 11974 bp, 17 predicted proteins | sample 1521261 | NCBI WGS metagenome assembly OFFJ01 (sample SAMEA3504122, study PRJEB24116) | mouse gut metagenome | biome: mouse gut; feature: mouse-associated habitat; material: faeces | place: Denmark | collected 2011 | reverse complement strand
GGCAGATGCTGCCCATATCTGATTTTCCTACCCACACATTCTACCGAAGCCTCCTCCTGTTCAATGGATATTCTACCATCTCTCTGGGCTACGCCGGCCTTTATGAGTGCGTGAAGTACATGACCGGGAAGAGCCATACCGACCCGGAGGCCAAACCCTTTGCTATTGCGGTCATGAACCGCCTCAATGACGCCTGTAAGGCATGGAAAGCAGCCAGCAACGTCGATTTCAGCCTGTATGGCACTCCTTTGGAGTCCACTACCTACAAGTTTGCTAAGGCCCTTCAGCGGCGTTTTGGTGTCATTCCTGGCGTGACAGACAGGAATTATATTACCAACAGCTACCACGTCCATGTGACAGAGGAAATCGACGCCTTCGAGAAGCTGCGGTTTGAGTCCGAGTTCCAAGCCCTATCCCCCGGCGGAGCCATCAGCTATGTTGAAGTTCCCAATATGCAGAACAACTTGACGGCTGTGCTGCGCGTCATCCAGTTCATCTACGACAACATCATCTATGCCGAGCTGAACACCAAGAGCGACTACTGCCAGTGCTGCGGGTGGGATGGTGAGATTCAGATCGTCGAGGAGGACGGCAAGCTCTTGTGGAAATGTCCTCAGTGTGGCAACATGGATCAGACGAAGATGAACGTGGCCCGGCGCACCTGTGGATATATCGGAAGCCAGTTCTGGAACCAGGGACGGACGCAGGAGATCCGGGATCGGGTGTTGCATCTGTAAAGGAGGAGACAAAATGGATTGGAAAGATCATGTAATCTGGTTCCTCAGACTTGCAACTGCCGGGGTACTTTTGATCGGTATTCTTTTAGACTTTGCTATCGGAAAGATATTTTGAGGAGGGTTAAGCGATGAATGACCCAAGAAAACGTCACTGCCATGTATGTGGAAAACCGCTTACATGTGACTGCTACTATGCGGACTATGGGCTTGTCAAGTTAGACGGCTGCGGTCACACTTACATCGAGTTCGACGCCTGCCCGGATTGCTTGAACAAGGTCCTCGTAGCTATGAAGCAGGCTCTTATATTTAATAAGGAGGAAAAACCTATGCCCAACCAGTTCACCGAGATTGAGCGGAAATTCCTGCTTGACTCTTTCCCGACTGATCTTCCTCTCAAAGAGGAGTTTCAGGTTTACCAAGCCTACCTCTCCATCGACCCGGAAGTCAGAATCCGGCGCAATGTGAAAAATGGCGAAGACACGGCGTACTATCTCGCTATCAAGTCCAGCGGCGAGCTGGTTCGCACTGAGGTCGAGCTTCCCATTTCCAAAGACCACTTCTATGCTTTGGCGGAGATGGTCTCACAACCGTTTATCACTAAAGATTTCCATATATACGGCCTCCCGAATGGATTGGTCATGGAATGCTCTCATGTCGATAAGGGGATGGACACAGAGTTCATGTACGCCGAGGTCGAGTTCCCGAGTGTAAAGGATGCGGAGGAATTTGAGCTCCTTCCCTGCCTCAAGGAGGACGTCACAAATGACTCTTCCTACAAGATGAAGAACTTCTGGAAGCGGACTCGTGGGTAAGGAGGTGCGATAGAGCGATGAACTATTCGCTCATACGGGCTTGTGATATTGCTAACGGCCCGGGCGTCAGGGTTTCCCTGTTCGTCTCGGGCTGTACGCATCACTGCCCTGGCTGTTTTCAGCCGGAAACGTGGAACTTCAACGCCGGCCAGCCATTCATCTGGAAAACACAGTACCGGATATTTGAGCTGCTTCAGCCGGACTACATCGAAGGCCTTACAATCCTTGGCGGGGAACCTCTTGAACCGAGCAATCAACGTGACCTCCTGCCGTTTGTGGAAGCTGTGAGGCGAGAGTTTCCGAACAAAACTATCTGGACCTATACCGGCTTTACCTTTGAGGAGCTGATGAACAGGACTGGTGAGTATGGAGCTGTTACGGAATCACTGCTCTCACAGATGGATATTTTGGTCGATGGGCCTTTCATCGAAGCGAAAAAAGACCTGCGTCTGAAATTCTGTGGCTCCTCTAACCAGCGCCTTATCGACCTGAGAAAAACAAAAGAGGCTGGTAAAATCGTCCTCTGGGAAGGAGAATAAATGAAAATCTTGATATTTAGCATCGTAGTCTACCTTGTCCTTGGAATCTGCTATGGGATTGACTATTTCCATAATGAGTATGAAGACATGGTAGAGAATGATGGACTGAAAGTCGGAGAGTTCTTTGTGATGACAATTTTTACCGGACTATGCTGGCCGATATTTATTATCATGTTTGCAATCATGGACATCAGAGACGAGAGGTGACTCTATGCTCGATAAGTTTGGAAAGCTGGTTCGTGACATCCGTATCACACGGAGCCTGCTGCTCTACGACATGGCGAAGACGCTGGATATTTCGCCCGCTGAGCTGTCAGCTATCGAGTGTGGGAGAAAACCGGTTCCCGACTGGTTCATTCCTTCGCTTGAAAAGCACTACGGCATCGGTGAGACCTGCGCTCACACACTTCGCTTCCTGGCTAAAGAAAGAGGTGATTGATATTTGTCCGGGAAAGATAGAAAAAACTCGGAAGGCTATTCCGATCCGACGGCTTATGCCGCGATGAAGAATATCAACCGAGACGAGGATCGTTACAACAAATTGCGTAGGGTCATTCTGAACATCTATGAGATGGCGGGCTTCGAGATTCGGGACCCGCTCGTTCTTATTGACAAGAAAACGGGAAAGGTTTGGAGGCGGTGATTTGTGCTCATTAAGCTGATTATATTCCTGATCCGAATGAAACTGCATCTGAGAAAAGGCGAAAAGTTTCAGTTCGACAACCAGAAGACTGATTCGGTCTACTGGTTTACGGAAAGTGCTCTCATGAAAATGGAGCGTGGCCTCCGCTACGAGTCCAGTGTCAGCCTGAATTGGCTCCTGAATAAAGACTGCAAAATCCGGCCTCCCTATGTGGCTCTGGATATTGATGGTCTTCGGAGGTGGGTATGAGTCAAAACGAAAAGTACGACGCTGCTCTCTTAGTTAAAATGTGCGTGGGGGATAAAATGCGGAATTTGAAATAAGCGAGAGGGCAGTTTGCCCCGGTTCTGTCTAACCTAAGATAGAATTCGGGGCATTTTTGTTACATGATTTGCTATTATTTCTGATGACTACGGGACCATAACTGTTTTTATTAAGACTGTCCGCCAAGTGTCGGGCTGTCCGTTCGTAGGCACCTGTGACCATAAGGAAATGGATGTCCTCGACTTTCTCACATGTCCATATTCTCTGAGCCATTTGCTTAGCTGCCCCTTCATCGAATCACCATTCTTATCCTGTGTGTTTCACCCATACACCGCGCAAGAGGAGATTTTGCCCCGGTTCTGTCTAACTTAGAATAGAAATTGTTCTAACTTAGGATAGAATTCGGGGCATTTCGCGTGCTCGATCTGCTACTATTTCTGATAGTTGCAGGTCTGAAAAGCTGGATATTTCTGCCCACTTTTGTCTGAGAAACCGGGCTTCTGCCCACTTTTATAGCCGGGTTCGGAGGCTTTTGTGGTATAGGGCTGTTGTTTTTGCCCGTTTTTATGGCCATTTGCCCACTTTCTGCCCATTTATTTTTCAAAAGTGGGCAGCCGGAAACCGTTGCGGCTCTAAGGTTTGCGGGTTTTCTGCCCACTTTCCCACTTTTTCTTTACACTTAAATGCGATAAAAAAATAAAGAAAATAAATAAAGTGGAAAATAAAAGTGGGCTTTTGGCCAAAAGATAGTTGCAGGTCTATTTTATTTGAAAAAAATGCGCTGGTGTGAGATTTCACTCTTCCTTTTCTCTTGGAAGTGTGGTATACTAAAACTGCCACACAATTAGAAATGTCTTACTGTACAGGGGTAACATTGGCAACAGTGTTATCTCCCTTTACTCAACCCTGTACATAGGACGAGATTGTGTGGCAACAATGGGGAGTACACTTTTGCAGGTGCGTCTCTTCGTTGAGGCGCACCTTTTTATTTTATCCGAATGGTTGGAGGGAGGCTTTTAATCTATGGACGATAAGCAAAACGGTTTGGAAGTATTTCAGGCATTGAAAGAAACTGTCGGTATTGATATTGAGCCATATTCGGGTGGCGATCCCGACGGAAAGACAGGATACAAAATGTTGCCTCTTGATGAGAGCCACCGGATGCAGGTAGCAGCATTAACCGGACAAATGCCGTCGCTCATGGTTGCTGGTGCAATGACAAACGCATATACTGTGAGATTCCCTGATGGGATTCAAGGGCATCTGATGCAATACAAAAATGGCGGGTTAGGTACCCCAATCCAAGGTGGTGATGGTAAGATATTAGGCCATGCATCACTTGAACAAATGACAGGGCAAGCGGCCGTGTTGAGTGCTTTCAATGCCATGGCTTTGATGTCAGGTCAATATTTCCTTTCAGAGATTAACAGCAAGCTGGAAAAAATCAGCATGAGTCTCGATAGGATTCTTGAATTTTTGTATGGCGATAAAAGGGCTGAATTGCTATCCGAGATCAGCTTTACGAAATACGCCTACGAGAACTACAGTTCGATCATGGCGCTTGACAGCCAACGTTTTGCAACAATAGTTGGGTTACAGGCGGCAAAGAAAGTGGCCATTAAGGATATTGAGTTTTACATCACCGACCTGAACTCCGCAACAAACGGGACCGATATTTCCGATATTGCGGCTGTCGTGGATAAGGCCTTTCAAATTAAAGACAGCTTGGAGCTTTCTGTCCAGCTGTATGCGATGGCAACGGTACTGGAAATGTACTATGCTCAAAATCATGATCCCAATTATATCGGGTATATTGAAAAGGAAACGAAAGCATACATCGACAAATGTGACAAGTGGATTTTGACAGATTTCAGTTCTCTTAAAACACACGTTTTGACATTCAAAGACAAGCTGTTGGCGAAGCCAATCGATAAGGAACGACTGGCAAAACGAATCTCGGCTGAAATTGAGCTCCATACTGTTGGCGGGGAAACGACTCTAGAGAAGTCTTTACGCGTTGCGTTACAGGCCCCTCGAAAGAGTACGGAATACTGCATCTCTAAAAATGGGGTTGTGTATCTGAAAACAGCCTGATATATTTGATCTTTGCAGAGACATCTTAATTGGTGTCTCTGCTTTTTTCATCCTTTTTTCCTCCCGCGAAAAAAACAGACTCTTTTATGGAGAGAAGAGGGAATGTGTCAAACTTTTTCTATTTTTTCTGTTATTTCTGTTGAAAGGAGGCCTTTTCATGGCCAGGAGTACCCGCTTGGAGAGTGGTTTTCAGGACCGGCTTATCAATAAACTTAAAGATCTCTTCCTGGATGCATGGTTTTCAAGATGGATCAGATCCAGGGCATTCCTGACCTGCTTGTCCTTTACAAGAATAAATGGGCTTCCCTGGAATGCAAGAGGTCTGCGGGGGCAAAGAGACAGCCGAACCAAGAATACTACGTCGGGAAGATGAATGAGATGTCTTTCTCTCGTTTTGTCTCCCCTGAAAACAAGGAGGAAGTGCTCAATGAGCTCCAGCAGGTCTTTGCGGAAAAGGAGGACGATGAATTGTGACCTTTAGTTTTAACCGGCATCCGAATTTGGAAGGTCAGCACGCCTTCCTCAGCGCAAGCAACTACCACTGGATCAATTACAGCGAGGACAAGGTTGAGGAAACCTACTCCAGATGGAGAGCTGCTCAAAAGGGAACCAAACTTCACGCATTCGCTGCTGATTGCATCCGCCTCGGGCAGAAGTTGCCCAGATCGAAGCAAACACTGAATATGTACGTCAACGACGCTATCGGCTTTAAGATGACACCGGAACAGATTCTATACTATTCGCCTAACTGCTTCGGAACGGCTGACGCAATTATATTCCGGAACGACTTTCTCCGCATCCACGATTTGAAGACCGGAGAAACGCCGGCCAAGATGGAGCAGCTGATGATTTATGCGGCGCTCTTCTGTCTGGAGTATGGCATCAAACCCAGCGAGATCGGGATGGAACTTTGCATTTATCAGAATGACGAAGTGCTCTGCCACAACGCCACCGTGGAAGATATCTTCCCAATCATGGACCGCATCATCACATTTGACAAAATTATCAACAGAATGAGGGAACAGGAGGGGTAAACCATGAATCCGATTCAGGACGACGATATCCTGATGCACTATGGCGTCAAACGGCGTTCCGGGCGCTATCCGTGGGGTTCCGGTGACAACCCCTTCCAACATGGCGGCGACTTCCTCAGCCGTGTCGAGGAGCTTCAGGGTCAGGGCAAGACTGAAAAGCAGATTGCCGATGAGCTGAAGATGTCCACAACGGATCTGCGGATGCAGGTTCGGGTGGCGAAGCATGAACGGCGGATGGTTCTGGCCGACAGGGCGAAGTCTTTGAGAGAAGAGGGCAAGACCCTTGACGAGATCGCGAAAATCATGGGCTACAACAACGACTCCTCGGTTCGGGCCCTTCTCAATGAGAACACCGCTTCCAACAAAAATAAAGCGCGGCAGACTGCGGAACGGCTGAAGCAGGAGCTTGCGGAAAAAGGCGCCCTTGATGTTGGCACCGGGGCTGAGCGTGAGCTTGGCGTTTCCAGTGGTGTCCTTCAGGAGGCGCTTTTTATTTTGGAGACCGAAGGGTATAACCGCTTTGGCGTTGGTGTTCCTCAGGTCAACAATCCGAAGAACCGCACCATCACGCCAGTTATATCCGTACCGGACATTGACCAGCGTCAGGTTTATCAAGACCTCGCTTTGGTGAAGTCGGTCGGAGAATATCACAGCACTGATGGCGGCGAGTCCTGGGACAAGCGAGAATATCCGGCCAGCATCAGCTCTGACCGGGTGAAAATCCGCTATGCCGAAGAAGGCGGCCTTGGGAAGGATGGCGTTATCGAGCTCCGGAGAGGCGTTGCCGACCTGGACTTGGGTCCTTCCCACTATGCTCAGGTCAGAATCATGGTTGATGGAACCCATTACCTTAAAGGTATGGCTATGTACTCCGATGACATCCCGGATGGTGTAGACATTATATTTAACACCAATAAACGATCCGGCACTCCGAAGCTGGACGTGCTGAAGAAAATCCAGGATGACCCGGACAATCCCTTTGGGGCGTTTATCAAGGCTGGCGGTCAGAGTCATTATATTGCTGAGGACGGCACGGAGAAGCTGTCGGCCATCAACAAGTTAAAAGAAGAGGGAGACTGGGAGAAGATGAGTAAGAACTTGTCTTCCCAGTTTCTTTCTAAGCAGCCCATCAAGCTGATTCAGACCCAGTTGGACTTGACCTATGCGGATGCGGCGGATGAGTTTGCCGAAATCTGCTCTCTGACCAACCCTACTGTGAAGAAGAAGCTGTTGATGGACTTCGCCGACGAATGCGACTCCGCCGTCGTCCACCTGAAGGCCGCGGCACTCCCCCGCCAGAGCACCCAAGTTATCTTGCCGCTCACGGCGATGAAGGAAACCGAGATCTATGCCCCCAACTACAGGGATGGCGAGAAGGTTGCCCTTGTTCGGTATCCTCATGGCGGAACATTTGAGATTCCCATCCTGACTGTCAACAACAAAAACAAGTCAGCTATTTCTATTCTGGGTCCCCGGACCAGGGATGCTGTCGGTATCAACGCCAAGGTTGCGGAGCGACTTTCGGGAGCGGACTTCGATGGCGACCAGGTCGTTGTCATTCCTACCGGTGGGAGGGTGAATATAAAATCGACCCCCGCCCTTGCTGGATTGAAAGACTTCGACGCCAAAGTTGAATACTCCACTGAAGGCAAGACTGGTATCCGGCTCCTCTCTAAAGAGGCCACCCAGATAGAGATGGGCAAGATCTCCAACCTCATCACCGATATGACCCTGAAAGGGGCCCCCGAGAGCGACATTGTGAAGGCAGTCAAGCACAGCATGGTGGTTATCGACGCCGCTAAGCACAAGCTGGACTACAAGCGCTCTGAGCAGGAGAACGACATCGCCACCCTTCGGAAGAAGTGGCAAGGTTACACTGATGAAAACGGAAAGGAAAGAGGCGGTGCCTCCACCCTTCTGTCCCGTCGCAAGCAGGACGTTGAGGTTCCTGAGCGTCAGGGCAGTGGCCGTATCGACAAGCAGACGGGCAAGGTCATCTATAAGGAGTCCGGTCGTACTTACCTCGACGCAAAGGGACGTGAAGTCCAGGCTACAACCAAGATCAAGCTGCTGGACAAGACCGATGACATTCGGACACTGTCTTCCGGAACGCTTGTCGAGGATGCCTATGCCGACTACGCCAACAAGATGAAGGCCCTGGCCAACAGAGCTCGGCTTGAGTATGTTGCAACTCCGACTTTGGCTCGCTCTGCCAGTGCTGCCAGAACCTATCAGCCGGAAGTGGATCGCCTTACTTCGGCGCTCCGTCTTGCTCAGCTCAATGCTCCTCGTGAGCGTGAAGCCCAGCGTATTGCCAACGCTCGTGTCAAGGCAAAGGTCGATGCCAACAACATCACTGACAAAGATGAGATCTCTAAGATTCGCAGAGCTGCAATCAGCGACGCTCGCATCGAAACTGGAGCAAGCGGTAAAGGAACTCGAATCACTATCAGTGATGGTGAATGGGAAGCGATTCAGGCTGGCGCAATCTCTGATACAACCTTGAAAGAGATCCTGCGCTATGCTGACCCTGACGTTGTGCGTGAACGCGCCACACCAAGAACGAGAACCGAAGTCTCCGAAGCTCGGGCAAACAGAATTAGAGCAATGGCGAATTCTGGTCACACAAATGCCGAAATTGCTGATGCTTTGAACCTTTCGCCTTCTGCTGTGTCGAGAATTCTCAATGAATGAAAGGAAGTGAGAGCGAATGGCTAAGTGTGCTTTAACTACAACCGACAATCCCTATGACCCTTTTACCCAATTCGATGCCTGGTTCCGGTTCGATGAGGACAAAGGTTACCATTCCTGTGCCTATTTGGCGCGTATCGCTCGTACTTCCGATCAGCTCTCCGCTGTTGAGAATGAGCAGGAGATCGAGCGCGCCATTGACGACATCGTCAAGTACAATCCCCTCGGTATCTATAAAAAGGTTAAGGAAACTGTTGAGCCTGAACCTGTGGTAACGGCCTGAGCGGGATACCTCAGCCCTTGAAAACGAGATGACTTCACTTTAGATAGTCGTTTTAACTCGTCTTTTGCCAGAATTATCAACGAATTTGGCCTTTAGGCGGGTAGACTCGAAGATTTTTAAGGGTATAGGGGGTATCCGTGAAATACACACCCCCTGTGCATCGCGGCGGTCTTTTAAAATTCTCCGGGGGATATTTTTGGGAATTGGTTTTGGTTCAGGGCGGCATTTGAACGAGCCCACAAAGCAGATATTAGTTGGCGAGTCCCTTTTTCATCGTACATCACACGCTCATTGGGAGACACCTCCTCTCCATCCACCAAACAGTGACCGGTGTGTAAGCGATTTTTCTCCCTCGCTGGCAGGTCTGTTTGTGCGGGCTCCTTCAAATGTCGCCCTGAACCATTTCCAAACCCATAACATTCTTGCAGCATCTACCACAAAATTAACCGAGAGGAGGTGGCAAGGTGGCAAAAACTGCAAAACCTTCTGGTACTCCGAAAACTCGAACCCCTTTGACCCCAGAGGGTAGAGAGAACCAGATGATTTCTCTGGCTATGGACCTTGCCGAACAGCAGTTGCGAGACGGGACTGCCTCTTCTCAGCTCATTACCGAGTTTGTCAAGCGAGGTTCTACAAAAGCTCGAATCGAAAAAGAACTTTTGGAAAAGCAGCGCGATCTCGCAGCAGCTAAAGCAGAATCCATCAAGGCCGCTGACAGGCTTGAGGAACTTCTGCCCAAAGTCATGAAAGCCATGGGCAGGTATCGAGGAGAAGATGACGAAGAGGAAGAGTTCGATGACGAATATTAAATGCTATTCGGAGTTGATACTCCTTCCGACTTTCCAAGCCCGGTATCAGTATCTTCATCTTAATGGTGAAGTTGGAAAAGAGACGTTCGGATTCGACAGGTACATGAATCAGTTCTTTTATCGCTCGCCCGAATGGCGGCGTGTGAGAGACTTTGTCATTACCAGAGATGAAGGTTGCGATCTCGGTATCCGAGGCAGGGAGATATTTGGTCGAATCATCATTCATCACATGAACCCGATCAGGCCAGAGGACATTCGTAATAGGAGCGAACTTCTTCTCGACCCGGAGTACCTAATCACTACGATCCATGATACTCACCTTGCAATTCATTACGGAGATGAACACCTGCTGCTTCAAGAGCCGATTGAGCGTCGCCCGAATGACACTTGTCCATGGAAGAGGTAGAGAAAGGTTCGCGCCCTAAACTGAATTTTTCTCTTTTTGTCCATTTGGCTTTTCTACCAACTACATTAGAAGGAGGAGACCTAAAAATGCAAACCAATTCTCAGAGCCGTCGTGACTGTGTTGAATCCAAAGCCGTATCGGTTCATGACAATCCTAACGCTAAGCCCGACTGTCGGGGCCTTCGTGCTGAGGCACATCCCGTTGACGAGGCTGCGCCTGCCGAGGTGATGAAGAGCTTTACTGCTGGGGTGGTTACTGAGTGCCTGAAGCTCAATGTCCGCAAGGAACCGTCCACTGATGCGGAAGTCCTGACTACCATTGACGCGCTGTCCAGCGTTATGGTCGACATTGACGCTTCTTCCGATGCGTTCTACAAAGTTCACACTGAGGCTGGCGTTGAGGGCTTCTGCATGAAGAAGTACATTGCGCTCAAGAGATGAGGAGGTCGTCATGGAAATTACCGAAAGCATCCTGACCTCCATCAAGAAGCTGTTGGGCATCGACGCAGGTTATGAGCACTTTGACTCTGATCTCATCATGCACATCAACAGCGTGTTCACGATTCTGGCGCAACTTGGTGTCGGGCCAGCCAACGGTTTCTCCATCTCCGGTAAGGATGAGACATGGAATGACTTCATCGCCAAGGAGCCTAATAACTTCGCTCTCGTAAAATCCTATATGCATCTTAAGGTTAAGCTGCTATTCGATCCGCCGCTTAGCTCTGCTGTCATTGAGTCCATCAACAAACAAATCAGTGAGTTTGAGTGGCGTCTCAATGTTGCGGCCGAATCTGTTTGACGAATTAAGCAGAGAGGAGGAACTCCGAAATGGAACTTTATCATCACGGTATTCTTGGCATGAAATGGGGTATTCGTCGTTATCAAAATAAAGACGGGTCTCTCACTGCTGCCGGAAAAAAACGGTATAAAACCCAGTTGCAAGCCGAAATAGCTTCCGCTGCGAACAATAAAAATCGAAGCTTTGCATCAACAACCTATACAAATCCAGGGGTCAGCAGTATTGCTGCAAATGTAAAAACAAAAGATTCAGGAATTGCAGAGGCTGCTAAAACTTTAGGAACCATCGGGGACACAATCAACGAACAATACAATGAAGCTTGCAATACAGCCAAAGCTGAAGCATTGAGCGCTTTGAAAAGCCCGAGCTTCAAGAATGATTTGGATAAGCGGCTCTATGATATGTTTGGCGATGGCTGCGATGATGAAGATTTCTTCAATTTTGAGCGCAGCACGGCCGTTGAAGATCTGCTGAATTCTTCTAAGTATTCTCCCGAAACTACTAAAAAAGTTGCGGAGGTAAAAGAAAGCATAGCTGAATATTACAAAACTTGTGAAGAAATGGCGAAAAAGATCACCGATGGTTATGGCAGTGAAACGGTTGCAAGTGTCGGAGACATGGCCGTTAAATACGAAGATGTCGTAACTGATATGATTCATAGAGCTGCCGGTTCATCTTGGATTTCTTACCTCTATCGGCATGGCGAAGATTACCTATTGGAAGACATTGATGAAATACATGATTCGTCAATCTATTCGATGAAAGAGTATAACAAAAAGCATTCCGGATAGAGGAAAAAATAAGATTTGAAAGCCTGCGAATAAAAAGTCAAGCCCCAAAATGGAGTTGATGGCAGATTATTTG
>OFFJ01002410.1_pt1 | contig 11988 bp, 18 predicted proteins | sample 1521261 | NCBI WGS metagenome assembly OFFJ01 (sample SAMEA3504122, study PRJEB24116) | mouse gut metagenome | biome: mouse gut; feature: mouse-associated habitat; material: faeces | place: Denmark | collected 2011 | reverse complement strand
CAGGGCCGGAACATGGAGGGCGCGTAAGCGCCCGACGCGATTTTTGAAAATTGGCCCTATATTTTGAACCCCGTTTGTGGTATACTCAGGCGAGATATGATAGCGAAAGGGGTGAAAATATGTCGGTGCTGAAAAATCGGCGCATCACCAGCAAGGCAGATTTTGTGAACACAGCCAGCGAGATTTACGATGATGTCATCGAATTTTTAACAAGGCTGTCTACCCGATACTCCCGCCTGATGGCCGAGCCGATTGCGAAGCTGGCCGGAGAGGTGGAGGACCATGCGGAAAAAGCCAACAGCATTTTTCCTTCAGACCCACAGCGGATCGACCTGCGCATAGGGCATCTTCTGGAGGCCAGGGCCGCCCTGATGGCGCTGGATGTGCGGCTTGCCAAGTGTTATCGCATTATGAACAAAAACCCGGAGGGGTGCTTCACTACTGCCAAGGGCAGGACGCTGGACGCCAAGGAGGCGTCGGAGCGGCTGGAGGCGATGGCAGATAATCTTGGGGCCAAGATTGACCGCGAGAATGATCTGCTGAAAGGCCAGATCGAATCAACGAGTAAGCGCCGGAAGAAATAAGGATCGCTTGGGTGTACTTCTGATAATTTACTGCGAGCCGTGTGGTGGTGGCTGCGGTCCCCCTATTACAACAACAACAATAACTTCTGCAATGTCAACACGGACGGCAACTACAACAACAACAACGCTTACTACTCGGCTGGGCTGCTGCCCGGATTTTACGAAAATACGAGGTCAAACGGAGTAACGATTGTGAAAGACGACCTTCGTAAAAGGAGAAGTACTTCCCTGGGTTTCAATCCCTAAAACTGCCCTTTGATGCCCCTGCACGGACGCTTCTTGCATGGCGTGGGATGTGCCTGACCACGTTTCATGTGCCGGGGCAACGCAGATTTAGACGGCACCCGACAAGACAACTGTACGGAGGGCGAATACTTTATTATGACCAGCCAGGAGCGCCGGGAGGCGCGATACCAACGCCGCAAAGCAAAGCGGCAGGCCAGAAGGGAAGCCAGGTGCGCAGCCCTCGGCCCTATCGACAAGGTGTTTTCCTATCGGAAAATGTTCTTTTACGGACACCGCTGCTGCAACGGAGTCAACTGGAAGCAGTCAACGCAGAACTTCAAATTGCACCTGTTTTCCGGCACCGCAAGACGCCGGAGGGAGGTGCTGGAGGGCCGCTGGAAGCCCAAGAAATGCACCCACTTTACCCTGTGTGAGCGGGGTAAGGTGCGGCCCATCGACGCCCCGCACATCACGGACCGGCAGGTGCATAAGACACACTGCAACGAGGTCCTGATCCCCCTCTACACCCCCAGCATGATCCACGACAACGGGGCCAGCCAGCGGGGCAAGGGCCTGCACTGGCATTTCCGGCGCATCAAAGACCAGCTGCACTGGCACTTTCGCCGGTGGGGCCGGGAGGGCGCTGTTGGGCTGATAGACCTGAAAGGCTTCTTTCCCAACGCTCCGCGCTGGAGCATCTATCAGCGGCACCAGCTGCTGATCACGAATCCTGACCTGCGCTGGCTGGCTGATACGGTGGTCCAATACGCCCCCAGCACCGCGCCGGAGCGGGGGATGCCCCTGGGCGTGGAGCCGTCCCAGCAGGAGATGGTGGCGCTGCCCAGCGCGGTGGACAACTGGCTGAAGTGCCAGAAGGGCATCCATTGTGCCGGGCATTACATGGATGACTATTACATCATCATGCCCGATGTGGAGCAGCTGAAGGCGGTGATCCGGGAGATGGTGCGGCGGTTCGAGGCCATGGGTATCCGGGTAAATAAGCGGAAATGCAAGATCATCCCCCTCACAAAACCCTTCCGCTGGTGCAAGGCTCGATTCACGCTGACAGAGACCGGGAAGATCAGGGTCAACGGCAGCCGGGACGGGGTAAAGCGCGCCCGCCGAAAGCTGAAGCTGTTTTATCGAGAGTTCAAGGCCGGGAAGCGCCCCTTTGCGGACGTGGAGCAGTACATGAACTGCCAGAGCGCGTACTATAAGAATTTCAACGACCATGGTCGGTTGCTTCGCCTGCAGCGACTGTATCATGCAATCTTTTTCGGAGGTGGACAATGTTCAGGATCGCAAAAAACGGGGCCAGCGCTGGTATGACTGATGCCCCAACCTACATCAAACAACACAGCAATGGCAGCTTTGTCCTTTGCCCGGAGCCGGAGGCTTCGGGCATTGCCTTTGCCGGTTCAGTTTATCATCTGCTGGGCCGGGAGCCGTTAGAGAACGCAGAGACTGTGGCTCTGGAGGAGATCGACGCCGGGCGGGAGATTGCTGAGGCCCAAGAAGCCGTGACCACATCCGCTCGGCTCACCGGGCAGATTTCCGTGGCGGCCAGGCTTTATGTTCAGACCGCCGCAGACATTCCGGACGCCGCTGCTTTGGAAATGCCCAGCCTTTTCCGTACCTGGGTTGAGGCATTGGCTGAGGGGAGCCTGCTGGCACAAGGCACTATCATAAACGATGGCAGCACTCTTTATCGTGTGGTCCAGCCGGGGGGCGTTACTCCGCAGGAACACCAGCCGCCTCACGGGGAGGGTATGCTGGCCGTGTACCGTCCTATCGACGCAACCCACGAAGGCACCCAGGACGATCCCATCCCTTATGTGTTCGGTATGGACTGCAGGCAGGGCAAATATTATAGCCTGGCTGGGGCGTTATACCTCTGCAAGACGGATATGCCTGCCTGCGTCTGGCCACCTGACACGGCGGGCCTGTGGCAATGGGAAGTGGCATAGACCATGGAGCATAACAGCTATATCGCCAGGAGGCGGGCCAGGTTTTCAGGCATCGGCGGCATCCCGGTAAATATCCCTTATGGGACGGCTCTGGAGGTCAGGGAAGGTTTTATTCTCTTTGACGGACGGCCTGTGTGCGCGGTCACCAGCCAGAACGCCTACGACCATTTCAGCCAGAACGATGACGGCTGTGGCCGGGAGCGCGGGACGCTGGTGGCCACAATTATCTCCTGCCTGGAACGGCGGGATGATGGCTACCAGGCCCGCTGGGATAAGGTGTGGGGCGATCCCCTGTGCCAGAAATACAGAAGGCCGGAGCATGAGGACTTCTGGCTGTGGAACTATGATTTTTTCAATGCGCCGGTGGTGGACCTCTACCACATCGCCCGGCTGATCGGGGCGCGGGCGCAGTAAGTTCAGATAGAAAGGCTGCTCACAGAGCGGCCTTTTTATATTGCCTTTAAAAGCCGTTTGAAAGGAGGCGGTGGCCTATGTCCCACTGATGGTTGACGGGTGCTGGAGCGGGGACGGCGCGGCTTCAGCGCAGCCCAGGGAGCGCCGAGAACAACGAAAGGAAGATGCACATGGAAATCTATGAGATCATCGGTAAGCTGCTGGCCGCCTTTGTGGTGGGCCTGGTTGCCTACCTGGTGCCGAAAGCCAGGGCCTGGTTTGTGGCCAACACTGACAAGACCGCCCAAGAGCGGATCAACCAGCTGGTCACCGCTTTCGCCAGGGCAGCGGAGCAGCTGTTCCACGACACGGACCCCTCCGGGGCCAAGCGCCAGCAGTTTGTCAGGGAACAGCTGTCTGCCTTGGGCATTGAGATCACCGAGGCCGTTATTAACATGATCGAGGGCGCAGTGTGGGAAATCAACACGGAAACCAAGAAAGCCCAGGTGCAGACCAAGGAGATCGTTTCCGCAAATGTGGACGCCCTGGCAGAGGCGGTGACGCAGGAGGTGCTTGCCCGACTGCCGGGGCAGACACATGAATAAACGGCCTGTTTCCTATCTCCAGACCGACTCCCGGTGGGCCAAGAAGCCCTACCGGGTGCCGGGGGAGAACAGCACCATCGGGGACTCCGGGTGCGGCCCCACCGCCGCCGCCATGCTGATCGAAACGCTGACCGGCAAGACCTACACCCCGGAGGACGCCTGTGCCTGGTCTGTCGCCCATGGGTATAAGGCCCTGAAGGCGGGGACCTATTACGCCTACTTCGCGCCGCAGTTTGCAGAGTTTGGCATCAAGTGTTGGCAGCTGTCCTGGACCAACGGCTACCACAACCCCAAGGCCAAGGTCCACGACCAGGCCCTGGAGTATCTGAAGCAGGGATACTACCTGATCGCCCTGATGAAGAAAGGCACCTGGACTGGCGGCGGCCACTTCGTGGTGGTTTGGTGGGCAGATAATAAAATCCGCATCAATGACCCGGCCAGCACCAGGGACAAGCGCCTGAACGGGGACCCGGCAACCTTCCGCAACGAGGCCGCCTATTATTGGGTGGTGGATGCCAGGGCCTACAACAATGGCGGCGGGGCTTCTCCCGCAGTGCCGGAGTACAGCACTTATACTGTGAAGGCCGGGGACAGCCTGTCGGCCATTGGGGCCAAGACGGGGGTGGACTGGAAAACCATCGCCGCCCTGAACGGTATCAGCAGCCCATACACCATCCACCCCGGCCAGGTGCTGAAGCTGGCCGAGAAGCCCAAGGAGGACGATAACATGGACCAGGATAAGTTCAATAAGATGTTTGAAACGGCGATGCAGCAGTACCGCCAGAGCCTGCGGGATAACGACTGCGGCGAGTGGAGCCGGGCGGCCCGGCAGTTCGCCGTGGACCAGGGCATTTTCGCCGGGAGCGGCACCATGGCCCCGGATGGCCAGCCCAACATGATGTGGGAGGACCTTCTGACCCGTGAGCAGTGCGCCCAGGTGCTTTACCGCTTCGCTCAGAAGTTCAACCTGGTATGACCGTCACCATAGGCGGTAAGAGGTCCCGGAGCCGCAAGAAAACCAAGCGGACCGACTACTCCAAGCAGATGATCACCGATATCCGGGCGCTGCTTTGGGTGGTGACGGTGGGTGGGCTGCTGCTGGCCGCCTACTGCATCCGCACAGGTTACACCGGGGCGCTGCCCTGGTTGAGTGCCATGGTGGGGCTGCCCTGGACCGCTCACGGTGTGGTCTGCTCTAACTATCTCAGCATGGCCAAGTCTGACCACAGGCGGGGCGGGATCACCTTTGAGAGCGCGAAGGCCAAGGACTTCTCCCAAGTGGCCGAGGAGGGCGAAAACAGCCCCCCAATTTAACAACATAGGGGTGCGGGTAGGCCGCACCCCTCCTGTGATTTATCCGAGGATAATGCCCCTTTAATCATTATCAGAAAGGGTAGATCACATGGAAAGCTGTATTGGATGGATCGGCGGCAAACGGCTGCTGCGGAAAGCCATCCTGGAGCGGTTCCCCACCGATGAAGTGGGGCGCTATATCGAGGTGTTTGGCGGGGCCGGATGGGTGTTGTTCGCCAAGGAGAAAAAATCCGGTCAGTTGGAAGTTTATAATGACATCAACGGGGATCTGGTGAATCTGTTCCGCTGCGTGAAATATCACTGCGGCGAAGTACAGAAGGAACTGGACTGGCTGCTGACCTCCAGGGAGCAGTTCTTTGACTGCCTGGCACAGCTGGACACTCGCGGCCTGACCGACATTCAGCGGGCGGCTCGGTTCTTCTATACGGTTAAAATCAGCTTCGGCTGTGACCAGCGCACCTATGCCACCAGTTCAAAAACGATTGACACCGCATCAGCGTATCTGGAAAAGATTAAAGAGCGCCTGCGGGGAGTCAACATCGAGCATAAGGACTTTGCTGACCTGATCCGGGTATATGACCGCAAGAACGCTCTGTTCTACCTTGACCCGCCCTATGTTGGCACGGAGGGGTATTACGACAGCCCATTTAAGACGGATGACCACCAGCGTTTAAAGGCCGTTTTGGAGGGCATCAAGGGCCGTTTCATTTTGTCCTATAACGACTGCCCGATGATCCGGGAATTGTATTCCGAGTATCGCATTGAGGGTGTGAGCAGAAAAACCACGCTGGCAGGCAACGGAGACAATAACCAGCTTTTTGCCGAGGTTATCATCCGCAATTTCTAACCGTTTTCGTTGCGTTCTCACAAAATAATCACAGATATACACCTTGCTGGTAGAATGTCCCTAAAGGGGCATTTGTGATGATTAAAAACCATCTATCGCGCATCCTCGGAGAACGCAGGATGAAGCAAGCAGACCTTGCCAGGATCACGGGCATCAGGCCGACCACAATCAGCGAACTATACAACGAAGTCGCTGAACGTGTCAGCTTCGACCACCTGGATAAGATTTGCGAAGCCTTAAACTGCACCCTGAACGAACTGCTGGAATACATACCAAACCAGCATCGCCGGACAGGGAAAGACCTGATCCTGGAGGAGCATGGAAACCGCAAGAAAAAACCACGCTAATCTGGGCAAAAGAAAAGGCGTTTAAGAGGTCTTAAAAGGACCGCTTAAACGCTTTTTCTTTTTTGCAGATTGTGTGAAAGGTTTTCGCAGCTTGTGCGCAAAGCAACATTCAGACTGAATGTTAGAGCTATCCAGAGAAACGCCAACCTTGATAGTGCTTTTCGAGTTGATCATCTTCGCAATATTAGGAAGCTGCGCAGAAATTCGTTGTGCGGAAGCCTGTTCGTCGGCCTCCAGTTCGCTCGTCAATACAATCTTCAGATCTTCGTCCATCTTTTCTCACCACCCTTTATTTCAAAAATCATTTCACTTTGACACCCTGCCTTTGTAATCCTGCTTTCAAAGCAGTGATGTGTGCTTTACTTGCTTTTAGGTGTTCAATCGTTTTTGCAGTAAAAGGACGCGGCCCCATATAGGCCGCGCCTTGTTTCGGAAAGTCGTATTGATAAAACTTGTACCCATGCCCGTACTCGATTAGTTCAGGAAGATTTTTCCCGGTCGTCACCTGTCCCTCGCTCATACAGCCGCCCGGATTCGGATCGGTTAAGTTGACTACCGCCATAACTCCACCACGGGATGTTCCTCCCTCAATTTCAATGTTATAAGGGTCAGCCATACCGCCATATTCTCCGCGTCTGCGATACATTCGAGGCGTATAGACTTTATAGATAACCTCGTAAATGGTGGCGGCTTCTTCGTCTTGAATCTCTTTGAATACTTCATTATTCATGGCATCGTCAATCTTTCCCATCAATTTTTTGTTCGCTGCCGCAAGAGCTTCACGAATAGTCGTACCCATGCCGCCACCTCCTTCTTTTACTCTTTCTTCCCCTCGTGGAGTTTAAGTAATCCTTGCAAAATGCCGCCCTCGTCTAACCCCTTTGTCGCAACAGACAGATCACCTGCAAACTGCATCAGGTCGCTCACATTCAGACTATCCACCTTTGTAGTCAGAGCCACAATCAAATCACGCAGAGCGTTCTCCGTTGTGTTACCACTCAAAGTACAGCCCTTCTTCCAGTCGATAGCTTGAGTACAGAGGGCAACCATTTCACCCAACATAGCCTGATACCCCTCATTCTGCACGGCATCCAGATTGAGAGCCAAATACAGCTCGTTCATGCCGTTCAAATCCAATGCCGCAGCGCCCTCATCGTCTGTTTCGTTTTTGAGAGTCAGGGGCGGAAGGTTCGTACACATCTGCATAATTGTGGCCCGCAGCATAGGGGAAACATACTCAGGCCGGAATTTGCCCGTAGAATCAAAACAACCGGAAATCACCCGATTGATAAAGGTGGTTTTCTCACTTACTGTCAACGCTGTGTGAAAGGCCACTTCAAAAGAACTGTCTCCCATGGTGAATGTCTGGGTATATGCGTCTTCACGCTTGTGCTCTTTTAGAAAGGCTTTTACAGTATTCACTGCGATTTTCTTCATTATCATAATCCTCCAGAATCAGTTCATTTTCATAGCCAGATTGTAAGTCAAATCATCCGCGTGTTGACTGATCCAGCCACGATAGTTCTTTTCCAGACGGCAAACTGCCGTCCGCTCATCATTGTTAAACCACTCCATGTAAGGCACAAATCCAGAACGCTCCGGATTGGAAATAAGGTCGTTCTGTCCGTCATGTCCGATAACAATTACTTTGCAGCTATCATGGACACGTGTTAGCACTTTTTTTTAACTCATCAAAGTAGAAATTCTGGGCTTCATCTACAATAACTACCTTGTTCTCAAAGTTCGTGCCTCGCAGAAAAGTGTGTGTCAAACATTCGATGTAGGCGCTCTGGTACTTCTCGTTGATAGAACTGTCATAAAATGCGGTGTTCCGATTCACACCTATCTTATCTAACGCTTCATAAAACGGCTCGAAATACGGTTCGGATTTTTCTTCGATAGTTCCCTTTAGGAAACCTTGTTTTTGTTCCTGTGTCGGTGAAGCGATATACACAATGCCTTGGCTTCTGCCATACTCATATAGAAGATTGGCCGTGGCAGTAGCAATAAGTGTTTTTCCTGTACCTGCCTTGGCGTTACAGAAAACAACCAGTTTCTCCTTGCTCCAAATCGCATCCCGAAAAATCTTTTGCTGTTCATCCAGCCTCAGCCCATAAAACGGGTGTTCAGAAAGGGTAATAGGAACATCATGAATGCTCACGCCAATATTTTTCCGCGCCATATTTTTCACTCCTTAAAGAATGGTATCAATGTCTGTCACAATCTCATCAGCGATTCCCAACTTAATCATTTCTTCACTGAACATAAACCAGTCTCGCCGGTAGTTCTTGTCATAAACATCCTCCGTAATGTGAGTGCTGGAAATGATATACGCTTTCATCCGCACCTCCAGCTCCTTGGTAAATTCCAAGTTATCCAACATTTTGCCAATACTGCCGATTGCACCAGAAGATCCATCGTGAATAAGACAACTGGTATGAGGGAAGATATACCGTTTGTGACCGGCCATCAGCAAAAGGCCACCAGCACTATAAACTCGTCCCATACCAATGGTATAAACGGGGGTTTTAGATAAGTGGATCATATCAATGATGTGCAGCACTGTATCCACACTGCCGCCGTCTGAATTGATAAGGATTTTGATAGGCCGACGATCCTTCGGTTCAATGCCTCTATCCTCTGCATTCCACTTTCGGATGTAAAGCGCAATGTCGATTGTGGCATCATCAATTTCGTCGTTCCAGAGAATTTCCCTCTTTTTCAGCCGACGATAGTATTCAAGCAAGGAAGGTTCAGGAAGCACATCCTCCATCAAATCCTGAATATCCTCAAAGTCCTCGGCAAATTCACCACAAATACGATTCTTCATGTTTGCACTCATGTTTTCTCTCCTTTTGATATTTCCAAATTGTTTACGACATAGTGACCAATACAGATTGCATCCGAAAGGTTGTCATTATCAGTCTCGATTCCGAACTTTTCCCGCACAAATTGCAGAGAAAGAATTTTGGAACTTTTCTTTGGTTCAAGCTCCACCTCTTTTACCTTGGATTTGATTTCCTTGGTAGTTCTGCCTCGTGCTTTACAAAAATTTTGCCATTGCGTTGGTGCTACAAGACCATAAAGGTATTCGTTTTTCTCACACAGATTTACGAGTACACCCTGCAACTGTGCCAGTTTCTTGAAAGATTGCACATTCTTTCTCAACTGAATGTCCTCAAAGAAAACCGCATCAATGCAGCGCGTGTGTATCACTTCATTTATCAACGCCTCGATGTGCAAAATTGCCTGTTCAAATGTATGATTTTTGCTCTCAAAAGCCCACGTCCCATAGTCAACCAGAGACTTTTCTTCATAATCGAAAACAGCCCACGCACCATGTCTGGCCTGATCAACGGCTAGGATATTCACCTCTACTCACCTCCAAATCGAAAAAGGAGGCGCTGCAGCCTATTTTCTGCAACGCCTCTTCTTTATTCTTATTCACTTACCTCAGCATCATCTGTTGAATGCAACTGCTTTTCATCCTTCTTCTCAACGACCGCCTGACCAGCGGGAACAGCTTTCTTTCTCGTCCCATTCATACCTTTCACTTTTGAGGCGATTTCCACCATGAGCATTTTCACACTCGGCAAAAGGCCGTCTGTCTCTCGAATATTCACACCACGTTTGCTAAGAGCATGATAGGCTTTCACAGCATCGTGATCGCCCTGATATTCCATCAAGACATTGAGAATATAGTAATGGTCGGCGGTGTCGGTCAGAGCACGCCAGCTATGAACCTTTTCACAGGAATAGCAATACTCGTACTCTGCACCGCACACCCGGCAATGACGCTTCATCGCTTACACGCCCACGCCAACTGCCTTACCGATGAGGATGTAGCACAGCTCTTCCTCCTCGGAGCAGTAATCCTTCATGGCGGAAATGCTGAAGGGGTGGGTGCCCTCGGTGGTCAGATTCAGACTGAAGTTGTTGTCCAGCTTACCCTTGGAAATCACAATAGTGATAGCAGCGGTCACACCACACACATCTTCAGCCAGGATCTTGGCAATATACTTGGCATTCTTGTTGAAGGTTTCAGAGCTGTCGGTCACACGAACGGCCTCGTCCGTCTCGTACTGATACAGCACGCCAATACGACTTCCGGTATAGGTATCAGGCAGCGTGATAACATTTCCGGTAATCTTGGCGTTTTCATCAGCAGTACCGACTTCAATGGGATCGCCCAGAGACTTGTCCTTGTTGATCGCGTACACCACACTGGGGGTAGTCGTCGGGGTATAAGCCATGGTAGCTTTCTTTTCACCACTGTCCTCCACAATCGTGATGATCTCGAAATCCTCACCCTTGATCTTCTTGTCGGCGGTCGCCACCTGAACCTCAGTACCCAGCTGAGAAGCCATCAGGCCAAGCTCCAGCTTAGAACTTTCGCCGGACAGAGTGAAACCCTTGGCGGTATCAAAACGTGAGATTAGAATACCACGCTCGTCGGTCTTATCCACAGATTCGCCAGTGAACTCAGCCTGGGGGCTTTCGATGTTTCTGAGCACCCAATTCACCATACCAGACTCCAGATCTACCTCGGTTAGACGGAGAAATCTGTTGATAACAGCACTCTTAATGTCAAAATTAGGCATAATTAACCATCCTTTCTTGTTAGCCGCAGGTGTCAGTCAGACATCCATTCAAGCTCTTTTTTGTTGATTTTTTTCATATCAACGCAACCACTATAAATTCCAAGCATTGTGAAATAGTAATGGTCACGCTTTTGCATACGCATAATACTGTCCATAAACACTCCGATAGGTGCATCCCAAACAGTATCCCATCGAAATTGAGATCCAGGCAGGTTTATTGCCGAAGAAACAAGTGGTTTCAGCATGGACTTGAACGGCTTGTTTGCTGCGTCCTCGCGATCATCCCGATCCGCCTCGATCATAATATCTCTGGTATAATCGTCATACGGCTTCACTTCATTCTTTTTGAACTGATGGATATGCCGTAGATAATCAGTTAGCAACTTGTAAACCGCACGGTCGATTACCGCCCCATCCCGATTCACAAGAACAAAATCTTTGAGGTTCTTTGAGGGCATGGGTTGAAACGAAGCCACATCTAAATCCCCAAACAGTATCTTCGTGTCACGCAACTGGATAGCTCTAAACGTAGACACAAACAACTCATACTCATCTATCCTATCCCAATAAGTATTCATAGCGTCCCATATCTCTACCTTACGGTCAGCGGGTGTTGCACAAATTGTCTGTGCAAGTCCAAAATACTGCTGCTCCCCATAATGGTAGATCTCCCTCAATGTTGGGTTCCTCACTCCAATTTTTGGTGTAATTTTGTACGCTTCGCCTGTCAGCGCAGTTAGACTATCAATCATAACAGTTCTGCGCTCCTATTCCTCTCGTGAGTGATATATGGGATTTGCCACCCAGAATATCCTTCGTTAAACTGAACCTCATCTGCTGTGCTCAGAACAATTCCTCCCAGCCCAAACAAAGGTTCCTCTCCGTTATTCAGAATACAATCAACCTCATCTGCCAGCAGATCCGCTCTGGAACCCTGCAGCAAGTCAATTTGGTGTTCGTTACAGATGATATAGACGGTGATCCCCGTCTCCTTCACCACATTCGAGTCGGTATATACCACACGGCTACGCATCGTAATGAAGTTTTTATCTACTGTTTGTGTATCTGGGACATAAAAGTGAGTTTTGATAAGAGACGCCGCAGG
>OFFJ01002409.1_pt1 | contig 11990 bp, 6 predicted proteins | sample 1521261 | NCBI WGS metagenome assembly OFFJ01 (sample SAMEA3504122, study PRJEB24116) | mouse gut metagenome | biome: mouse gut; feature: mouse-associated habitat; material: faeces | place: Denmark | collected 2011 | reverse complement strand
CTCACATCTGGACCGGGTAATCGAAGACTCCGTGAAAACACATATGGCGGCAGACGTGGAAGTAGGCGCCTTTCTGTCCGGCGGAGTTGACTCCAGCCTGGTAGCATCAGAATTCACCGGAAACAAAACCTTCACCGTGGGATTCGGCAAAGGCCAGACCCGCTATAACGAAATGCCCCTCGCCAAAGAGCTTGCCGAAGAATTGAATCTTTCCCACAAGGGAAAACAAATCTCCGAACAGGAATTCTGGGAAGTCGTACCGGAAGTAATCTACCACATGGATGAGCCCTCCGGTGACCCTTCCGCAGTGGCCTTATACTTTGTCTCCCGCGAAGCTGCCCGCCAGGTAAAGGTGGTGGTCTCCGGAGAAGGCGCTGACGAGTTATTCGGCGGCTACTGTATCTACTGCGAACCCAACGCACTGCATCTGTACCAGAAACTCCCTTCCCTTCTCCGGAAAGGGATTGCCGGTCTCGCCAGCCATCTGCCCAACATGCGGGGACGCAGCTTCCTCATCCGCGGCAGCATGCCTGTGGAAGAGCGTTTCATCGGGAATGCCAACCTGTTTACCGCCAAAGAAAGAAAGCGGCTGTTAAAAATAAAAACAAAAGCCCTATCCCCCAGGGAACTCCTGTCCGACGACTATGAGGACTCCCGGAAACTGGATGATGCAAGCCGGATGCAGTACATAGACCTGCTCCACTGGCTTCCGGGAGATATCCTCCAGAAAGCGGACCGCATGAGTATGGCTCATTCGCTGGAGCTGAGGGTACCCTACCTGGACAGGGAAGTATTTGAAGCGGCCCGCTATCTGCCCGCGAATTATAAGCAAAAGAAACAGGTGTCAAAATACCTGTTCCGCCAGGTAGCTGCCCGCCATCTGCCCGCTGCCAGCTCCAACCGCAGAAAGCTGGGATTCCCGGTACCCCTGGGCCACTTCCTGACTTCGGAAATCGGTTCCGAAGCCATAAGCCGCGCATTCCATTCCCCGGCAGCAGAGAAATTCTTTCACCGGGAAGCACTGGACGAACTGATGGCCGGACGCGGCTGCGAACGGGGGAATACCAACCGAAAGCTGTGGGCTGTGTACGCGTTTCTGGTGTGGTATGAGATTTATTTTCCTGAAGAAGCAGACTGTCGAAATCCCCAGCAAGCTGCTTCTGTCGCAAGCAGCAGCCTGGTAACTTGCTAACTCCAGTTCCACGCAACAGTTGGCATTATCCTCTGCGCAATGACTTCCGGCTCCTGCAGAAAGAACTCCGCGCAGGAGCCTCCTCATTGAGGGCTATGGGGAAATAACTGCTTTCCCTCTGTCGGCACCCATCTGCCAAAACTAATATTTCTCCAGATGGAAGGAATACAATACCCGCTCTTTCACCTGTTTTCCGTAAATCTTCTGAATCGCTTCCTGATAATAATCCAGCTGGGTTTCATAACGGTTCCAGAGTTCCTTCATGGAAGACACCGAATCCGTCTTATAGTCAAGCAGAACCAGTCCGTCCTCCTCCTCAAAGAAAACATCGATAATTCCCTGAATCAGAACCGTCTCCGTAGACGGGAAATCGCTTTTCAGCCTGCGGGCATCTATCCCCAGCACAAAAGGCTGTTCCCGATAAAGTTTCCCCTTCTGCTGCGCCTGATACATGCGGACGGCCAGAGGAGTGCCCAGAAAATGAACGATTTTTCGTACATTCACTGCCTGAAAATATTCTTCTGTAAGGCGCTTTTCGGCTACTTCCTTCTGCAGGAACTCCCGCACCCCGAAGGCCAGTTCCTTCTCGTCTTCTATTGAAAGTATGTCTTGACTGACTAAATTCCTGCCCTTTTCCCATTTTTCCCGAACAAGCCCCATAACCGCATCAAAGTCCAGCAATTCCATAACCCTGTGGTAGGCATTTCCCCGGACAGGGCCGCTGACCTTCTCCTCTTCCCTGCGGAATATGGGTATATAGGGCTGTACCTCTTTCTCTTCAAAGGTATGGTAAGCCGCCTCGTCCTTATCTGCCATTGCTGCAATTTTCAGTTCCGACACGGTTGTCTTGGTGTAGAGCTCCGATAACATGGCATAGGGATACACAGCATTCAGGCACTCCCTCAGACGCTTCTCCGCTTCCGAATCCGGCCCTTGTCCGGCGTGCAGCAAAGCCTCCTTTTTGCCTGCCAGCTGCAGCTGCTCTCTGAATTCTCCCACAGCCATCTCCTCCTGCTCTGTTACAGATACCTCCACACAGGTACCCGGCAAAACCGGAAACAGGAAATCCAGAAAGCTGCCTGCTTCCACAAAGTCCAGATAAGACAGCTGTCCTCCCCCCAGCTCCGTCTGCCGTTCCCATTTATCCCGGGCATCCTCCACAACGCCTGTCATAATCAGCTTCTCCCTGGCACGGGTCATGGCCACATAGAGCAGCCGCATCTCCTCCGCCAGACTTTCTTCCCGCAGTTTCCGGGCCAAAGCCGTCCGGCGCAGGGTCTTATTGCGAATACGCCTGTCCGGGTCCACATAATCGGTGCCCAGTCCCAGCTCCATGTCCAGTATCAGGGACTGGTTCACATCCTGCATATTAAAGCGCTTGCTCATACCCGCCACAAAGGTGACGGGGAATTCCAGCCCCTTGCTCTTATGGATACTCATGATACGCACTACATCCGCATTCTCATCCAACTGCTCCGCTCCGCCGTAGTCCACATCATATTTCTCAAGCTGCCCTATATACCGGATAAAATGGAACAGTCCAAAATAGCTGGTCTTCTCGAAGTCCGAAGCCCTGGTCAGCAGCATCTCCACATTCGCCCTCTTCTTACTTCCCGTAGGCAGCGCAGTCACATAATCCAGGTAGCCGAAATCATTAATCAGCCTGGTCAGCAGCTCACGAATAGGGAGATATACGGTACAGGCACGGTAAGAAGCTATCATCCCCAGAAAAACCGCCGCCTTTTCTCTCAGAAGCGTCATATTCCCGTCGGGGATTTCCCGTTCCCCCGAAATATCCCCCTGATTGTCTTTCTCCCGTTCCTCCGCTATCTTTCCTTCCGTTACCGTTTTATTTTCAATTGTTTTTTCAGTTGAAGCTTCTTCCCCCGCAAATTTCTTCAGTGCCTCATACAGGCTGCACCCCTTTGCATGGCTTCGAATTCTTGCTGCCTCCTCTTCCGTAAAGCCGCCGAAAACGGATTTCATGACTCCGAACAGCGGGATATCCTGACAAGGATTGTCCAGTACCCTCAGAACCTGCAGCAATTCCTGCACTTCCGCAGCAGCAAAGTACCCTGTCTTCGAAGTAATATACACCGGGATGCCTTCCTGCTCCAGCACCTCCTTAAATTCCTCGTCCCATCCGCTGTTGGTGCGCAGCAGTATCACCATATCTCCGTATTTTGCGGGCCTTTCCTCTCCGCTGTCCCTGTCCGTCACCAGAAAGCCTTCCCGCAGCGACCTGATTTTGTGGGCAATGGCCAGCGCTTCCGCCTGTTTTGCGCTCATCTCATCACCTTTCTCAGGCTTATCCACCAGTATCAATTCACTGACACATCCGTCATTTTCCGGGTAAGCAGCCCCTGGGTACAGCGCTGCCCTGTCATCGTAGGCAATCCCTCCCACCTCCGTGCTCATCATCCGGCTGAACACATCGTTCACGGCATCCACCACCTGCACGCGGCTGCGGAAATTCTTTGCCAGATCTATTCTCCGGCATGCCGGCATCCTGCGGCCGTCTGCCCTGCCCGGCTGCTGCACAATCCTTTCTTCACCTGACTGTACGGGATTGTCTCCGGATGGAATCATTCCCTCTCCCCCGCGGCTGTCAGACCCATGGCTCCCCGGCTCCGCTCCATCCGTTTTGTACGTCTCATATTTCTCCAAAAAAAGCTCCGGCCTCGCCAGGCGGAATTTGTAAATACTCTGCTTCACATCCCCCACCATAAACCGGTTAAACTGCCCGTTCTCCTCGCCGGAAACCGCTTTCAGCAGATACTCCTGCACCAGATTGCTGTCCTGGTACTCGTCCGTCAGTATCTCGACAAAATGCTGCCTGTATTCCTTTGCCACAGCACTGGGCCGTATCTCCTCCCCCTCCGCATCCAGGAGAATATCCAGGGCATAATGCTCCATATCGGAGAAATCGATCACCTTCTTCTCCTGCTTTTTCTCCTGCATCCGCCTGTCAAAATCCAACACCAGATTAGTCAATGTCTCCACCGGCCCCCTGCATGCCCTGCCCTGCCTTGCCGCCAGTTCCAGGGTGGTGGCGAAAAACCGCTCTTCCATTTCCCTGATACTGTCTTTCACCTCCGCACGCATTTCCTTCGCCAACTCCCTTTTCAACGGAGAGACACTATCGTCCTTCTTAGACGGAAGCCTGCCGAATTTCACTTCCGGAAGCTTCACCGCATATTTCTCCAGGGAATCACAGGCAAGCAGCCCTTCCAGCTGCTCCGTTTCGCCCTCCACCAGTTCCCCGTACATATAAGGCCCGTCCGGCTCCTCACACAGGGTACGCACTCTGGCAAGCTTTTCCACACATCCGGAAATCATCCGACGCAAATGCTCCGTCAGATACCGAGCATAAGGACTGCTGCACATTTCCTCTACTGAGGATGCGCTATAGTCATTTTTTCTCTCCTCCAGCCACCGATGCGGCCAGGGAAAGCTGGCCGCATACCGGGACAGATTCAGAATATACTGCTCCAGCACGCTTTCCTTTCCCCCAGGGCAGAAGTACTCCACACAAAATCGGAAAGCCTCATTCCCGGAGGCATAAGAATCCTCTATCAGTTCTGCCAGAACCTCCTGCTGCATCAGCTTGATCTCCCCCTCATCCGCAATTCGGAATGCCGGGTCCAGGCCGATCTCATTGAAATGATTCCGCAACAGGAACAGACAGAAACTGTCTATAGTGGTGATCTGGGCATTATGTAACAAAGTCGCCTGCTTCTGGATATGCTCGGATTCCGGGCATTCCGTGAGACGCTTTGAAATCCCCGCCGCAATACGTTCACGCATCTCCGCCGCTGCCGCATTGGTAAAGGTGACGATCAGCAGCCTGTCGATATCTACAGGATTGCGTTCATCACATACCATTTGGACGATACGTTCCACCAATACGGCAGTTTTGCCGCTCCCTGCCGCCGCCGATACCAGAATGTTACAGCCATGCAGATCAATGGCTCTTTGCTGTTCCGCTGTAAATGTAACTGCCATAGTCTTCCTTTCCCCCGACCGGCTTTTCTCCTGTGGGCACTCTGCTTTCCTGCCGGCATTCGTCACCAGGATTCCTTCCTTTTCGGCAACAGCTCATTTGCTTCCATTATCACAATGACTGTCTCCATTTGATCGTTCAGAGCGTGAATATTCCGCTCGATATCTCTTTTGACTACCTTCAAATCAAGCTGCAAATCATCCAGCTTCCGGGACATGTGGTTTTGCCTGAAAGTCATCACCTCAAGCTTATCCTCCACCTTGTCAAACCTTTCATCCATCTGATCCAGACGGCTCTCAATCTCTCCCAGCCTGGTGTCCATCCTGTCAAACTTTTCGTCCATCTGATCCAGACGGCTCTCCACCTCTCCCAACCGCTCATGTATCGGTAGCAGCAAACCTGAAATCGCCTGTAAATCTTCCTTTGTTAATGCCATATTCATACCCCTTTCTTTAATACCTTCTCCCGTCCTGCTCCCCATCAGTTATTGAAAGTATACCACACCCAAAATGCAAAGTCTATCGCCACCAGAATGAATACCACGTCCGTTTTTCCCTTCCCTTTTATTCCAATCCCACACAAATCTTATTCCGCTGAAAAACGGCAGAAACGCCATCAACTTCAGAAGCCCAAAGCATCCCAGATGTAAGAAAACTGCCTGATACGGTGCCCATACCGTGTCCGGCCCGCTTTTATAAAAATATGATAATTCATGTGTCCGGCATTGTCAAGCATAATCTGGCTCTTTTCGGAATCAGCAACATTGCTCTTGCACAAATGCCGGATTTCATATATGATAAAGCAGAAAGTCGTTGTTAAACGCCTGACAGAAAATACAAGGAGACTCACCATGCAGCAGCTGTCCCTTTTTGATACTTCAAATGAATATACCCTTTCCCCGGCCACGGCACCCCTGGCGGACAGGATGCGTCCCCGTTTCCTGGAGGACTATGTAGGCCAGACCCATCTGCTGGGGAAAGGAAAACTTCTCCGCCAGATGCTGGAGAAAGACCAGGTCTGCTCCATGATCTTCTGGGGTCCTCCCGGTGCAGGCAAGACCACCCTGGCAAAAATCATCGCAGGACGGACAAAATCAGACTTTCTGAACTTCAGCGCCGTCACCAGCGGCATCAAGGAAATCAGGGAAATCATGAAACAGGCTGAAGAAAACCGCAATTACGGCATCCGCACCCTTGTCTTCGTGGACGAAATCCACCGTTTCAACAAAGCCCAGCAGGATGCCTTCCTCCCTTATGTGGAAAGAGGCAGCATCACCCTCATCGGTGCCACCACCGAGAATCCTTCCTTTGAAATCAACGGCGCACTCCTGTCTCGCTGCAAGGTATTCGTTCTGAAAGAGCTGACTGTGGAAGAACTGACAGAAATGCTGCGCAGGACCATGGCGGACAAACGCGGCTTCGGCAACACTACCGTCCGCATGGAGGAAGACACCCTTCCCGCAATTGCCGCCTTTTCCAACGGTGATGCCCGAAAGGCGCTGAATACGCTGGAGATGGCCGTACTCAACGGAGAGATTTCCCCCGACGGCTCCATCACCATAGGCAGAGAAACCCTGGAGCAGTGTCTGGGCAGAAAGGCTTTATTATATGATAAAAAGGGCGAGGAACATTACAACCTGATCTCCGCCCTCCACAAATCCATGCGCAATTCCGACCCGGATGCCGCCGTATACTGGCTGGCCAGAATGCTGGAAGCCGGGGAAGACCCGCTCTTCATAGCCCGCAGACTGATCCGCTTCGCCAGCGAGGACATCGGTTTAGCGGACAGCCAGGCATTGCAGATTGCGGTTGCGGCTTATCAGGCATGCCATTTTAACGGAATGCCTGAATGTAATTTGAACCTGACCCAGGCTGTGGTCTATCTCTCCCTTGCCCCTCGCTCCAATGCACTCTATCGTGCCTACGAGACAGCCAAAGCGGATGCCATGACCCAGCTTTCGGAACCGGTGCCTCTGATTATCCGTAATGCGCCCACGCAGCTTATGGACGAACTGCACTACGGAGAAGGCTATGTCTATGCCCATGACACTGCGGAAAAAATGGCACACATGACCTGTCTGCCGGAAAACCTCAAGGACAGGAGATACTACCTTCCCACTGAAGAAGGGGACGAAAATATTTTCAGGGAACGGCTGGAAAAAAGCAGGGCTTTCCGCCTGGGTAAGAATGGCGGCCAGGTATGAGAAAGCGCGCGCTACAAATCTTCCTCCTTCGCTTCCGTCTCCGCGATTGTACCCGCCATCCTGTGCAGCGCCTCCTCCCTGTCCATATCCTCCAGTTTCCGCTTCCCACAGCCGGGCAGAGAAGCCTCGAAGCCGCAAACCTTCCTGTAAGTACAGTAAGTACAGGCCTCCTCATTGCCCTTTTCATAAGGATTCAGCGAGATTGTACCATCCAGAATCTCCCTCCCGATCTCAGCAATCTTACGGCTCACATAATCCGAAACAATCTTCAGTTCCGGACCGCTCATCACCGAGGAACGGGCGGAAAAGTTGCCGTCCTTCTTCCGCTCCACCGGAATGACGGCAGACTTGCTCCCCATTGTCTTATCCAGCATTTCCACAATATGGGGCTCACTGTTCACTACGCCGTTCATCCGCAGCTTCTCCTCAATCTGCTCATTGATCTCCTCCGGCGTCAGTTCCACCGGCGTCTCCACTGCCGGGTCATCAATGTGGTAATACAGCATCGCCGCAGGCACAACTTCCTTGTCCCGATGACGCCTGCCCGCCATCTCCATGGCTGCATTCATATACACCACCAGCTGAAGCTGCAGACCGTAATACAGCGCCGCCAGATCAAAGCGCTTATGTCCCGATTTGTAATCAATTACCTTCACATACACCCGCTCGCCATCCTCCGCCACATCAATCCTGTCGATACGCCCCTGAAGATGCATTTTCTCCTGCTGAGACAGCGCCACATTGACACTTTCCAGATGATCCGCATACTGGAAAGAAATCTCGAAGGATTCCGGCGCAAAGCTTCCCTTCTGCAGCTGCTTCTGCAGAGTCAGCACAGTCCTGGTCAATATCCGTCCCATCCTGGTGATTGCATATTCGTTCCTGGCGCTGCTGTACAGAACCGTACTCCCGTAATCGGCCGCATAGCGCTCCAGTGCATCACGCACACAACCCTCCGCAAATTCCTGTGGAAAATCAAACCAGGTATAGTGGTTTTCCGTTAACTTCTCCGAAAACTGCGCCAACACCGCGTGATACACATTTCCCATGTCCACGCTCTCGAAAGTAAACCCGCCTCTCTCCTTCAGCGCCAACCCGTACTGCAGAAAATGCCGGTAGGCACAGGCAGCATAAGTCTCCAGCCGGGTCACGCTGTTCTCCAGCTGTACGCCGTACAAAGCCCTTGCCACCGCCCGTGACAATCCCGTGTCCTGATATCTCTTAAAGGCCGCCTCTGTCAGAAAATCCCGCTTTTTCTCCATTTTTCCATCGCCATACACACGGTATATCGTAAATAATTCTGCTTCCTTCTCCTGGGACAATACCCCTTCCGCATATTCACGCAGGCCTTCCGCCAGATATCCCAACCCTTCCTGTGCCGTAACAATCTGCTCCAGGGGACTCCTCTGCTCCGGATGCCCCACCTCAATATCCGGATAGAGCCTGCGAACCACATCCACCAGATAAGCCGGGCGGACAGACTTCCCGGCGCTGTTCACCCTGGACCAGGACAGATACAGCCTGTGGGAAGGCTTCGTCATATTCAGATAGAGATAAAACCGCTGTATGTACATCTGCTGCCTGGGGCTGGGTGCCAGCTCCAGTTCCGACTCCCGAAGAAACTCCCTGTCCATGTCCGAAATGATTCCCCCTTTGGAAGCCGCCTTGGGAATATTTCCATCATTCACTCCCAGGAAGAAAAGCACCTTCACCTGGCTGAGCCTGGTGCGCTCCATATCCCCCACCAGCACCCTGTCCACATTCTGAGGGATGGTGCCCACCTGTATCTCGCCGAAACCCGCCTCCAGAATCTCCCCGAACTCCTTCAGCGAAATGCTTTCCTCCCCCAAAAGAGCATAAATCTGATCCAGAAGTTCCATCACCAGGCGGAAAATCTGAGCATACTCCCTGGCCCTCGCCAACTCTCCCTGCTCCTCAAACCGTGCCTGAAATACCGCCAGCTTCTGCTGCACCCGGTTCTGTACCAGAAAATCATAAAGGGCATTCACATAAGTCTTCACAGGCTCCTTTTCCTTCAGATGCAGCATCTCCACCTGCTCCATTATCCGCTGCCGCAGGACGTTCAGCTCCGCCAGCTCTTCCTCTTCCCCCTCCATCTCCGGGGTCTTGCGCGTGAAGAGCCTGCTGTAGCCGCGATACCCCTTCACCCCTGTCTGCAGGCAGTAATTTTCCAGTTTATCCACTTCCTCCCAGGTCAGGTCCGCCAGACCACTGCGCAGATAATGAAATACCGCCTCATAGGAAAAATCCCTTGTATATAGTTCCAACGCGCTCTTAATGTACTCTATCATAGGATTCAGAATGATCCCCCTGGTCCTGTCAATATAACAGGGAATTTCCATCCTGGCAAACTCCGTCTCCACATAAGGCGCATACCCCGCCAGGTCCCCCAGAATCACTGCCATATCCCGGAATGCCAGTCCCTCCTCCCGGACAAAACGACAGATTTCCAGGCCGGTCTGATGCACCTCCTCCCTGGGTGTGGTAGTCTCAAACATCAGGATCTCCTCCTGGGGCTGCCCGTATCCTTCCGCTCCGTATCGGAACAAATACTGCTCCAGATAGCTCAGTGCCGATGCGTCCCGAAACCGGTGATGCGCCACCCGGGAAATTTCCGCATTCCCCATTCCGCTTTCCACAGGCAATTCACTACCTGCATACTGCCCGCCCTCAGCATCCGCTCCTCTGCTCTCCGCTGCATTTCCCCCGGACTGCCCCGCGACAGCGCAGGGAAAAAGCGGCAGCACAAACACATCCTGCGCCCGCACCACCCCAAGCTTATCCGCCAGCCCGGACAAATCCGCCGCAGTCTTCTTACTCAGGTAAAACAGCTTCTGCTCCCCGTCCAACCGGTACGGGTCCTCCGCCGCCCCCAGGGTCATAAGGCCCGGATCACCGGGCCCCACTCCCACGCCGTAAAATCTGCCTGCTTGGCTCATGGCTGCTTTTCCCCCTTGTTACAAAAATATTCCAGCAGCGCCGGAACGCCCTTGGGGGCAAGGACAATTCCTTCCCCTGGCAGGTAGGCGGCTGTCCCGGCCTGCACCGCTGCTCCGGCCCGGCGGGCCACCAGCGCCTCTATCTTTTCCGCCAGGGAGGCCATCACCGGCTCCAGCAGCCTGCCCAGGTACCGGGACATCCCCAGCTCCACCACCAGGGAGGACAGCACAAAAAAGGGGAACAGGGAGGGCAGGATCACATTGCCACACAATATGATACCATCCCGCATAGCCTCCATCGCTTGCTCCGGCCACAGGACCAGCGCCGCCGTGGCCCAGAGAAGTCCGATCCCCAGCAGAACATCCCGATACTGAGCCTTGCCCAGGATTTTTCCCACAGACGCACACCTCCTTAGAAGACTTTCTCTTAGGAGGATATGCAGTGAATTGGATTACCTTGCCTGTCCGGAGATTAATGATTGCCATAATAGCTGACCAGCAGGTCCACGCAGGCGCCGTAGGATTGGATCCCCAATTCCTGGTCGTTGCTTTTGAGAAAGGTGTCGTACATATCACCGGCCACATCCTCCGCCGGAGATTCCAGGGCGGCCCAATAGGCGTTGTTGTCCTGCCAGTCGATGGACAGTTCCCGGCTGAAGGTGCGCCCGGCGATGTCGTGCCAGGCGTCGGGGGAGACGGAGTACAGGGCGTTGCACAAGTTGATGAGGCCCATCAGATAACCGGAGTACTGAAAAACCACGTCGTCGCAGGAGATACAGGCGGCAATCCCCACAAAGTTGGCCTCCAGCTCAGAGGCCACCATCCGCTGGTGGGACATCTCGTGGGCGATGGTGGCGGGTACCAGACAGGCCGGGGCATCCACATTTACATTGGCCTCCCCGGTAAAGGGGAAATAGATACCGGTGAAGCCAAGAATGCTTTGCAGTCTGGAGAAGAGCAAGGGTTTTGCCTTTACGGGCTTGACGTCCAGACTGGGGAAGCTTCCGGCGATGTTTTGATAGACAGCCGGGCCGCGATCGAAGCAGTCGGGCAGACGTTCGGCAAAGTGCCCATCTGCGTCCCGGGGTACTTGGGGCGCCAGGACAGCGGCCTGCCGGGCAAAATATTCGGTGACGGCGGCCAGCTCTTCCACAGAACAGGGGGACGCGTCCAATCCCTCGCGCTGGGCAAAGGCGGGGATGTAGTAGGCGGCATTCCAGAGCCAGCACAGCCCCGCCCACAGCCAAAGCCAGGCTGCGGTCAAGGCGGCCAGACGGCGCAGGAGGGGAAGAAGCTCCCTCTGCCGAACGACGGCAATGACCGCCCGCACCAGCCAGACCACATTCCCGGCTAAAAACAGGACGGTAAGAGCTTCGGCTACCGAAAAGGGAAATACAGACCACATCCGGCCCAAAAGCCTCTCCATTGGGGCCATGACGCCAAAGACCCAGCCGGTCATCAGGGACGGATCGTTTTTCAGCTCCGAAAAAAGAATCATCAGCGACAGGGGGATGGTAAAGCTGCCCATCCAAAACCAGATGCGGCGGATGGATAGGGCCTTTTTCTTGGTTTTCATAGGTTCTCCTCAACAGGCGGGCGGCATGAAGCCGCTCTGTTTTCCATAACAGGTCC
>OFFJ01002406.1_pt1 | contig 11999 bp, 6 predicted proteins | sample 1521261 | NCBI WGS metagenome assembly OFFJ01 (sample SAMEA3504122, study PRJEB24116) | mouse gut metagenome | biome: mouse gut; feature: mouse-associated habitat; material: faeces | place: Denmark | collected 2011 | reverse complement strand
ACGGGTGATTGCTGTGCCGGGGGATTGGGTAGACATCGACGAGGAGGGAAATGTCTACGTAAATGAGGAACTGTTGGAGGAACCTTATGTGACGGACAAAGCTTTGGGGGACTGCAATATCACATTGCCCTACCAGGTGCCCGACGGAAGGTGCTTCGTTATGGGGGACCACAGGGCCACAAGCATAGACAGCCGGAACACGGCGGTAGGATGTGTCAGCAACGATATGGTAATCGGGAAAATACTGATCCGGGTCTGGCCGTTGGACGGATTCGGGATCGTGAAGTGATAGAAGACCGGTAGAAGGAAGGAGACGGCATTATGAGAGTTGATATTTTATCACAGGCGGGAAAGCTCTTAAAGGAACAGAGACAGTACAGACGCCGGGCGGTGGTTTTCCTGTGCCTTGCAGTGATAGTTGCTTTCGGCACGGTCACGGCGCTGAAGCTGTACGGGCAGGCCATGACCCACAAGATGGAAGTGCTTGACTGCGGATATGAAGTGCATGAGCATACGGAAAAATGCTACGAGAGGGATGGGGAAGGGAACCTGGGAACGGAACCGGTCTGCGGTTATGCGGACTATGTGGTCCATGTACATAACGATAAATGTTATGACGGAAAAGGAAACCTGGTCTGCGCCCTGGAAGAGCATCAGGAGCATAAGCATACGGAAGAATGCTATGTGACGGAGATGGTTCTGGTATGCGGAGAGGAAGCAGAGGACGCGGAAAATACAGACGGAGCAGCCGCAGGAAATGAGGAGAATGCCGGGGAGACTGAAATGGCAGGGACAACAGGCGGCACGGAAAACGCAGACAGTTCTGCTGCAGAGAATACCGGAAACGCTGACGGAACGGCCAAAGAGGCAGAAAATACAGACAGCATCCCTGCGGGCAGTGCGGGAGCAGCGGCAGAAGAACCCGGAGCGGAAGCGGAGACCCGGAATCAGACCCAGGAACCGAACTGTGAGATAGAAGCCCACAGACATACGGAAGTATGCTATGAGAAGGTTCCTGTCTGCGGTTATGGGGAAGAGCATATCCATGACGCAGACTGCATCATTCAGGAAATTGCCTGCGGTTTGGAAGAGCACATGCATGGTGATGGCTGCTGTGATGCGGACGGCAATGTGATCTGTGAAAAGGCCGAGCATGCGCACATGGAGGAGTGCTATACAGTAGCTTATGTGTGTGAAAAGGAAGAACATATTCATCTGGATGCCTGCTATACAGAGACACTGACCTGTACAGCAGAAGAACATGAGCATACGGATGCCTGCAGCGGTCAGGGGGGAGCAGGGACAGCATCCTCCGCCGAAACTCAGAGCAGCGGAGTCACTGAAGTGTCGGAAGTCAGTGAGCCTACGGCTGACAGCGAAACACCGGAAGGAGCAGGCAGCGCGGCGCCGAAGGAAACCGCAGAGCCTGAAGCGGCTGAGGGTAGCGCGTCTGGAACAGATACTGCCCGGGGACATGTTCATACAGAGGCCTGTTACGAAGAAGTCACCAGGCTGGTCTGCGGGGAACTGGAACTTCACACCCATGACGACAGCTGTTACGGCGAGGACTGTTTTGATGAAGAAGGAAATCTTATCGAAGGAAGCGTAGTGTCCTGCGGACTGCTTCAACTGGAGGAGCATACCCACGAAGGAGACTGCTTCAAGGTGGTGGAACTGACACCAGAAGAAGTGGCAGCGCTGAACAGCGGGGCGAAGCTGCATATTCATGAAGACAGCTGTTATGACATGGAAGGCCGGCTCATCTGCGGTCACGAATCCACTCATATCCATACACTGGAATGCTATGATGATGCCGGAAACCTGATTTGCGGTTACGGTGAAGAGACGAAGAGCGAATTTAACTGCGGGAAGGAGGAACACTCTCACAGTGAAGAATGCCTGAACGAAGAGGGCGCCCAAACCTGCGGAATGGAAGAGCACACCCATGATGAAACCTGCCTGGAGGAAAATGTTTATCGCTGCGGAATGGAAAAGCATGTTCACGAGCCAGAGTGCTATGACGCGGAAGGCAATCTGGCCTGTGAAACGGAAGAGCATACCCATTCGCCCGAGTGCCTCCTGACGGAGGAGGAACGGGAAGAAATAGAGAAGGTGAATCAACTGATCGCCGGTTTGCCCTCCGGGGAAGAAATCGCACAGAAAATCGCAGAATATGAGGAGACCGGAGAGGACGGGGAAGAAGCTTTTGATGAATACATGGCGGCTCTCCTGGTACAGATACAGGAAGCTTATGACGCTTATCTGGTATTGGATGAGGCATTGCGGGAGCATGTGGAAGGAGCGGAATGCCTGTCGGCACTGTGGGAGTTGATGGAAACAGTCTGGTTGGGCGATGTGCCGGATACTGTGCCGGAATATGCAGCATTTCTTCCGGTAGGCGACCAGGGCGGCGGAATGGTGCTGGAGCTGCTGTATGGGGATGAAAAGACCCATGCGGAGGAACCGTACGGGAAAGAGAATTATACCAACTATGAAATGCAAGGTTTGTTCAAGCTGTACACCACAGGGATACAGGGAAACACCACGATAGATCAGGTGACTATGTCACTTTATTTCCCGAAAGCGTATATGGATAAGGAGCAGATCCGTATCAAGGAGTTCCCTGAAAGCATAGGGAAACATGAAATCAGCGCAGTGACAGAGGAAAGCAGGGACGGGGAGGAGTATTATAAGATTTCCATTACGTTTACGGACTATGTTCCTACAGGCGCGCTTAAGCTTCCCTTTGTAATGAAATTTAAAGTTGCTGAGGTACCTGCGGATTATCAGCTGAAGATTTTCGGCACCATAGAGTCCGGGGAAGGGGAGGAGAAAAAGGCAGACACAACAGCAGAGAATATATACCGCCCGAAATACAATAAGCCTGTAATAACAAAGTATGTCAATACAAACAAATATGAGAGCATGAAGGAGGATTATACAAGAGTCGCTGCCAGGGTGGGAGAGGACGGCATACTGAAAAATGATCAGTACGTCAGCTTCTGGTATAAACTGGGCGATGCCCACTGGACTCTCAGGGCATATAACAAAATCACGCTGACCGATCGGCTGCCCCAATACGTAGATTATGGCGGCAATACGCGGTATGCGGTATTTGATTCGGAGGCTAATCCGGGATGGACGTTAAATGAGGACGGAATCAGCGTGAGCCGTGTTTTCGAAGTGGAGGAGGGGCTGGAGCCGGAGAAATACGACAACACACTGATGCTGCAGATAGAGGCGGCAGAGCTGAAGCTGCAATTCCCCGGGTGCAAAATAGACGAGCCGGATAAAGACAATTTCCTGACAAAAAATCTGACGAACCATGTGGGGGCAGTGTGCGAGCCGGTGCGTCCGTCAAAGGGAGAGAATGAGGATGCATGTGAGGATGACCTTATTTTTACACTGACCACCCAGCCCGGGGCAGAGGGGAGCTTTACGAAAGGCAATTCCGCGGATACTGTCATGGATACCCCCGACACACGGTCAGGCGGGTACATGTGGACATTGGCTTTTGAGAATAAAGGTGCATCTCCATTGGTCAATATAGTTTTGGGAGATGAGGAGATAGACCAGAGGCTGAAGTTCCAGTGCGTCATGTTCCGTGACACCCTGTTAAAAGAACTGGATTATGTGGAAGCGTTTACCTATGATGGCGGGACGGATATCTATAATCTGAAGGATTCGGAGCAATATGGGGATTACTTTAAAAACACAGGACACAACGGTTCTCTTGGAGGGATTGTATGGAAACTGGAGCTGGATTCGGGGAGAGAGTACAAAGGCTTTAAAGTACATTTTAGAGAAGGCTGTGAACTGAAGAGCGGAGAAGGGATTACCGTATGGCCTTTCTCGACTTTCCGGAAGCCGGAGGAAAAGCATTTTATCAGAGACGAGGGACGTGATTCCGAGAATATCTATAAGAACAGGGCTTATGTAGCTTACCAGGAAAAGGGGAGCGAAGATGGGACGACACACTTCCTGTTCAGCGAGAATAAGTTCAAGCTGATAGATACTTTTGAAAAAGTCTGGATTGAGAAAGAGATGTACTATGGTGATAATTTGGACTATCCCAGTATAAAAAAGGATGAAAATGGTAATCCGGTACTCGATAAAGACGGCAATCCGGTGATGGATTACAGTAAAAGTTATACTTTTTGCATGTTCTATGTGAAGGGGGCCCTGGACGCAGGCAAGGAATATGACGATCTGCGTGTCGTCGACCTTCTTCCGGAGGCGCTTGAGCTTTATGAGTATCCCATATCTTACGGAGCAGGGAGTGAGTATGTAAAGGAGACAGAGGTCATCGAGAATTACCACAACAGCGGAAGAACGGCGGTGATATTCTGGCTGAATGTGGAGGCGGTGAGAAAGACTCTGGATGCTTCGGACGGAGAATCAGGGCAGGTTTATTTTTCGCCCAAGGTGAGGGTGAAGGCAGACGCCTCTCCGGGATCCTATGTGAATGATGTATATCTGATGAGCGACGATTTCGAGGCTCCGCCCACAGGTCACGGACAGATGAAAGATATCTATGACCTGGAAGGGAAAGGAACGGACAATATGGTCAGGTGGGATCAGGCAGGGGGAAGTATTAAGGCTCCGGCGGGAATTTATGCGGAGAAATATATTGCAAAGAAGGATTCCAGGGACTGGAAGAAGACGGTATTACGGTTTAAGGTGGGAGAGGAATTCCAGTATAAACTGAGCATTATCAATACGACGGATAATCCTCACAGCAATCTGACCGTTTATGACGTGCTGCCCCGGATCGGCGACCGAAGCATCAATAATCAGGCGGGGCGGGGATCGGAATTCACCGTTGAGCTGACGGACCGAATCACACCGCCGCATGGATATCAGGTTTATTATACGAATTCTGAGGAGGTGTATCGTCAGGACATGGCGAGCCTGTTGGGTGCCGGCATATGGACCCGGGATGTGGCGGACTGGAATCAGATTACGGCATTCAAGATTGTGGCGGATGAGGAAACTTTATTTTATGAAGACAGTATTGATTTCGTGATACCGGTCAAAGTGACGGATTCCCTGTCAGAGGAATCTTATGGAATATTAGACAGGAAAGAAGCCGCGGACAGGGATACGGGGACAGCCGTTTATCTGGAAGCCACCAACAGTTTTGGATATTCTACAAAGGCCTTTCCCGGAGCCAATGTGGAATCCAATTATGTGAGAGCGCAGATTTCCCTTGCGGGCTTCGTCGTCCGGAAGACGGATGACAATGGTAAGCTTCTGCCCGGGGCAGAGTTTAAACTGGAGAAGCTGGAGGAACAGGAGCAGACAGCCGGGGGAGCGGATACGGAGAGCGGGACAGCTCAAAATGAAGACGGAAACGCGCATACACCAGGGAACGCAAACCAGGATCAGGAATGGAAAGTGATAGCGACAGTAACATCCGGCGGGGAAGGGAAAGTCTCTTTCAAGAACTTAACCGAGGGAACCTACCGCCTGACCGAGACAAAGGCACCGGATGGATATAAGCTTTTGAAAGACCCTGTTACGGTCACTATTACACTGAATGAAACAACGATGGAGTATACGGTCACGGCTATGGGTTTAGCTGGCAGCGGAACCGGAAAAGATCCGTTTGTCATCGTTAATGAGGCTTTCTATGAGCTGCCGGAGACCGGAGGTGTCGGATCCAAATTATATACAATGGCGGGCGCTGCATGCCTTATGCTCGGCGCAGGCTTTCTGTATAAAAAGAAATTCAGAGAAAGGAGGGTGTAAGATTCTCTTTAATCTGAGAAAAGATCTGGATTTATGAGTTCAGAAACATGTAAGTTCAGGAACACTGAAATCGTTTCAATCAAGGAAAGCAATCAAAGGAGGGTAAGTAATGAAACGAATTAAGAGATTGGCTGGTATTTTACTGGCGATGGTCATGGTGCTTGGGATGACAATGACAACTTTTGCACAGACGGCAGCACTGGATCCGCCTGATGCTGACAACGCAAGCATCACAATTAAGAATCCGGCAAAGGGTGAGACATATAAGCTTCATAAGCTTTTCGATGCTACTGTCAGTGAAGGTGGTACCAATATTGCATATCAGGGCATAGTTCATACAAGTCTCGAAGAATATTTTTCGGCGGATGCTAATGGTTATATTTCTCCTACTGACAAGATTGCCGTGAAAGATGCGGATGGGAAAGTCACAGGTACCAAAATGACAGCGGAGCTGCAGCAGGCTCTTGAAGCATGGGCAAATGGTAATACTGAAATTGCATCAGCGGTAAGCAATGGGGATGAGTCTCTTACATTTACCGGATTGCCATATGGTTATTATGTAGTTACGACCACTCATGAGTCAGATCCGGATGCGGACGGAGCTGCCAAAGCAGCGATTACGGTGACATCTACTCAGCCGAATGCGGATATCTATGATAAGAATGTTAATGAGCCTTCTGCAGACAAAACTGTTGAAAAAGAGTCTTATTCGATTGGTGATACAGTTAAGTATACAGGTACCTTTGATACCACCAACTATATCGGTGATACAGGAGAAGATTCCAGGCAGGTTGTTGATTATGTGATTCAGGATACACTGCCGGAGTATTTGGCTAATGTCAAGGTGACAAAGATTACAATCGGTGCAACTGATACTGATAAAGGAACTGTATTTGAGGGTGATGCTCTTAACAGTTTACAGTTCGGCGAGGTTACAGTTGGAGATGCCAAATATGAAAAAGCAATTCTTATTCCATGGGCAGATTTGAATGGAACATCATACACAAACATATATGCGCAGGGAGCAAAGATTGTTATTGAGTACGAAGCCACACTGACTTCTGTGACAAATATCAATGCAGATGACACGAACACCATTTCTATCAGACCTATTGTAGTTGATGATAATTCAACTGAGAAGAAGCCCTGGAATGAAACATGGGAAGATAATGCAGTAATCAAAACTTATGCAGCGGCTATCAAGAAAGTTGATGAAAATGGAGAGCCTCTTGCAGGTGCAGAGTTTACGATTAAAGGTTTAAGTGTAGAGGGTGAAAATGGTGTCTACACGGTAGTTTCTTATAACCCGGCAGCTGATGCTGAGGAAAGTGAAGCGCTTACTACAGATGCGGAAGGCAAACTCTATATCATTGGTCTAGCAAGCGACGTTAAATTGACTGTAACTGAGTTTAAGGCTCCTAATGGCTATAATAAGCTGACTGAGACGAAAGAACTTACTCCTCAGATTCTTACAGAGGAGATATTCACTACGTCAGGGGAGAGACATTACGATGCGGATGGTAATCTGGTATCGAAGAGTACGACTACTACAACTACTAAAACGGTAGAAAAAAATCTTTCTGAGTTAGATGGGGCTGCACTTGAGATTGTAAACCAGCAGGGTACGCTCCTCCCCTCCACCGGCGGCATCGGTACCACAATCTTCTACGTGGCAGGCGGCGTCCTGGTAATCGGCGCCGGCATCCTTCTGGTAGCCAAGAAGCGCATGGGTACACATAAGTAAAGCTGCAGCAGGAGCATACAAAAGATAAGTGAGAAATAACTTCCCGGGGACGGCGGATTCCGTCTCCGGTATGCCGCACGCAGGCTGACACCTTCCCGTGGTGTGCGGCGAGCAACGGAAAACAGGTGTGGACACACTCTGTGAACCGGCAAAGGTCAGCAGGCAGAAGAATCTGCCGGAATAATGCACAGTGGGGAAACCTATGAAGGATGAGAAAGCTGTGAAAAAGAGGGGGAAGAAAAAAAGAGGCCCTTCGATTTCAACAATCATTTTAATCGTTATATTGCTAGCGGGCGTGGGAATCATCCTGTATCCTTCCGTCAGCGACTGGTGGAATTCCATGCATGCCACCCAGGCGATTGCGGGCTATGTGACGGCAGTGGAGGACATGTCTGCCCGGGACAGGGAAGAGATATTGGAGGCCGCGAGAAAGTACAATGCATCGCTTGAGGACGGTGTGAATTTTGTCCTTTCTGATGAAGCGTATGCGGAGTATGAAAAGCTTCTGGACATTACCGGAACCGGCGTGATGGGCTATGTCCAGATATCTTCCATCGGTGTGAATCTGCCCATCTACCACAGCGTGGAGGAGTCAGTCCTGCAGATAGCAGTGGGGCATATCCCCGGTTCTTCCCTTCCGGTGGGAGGAGAGCGGACGCACAGCATTCTGTCAGGCCACAGGGGGCTGCCCAGTGCGAAGCTGTTTTCGGATTTGGACCAGATGGTGGAGGGGGACACTTTCACAATCAACATCATGGATCAGACCATTACCTATATGGTCGACCAGATACGTATCGTGCTGCCGGAGGAAACGGACGATTTGGCCATAGAGTCTGGAAAGGATTACTGTACCCTGGTCACCTGCACGCCTTATGGAGTGAATACCCATAGGATGCTTGTGAGGGGGAAGAGAATTGAGAATATAGCAGGCGAGGTAGTAGTAGTAGCCGAGGCAGTACGGATTCCCAATTATGTCGTAATTCCTGCAGTAGGGATTCCGCTCCTGTTCGTGACACTGACTATTATACTGATTGGCAGCAGCGTCACGGGGCGCAAAAAGACCAGGAATCAAATCCTGGATGAACTCAGGGGAAAGGATTCCGGTGAGGAAGACCGGGAGTAGAAAGTATTCGTATGGAAGCAAAGCAGGAACAGAGATAGAAATGGAACAGGAGGAACTGCTCATGAAGAAAAGATGGACCTATCTGCTGGCCGCGTTGGCCCTCACCGTTGGCATGTGTGCTGTAGAGCCGCTGGCTGGCGTTGCGGCAGCGCTTGAGGCAGATGCGGAAGGATTTGTGGCCGGAAGCTGTTTCCTGACAGCCTATCCGGAAGACCCCCACAAGGGGGAGGCGGACAGCTTCGGGGAGGATCTGGCAGGCGCCGGCGTGGTGGTGGACCTGTATCAGGTTGCCAGGGCCGTGAAGACGCCGGGATATGATACCTGCCATTATGAATTGTCATCCGTGTATGATAGCCTGGATATTTCCGGGGACGAGGGGCAGGAGTCTGCGGACTGGAAAGTGTTGGCGCAGCAGGCGGCAGCCATTGCACTGGATGGGAATGCGCCGGATACCCCCGTGGAAGGCAGCGGTGCCTCCGCAGGCACCAGGATAGAGAATCTGGATGCCGGGCTCTACCTTCTGGTGGCAAGGGGAGGCAGCATGTCAGCCATAGCCGATTACAGGACGGAAATAAGGCAGAAGGATGAGCTCACCGGGGAAGAAAGCACAAGGATAGCAACCATCGCGAATTCCGGACAGTACACCTACGCATTCCTGCCCCAGCTGGTGTCCCTTCCCACAAAGCCTGCAGACGAGAACGGCGTAATCAGTACATCGAATCCGGGTGAGTGGAATTTCGATATGGAAGTAAACCTGAAGCCGGAGCGCCTGAACAGATACGGTTCCCTGGAAATCATCAAGACACTTTCCGAGTATGAGACCATGGGAGGCGTACAGGAATCCGCAACCTTTGTTTTCGAGGTTACGGGAATCCTGAATGAGGAAACCGTATACAGCAACGTGGAGAGCATCACTTTCACCGCAGCAGGACAGGAGCGTGTGGTTCTGGACAGGATTCCTGCCATGGCGGAAGTGACGGTGAGGGAGGTATACAGCGGTTCCAGTTATCAGCTGACGGTACCCGGAGACCGTACCGCCACCATTGCGGCGGGGGCTGTAGTCTCCGTAGAATTTGAAAACGAGTATGATGGCCGCCGCACCAACGGGCATGGCATCAAGAACCAGTTCGTGTATGACGAAGCCGGCGGATGGAACTGGTATTCCATTCCGGCCCAGGATGCGCCCGGGAACCAGGGTGAGCCCGGGCAGTGAGTAATGAAGAGATTTTCTTTCAATCAATCGTATCGGTTATTTCCCGACAGCTTCTGAGGGAAATACGGACCGGCACACCGATGCATTATTCCCGGGCAATCAGCGCCGGGTGTCCGCGTCAGGCAGGGGAAGGCAGTACGGCTGACACTTTTGCCGTGGAAAACATAGTACTCACGGGGACAGCAGGCGATAAGCATGCAGGGATGAAAGCAATGAGATGCCGGACAGAAATGGATAAGGAAGCATGAAGAAAGTTGGACTGAGAGGAACTGGAGTCAACAACAAGCACAGGGGGTGAACCGACATGAAGAAAAGAAAATATTACCCTGGAGTCCTTGCCTGCGCGGCGGCCCTTACGGTGGCATCCGCCGGAATAGGGCAGGCATGGTCCTATTTTACCACATATGCGGAAGCCTCAGGCGGATACACCATCCATCTGGGGGACAGAACCGAGATTACGGAGTCCTTCACGGAATGGACCAAGCATGTGGTGATTGCCAATGAGGAAAGTTCGGAACCGGTATATATCAGGGTGCGGGCATTCTGCGGAAGCCAGTACGCCATCGCTTATTCGGGGGATGGCTGGACAGCAGGCGGCGACGGGTATTACTACTATAACAGTGCGGTGGACGGCGGAGGCAGCACGGGAGCGTTGGACCTGAAGATTGAGAACATACCGGAGACACCGGAGGACAGGGAGAGTTTTAATGTCATTGTTATCTATGAGAGCACGCCTGTAAGGTATCATGAGGACGGCAGCGCTTACACCGTGGAAGAGACAGACTGGAGCGAGCTGTTGGATACCGGAAGCGCGGAGAGCGCCGGCACTCCCAGGGAGGCAGAAAATCCGCAGAATGCCGGCAGTGCCCAGGCTGACAGCGGAGAAGGCACCAATAATACAGGAACCGGCAGTGACGGGGGCAATGGCGGTGTACAGCCGGGAAAACAGGACACCGCTGAGAACACCGGTACCACGGAAGGAGGGGATGCATCATGAAGAAGCAGCAGAAGCCGAAGAAGCGGATAAAGGCAGCATCCCCCATAGTGACTGCGGTACTTTTTGCGGTGGCGGTTGCCATGCTGCTGGGCAGTTCCATCGGGGGGACCAGAGCCGCTCTGACCTACTATTCGGAGACCTACACATCAAGAATCCAGATGTATGACATAGGGGTATCCCTGGTTGAAAACGATAAGGAAGTGTCCTGGCGGGATTACAGCAGCGCCGGGGACGGAACCTGGAACGAGCACACGGGAGAACTTCTGGAGAACATGCTTCCCGAAGGGGAGGAACTGACACTGGGGAAGAGGTACCAGGAGCAGCTGAAGGTGAAAAATACGGGAACCATCAACCAGTACGTCCGTGTCAGCATCTATAAATACTGGCTGGACCCGAACGGAAACAAGCTTCGCGACCTTTCCCCGGATTTAATAGACCTGAACCTGGTGAACATCGGGACAGACTGGATTGAAGACGAGGGTGCACGCACGAAAGAGCGCACCGTCCTCTATTACAGCAAGCTTCTCTGCGCGGAAGGGCAGGGAAATTCGGAGACAGCGCTTTTCGCGGACTCCCTGACCATAGATGGCAGCATAGCAAAGAAGGTATCCCAGGAGACGAAGAAGGAAGGAAGCTATACCACAATCATTACCACTTACGATTACGACGGTGTATCTTTCCGGATTGAGGCGGAAGTGGATGCGGTACAGGAGCATAATGCGCAGGATGCTGTCTGGAGCGCATGGGGAAAACGGGTTACTGTAAATGAAGACGGCAGCTTAAGCCTAGCAGAGTAGGGAGGTGGCATGCATGAAAAACAAGAGGATATGGATGGGAATGCTTTCCGGCCTGACGGCTTTCGGCATGGTGCTTCCGGTTAATGCAGAGACCTTTTACGGGGATGAGAGTTGGAATGTGACCTTCAGCCCCGCGAACGAGATGGTGAGCAGCTTCAGCACGACGGATATCAATGACGTGGTCGGCGGCATGCAGCCGGGTGATAATGTGATCATTACCCTGAAGCTGAAGAACGAGAATCCCACGGCCACGGACTGGTATATGCAGAACGAGGTGCTGTACTCCCTGGAGGACAGGAGCGCAAACAGGGAAATCGGGGGAGGCGCCTATACCTACCGCCTTTTCTATACGGATAAAAGCGGTACGGTGGAGA
>OFFJ01002405.1_pt1 | contig 12001 bp, 9 predicted proteins | sample 1521261 | NCBI WGS metagenome assembly OFFJ01 (sample SAMEA3504122, study PRJEB24116) | mouse gut metagenome | biome: mouse gut; feature: mouse-associated habitat; material: faeces | place: Denmark | collected 2011 | reverse complement strand
ACAATTTGCATCCGGAATATATATGTTTGCTATGGGGCTTGGAAAAAAAGTTCTGTTATCAAATGTAATGGGAAAATATGTGGATATGCTGCTCGCCTTTCAAACGGAACAATTGAGTACAGGACTGTTATGGATGATTATGATAATGTATTCTTTCCAGCTTTATTATGATTTTTCCGGCTACTCTGACATGGCAATCGGTCTTGGGGCAATGTTTGGATTTGAGTTTAAAGAAAACTTTAATTATCCTTATATTTCAAAATCTATTCGGGAATTTTGGACAAGGTGGCATATTTCCCTTTCAACATGGTTTAAAGAATATGTTTACATTCCATTGGGAGGCAATCGGAAAGGAAACGTCCGTACTTATATCAATTTATTCCTTGTATTTTTTCTGACTGGATTTTGGCATGGAGCGGGATTAAATTTTATATTCTGGGGAATGTTGCATGGAGTATTTATGGTGTTGGAGCGGTTGGGGTTTGGAAAACTACTGGATAAAAACCCGATAAAAATGCTGAATCATCTGTACGCATGGATTGTGGTAGTCTGTGCCTGGCCGTTTTTCCGAATTGAATCGATTCGCGAAGGGTTCGGTTATTTAAAAGGAATGTTTGTTTATCAAAGAGGAGAATACAATTTGTTTTCTTGTATAAATATTGAGGTGGCGCTGGCGCTGTTTAGCTGCTTTCTCTTGTGCGGTATTTTGCAGGCTGCTTTTCCGAAGTTTAAAAGAGCGCTTGCAGAAAGAGAAAGAATTCCGCTTATCGAGGCGGCGGGTTTACTTTGTATCTTTTTACTTTGTATTGTATCGTTGTCTGCCGATGCGTATAATCCATTTATTTATTTTCGGTTTTAAAAGGAGTCCGATAGAAAGATGAAAAATAAATCTATTTTTATTGTATTTTTGCTGCTTTTGGTTTTGCCGGTTGTGACATTTCCTTTTGTAAAAGGGTATATTGATTCTGAAAACCATGAAAAAAGGACGTTTGCAAAGCGGCCGCAGCTTGCGTGGGATACATTGGCGTCGTTTCCAGGGCAGTTTGACGAATATTTCAGTGATTATCTCCCTTATAAAAATCAGCTGGTTATGGTAAATAATATAAAAAATGAGTGGCTTGGCTCTGGAACAACTGCGATTGAATATTTGTCGGAGTCAAAAGTTATTCGGGGAAAAGATAAATGGCTGTTTTTTAATGCGGTTAGTAAAAATGAAGAATCTATGAAAGATTATTTGTGCAATAATCTATACGAAGAAAAAAAACTAAAAAAAATTGCAAAGCGATACGTAAAACTGCAAGAAAAATTAGATGAAATGGGAATAGAATTAGTCGTATTATATGCGGCAAATAAAGAACAGGTGTATCCAGAGTATATGCCGTCTACGATTGTCCCTGTGTCTTCATACAGCAGAACAGACCAGCTTGTAGATTATATCCATGAGCATACGAAAGTCCCGCTGCTTTATACGAAAGAAGCGCTGCGTAAAGAAAAAGAAAAGCATCAGGTTTTTTATAAGTATGATACGCACTGGAATAATTTGGGAGGATTTGTCGGAGGGCAGCTTCTCAATGAATATTTTCATGGCGAGTATGTTTCATTGGACGACGTTTCTTATTCGGCAGTCAGTGAAAACGAGAGCGGCGATTTAGCGGATTTGTTATCTATGAGAAATCTTTATAATGATGATATTGCATGGCAGATTGATAATTACAAAGAAGATGTAACGGAACATTTATCTGATGAAGAAAATGCTTACGAATTTACTTCAAATGCAAAAGATAAACGCAGTGTATTAGTGGTAAAGGATTCTTTTGGGTACGCAATGATGGGAATTGCAAAAGACTTTGCAAAAGTGACGTTCTTAAAAAACACAGAGGTGTTTAAAGAGTACTGTGAAGAAAGAAAGCCGGATATTTTACTGCTTGAAATTGTGGAGAGGCAGAAAGGGCCGCAGGAAAAATTGTGTAAAGGATTGTATGATCTACTGGTAAGTGAGGAGTAAAAGAAATGTATACAGAAAAAGATTTGGTTCGGATAGCAAAAAGGGAAAATAATAACAAACGGAATTATTTGGTAATGAACTGTTTTCAGGGTAAACACATTCCGGTTTCTCCCAAAGTCGCTTTTCAGATGTTTGATGCGCTTGCACAGGAACTTAAAAATGCGTATCAAAATGAGACGCTGCTTTTGATTGGATTTGCGGAAACGGCAACTGCAATCGGCGCGCGTTTAGCAATCCGCATGGATACATACTATATGCAGACGACCAGGGAGCAGGTAAAAGGAGCGGATTATATTTTTTTCTCAGAGACACACAGCCATGCAACGGAACAGAAACTCGTACATGAAGATATAGAAGCGCTGATAGGAATAGCAGACAGAATTATTTTTGTAGAAGACGAAGTGACAACGGGCAATACGATTTTAAATATTATTCAAAAGTTAGAGGCGTTGTATCCGGCTCAAGTGAAATTTTCTGTTGCGTCTATTTTAAATGGAATGAATCAGCAGGCGCTTGCCCGTTATGCAGAACAAAAAATTCATCTGCATTATCTTGTGAAAACAAACCATGAGGGGTATGCAAAAGTGGCAGAAGAATTGATTGGGGACGGCGGTTATATTCCTGTACAGAAAAAGCAGAGTATGGAAGCAGAGCAGTATTTTGTGGATGGCTATGTGAATGCCCGAAGATATACGACGGGTATAGAGTACCAGAATGCCTGTCTTAAATTGTGGGGACAGATAAAGGAGCAATTGCCTCTGAAACAACTAGAGAACATTCTTGTTATTGGGACGGAAGAGTTTATGTATCCGGCGTTGTTTGCCGGAGCCTGTTTAGAAGACTGTGGAAATCATGTAGTATGCCATTCTACAACGCGAAGCCCCATTGCAGTAAGCAGCCAGAGCAGCTATCCGCTGCATATCAGATATGAGCTGGAAAGTTTTTATCAGAAGGACAGAAGAACATTTATTTATGATTTAAAAAAATACGACAGAGTGATAATGATAACAGATGCAAAGGCTCATTTAACGGAAGGTGCGGCTTCGCTGGTCTGTGCGCTGCGTTCTTGTGGAAATGAAAATATACAGCTTTTTTGGTGGGGTGAAAATAGATGAGAAGTTCATATAAAGAAGAAGATGTCTGCCTTTTGTTAAAAGATATTACTGGACTGGTAACGCCGCAGCCGACAAAAGAAAGGGAAAGGCTGATTCAATCCGGCCGCCATTATTGTGAAATGCTGCCGATAGAGTATGTGCCGACAAAAACCTATATGAATGTATATAAGGAAGCATTAAATCAGTATGCAAAGCCGACTGCGCTTGCAGTTGGGCGGCTTGCAGATAAGATTCTCAAACAAAGAGGTGAAAAAACAGTTCTTGTATCGCTGGCGCGGGCGGGAATTCCGATTGGTATTTTACTAAAGCGGTATATCCGCTGGAAATATGGAATTATTATGCCGCATTATTCGCTTTCGATTATAAGAGGAAGAGGAATTGACGATACGGCGATGCAGCATTTGTTGAAGAGATATAGTCCTACGCAGCTTTTGTTTGTTGATGGCTGGATAGGCAAAGGAGCAATTTTAAAAGAATTAAAGAAAGATATTGCCGCATATCAGGGAGTATCATCAGAAATTGCTGTTTTGGCAGACCCCGCGAACGTAACTGAGTTGTGTGGAACCCATGAAGATATTCTGATTCCAAGTTCGTGTTTGAATTGTACTGTTTCAGGGTTAATCAGCCGGACATTTTTGCGGGAAGATATTATTTTAGAAGGGGACTTTCATGGAGCGGTATATTATGAAGAGTATCAGAATGTAGATTTGTCTTATCCCTTTATTCATGCGATAGAAGCAGAATTTGAATTGGAAAATCAGATAGAAGGGAAAGCGGCAGAGGGCCTTGGCCTTGAAGAAGTAAAAGAGTTAGCCCGATGTTTTGGGGTTGAAGATATTAATTTTATCAAACCTGGTATTGGAGAAACGACAAGAGTGCTTTTGCGACGCGTTCCATGGAAAGTGCTGATAGATGAGAGGTATAAAAACGATCCGTCGCTGGCACATATTAAAAGACTCGCAGAAGAAAAATGCGTGCCTGTCGAATATTATCCTCTATATCATTATAAAACATGCGGAATTATAAAAAAAATAGCTGATATTTAGACGAAGGTTTCGTCAATTCCGTAAATTTGAGATAAATAAATCACTTTTTTTGCCCAGTTGGAATGTGTTTTACATTCGTTCATGCGTCTTTTTTCGACGTTGCCGGATACCATGGAAATAGAAGAATTGTCCCAGTTTAAAATTGTTTTGGCATCTTCGAAATCTTCTTTTGAAACGGCATAAGCCTTATTGACAAAAGGAATTTGTTTTGGATGAATGACTGTTTTGCCGATAAATCCAAAAAGCCTGTCTTCGAGTAGTTCCTGACGCAGTCCGGTATCCCAGCCGGAGCCGTTATAGTACTCCCATACGGGTCCGGAAACGACATAATCCATGCCGAATACGGTGATAATATCGGAGAAAATGGCTTCAATAGGCAGAATTTGATGGATAGATTCGCTGTTGTGTCTGCGGAATCCAAACGCATGGCATAAATCATTGCCGCCGACGCGGATATTTAATACGAGGTTATGTATAGAGTTTAGATTTTCTTTTAATTCGTACAAAAGATTTATTCTGTGTCTTAAATCAATCACAGAGGGACTCTCAATAATTGGCATAATATAAAAAGGATGCGGGCTGCGTTCGTTAATATTAATGGCAGTCTGAATATATGAACTTGCATTTTGCATATCAAATTTTGGGAGAATAAAACCAAAAAGGATAGCGGAGGCGGAACCTAACCGTTTTAACAGGCTTAAAATTTGAGAAGAGCTTCGGACTCTTATAAAGATTTTGGGCAAAAAAAATGTATTCGATTGACTTGCCTGATAAATTTGTTGTAATGTTTGGATTAAAATGGTCTCAGCTTCTAAAAGAAATTGGTCGTTTATAGTATCTTCAAGACATAAAGCCAGGGAAAACTGTTTTCCAAAATGTTCGCAAATGATAGAATCTGCGATTGTTTTGTTATTGGCGGGACAGTATAAAAGTGCGCCGACGCTGTAATAAAGTTTGGAATCTATCATGGACGTAAGCTCCTTTTTGAGTTGATGTATAACAATATAGCATAAACAGAGGCGGAAAGCAATTTTATTATAGTGGATAAATTGGCAGATATGTGGTAGAATCTGGATATTAGAAACAGTTATAAAAATTGTGCAGGAGGCGTATTCTGGTGAGGGATATTTTGCGTTTTAGGCATAATGTGATAGATGTAAATTCTGTTTTGGCCTTTGAAGGAATTAAAGGCGGTGTGAATCAGAATTGTAAAGATGTATATTTTGTAAGAATGACGGGTATTCATTCCGGACTTGTTTCAGAGATTTGCCAGATGGACGCAGATATGGCGGGGCGTATGGCAAACGGACATGTCCGATACCGTAGGATACTGCGTCTTCCGCATATTCCGTCTCCAAAAGAGGCTGCCGTATATGAGGATTTTTACTGGGTATGGAAAAAACAGCAGAAAGAAGCGGTAAATACAGAGGTATTGAAGGAAAATGAAGAATATGCGGGCTTGCTTGGGACTGGATTACGGAAGGTGACGGAACTTTATTTTTCTGGCAAAGCGGCAAATGAATCATTGGAAAAGAATTTTGTGGTGAAACTTTTGTACTGGCATGATTTCTTATTGAGAGATATTATTGTGGAATGGAACAGTAAAATGTCGGTGAAATTGGTTTTGTCGAATATTGTAAAGAGTCAGGAATATTTGTTTTGTTATTTGCTTACATTGCTGGGGTATGACGTATTGCTGCTGCAAAGTGAAGCGGATATTTCAGAGAAAGAAGAGGCGTGGCAACTTTCAAGGAAAATTAGGCTGGGAGAGTTCGGCAAAATTGACTTGATGGAACCAGAAGCAAATTTAAAGCCAGTAAGCGCGAAAAAACCAATAAATGCGTCAAAGCCGGTAAGTGCGAAAAAACCAGTAAATGCAGCAAAACCAGCGGCGGCGCTTAAAGAAAAGAGTTTTGAAGAATTGGCCCTGCTTGCGTCATCAGTGGTACTGATTGCGATTCATGCGCCAGACGGCGACGTAATAGGTACTGGTTCCGGTATTATGATAGGCAGGGATGGATATATTTTGACAAACAGCCATGTAGCCAGCGGGGGCAGATTTTATTCGATTCGGATAGAAGACGACGACACAGTTTATTCTACGGATGAATTAATTAAATATCACTCTGTTTTGGATTTGGCAGTATTAAGGATTGACAGGAAGTTGAATCCGCTGTCGATTTATCAGGGAAATAAAAAACTTGTGAGGGGACAGAAGGTTGTGGCGATTGGAAGCCCTTTGGGATTATTTAATTCGGTCTCAGATGGGATTGTTTCTGGATTCCGAAAAATAGATGGAGTCGATATGATTCAGTTTACGGCTCCGACATCTCACGGAAGTTCCGGCGGGGCGGTATTGAATATGTATGGAGAAGTAATTGGAATCAGCACGGCAGGTTTTGATAATGCGCAAAACATCAATTTGGCGGTTGGTTATGAAAGTATCCGTCCGTTTATAAAAGGATTTACATAAAGATTCTATAAGGGATATTAAGTATATGTGTGAACGTAAAAAGCTCCAGAATTTGAATGATTATTTTTTGGAATTAAAAGACCGCAGCGAGGGCGGCGTGTTTTTTTGCCGGATGAATGGCTATAATGCAGAAATTGGCAGGTTTATTCAGAAATATTTTGAAGAAGCCCGCAAATTTGGCGTAGTTATTGAAGGGAAGATTCCAAATCCCAACGAGCAGAACCTGGCGTATTATCAGGAAATTATGGGTACAGATTTTCAGATGAGCGTAGGTTTTTTTCATCAGGCTTTGAAAAAGTGGCTGCCAAGGATGAAAGAACATCAGCAAAAAAGTGTGTCAGTGGCTCTCTATGATACGTTGGATAATTTGCGCAAAGCAGGAAAAAACGACAATATGCTGCGAAATGCCTACATCAAATTTATGTGCTGGATGTATTATAAATTTGAGCGGATTGTAAATTGTCTGGGTGAAAATAAGGTTCCAAAGATATTATACGAAGGCGATATTAGTTATTATGAACTGTTATTGTTTTCTGTTTTGTCAAACGCCGGATGCGATATTGTGCTGCTTCAATATAAGGGAGATCAGAATTACTTAAAAATCGATTCCGCCATGTCCTTTTCAGAAGAATTCCGGACGCCGGATATGGGCAGTTTCCCAGAGCATTTTAATTTGAGGAAGGTGAGGGAAGAGCTGCAAAAACAGGCGGACAGGAAGCGGCTATATAGAACAGAACCAAAACTTTTAAACTGTACCAATGCCTGGATACAGGGAAAGGGACTTGAGGATATAAAAACAAGCACATTAGGACGGGGCAGCGATCCGAATTTGTTTTATAATTGTTTTATCCGAATCTGCGGAGTGGAAGATAAATTAACTTATCTGAATGAATTATATCAGTTTCATCTTGAATTAAAAAACAGCGGGCGTAAGGTTGTTATTGTCGACAATGAAATTTTAAAACCAACGATGGAGGAAATTGCGGCGGTTCACAGAAAAAATTACAGTACAAAAGATCAGATGCTTATGGATCTGGCAGCAGGGATTCAATACGGTGGAAATGTGGATTTGCAGCAGCTTATGCAAAAAGCATTTTTAGATATTATGATAGAACTTTCCGAAATGGAATGTATAAATCTCAATAAACTGATGAATAAGGCGGTATATTTAATATGCTGGCTAAAGAGGTATCAGTCAAAATTATTTTTGAACTGGAAAAAAGGTAATATAAGTTGTATGATTTGTTTTAATGGATGTAAAAGTGAAACAGAAGCCATGTTTTATAGATTTTTGGCAAAACTTCCAGTAGACGTATTACTGTTACATCCAAACCAAAATGAAGTTTGCCCGCTGAAAGATAACGCATTGTATGAGATTCATTACAATGAATCTATGGCAGTAGAGAAATTCCCGACGGAAGATTCACAAATTCATATGGAAACAGCAGCATATCATGCGGAACGGGAATTGGACACCCTGATGTACCAGGATTCTGGTATCTATCGCAACCAGCAGTACAAAAAAGCAAACGCTGTTTCTTTAAAAACGACGTATGAAGAATTGTCTATTTTGTGGAATCAGGATTTATTGTACCGTCCCAATTTTAGTACAATAAACGACTTGGTGAATATGCCTGTTTTATTTGCAAAAGTATCTGGAGTAAAAGACGGTATGGTGCAGCAGTATTGGTCGGGTATCAAATCTTTGTTTACGAAAGACTTGATATTGGCGAAAAGCGTTCCTTATATTCGAAGAGAAGATAATAATCCAATGAAAGCCTGCGTAACAGAATTCTGGAAAAACGGCAGATTATGTAAATCAAAAATCAAATCGCACAAATTATATCAATATGGGGCATTGCGGGAAGAGATACAGGAGCATATTTTAGAGAAACTGGAAGATTTAATTGAGCAAAGGACAATAAGAGGAACGTTTGAAAATGGGACAGAATATACGATTCTTTCTACGGTACTCAATTTAAACAGGGAAATTACCCGCTTGCTTCAAAAGTTTGATTTTACCAAAAAGAATCCGAAGTTTATTTATATTCATACAACAGAGGAGGTTCCAAGTCTGGAAGATGCGATTCTGGCGGCCTTTTTGAATCTGGTGGGTTTTGACGTACTGGTTTTTGCGCCTACCGGCTATCAGAGCATTGAGAAATATTTTGCACAAAAAATTTTGGAAGAACACCAAATCGGGGAATATGTATATGATTTAACAGCGCCTGATTTTCGGGTTATTTCTTCTAACACACGCCCTTCCTGGCGGGAAAGATTATTTAAGAGAGGTAGATAAGATGGGTCTTGATTTTAGTAAAACAGCAGCACAGCAGCCGATGGCTGCGCCAGAAGCCAAAAATGAGCTTCAAATTGCAGAAAGTTATGATATTGTTTCTGACAGGCAGCAGATGAATGAAAAACTGGTGAATTCCGCCGAGGTCGACGCTTTAGTCAGTACGATAGAGGTAAATAATTTAGAAACGATTGTTTCATTTGGCGCGAACGCAGCCGAGGAAATTTCCAAAGCGTCCGACGTGGTATTAAACAGTATGAATATGTCTCAGATTGACGATACCAGCACAATGTTAAATACGCTTTCTAAAATTATGTCAAAGTTTGATATTGAAGAAATTCAGGAAAATCCAGGTTTGTTTAGCAAATTATTTGGAAATATGAGAAAACAGTTGGATAAAATTTTGGCAAAATATCATACTATGGGCGAGGAAGTAGATAAAATTTATGTTCAGTTAAAGCAATATGAATCTGAGATAAAACAATCCAACCGTAAATTAGACCAGATGTTCCAGGCAAATGTAAATTATTACCATGAACTTGTAAAATATATCCTGGCTGGAGAACAAGGCTGCAGGGAGCTGGAGGAATACATTGCCCAAAGACAGGCAGATATGGACGCTTCCGGCGATATGGCAATTCAGTTTGAAATTCAAAGTTTGCAGCAGGCGCTTATGATGCTTGAGCAAAGAACACAGGATTTGCGGACAGCAGAGAGCGTAGCAATGCAGTCGGTGCCGATGATTAAGACAATGGCATTTTCCAATATGAATCTTGTTAGAAAAATCAATTCTGCATTTATAATAACGCTTCCGGTATTTAAACAGGCCCTAGCGCAGGCAATTATGTTAAAACGCCAGAGAATCCAGGCGGAAGCAATGTCTGCATTGGATGAAAAGACAAATGAAATGCTGGTGAAAAATGCAAGGAATACGGTTGAGCAGTCCAAAATGACGGCCCGTATGGCTTCTGGAAGTTCAATCAAAATAGAAACGTTGGAAACAACTTGGAGAACAATCGTCAATGGTATTGAAGAGACAAAGCAGATTCAGGAAACCGCCAGAAGACAGCGCGTAGAGGATCAGGCGAGACTTCAGACGATAAAAGACGAGTTCAATAAGATGTATCATATGCCCAAAAAACAATAAACAATTACGGAGGAGGATTATTTTATGCCAATTAATTTATCGAAAGGACAGAAAGTTGATTTAACAAAGGGAAATCCGGGATTAAAAAAAATTATGGTTGGTCTAGGATGGGACGTCAATGAATTTGATTCCGGAGCAGATTTTGATTTGGATGCAGCGGCATTTATGCTTGGAGATAATGGGAAATGCCCGACGGAAAAAGAATTTGTTTTTTATGGAAATTTGGAACATGCCAGCGGCGCGGTACTTCATATGGGTGACAATCTGACGGGCGAAGGCGAAGGCGATGACGAGCAGATTGAAATTGACTTGTCAAAAGTACCGGCAAATATTACAAAAATAGCGTTTACCGTTACTATTTACGATTCGGACGCCAGACGGCAGAATTTTGGCCAGGTATCAAATTCCTTTATCCGTATCGTCGATGAAACTTCGGGCGCAGAGTTAATACGTTATGACTTGGGTGAGGATTTTTCAATTGAAACGGCTGTTGTAGTCGGGGAATTATACCGTTACAATGGAGAATGGAAATTTAATGCAATTGGCAGCGGTTTCCAGGGCGGTTTAGCGGCATTGTGCGGTCATTATGGAATTGAAGTAGCATAGGGAGGTAAAAAGAATGTCAATTAGTTTGCAAAAAGGGCAGAAAGTTAGTTTAACAAAAGAAAACGCCGGGCTTTCTGCGGTATTAATTGGGTTAGGCTGGGATGAAGCAAAGCGGCCGCGGGGAGGATTTTTTGCGCCGAAGCCTCAGCCAATTGACTGTGATGCGTCTGCGCTGTTATTAAGAAATGGAAGATTACTAGAACAGGCGGATATTGTATATTTTGGCAATTTACAGCATAGGACGGGAACGGTAAGGCATATGGGCGATAATCTGACCGGGGCAGGCGAAGGCGATGATGAACAGATTATTGTAGAACTGAATAAGATTCCGGCAGAATACGACAGAATTGTAATTGTTGTCAATATATATGAGGCGGTAAAGCGTAATCAGCATTTTGGCATGATTGAAAACGCGTTTATCCGGTTGGTAGATGGAAAAACGAATAAAGAAATGTGCAAATACAACCTTTCCGAAAATTATTCCGGTATGACTGCAATGATTTTCGGAGAAGTATACCGCCATAACGGAGAATGGAAATTTAGCGCCATAGGACAGGCGACAAATGATCCGGGACTGAGTTCACTCGTTAATAGATACAGATAAGAAGTTTCCAGGAGGAACAATATGAAATATCAAGGACTTACAGATAAGGAAGTAGAAGCTTCCAGACGGGAATTTGGGTCAAATGAAATACCTGATTCAGAACCGACGACATTTTGGGAAGAATTTAAAGAGACATTTAGCGATCCCATGATAAAAATACTGCTTGCAATCGCTGTGCTTATGATTGTGATGTTTTTCTTTGGCTATGCAGAAATCTATGAACCATTGGGAACGATTATTGCAGTATTAATCGTGGCGTTTGTTTCTGCAAAAACAGGCGTAGCCAGCGATACAAAATACAGGGAATTAAAAGACAGTACCAAAAAAGACCAGTGTAAAGTACACCGCAACGGCATCGTAACCGTAATTGACGTAGACGACGTAGTCGTAGGCGACAAGGTACTGCTGCAGTCAGGCGATAAAATCCCGGCGGACGGCATCCTGGTTTCCGGCGCGCTGGCCGTTGATAACTCCGCATTAAACGGAGAAGCCGAGGAGTGCAAAAAAACCGCGGCGGACGAGGGCGTGCAGCTTGCCGAAGACATAACCGGGGATACCTTTGTGGATAAACATTCCCTGTTCCGCGGCGCCGTTGTATTCGACGGCGAAGGCATCCTGGACGTGCGCAAAGTCGGCTTAAAAACCATGATGGGCAAAATGGCGGAGGAAATGCAGGAAGACGAGCCGGATTCTCCGTTAAAAGTAAAGC
>OFFJ01002404.1_pt1 | contig 12009 bp, 14 predicted proteins | sample 1521261 | NCBI WGS metagenome assembly OFFJ01 (sample SAMEA3504122, study PRJEB24116) | mouse gut metagenome | biome: mouse gut; feature: mouse-associated habitat; material: faeces | place: Denmark | collected 2011 | reverse complement strand
TTCAAGTTGCCGCCGATTTTCCCGTACTCGGCTGTGAGTTTCCCAACGGCAGAGAGTAATTCATCATTGACCGGGGAAACGGTAATGACCGGGCGTATGCTTGACTTGATAAGGGCTTGCCGGATAAACTCGGCTTGGCTCATTTTGCAGAGGGTGACACGCTCGGAAAACTCGGCGTATTCTTCCTCGGTCAAGCGTGTCTTGATTACCCGGTGGCGGTGGGGCGTGTTGTATCTTTTCATGGCTGTGAACCTCCTTTCGTGGGTGGATTTTTTCAAGCGGCGCAAGCCGCAAAAAGGCGGGCTTGGGGTGGCAACCCCAACAAGATTCCCATAGGACAAAATGAGCCGGTAGGCGAAATTTGGTACTGTGGTAGAATCTTGCTCTTAGAAACTGCGCTCTGTGGTCTGTTCGCTTACTATCCGGCTATTGGCGGCTGGTTTGTTGCGTTCCGGCGAAAATATCTCATAGGATTTTCTGATACCCCCGACGGAGAGGGCGGGGCTTCTGCCAACTTTGCGGCGGTATTTCCCCCCTACTACCTACAACACCACGCAAAGCAAAAATGACAGTGATTTGCGGAAATTTCTCTCTATTACTTACAAAACCGCACAAGCCGGAATAGGCGGGAATTTTCAGAAATTTTTTTCTATCCCCCTTTGCACGGCATAATACTGGCGTTTTTTCAAAATGCCAAAAATGGGCGCAAAAAAACAGGAAACCTTTTTTGATTTCCTGTCTTGGTGTGCCGTTCTATGTAGCGGCGGTTATTCAGTTTTTAGCTGACTATAATTCTACAAACTGGAATTAGTTTACTATTGACGTTTCGCGCTCTTTGACAAGCGAATCTAACTTATCTTTTACGGCTTGTTTAGCAATTTTATCCATTTCATCTACTGTTTTTGTTCCACCAGAGGAAGCTAATGCATAGGGATCATTTAACGCCACATTAGTATCTGTTAGCATTGCCCAAAGCTGATGATGTGTCCACTGTCGTTCCTGCTTCGGAATATTTGGCTCATAATAGTCAGACCAATCACATAAATATTTTCCAGAAATAAAAGCCAAACTGTCAATCGGAGCAGAAACAGCTTCTTCGTAAGCGTCAGCATAGTAAGATTTGATAGTATTCTCCATATCTTTCAACTGTCCTAAATAGGATTCAAAATAAACCTTACGGGCAATGGAACCGTCGGGGTCAACTTTCTGATAAGGGTCAACCTCCAACTTAGGTTGGTTTTCACTTTTCCATTGTTTGAGCATACCCATGAAATCTTCTTTTGTCATAGCACTAAGTTGATTTTCAACTTTATCAACCAAAACTTCCAATCTATCGCGCCCCTCTTGAGATATTGTTACTTGATCCCTATTAGAAGTATGACTTACCGCTGCGTTTTTATCTTCTGCCGTTGCAAAGTGAATGGTTCTCATAGAAGAAATTCGGCGATTATCAGTGTTTAATGTCACGTTCATAAAAGACCTCCTCTGTTATTTTGTTTTTCTGCTTATGAAATATATCGGCAGATTGAAAGTTTACGCTAACCTTTATTGCGCCATATTCCGATTTGTCGTTGGTTTATTATATATCCGTTTTCCCAAAAATGAAAGCGATTCCTTATACTTCCTGTTCGTCAAAACGGAACTTAAACAGGGCGGCAACAAGCCGGGATTTTATGCTGTCCTCCGTATCCCTGTCGATATGCCCGTTTTCAATAGCTGCGATTCGGATTCGCTTGCTGTAATGCCGCAAAACCTCGTCCACGGCTTCCGGCTCTCCGCTGGTCGCCCGGACAATCGTTTCATAGGGCAAAAGGTTCGGATTCCCCATGTGAAAGCACCTCCATTTCTTTGTGCAGAAGCTGTAAAGTCCTGCGGATTTGATACCCGGTCGTACTCCGGCAGCGTCCGTACATTTCCCCGATTTCCTGCTGTGTGTAATGCCCGAAAAAGTAAAGGAAAATGATTTCCCGGTTCTTCTCCGGCAGAGATAACAGGGCGGCGGCAAGTTCCCCATTGGTGAGGATAATTGTCTGACCGCATATCGTAATGGTGTGTTCTTCATAGGGTGCTTCAAAATATTCGTCTGTTGTGCCTAAAGGGTAAAACTTTTCTTCTGTGAGGTATTCAAGGGATATTTCTTTTTGCCGCCGTCTGCTCCTGTCACGCCATGCGTTGATTGCCGTAAAGCGTATGACGGTCTTGCAAAAGCCATTGAACGTATACATGATGTGTTCCTTATATGCTTCTGTGCAAGGCATAGGTGGTTCCCCCTTTCTCCCACATGGGGCGGTGCATAGTTAATGGTTCCTTTTTAATTACAGAGGGTGGCAGCGCTTTAAACTGTCACCCTTGTAAATATATTTTTCTATTCTATTTGGTGAAAATTTCATTACGCCTTTATATCAAAACTTGCTCCTGTCGGCGCAGATGTACCCAGAGTAGCAGCTATGACTTTCTGCGTAACGGCTTTTATATCCGTACCTGTGGCATTTATCGTATATTCGCCCGTTTCTTTTCTTGCTTCTCCGGCTGTTTTTTTCTCTGCCCGTCTTTCAGCCGCCTTTTCTTCCTCTGCTCTTTTTTCAGCCCGTCTTTTGGCTGCTTTTTCCTCGGCTGCTTTTTTCTCCTGTGCTTTCCTTTCCGCATTTTCTCTGGCTATCTTTCCGTCCGGGTCATTTGTTCCAGACATAATGCCTGTAATATTCCCATTAGCGTCAATTTCGTAAGATATGCTTGTCACGGTTCCCAGCGCATGAGATTTTGCATAAGATACACAATCCGGCAACGCCGCTAGGTTTTCCTCCAAATATTTAGCCTTTTCCGGGTCATTCATGCACTTTTTCAGAAATGCCCCCGATACGGATACCGTCGTCGGAATGCCCTGCATAGAGGTTGTCCCTGTATTCATATAGCTGTATTTGCTCTGTAAATATTTGGAATAATCATTTACGTTGCTATACCCGGTCTTAATCTGCTCCGTTCTCGTCACGCCGGGTGTCGAAGTTTTCAGCTCCACTGTGCTTGTGGTCACATTACTTTCTTTCATGTTCCCATTATTTTTGGCAGTATTTGTGCCATTTGCCGCATAATTGCTGTAATTGTTCGTAATCTCCATTGACATATAGACCACCTTTCCTTTCAGATATTGAAAATAGCTTCCATTTGGTATATCGCCAATACCCGTAGATTTTTCATAGATTTGGCGTGAACTGCTCCATTTTGGGCGTGAAATTTCTTCGGGTATCAAACTCCCGCCGCTGACTTCCCATTCATCATTACCGTAAGGCTGAATTTCTTTCTGCCCCCTGTATCGGAAATCACAATATCAATATCACCCATATATTTCTTTGCACATCTTTGGATATTGGATATTCCAATCCCGTGCAGCTTCCCGCCCCCTTTGCTGCTGGCTGGCAGCCCACTTTCTTTTTCTATGGCGATTTCTTCCACGAAATCATTTTCAATCTCCAAAAAGAATAAACTTCCTTTCACATAGGAGCGTAATTTAATCTGTTTTTTCCCCTCTGCCTTACAGCACGCTTCTATGGCGTTTTCCAGTGCATTGTTCAAGATAACCGCAATATCATAAACATCTATCCGCAGCTTTGGCGGATAGGCAAAATCAACCTTAAACTGTATCTGTTTTTTCTCCGCTTCCTGCCATTTCTGGTGGATAATAATATCTGTAATGGGATTTCCCGTCTGATAGGCAAAATCCAGTTTTTTTACGGTTTCCTCCATTTTCCCGATATAACTTTCCAATTCTTCATTCATAGAACCGGCTGTATTTTTAACAAGCAAGGAAATGTTGGCTAAATGGCTTCTCATATCATGCCGAAGCCCTCTCATATCCGTATATATGTCCTGAATTTCAACAATCTCTTTCTGCATTTGCCGTACTTGGTTTTCCAGTATGGCACGTTTCCCGGTTTCCTCGTTATACTCCACCAGCTTTTGAAATAATATGACGCTTGCCACGATAGTGGAAAGAAGCAGGACGCAGATCAGCGGTATCCAGAATTTTGTCGCCGGGATTGTGTCATAAATAATCATAGTCATTCCGTTTTCAACTGATAGAATCATCATCTTTATCGTTACTGAAATGCACATGGCAGCAACGCATGGCAACATCAAAAAAACATTTTCATGTGTCTGCAACACATAATTTTTCTTGACAAACTTCCTGTTTATCATAAGCAAAAATACGGACAATAGAAAAGCGTAAAGCAGACCGCATAAAACCACAATAATGAACGAAAAAACTTTTATCCACATAAACGATTTTTCCAATGAATTTATGATTTCCTCCGCAACCAGATAATCTAAAACTTTGTTGCATATCCCATTTACTGCAATATGAAACACACTGGCAATATATTTTACGTTCTCTTTCCCCGCCACAAAGCTAAAAGCAGTAAATAATTGTTTCTGCACATCTTTCTCAAAGAAAATGAATTGAAGAAACAGCACGGCAAAAATATTTAAGGTTATCCCCGCAAGCTCCCCAACTGGCAGTATGCCGTCCAATACTTCAAACACAACAATCTGGATAAAAAAATATACTGTGCCCCATGCTGCTGAAACTGTTCTTTTTTCATATTTTCTTTTCAAAAACCCCTGCATATACATACCGCTTAATACGCTGTCAATCAAGTAAATAGTTACTGGAAGCAATATATCATACATTAACAATCCCTCCGTTTTTTACATACCTCATATACGTTTTGATAAAATCAGAATATTTCTTCCTTGCAAGCAGTAAGTTATCCCCATTTATGACCTGTATGTTATCCGCACTGTAAGCAGAGATTTTTTCCATGTTTACAAGATAGCACCTATGACAGCGATAAAAAGTGTTCCCCAACCCCTTTTCCAATTCCTCCATTTTCCCGTAAACTTCTAACGTACCGTCCGTTGTGTGAAAAATGACTTTTTTGTTGCCGCTCTCTATGTAATAAATATTTTTCAACAGTATTTTCTGCTGTGTGCCAGAACTTTTCACTATGATGTATTTCTTTTCCTGTTCATAGAAAACAGCCGCCTCTTTCCATGCCCGTCTGAAAACCTCTGAAAATTTTTCCGTGTCAATGGGCTTTATCAGATAATGGAACGCATTTACATCAAACGCCGCTTCCATGTATTCCCGATACCCCGTCACAAAAATAATAATGCTCCTTTGTCTGCCGTTTTCCTCCTGTTCTCTGATACGCCTTGCTATATCCATGCCAGACACTTCCCCCATTTCAATATCAAGGAAATAAATATCAAAGTTTCCTCTGGCATTTATCAATTCTTCCCCAGACTGATACTCCATTATATCCGCTTCCGGCACCTGCTTTTGTATCAGCCGGAAAAGTTCTTCCCTAATCGTCCGGTCATCATCACAAACTGCAATCCTCATACGATTCCGACTTCCTTTCATAGCGTAAAAATATAAAAAACAAATCCATTGCCTTTTATTATATCGTCATTTACGCTTTATTGCTAATCGCAGGGTGTGAACTACTCCATTTTAGGCGCGAAATTATATTTTGTCATTCTGAAAGAGGGATATAAAGGATGGGGGATTCCGTAGTAGTCGGCACTGTGCGTAATGTGCATAACTTGCTATCTTATGGAGTTGTGGGAAAGTCTGTTTGCAGAATGTGGGAAAGCTGCACTTTAGCTTTTCCATGTTCTGTGAACGGACTTTTCCATGACGGAATAGCAAGTTATACACATTTCCACGGTGCTTGTCTTTTGGTCTTTGTTTTCTTTGGTTCGGAATAGTGTGGTGCTGGCGGTCTATCTCTTGTTTTTGGTTGCTTGCTTCTTTACCGTACATGAGCATTCGCGCCAGGGTTATCATTACCATAACCTTCCAGGAGGTTAATCACGCCCCACACTGCAAGCCCGGCTCCGATCGCCACGACCAATGTTTTTAAGATTCCGATTGCTGATGTAAAAAATGCCATATTATACCTGAAACCAAAATCAGAATTTCACGGATTTTACCGTTTTGCACAAACAAAAAAACGCCAGTATCTCCTGACGGTTCGCCCTTTCCAATTTGGTTTATCCTTTCTTTTTTATTGTTGTATTATTTTCTTTGTGCAATGGGCTGTTTTCCCCAATCATAGGCTCTGCCCGGATTGGCTGCAGGATATGTTCCTGACCTACTGCCTTAATAGTAAAAGCCATTATCTCCCCTTTCTGACTTTGCGACACGATGTCGCAAACTTTCTCTTCTGGATATGCTTCATACCTGCGCCTTACAAAATCCACTTTACGACACCGTGTCGTAAACTTTTTTGTATGCTTCAAAATCTACCTTGCGACATCGTGTCGTAAAGTTTTCTTCTGCCAAGTTTCAAACGAATATTTCTGCATGGAACCCACTTTGCGACATCGTGTCGCAAAGTTCAAGCCTAACATACAGCAAAAAGAATAGCTTCCCTGTCTATGCCCCCTGCCGATCCCCGTCTGCTGGCTCCGTTGTTCCCTCTGCAGTTTCCTCACTTCCGTCTACTTCATATAGATCAAATTCCTCCTTCATCCTGATTTTTAACTGGTGTTTCATATACGCCTCCACATCAAAGGCATTCTTCTTGTCATAATCCGATAACTGCTTGTACCGCTTATGCCTGGTAATATCGAACTTGTCACTCAGGAACGGGCGAACCCCACGCAGCTGTAGGATGCACTTATTCCCGTCCATAACGGCAAGCTCATCTCTGCTCATCAATTCTTTTCCTGTTTTTTGATAATTTAATCCATAAGAACGGCTCTGCCCACGGGTATCTGACGTGTTGTAAAGATCTATCGTCTCCTTCCCTAAATTTTCAGAAATCTCCTTTAACGTGGAGCCTTCCTTGCCCCCAAGGAATAACATGGTGTCGCAATTACCTAAAATTGTCTCGGCTGCATCTTTATAGATGGTTTTCAACTGGCTCTGCGACTGTAAAATAATAGACGCTGATATTTCCCTGCTCCTTATCGTTGCGATCAGCTTGTCAAACTTTGGGATCTGCCCGATATTGCTGAACTCATCCAACAACAGCCTTACATGGTAAGGAAGCCTGCCACCATGCACATCGTCCGCCCTGTCACACAATAAATTGAATAGCTGGGTATACATGATTGCCACAAGGAAATTGAAGGTATCGTCCGTGTCGGAGATGATAATAAACATTGCCGTTCGCTGATCCCCGATCATATCCAGCTCCATTTCATCGTAAAAAGTCAGCTCCCGCAGTTCCGCAATGTCAAATGGCGCTAATCTGGCTCCGCACGAAATAAGTATGCTTTTTGAGGTTTTGCCCGCCGCAAGCTTGAATTTCTTATATTGCCGTACCGCAAAGTGTTCCGGCTTCTCCTGTTCCAGTTCCTCAAACAGTTCGTCCACAGCATTTTTAAATTCTTCATCGTCCTCCCTCGTCTCCGAAGCATTGATAAACTCCAGTAACGTAGAGAAGTTCTGTTCTTCCTCTGGCGCTTCATAATAGATATAGCCAATCAATGCACAGTACAAAAGCCGCTCTGCTTTCGTCCAGAAATCTTCGGAAGATTTTTCTCCTTCCCCCTTCGTATTTGCAATAATAGTGTTCACCAGCTTCAAAATATCTTTCTCCGAGCGGATATACCGGAACGGATTGTAATGCATACTTTTGTTGAAATTGATGGTATTTAAAACCTTGATCTTATACGGTTCATAAACAACTTTTCCATTCTTATCCCGTACCGCTTTCCCGTCTTTCATTTTCGGTGTGCCACGCCTCAGCATCTCCCCACATTCGACCAGGATTGTGCCTTTTCGGACGATATGTCAAGGACATAGAGCAAATCCCCTCAAAAATTCATTCCTGACAGGTCATTTTCCAGTAACCGCATAACTTTATCACTCATACTTTCACTACTGGTCTTGCTGAAATGTAACGAAACTTCATAAATAGTCCTGCCGATTTTTCGCTTAATTGTCTGTGGTTCTCTAACCATCATTTTTTCATCTCTTGCTTGTCTAGTTTCCGTCATACATTCCCCTTTCTTTAAAAAATAAAAAGGGCGATAAAACCACGTGATTTAATAGTTTTACCGCCCCTGCTTTGTATAGGTGACTATTATTTAATTTTTTCTCATCCTAAAAGTTACATGGCAGGATTATTTTCCTGCCACATCTTTTGATTTATTTTTTACACTATCAATTCTATACCATAAATAAAATATACTACTACCTGCCGCTACCAATAAACTTATCCCCAAGATTATATCCTTTCTTATAATTTCATAAACACCGACAATTATCAATCCAAAACTAATGGCTACGGCACACCAAAAACATAATGCCGGTACGAATGATTTACGCTTTCTTTCTTTATCTGATTGAATATATTCTTCTGTCCTTTCCCAAAACAGAAATTCTGTGATACCGCTGATTATTATTTCAAAAATATCTTTCATAAGCTCAATCCTTCCCCAATAAACTCAAGTTATCCATATGTTTTCATATCTATTGTATCACTCATCCACCTCAATTACAATTCCATATTTTTCTGCTTTATTTTTGTTTTGGTTTGTTCGGTCTGTACGGCCTGTTCCACGCATTTCCTAATTGTCTCTGCCTCATATACTTCATCTTGCAGACTCTGGACTTCGCTATACAGACGGTTCTTTTCTAAAGCAAGGGTTTTGATATCCGCTTTCCATCCTTTCAGGTTCAGCATGTTGTTATCGCCTAAATGCTCCTTCAGATAGCGTTCTGCGGTCTGGTACAGTATCAATTCGGCGGTATGCTCGTTGTAAAAGCGTTCCTTCTTTCTTGGCTTCGTCTGCTTATACTCCTTGTAAACAGGGCGGTATTCGAGGTACTTCTCGGACTGGTCTACCAGTTCTTTCCGCTCATGTATCTGCTTCTCCGTCTGTTTGATGCGCTTATTGGTGTCCCGGTAACGCTTCTTTATCCCCGATACAGTATCTTGGAACTGTGCAAGCGTTGTAATCTCTTTCCTTCGCAGGAAACTGACAGCCTTGGCATATGCTTTTAAATCTCTGGCTTTCCCATAGCCGCTCTGTTGGGTGCTGCCCTCCTGCATGGCTTTGTTTAAGTAATCCAACAAAGTGAGGGATTGATTTTGATTGGATTGGATAGGATTGATAGATGGTTTCTCCCTTTCCTGCACTGCCATCTGCCTAACCCATAACGTAAGGCGGGAAATCTGTCTGCGTACTTCTGTCAACAGGCGGTTCTGTTTCCGTATCTCATTGTTCCTCCCACCCTTGTCTGTTGCAATGCCCCTCCGCTCCATCTGGGTAGCCGCAACTCCCATATGTACAGTCGGTATCTTATCAATCCCCTGTCGTTCATAAGAACGGTGGTCAATGCGTTCCGGGCGGTTCTGTTCCGCAAGGTAACGGTTCGTGACGTCCGCCCACGCTTTTCTCCAAACCTCCGCTTTCTCCTTGTCATTCCAGTCTACTGTGTTGATTTTCCGGGTTTTGAATGTCCCATTTTTCAGCTTCACACGCTGGCCGTCTTTATCTAAGATATATTCTTTCCGGGATTTTGCTCCCCACTCGCCGGATTCTGCAAGCGGACGCATGGTAAGCATGATATGTGCGTGTGGGTTTCCATCCTCCTTATCATGGATGGCAATATCGGCGCACATGCCAGCCGACACAAAATTCTCTGTCACATAATCCCTTACAAGCTGTATCTGCTGTTCCCTGTCCAGTTCTACCGGGAGTGCAACCTCTACCTCCCTTGCAAGCTGTGAGTTCCTCGCTTTCTCGGTTTTCTCCACGCTGTTCCATAAAACGGAACGGTCTGAAAAATCCGGCGGGGCATGGGATGGCAAAAGGATTTCTGTATGGACAATCCCCCTTTTCCTCGTGAAGTCATGGGTAATTCCGTCATAATCATTGGTGAGGGTTTCACCGCTCCTATAAGCAGAAGCCGCAACCGCTGACTTCCCTTTCCCCCGGCTGATTATCTTTATACTGCAATGGTAAATCGCCACGCTGTCAACCTCCTTCCGGGTGGCTCGTCCAGACTTTGCGGACAGGTGCGCTCCGTTTTTTGGAGTGTGCCTGTCCGCAAAGTACACAAGGGGTAGGGCATCGCCCGTAGGGGAGTGTAGCTCCCCTGTGCCTGCCGCAAGGCTGGCAGAAGCCCTCGGCAGAGCGCACACACCTGTTAAGGTGTATAAGTGCGCCCTATCCGAGTTCTTGGATAGGGCGCATTATCCGAGATAATCAATTATCCGAGGAAACTCTCAAAACCTCCAGCATAAAAGGCTTTCAGAGAAGTTGCCTCGGATAATGTAAGAACTATTTCAGGAAGTCAGGGAGCTGATGCTCTTTCTTTTGTGTAACAGGATTTTCTTTTTGATGGGAAAACCACTTTTCGTTCCAATCCCGGATATGCCTGTTTACGGTTCCCTGTGAAAGTTCAGCATACCGTTCTGTTGTGGAGATCGAGGAATGTCCGAGGAAATTTTTGATTGCCATAATTGGTACCCCGGCTTCCAACATATGTGTGGCGGTCGTATGCCTCATGGTGTGCGGGGTGTAGCGTTTTTCAAGGAACATTTCCGGATGCCCGGTTCTTGCGAGCATGATATATTTTTTATAAATCTCCTCAATACAGGAAATGCTCATCTGCGGATGGGTCTGGCTGGAAAAGATGTAGGCCTCCAACCGACCGGCCTTTCCCGTTTCCTCCAGATATCGTTCCAGGAGAGTTCCGCTAGGCCTTGCAATCACGATCCTCCGGGTTTTGTTTCCCTTTCCAGTAATTGTAAGCTTATAGAGGTTTTTCTCGGCCAGGAAGTCCCTGACTTTGAGATCGCAGATTTCCTGTGCCCTGGCTCCGCTGGCATACATCAGGTTCAAAAGGACCTGGTCACGGAAGCCCATCCGTTTCCCGGGATCAGGAAGCCGGAGCAGGATTGAAACTTCATCAAGCGTAAAGGTGATCCTCGGCTGGACGGCCTCTTTTTTTACAGGCACTCTTTTCACCGCATTTGCAAACACAGTCGCTGCTTCAAAATTCCTGTTCTGTGCGTAACCGGCAAAAGAGGCCAATGCTGAAAGCCTGAGATTCCTTGTGGATACTGAGCATCCCCGTTCTGCTTCGATCCATTTCAGGAAGCCGTCAATAGTCTCGAAATTCAAATCCCGGAAGAGGATTTCGCCAGCATTTTTCTTCTTTTCCTGATAAACATACTGGAACAAAAGGCGGAAGGCATGTTTATAGGATCTCGTGGTATTAGGGGAAAGCCCTGACGAGAGCGGCATATATTCCGTAAAAAACTGTTCCAGGAGGAGCATGAATTCAGGAAGTTTATTTTTCCTCATACGCCGCCTCCGTGAATACGCCAGCGGCATAATCTTCAAACAGCTCCGTATATTCAGGAAACATATCACCACTGAATTTCAGATATTTCTCCGTTTCGTCCATGTCATGGTGTCCAAGATAGACTGACAGGAAAGGAACAGAGTCATCTGTCGGGCGTCCGTTTTTCTCTGCCTGCGCAAATGAATGGATGGCAAAATAGTGACGGAAGCAATGAAGGCACTGCCCTCTGGAATGGGATTTTTCCTGTACATACAGGCCGGTTTCCCGCAAGAGGTTCCTAAACCGAAAATCAAAGGTTCCTTTACTGACGGAAAACTCTTGGCCCCTGGCTGCCGGGAACAGACAGCTTTCCGGTTCTGTTTTGATCCCCATAGCAATGCAGTATCTTTCCAGCATCTCTGTCAATGTCCTGTCCATTGGAACAACACGCTGTTTGTTGTTCTTGGCATGGCGGATCAGGATGGTCCCATTGCGGAAATTTATATCTTTTACCCTGGCGGCAAGCGGTTCTCCCAGGCGGAACCCGCACCCAAGGAGCATCCGGAGCAGCATACAGAACTCCATGTCCGTCCGGCGGGTTTTCGGGTCTGTATGCCTGTTGGCCCAGCTGTCGGCGCAGGACAGAAGCGTTTGGATTTCCCTGTCCGAAAAAATATATGGGACATAGCTGTCTGATG
>OFFJ01002402.1_pt1 | contig 12023 bp, 10 predicted proteins | sample 1521261 | NCBI WGS metagenome assembly OFFJ01 (sample SAMEA3504122, study PRJEB24116) | mouse gut metagenome | biome: mouse gut; feature: mouse-associated habitat; material: faeces | place: Denmark | collected 2011 | reverse complement strand
GTCTGGATGGAAGAAGGTTTGTTCCGCGGCTTACTTATGAAGATCCTTACTCCAAAGCTGTCCTTTACCAGCGCTGCGCTTCTTATTGCTTTTCTGTTCGGAATCTGGCATTGGGCTATGCCGTTAAGAGATTATCTGGACGGGAACACATCACTTGCTGGTCTGCTTGTCATGGGCATTGGATATATCATACTGGCCGGGATCATGAGTATCAAGTGGTCACTTCTCTATAAAATGACAGGAGCATTATGGATGGGACTGGGCGACCACCTGTTTAATAATGTGATTGTGACAAATTTGCTGCATGTGATCTCAAATGGCGAAGCTGACAGTATGCAAATTGTAAGGATCATGATCGGTCAAATATTGTCGTTTGTTCTTGTAATGCTCTGTTACAGGAAAACAATCAAATAAGAGAACTGCTGATTGAGTACTGAATCCGCAAAAAACATGTCCGGAGATACATGTATCTCCGGACATGTTCCTTTTCAATTACTCCAGCGCCGCCTGGGTAGCTTCCCTGCGGTACTGGTGGGTATAGAGGCTGTAGTACTCGCCCCGCTGGGCCATCAGCTCCTCGTGGGTACCGCTCTCCCGGATGCGTCCGTTGTGGATCACCAGGATCCGGTCGGCGGAACGGATGGTACTCAGACGATGGGCCACCACGAAGCTGGTCCGGCCCGCCAGCACCGTCTGGATGGCGTCCTGGATAAGGGCCTCCGTCTCGGTGTCGATGCTGCTGGTGGCCTCGTCCAGAACGAAGATCTTCGGGTCCGCCAGCAGGACCCGGGCAAGGCTGAGAAGCTGCTTCTGTCCCGTGGACAGCTTGCCGCCCCCCTCCCCTACCTGGGTGTCGTAGCCGTTGGGCAGGTTCAGGATGAACTCCTCCGCGTGGACCATCTGGGCCGCGCGGTGGATCTCCTCGTCCGTGGCGTCCGGCTTGGCGAAGCGGAGGTTGTCCGCCACACTGCCAGAGAACAAATGGGGCGATTGCAACACGTACCCCAGACTGGACTGGAGCCACAGCTGGCTGCGCTGCCGGTAATCGGTGCCGTCAATGCACACCTCGCCCTCGCTGGGCTCGTAGAACCGGCAGACCAGGTTGACGATGGTGGACTTCCCTGCGCCGGTCTCACCCACCAGGGCGATGTTCTGCCCGGGCTCCACGGTGAGATCGAAATCATGGAGGACCTCCTCCCCGCTCTTGTAGCGGAAGGTGACGTTCTTGAACTCCACCTTGCCCTTGATGTCCGGCCAGTTCTCCTTCTTCCCGTGGAAGAGGTCGCCGTACCGCTCAATGATCTCCGGGCTGTCCTGGACATCGGACTGGGTGTCCAGCAGATCGATGACCCGCTCGGCGCTGGCCTGGGCGGCCTGCATTTCCGCCAGGATACGCGCCAGGGACTGAATGGGGTCGAACAGCTGGGTGGTATAGCTGATGAACGCCGCCAGGGTTCCCAGGTCCATGATCCCGGCAAACACCTCCACGCCGCCCCGCCACAGGGCCAGGGCAGTGGCGATGGCCCCCAGGTTCACCACCAGAGGCATGAAAATGGCGCTGAGTACGGCGGCCCTGATGGCGGCGCTTTTCAGCTCGCCGGTGACCACCTCGAACTCCTCCTGGGCGGCGTCCTCGCGGGCCAGGGTCTTGTTGGTCACCGCGCCCATGACGCCCTCGTTGAAGGCCCCGGTGATCCGGCTGTTGGCCTTGCGCACGATGCGCTGCTGGCGCAGGATACGCCGCTGGAAATACAGGCACAGCACCGCCAGCAGAGGCGTGATGGCCAGCACCAGCAGTCCCAGCTTCCAGTTCATCACCAGCAGCACCACGATCACGCCGACGGCAAAAGTAAGGGCCCACATGACGTCCACCACGCTCCAGGCGATCATCTCGCTCAGACGGGATACGTCGCTGCCCATCCGGGCCATGAGCCAGCCCACGCTGGTGGTATCGTAGTAGCTGAAGGACAGCTGCTGCAGATGGGAAAAGGCGTCCTGACGGATGTCGTAGCTGATATCCATCTCCAGCCTCCCCGCGCCCCGGACAAAGAGCATCACGCAGATGCCCTGGGCCACCACCGTAAAAATGTACAGAGCGCCAAACAGTGGCAGTCCCTGGGTGGTCTCCCCCACGATAAAGTGATTGATGGCGTACCGGGTAAACAGAGGATACGCCAGGTCCGCGCCGGAGACCACCAGCAGCACCAGAATGGTGCGGATGACCCGGGCCTTGTATTGCAGGCCGTAGTCCACAAGGCGCTTCCAGACCTTCAGGTCGATCTTTTCATTGTCCGCGTGGCGGACTTCCTCCTTCATCATACGGCCACACCTCCTTCCATGGCCTCATCCAGTTCGTTCTGGATGGTACAGATGCGCCGGTACAGGCCCTCCTGGGCCGCCAGCTCCCGGTGGGAGCCCCGCTGGACGATCCGGCCGCCCTCCAGCACCAGGATGGTGTCCGCTCCCCGCAGGGTGGAGATCCGGTGGCTGATGAGGATGGTGGTGCCGGTGTCCCGCTTGAGCAGGGCTTCACGGATGGCGGCGTCGGTCTCCGCGTCCACGGCGCTGAGTGAGTCGTCAAAAATGCAGATGGGCGTCTTCTGGACCAGCATCCGGGCAATAGCCACCCTCTGCTTCTGTCCGCCGGAGAGGGTCACGCCCCGCTCGCCCACCATGGTGTCGTAGCCGTCGGCAAAGCCCTGGATCACGTCATGGATGCAGGCCGTCCGCGCGGCGTCAAACCGCTCCTCCTCACTGGCGGAGGCATCGCCCAAGGCGATATTTTCTCCAATGGTCCGGCTGAACAGGAAAGGCTCCTGCAAGACGATGCCCACATGGCGGCGGAGATAGTCCCGCCGGATGTCGGCGGCGTCCACGCCGTCGATGCACACCTGCCCCCCCGTGGGCGCATACAGCCGCTGGAGCAGGTGGACCAGCGTACTCTTGCCGCTGCCGGTGTTGCCCAGAATGCCGATGGTCTGCCCGGGCTCCACGGTGAAGTCCACATGGTGCAGAATTTCCCCGCCGTCAGGATAGGCGAAGGACACGTCCCGGAACTCCACCTTGCCATGGATGGGCGGCGTCAAAGCCTTGCCGGGCTCTTCCTCCTGAGGCGCGGTAAGAATCTCATCCAGACGCTTCAGTGAGACATCCGCCTTCACCAGATCGGCCAGGATACGGCCCAGCTGGCGCATGGGGAACGTCAGCATACTGGAGTAGGTGGAAAACAGCATCACCGTCCCCAGACTGATCTCCCCCTGCACCGCCAGATAAATGCCCGCCAGCATAACCAGGGCAATCTGAAGATATCCCATGATGTCCGACGAGCCCCAGTAGACGCCCATCAGGTTGTTGAGCCGCAGCACCTTGGCCCGGTAGTCCTTGTTCAGGCTCGTGAATTTCTCCAGCTCCTGACTCTGCCGGGCAAAGGTACGTACCACCCGCATCCCCGTCAGGTTCTCCTGCAATGCGGTGGTCATAGCGCCCTCGGACTCGTCCACCGTCAGGAAGAGCTTCTGCACGCCTTTGGAATAAAAGAAGGAGAACAGCATCAGCAGAGGCAGCAGCGAGCAGGCGATCAGCGTCAGCCTGCGGTTGATGGGCCACATAATAGACAGGGCCACCAGCGCCATGACGACGGTACGCACTACCTCCATCATCTGCATCTGCATAAACCGGCGCACGGTCTCCACATCGGAGGTACACCGCTGCACCAGGTCGCCCGTGCTGCTGGCCTTATGCCAGGCATAGGGCGCACGGACCAGACGGCGGTACAGCGCATCTCTCAGAGCCTTGGCCAGCCCCTCGCCGCCCAGGGCGGACCAGCGGCCCCGGCAGTAGGCGCACACGCCGTTGAGCCCCTGGACCAGGAGCACCGCCAGGGCGGGCAGCCACAGGTTGGCCGCCAGGTAGTCCCGGCCCCCTATGCCGTCGATCCAGCCCTGGAGCCAGGCGGGCAGGTCCATCTCCTTGCCCCCCACGATGCTGTCCACGGTGAAGCTGATGATCAGCGGGCTCAGGTAGGCGAAGAGGGCGGCCAGAAGGGTGGCCGCAATCGTAAAGAAAAAGCAGCGGCGACAGCCGCGGATGAGCCGCCACAGCCGTTTCCAGCGGGCGGCTCCAGTATGTTTCGTCTGTGTTTCCTGCATAACGTTGAATTCCTCATTTGGTCGCTCCCGCCGCCCGTCCCCCAACAGGCGGCGCGGAATTGGTTTTCTCTTCTTTCCGCGCCGTCCCCCGTCCCACGGCGCAGACTAAGCCGTAGTATACTACACGGCGCGGAGGAAAGGCAACCATTTTCTGGTCGTTGTAACGGAAATGTAATGGAAAATACCGTTAATCCTATCCGTTCAGGATGCGGTAAACCAGTTCCATATCCAGATTTTCCCGCACGGCGTCCGCCAGGAGGTCGTACTGTCTCTCCCGGTAGGCCTCCACGTCGAAGCTCCCCAGTTCGGAAACATCCGCTCCCTTTTTTTCGCACAGCGCCGCCAGTACCGCGTCCGCCACGCCGGGGGCGTCAAATACACCGTGGATGTAGGTCCCGTAGACGTTCCCCCGCCCGGCCAGCGCAGGACGGACCTCCCCGCTGCGGCCCATGTGAATCTCGTAGCCCTCATAGGCCATCCCTGACAGCGGTGCCAGCAGGCCCTCCACCGGATTGAACACGCCCCGGGTCTGGGTCTGCACCTTCTCCTCCCGGAACACGGTGTCCATCTCCAGCAGTCCCATACCCGCCACCCGGGTCCCCGGAGCGGCCTCCGCTCCCCCCGGGTCGGCAATTTCCCGGCCCAGCATCTGATAGCCCCCGCAGATCCCCACAAGAAGCGTTCCCCGTGAGGCGGCCTGCTTCACCGCAGCCTCCAGACCGCTCTGCCGCAGCCACAAAAGGTCTCCAATGGTACTCTTGGTTCCCGGCAGAACGATGCAGTCCGGCGCGCCCAGCTCCCGTACGGAGGTCACATACCGCACCGACACATTTTCGTAGCGCTCAAAAGGTCCCAGGTCCGTGAAATTGGAGATCCGGGGCAGGCGAATGACGGCGATGTCCACCAGCTTTGCCGCCGTATCCCGGCTGAAGCGGCCAGAAAGGCTGTCCTCATCGTCGATGTCCACGTGGAGATAGGGCAGCACCCCCGCCACCGGCACGCCGCACAGCTCTTCCAGCTGGGCCAGTCCCGGCTCCAGGATCGTCCGGTCCCCTCGGAACTTGTTGACCACAACGCCTTTGACCCGGGAGCGCTCATCCGCCTCCAGCAGAGCCACCGTACCGTAGAGCTGGGCGAACACGCCGCCCCGGTCGATATCCCCCACCAGCAGCACCGGCGCATCCACCAGCCTGGCCAGTCCCATGTTGACAAAGTCATCCTTCTTTAAGTTGATCTCCGCCGGACTTCCTGCGCCCTCGATGACGATAATGTCATATTCGTTCGCCAAACTCCGGTATGCCTCCAGCACTGCGGGGAGAAATTCCGGCTTCCGGCGGTAATATTCCGCCGCTTTCATAGTACCCCGAACGGTCCCGTCCACGATCACCTGGCTGCCCATATCGGTGGTGGGCTTCAACAAAATGGGGTTCATCCGCACATCGGGCAGGATCCCCGCCGCCTCTGCCTGAACCACCTGAGCCCTCCCCATCTCCCCGCCTCCGGCAGTAATGAAGGAGTTGAGGGCCATGTTCTGACTTTTGAAGGGGGCCACCTTATATCCGTCCTGATGCAGCACCCGGCACAGTCCCGCAGCCAGCAGGCTCTTCCCTGCGTTGGACATGGTCCCCTGAATCATTAAATTCTTTGCCATCTGCAGATTTCCCCCTATACCAAAATCGCCTGAAGCGCATCCAGCAGCACCTGGTTCTCCTCCCGGCTTTTGACGGCGAGACGGTACCATCCCGGCCCCAGGCCCTCGTAATTGGAACAGTCACGGATCAGGATCCCCCGCTCCAGCAGCGGCCCGGCCAGCGGCTTCCCGCTCCATACCAGCAGATAGTTGGCCTGGGACGGGCACACCCAAAGGCCCGATTTCTCCAGTTCTTCCGCCAGAAGCGGGCGCTCCCGGCGAATCATCTGCCGGGACGCTTCCAGAAACGCCCTCTCCCCAAGCGCCGCCACACCGGCCGCCTGGGCGGGCAGAGATACGTTCCAGGGCTGCATCCGGCGGCTCATGGCGGCAAGGAGCCCGCTGTCTCCGCTAAGGCAGTACCCCAGGCGCAGGCCGGCCATGCCGCAGCTCTTGGTAAAAGCTTTCAGCAGAAACAAGTTGGGATATCTGTCCAGCCATTTCGCCAGAGACGCTCCACGCCCGGCATCGCTCAGCTCCAGAAAACACTCATCCATAAAAAGACGGATTCCCCGCTTGCCGCATACCGCGCAAACCGCCTCCAGAAGCTCCGGCTGAATCATCTGCCCAGTTGGGTTATTGGGGTTACAAAGGAAAATCACTTTACACTCTGTCCGGCGTATGTTCTCCAGGAAATCCGCCGTCAAAGCAAACCGGTCCATCTCCCGCAGCGGAAAACAAACCGGTTCTGCCCCCGCCGCCAGCAGAGCCGTTCCATACTCCAGGAATGTGGGAGACGGCAGCAGGGCACGCACCGCCCCAATGGCACTGCAATAGGCGTAAATCAGCTCTGCCGCGCCGCATCCGCAGAGGATTGCGTCTTCCGGCACACCCTCGTAGGCGGCCAGTGCCGCCGTCAGCTCCCTGCAGCAGGGGTCCGGATACTGGCAGAGATTCCGGGCAGACGCCTCTACCGCCCGCACCACGGAAAGCGGCGTCCCAAGCGGGTTGGTATTTACTGAAAAATCCAGTTTTACGGTCCGGCCATACAGGTCGCCGCCGTGGGGGTTGGAGGTCTGATACAGCATAGGCTATCCCTCAATCATCTTCCCGCCGGTATTCCACGTCCGGCAGGAGGGTAAATCATTCTCACTGTCCCGCGCAAAATGCCGGGCAGGCGCTTCCGCGTAAAATGGGAGGCCGCCCAGGCGGCCTCCCATCTGGTTTTGCGCGGGGCGGCGCAAGGCCGCCGGTCTCAGTATTGCCGTACCACGGCTGTTACCCGCCCCAGCACCTGAGCGTTCGTACCGTCAATGGGCTGATAGTCGTCGTTTTCCGGCAGCAGCCAGATCTCTCCGTTTTTCTTGGAGAGGCGCTTTACCGTAGCCTCATCCCCCAGCAGAGCCACAACGATCTCCCCGTTGATCGCGCTGGGCTGGCGGCGCACCACCACCAGATCATCCGGAAGGATGCCTGCGTTCAGCATGGACTCCCCGCGGACCCGGAGGGCAAAGAACTCCTCTTCCGTGCCGCCGCAGTCGAAGGTCAGATAATCGTCAATGCACTCCTGGGCCAGGATCGGCGTTCCTGCCGCCACGTCCCCCAGAATGGGAATCCGGTTTTTCTCCCGCTGGCCGGTCAATACAATAGCCCGGCCCTTGAAGTCCCCCTTCTCAATGAGGCCCCGCTCCTGGAGCCGCTTGAGATGGAAATGCACCGTGGACGGAGACTTCAGCCCCACCGCCTCACATATCTCCCGCACCGAAGGGGCATACCCCTGCTGGGGGATCACGGTCTGCAAATATTCATATATCCGGTCCGTCATCTGTGTCTTCTTTGGCATATCCAATCCTCCTCATTGGTATCTGCGGCTTATTTGCCTACAGTATACCACACATCCCGAAGCCTTGCAACACCTGTTCTTCTATTTTTCAAAATATTTTTCCTGCCGGATTTTCCGCCGCACAGGCCTCTTTTTCAAAGGCTCCCGATTGGTTTCTTGGGGAGACCGGTTTACAAATCCGGCAGAAAATGCTATACTGAGTGGGCATTGTCCCAATCCCTGCCATTCCGTCTATGCAGCCCTCTTCCCTGAAGCAATTTCATCGGGGAAGAGGTTCCGCCGCCAACAGGCCAAACGGGACGTTCTGGGGGTATCCGGGTATCCCGGCGGACCTTCCGGCAATCCGGCGCTGTCCGGGAGGGAAAAGACGCCGCGCGGCACTCCGGCGGTTTTGTGAAGCGCTGAGCAAAAAGGAGGAAAACGATGAGCAAAGAGCAAGTATATCAGCTGCTGCAGGCTGATCCTGGGGCATATGTTTCCGGTCAGGAACTCAGCAGGCGGCTGGGCATCAGCCGGGCGGCCGTCTGGAAGGCCATCAGCAGCCTGCGGCAGGACGGATATGTCGTTGAAGCCCGCACCGGCCTGGGCTACCGCCTCACGTCCGCGCCGGACGCCATTGTGGAGCGGGAGATCCGCCGCTGCCTCTCCCCCGGCACGCACTGCCCGGAGCTACGCTGTCTGGAGGAAGTCGACTCCACGAATTCCTATTTGAAGCGGGAGGCCCTCTCCGGAGCCCCCCACGGCACCGTAGCCGCCGCCAACAGCCAGAGCGCCGGGCGGGGCCGTATGACCCGCTCTTTTCAGTCTCCCCCCGGCAAGGGCGTCTACCTCTCCATCCTGCTGCGGCCCCAGCTGCCGCCGGAGGCGCTGATGGGGGTAACAGGGATGACCGCCGTGGCGGTGTGCAGCGCCGTTGAACGGACCGCCGGGGTCCGCCCGCAGATCAAGTGGACCAACGACTTGGTGCTGAACGGGAAAAAGATCTGCGGCATCCTGACGGAGCTGGCAGTAGAGGGAGAGACGGGACTGACGCAGTCTCTGGTCATCGGCGCCGGCGTCAATGTCAGCCACACCCCGGAGGACTTCGGGCCGGAGGTTTCTCAAATGGCAACCTCTCTGGCACAGGAGGGCTGCATGGTATCCCGGCCCGCCCTGGCCGCCGCCATGATCGAGGAATTCTTCCGTCTCGGGGATGCTCTGGGCGGAGACAGCGGACCGTGGACAAACGCCTACCGGCGGGACTGCGTCACACTGGGCAAGCCGGTCCGGCTTCTGTGGACCGGCCGGCAGGAGGAGGCGCTGGCCCTGGATATTGACAGCCAGTTCGGGCTGTTGGTCCGGATGCCGGACGGCAGCGAGAAGACCATACGCACCGGAGAGGTATCGGTACGTGGACTTTATGGATATACGGAGTGAACAGGTATGAAACGGCAGAGAAAGAAATATTTTAACACCTACCAGGCCTACCGGGGCAAGTCCCGGTGGAAGAAAATCGCACTGTGGGTCCTGGCGGGCATCCTGGTGGTCCTGCTGGCGGCGCTGGCGGTATGGCTGCTGACAGGCGGGGAGCTGAGTGCCCTGCCATTTCCCTGGAAATAAGGGAAGCCCCATGAGAAAAGCATACACCGCCGGTATCGCGGGCCCGGCTCCTCCACATGGACGGGGGTAATTTGATTCTGAGCAGGTTCACCGTCCCGGAAACCTGGCTTGTGCTGATTGCAGAACGCATCAAACGCGTCCGCTCCGCTCCCCACGGAGCCAATAACGAATATGGAAGGAGCATATTATGAACATCTACCCTGACTTATTCCTCACCTTTGCCAAGGTGGGGGTAATGACCTTCGGCGGCGGTTACGCCATGCTGCCCATCCTCCAGCGGGAGGTGGTGGAGAACAAGGGCTGGGCCACCGAGGAGGAATTGACGGACTATTTCGCCATCGGCCAGTGTACGCCGGGCATCATCGCGGTGAACACCGCCACCTTTATCGGTCAGAAGAACAAGGGGACCTCCGGGGGAATCATCGCCACCCTGGGGCTGGTATTTCCGTCTCTGGTGATTATCTCCCTGCTGGCAGGGGTCATCACCACCTTCTCCCACTTGGCCTGGGTAAATCACGCCTTCGGGGGTATCCGGGTGTGTGTGTGCGTCTTGATCCTGAATGCGGTGGTAAAGCTCTTCAAAAAAGCGGTCATCGACGCGCCAACCATGGCCATCTTTATTGCAGTGACCCTGGGCAGCTACTTCCTGACCTTCCTCAGCCCTGTGGTTTTCGTCCTGGCGGCGGCTGTGCTGGGCATCGTGCTGAAGAATGTGGGGGTGAGAAAATGATGATCTATCTGCGGCTGTTTTACGAGTTTTTCAAGACCGGTCTGTTTGCCGTGGGCGGCGGCATGGCGACGATACCTTTTCTCTACAGCATGGCCGACAACACCGGCTGGTTTACCCGCCTTGATGTGGACAACATGATCGCCGTAGGTGAATCCACCCCCGGTCCTATCGGGGTCAACATGGCGACCTATGTAGGGTATATCACCGGCGGAAACGTGGGCGGGCTTCCCTTCGCCATTCTGGGCTCGGTGATCGCTACCCTGGGGCTCATTACGCCGTCCATTATCGTTATCCTCATCATCGCCTCCTTTCTCAAGAACTTTCGGGACAACCGGTTCGTGGACAGCGCGTTCTATGGCCTGCGCCCGGCGTCCACGGGACTGATCGCGGCGGCGGGCCTGTCGGTGGCGGTGACCAATTTGTTCTATACGGAGAGCGAGGCCTTCAACGCGGTCATTACCAAGTGGAGCGACATTTTTGATCCGGCGGTCGTCAACTGGAAGGGCTGGGCGCTGGCCGCCGTCCTGTGGGTGCTGACCAACAAGGTCAAGCAGACGAAAAAGCTCCACCCCATCATCTTCATCCTGGGCTCCGCCGTGGTTGGCATCGTATTGGCAATGTGATCCCTGCAGCGGCAACTGTGAGTTTAGTTTTCTCCCCAAAAACAACCCGCTATATATGGACAACATGGTAGACAATGGCTTAACATATAGCTGGTATTGCACATCAAACGAGAGGAAGAGAATATGCTTGATGTAAAAAAGATGGGGAAGCAAATTGCATATCTGCGTATGAGAAATAACTTCACGCAGGAGCGGCTCGCAGAAGCGTCAGGAGTTTCACCTCAGGCAGTCAGTAAATGGGAAAATGGAAAAGCCGTACCGGAGGTATCTATACTTTGCAGACTATCCGAACTCTTTCACTGCTCCATAGACAGCATCCTTGATCCGCCGGCATGGAGCTTGTGCGAGATGGACTTTGACTATGAGTTTCTTGTCAAGCCTCGGGTTCCGATCGCTGATTATTCCGGCCCTGAGTGGCCGAAAAGCATCTCGATCGCCTCATTGCTGACGGCGCTGAAACTGTTCTTTGGATTGGAGCAGCGCAGGGACAGCAAGAACCGTCAAATCAACGATGATGAAGAGTATATTTTGCAGTCGGCGATGACAAACGTATGCTTTGGATATTCCTATGCTCCGGATGAATGGCCCCGTGACTGTTTTCTGATCTACGGCCTGGACTATGATATCCATTCACAGGCCGGATGCCCGGAAGACGCATTTATTGCTCGCGCGCGCGGGAAAATCGAACACGGCTATCCGGTTATCCTGATCCCAAAGGAATATACAGACACGATTTTTGCCGTTGGCTTTTCTGATCAGGGAAAGATATTGAAAGGATTGGGATTTTTGGATGGGGACGATCAGAAAAACGCAAACCTGAACTTTGACCGGCTGAATCAATATGCCGGTTGGTACAAGGCCGGCTGCGACATGATGATCGTCAGACCTTCAGAAGAAAAAATGCCGCTGGCAGAGGCATGCACGAATGCGTTTTTCCGGGGGATCGCGCTGTTATCGAATAACACCCACTGCGGAGAGGACAAAATGCAGGGCTGCGGTATGGTCATGTACCGGAATTGGTGCGACCTGCTGCGGGAAGAAAACAGAAGAAACGCGGAGCGGAGCGCCTGCATTTTTCCCCATGCATTTATCCATTATGAAAACAAGCTGAGAACCAAGCAGTTTTTTGAATTATGTATCAACATTATCCCTGATATCAATAAAGAATGGATGGATCTGGCGATCCGCCAATATGAGGATATTCTGTCATTCGCGATGGAAATAGCGGCGATCGCCCACCGGCAGGATTCTTTTTCCAGGGACTCTCTGAACGAAAGAAGGATGCATATCATCGAAATGCTGCGAAGGAGCGGCGAGCAGGAAGAACTGGCCTTATCGTATCTCAAAAGAGCGGCGGAACATATCCGGAAATAAAATGAGCGAAAGCAAGAGGGGCACGTTACCACGAAATCATCTGTTTCGTGGTAACGTGCCCCGGCTTGATATGGTT
>OFFJ01002401.1_pt1 | contig 12024 bp, 11 predicted proteins | sample 1521261 | NCBI WGS metagenome assembly OFFJ01 (sample SAMEA3504122, study PRJEB24116) | mouse gut metagenome | biome: mouse gut; feature: mouse-associated habitat; material: faeces | place: Denmark | collected 2011 | reverse complement strand
TACCCGCCTTTGCCGAAAGAACAATAACGGGCATGGTCTTCCCTTTACGCAGGCGGGCAATAAATTCCTCCCCTGTCAGCCCGGGAAGCATCAAATCCAAAAGCACCAGATCATACTCCTCAAGCCCAAACAACAGCTTCGCCTCACTGCCGGAAAACGCCTGTGTACACGCATACCCATGTTCTTCCAGATAGTCATTAAGCATCTGGTTATTCTTCGCATCATCCTCTACAATCAGTATTTTCTGCAATTCTCTTCCCTCCAACCAGAACGATTACCTCCTGCCAAGCCGAATCACATTCCAGGACGCCCGGTTCAACATACTCGTCATCACGCCCCCGTCTACCGAAGAGCGGTTCACAGCCTTAGGAATGACCCGCTGCTCTCCAGCACTGTTCACCATTTTCAGGTCCGAATCCTCCAGCACGATATGTTCGATGACTTGATACCCCTCCATCCCCCGCAAGTCCGTAGTCAGCAGGATATCCTCATCCAGCGTCCGGTTCACAGCAAAAACAGTCAATTCTTCCTCCTCTTCACGATACACTGCGACGCTCTCCACGTCCGTAACATCCTCATGCTTCGCCGTATCGTGTTTCGGCGCTGCCACCAGAGGCTTCAATGCCACGCCTCTCCCAAACCTCGACGCATGCATGAACGGATAGAAAATCGTTTGTTTCCATGCCGCGCCGCCGCCTGCCTCAGTCATGATTGGTGCAATCACATTCACAAGCTGCGCCAGACAGGCAATCTTAACCCTGTCCGCATGCTTCAAAAGTGTAATCAGCATCAGCCCCACAAGCAACGCGTCCTCCATCGTATAGATATCCTCCAGCATGGGCGGAGCCGTCTGCCATGGATGATTCTTCGTGATATCGTCATCCGCCGCATTGGAATGATACCACACATTCCACTCGTCAAAACTGATGTTGATATTCTTCCGTCCCCGCTTCTTCGCCTTCACATAATCACAGGTTGCAATCACAGTGCGGATAAATTCATCCATATCGTCAGATTGCGCCAGAAAGTCCAGAGTGTCGTTGTCCCTGTTGCCATAATACTGGTGCATGGAAACATAATCCACATAATCGTATGTACATTCCAGCGTCTTCGACTCCCACCTGGGAAATGTCGGCATATCAAGCGCTGAACTTCCGCATGAAACTAATTCAATAGCCGGGTCAATCAGCTTCATAGCCTTTGCCGTTTCCTCCGCCAGACGTCCGTATTCCTCCATGGTCTTATGTCCCAACTGCCATGGCCCGTCCATCTCATTTCCCAGGCACCACACCTTCACCTGATGCGGCTCCTTTACACCATGGGCAATCCGCATATCGCTATATTTCGTCCCCCCGGGATGGTTGCAGTATTCCAACAAGTTGCATGCATCCGCAATTCCCCGGGTTCCCAGATTCACAGCCATCATCACCTGGGAATCCACTTTCTTCGTCCATTTTGAAAATTCATTCAGGCCCACTTCATTCGTCTCCAGACTTCGCCAAGCCAATTCAAGCCGCTTTGGACGCTTTGCCGCCGGGCCTACGCTGTCCTCCCAGAAGAAATTCGATACAAAATTCCCGCCCGGATACCGAATGAGCGGCACATTAAGTTCCCTGACCATATCCATCACGTCTTTACGAAAACCTTCCTCATCAGAAAGAGGATTCCCCGGCTGGTACAGCCCGTCATATACGGCACGTCCCAGATGTTCAACGAATGAACCGTAGATTCTGTCATCAATCTGTGAGATACGGAAATCCTTATCAATTATCATCTTCGCAGTCTTACCCATACAGCGCCTCCTTTATTCTTAATAATGAAAGAGGCTGTCGCAACAGCCTCTCTCAAAAAACTTCCACTCATTCTACCCACAATGATGCCCACATCCACCTTCTCCATGTTCATGATGGCCGCATCCGCCTTCTCCATGTTCATGCCCATGGTGGCTGCACACCGTATCCGGGTCATAGTTAAGCTCTCCCGCCAGATAAGCCTGAACCTGGGCATCCGCATCCCCCTGCGCGCCCGGGAAGAGCTTAATTCCAGCCTCAGCCAGCGCATTCCTTGCGCCCCCGCCGATACCGCCGCAAATCAGCACGTCAACATTCCCCTGAAGCAGGAAACCTGCCAAAGCGCCGTGCCCCTGCCCATTCGTGCCGACCACCTCGCTTTTTACCACTTTCCCGTCTTCCACATCATAGACTTTAAACTGCTCTGTATGTCCAAAATGCTGAAAAACCTTTCCATCCTCATATGTCACTGCTATCTTCATATTATAAATCCCTGCCTTTCTCCTCACACCGTTTCAGCTCAATAATCCTCTGGTTGCTGCTCCCCCGAAATACCAGCGTCACATCCTTGAGTTCCTCCACGAACTCACCGTCCACCAGCACATCGATATAGGAAAGCATCTCGTCCGTCACCTCCGTATGGACCTTTCCGCCTTTGGCAAGATCCACATCGTACAGATAGCCACTGTAACACCAGACATCCTTCATAGGATACCTCTCCTTAATTCTCCTCAGAAGCCCCGTCAGCACTCCCTGGTTCTCCGGCTCAAACGGTTCCCCTCCAAGCAGCGAAAACCCATGAATATACTCCGGTTCCAAGAGCCTTAGCACCTCTTCCTCCGTCTCCTTGGTATAAGGCTGTCCGTATTTAAAATCCCACGTCTCCGGATTAAAGCACCCCTTACAGTGATGCCTGCACCCCGAAACAAACAGACTGACCCGGACGCCCGGGCCGTCTGCTATATCACATTCTTTTATCTTTCCATAATGCATAATGTCACCTTTGCCGCCTCCATCTTACTTACAGATACAGCGCCCGGGCCGTCCCCTTCCTACAGATGAGACGCCTGGACCGTCTATTTCTTACAGATGCAGCACTCTGTCCTTAATCTCCTGAGTACGCCCCTGATTCCAGAACTGCGTCCCGATATACCCGCAAGTCCTGCGCGCAACGAACATCTTATCCTGATCCTTATTCTGGCAATTCGGGCATTCCCAGATTAGCTTCCCTGCCCCGTCTTCCTTGATGGTAATCTCACCGTCATATCCACAGCATTCACAATAATCACTCTTTGTATTCAGTTCCGCATACATAATGTTGTCGTAAATGAACTTCATCACAGCCAAGACCGCCGGAATATTATTCTGCATGTTCGGCACTTCGATATAGCTGATTGCGCCACCCGGGGACAATTTCTGGAAATCCGCCTCGAATTTCAGCTTCTTAAATGCATCGATATCCTCGGACACATGCACATGGTAGCTGTTGGTAATATAATTCTTATCCGTAACACCCTCAATAATGCCGAACCGCTTCTGCAGACATTTGGCAAATTTATACGTCGTGGACTCCATCGGCGTCCCATATACAGAATAGCTGATATGCTCTGCCTCTCTCCACTCCTTACACTTATCGTTCAATCTCTGCATGACTGCCAGCGCAAACGGCCTTGCCTCCGGGTCAGTATGGGACTTCCCGAGCATCCGCATGCACATCTCATAAAGCCCTGCATAGCCAAGGGAAATCGTCGAATACCCGTTGTACAACAGATCGTCAATCACCTGTCCCTTTTTCAGCCGGGCCAGCGCGCCGTACTGCCACAGAATCGGCGCCACATCCGACACGGTCCCAAGAAGGCGCTCATGCCTGCACCTAAGCCCTCTGTGGCACAGTTCCAGACGCTCATCCAGAATCTCCCAGAAACGCTCCATATCTCCCTCGGAAGAACAGGCCACATCCACCAGATTGATCGTCACAACGCCCTGGTTGAACCTGCCGTAGAACTTATGACTTCCGTCCTCGTTCCGCTGTGAATCCTCCACCGTCAGGAAGGAACGGCATCCCATACAAGGATACACGTCTCCCTGTTTCAGTTCCTTCATAATCTTCGCGGAAATATAATCCGGAACCATTCGCTTCGCCGTACACTCCGCCGCCAGCTCCGTCAGATGCCAGTACTTAGTGCCAGCCTTCACATTATCCTCGTCCAGTACATAAATCAGCTTGGGGAATGCCGGCGTAATCCAGACACCCTTCTCATTCTTCACCCCTTGCATCCTCTGAACCAATACTTCCTCTATAATCAATGCCAAGTCATCCCGCACCTGACCTTCCTCTACCTCATCCAGATACATAAAGATCGTCACGAACGGCGCCTGCCCGTTACATGTCATCAGCGTAATCAACTGGTACTGAATGGTCTGGATACCGCTCTTGACCTCTTCTCTCAGCCGACGCTCCGTCACTCTGCTGATAATCTCCTCATCCATACTCTCGCCACACTCTTTACGCTCGGCAATCACAGCCTTGCGCAGCTTCTGCCTGCTGATATCAACGAACGGAGCCAGATGCGCCAGCGTAAACGACTGTCCGCCGTACTGGTTGCTCGCCACCTGCGCCACAATCTGCGTCGTCACGTTGCAAGCCGTAAAGAAACTGTGGGGCTTCTCAATCAGCGTCTCACTGATTACCGTCCCGTTCTGGAGCATATCGGCAAGGTTAATCAAATCACAGTTATGCTCCTTCTGGGCAAAATAATCGGAATCATGAAAATGAATGATTCCTTCTTCGTGTGCATTCACAATCTCTGCCGGAAGCAGCACTCTCTTCGACAAATCCTTGCTGACTTCCCCCGCCATATAATCCCTCTGGGTCGAATTAATCACAGGGTTCTTATTAGAATTCTCCTGCGTGACCTCCTCGTTAATATTCTCTATCAGGGAAAGTATCCCGTTATCCGTCGTATTCGACTTACGCTTCAGCTCCCGTCTGTAACGGTAACGCACATACTTCTGTGCCACTTCATAACCGCGCATCTCCATAATTCCGCGCTCAACCATATCCTGAATATCTTCTACATTCACAGCATGGGGCAGCTCCCCTATCTTTGATGCTATATTATCTGCAATCGCAACAATCTGATAATCGTTCATCTGATGAATCCTGTCCACTTCGCCGTTGGCAGCCTTCACCGCATTCACAATCTTCGACAGGTCGAACAGGACTTCCTCCCCATTCCGCTTGATTACATTCGTCTTAATGTCCACACCCATTGTATTCCCTCGCTTTCACACATACAAAATATTGATACTCCCTTGTAAATCTACACAATATGTTGGGTCACGTACTATCATACACTAAACTAGCGCGAAAGGGAAGAGGAAGTTTAAAAAAATTTTCAACAAATATCTTCTGTATTTTTCTACTTGTTTTCTCCATTTAAAATACTTGACAACGCTCTTTGGCATAATCTAAGGCAATTTAAGACGCATAGTTTGGCACGCCCCTATACGCGCCGCCTTTACAAAAGCCCAAGATGAGAAAACGCTTTCCACAGACCGTCTTTCTCAATCGAATCCGTCACATAATCCGCAATCTCCTTCACCCACGGCGAGCCATTCCCCATGGCAACCCCTGTTCCTGCGTAACGTATCATCTCAATATCGTTGTCTCCGTCCCCAATTGCGACAGCATCCTCCCGGCCGCATTCCTTCACCTTCAAAATCTGCCGTATAGCCTCTGCTTTCGTGATATAATTGGGCGTAATCTCCCCCGTCCACCTATCCTCATAAGGCAGCCCAAGGTGGGTGATATGGAACGAATATCCCCATTTAGACAGGATCTCCCGGCTGACTTCTTCCCGGCTGAACACAATCAGCTGCTCCACATCCGGCACCTCCAACAAAGATTCCACCGGCCTTGGCATCAACGCCTCCGATTCATCCACGCATAATCTCTCGCATAGTTCCGTATAAATCTTGCAGTAATCCTCCCAGTTCTCCTGAAACACATAACTCTCCTTGTTATTTCCCATTTCCACAACACAATCCTGCTCTAACAGGTCTTTCATAAGCTCAATATACGCCAACTGTGTGAAATATTTATGCCCGATCCGCTCTCCGTGATACTCGATATATCCTCCCGAACTTGCGATTACTCCGTCAAATCCGATATCTCGTATCTTCTTCTCAATGCGGCAGTATAACCGTCCCGTATTCAGGATTACCTCATGGCCGTTCTGCCTTGCTTTACGGATTGCTTCCACCGCCGACTCTAAAACTGTACCGTCAAAATCCCTTATTGTACCGTCAATGTCCAGAAAAATTACTTTCCCCATCAGTCTATCCCTCTCTCACAGATGCCTTCTCTAATCTTGATACTATTTTACCATATATTGTACAATATCTCTGTTCGATTTTAAATACAATTTACAATTTCGTTACTATTTTTTCCAAAATGTAACCACATACAACTAAAACGGCAGCATCCTGTACTGCTACAGAACACTGCCGTCCATCTCTTCTGTTTCTCCCTCTGCCTCTACCATCTTGAGGATATCGCACACATCACATTCCAGATAGTCACACATCTTCTCCAGCGTATGCAGATCCACGCGGACTACCTTATTTTTACAGTAATTATTCAACTGAGTGCGCTGTAGCCGACACCAATAGCAGAGCGTTGTCTTACTGACACCCTTCTCAGCCAGAACCCTCTCAATATCAATCACTATTTTCTTCATATTTCAACCCCACATTACATCTTTTCGATTAGTATACCCAGATTTTTCTTGAAAAAATAGATGTAATAAATTACACTGTAATTAATTGCACCGTTTCTCTTCGGCACAGAATAAGGAGGTATACATACATGAAGAAAAAGAAATTGGGGCTTATTATCCCACCCGCTATCCTGTTGTTAGCGTTCTGTATGGAAGAAATCAGACCGTATGAAATCCTACACTCTACCGTCATGTCTTCCCCCAATCTTACAGAAAATGAAATCACTATGGTAATACACAGCTTTCTTCCCATCGACAAGGACGCCCTTGCCAAAGAAGTTACAGAAACCCATATGATGCTGAATGGAGACAGACCTAACCAATATTTAGAGCTGGAACTCTATCGAACCGAGCTGCACTATAGATTTGGGATAGTATACGATACTATCCTATGCAATGAATCTGGGGAGCTTGTATCCGAAATTGAATTCTGAATAATGCCAGAACTTGCGAAATCCCAAAAGATGTAGTAATGTGTTGAGAGAATAATTAGAAAGGAGCTTCTTATGATTTTCGATACACATGCCCATTATGACGATGAACAATTTAACAATGACCGCGATACACTGCTGCAATCCATGGCAGACAACGGAGTGGGGACCATCGTTAATGCCAGCGCAACCCTCCGTTCCTGCGAGCAAGTCGCCCGCATGGCCGAGGACTATCCCTTCATGTATGCTGCGGTCGGCGTCCACCCAGACAATGTAGGCGAGCTGGACGACGAGTCATTCGCCCGCATGAAAGAATTGTTCAAAAGAGACAAGGTAATTGCCGTGGGGGAGATTGGTCTTGATTATTATTGGGACAACGTATCTCATGATATTCAAAAAAAATGGTTTATCCGTCAGCTTGCCCTTGCAAGAGAACAGAACCTTCCCGTCCTAATCCATAGCCGTGAGGCGGCTGCCGATACCATGGATATGATAAGGGAATATGCCAGCGGGCTTAAAGGCATCATCCACTGCTATTCTTATTCTAGGGAAATGGCGTTAGATTACGTGAACATGGGCTTCCATATCGGGGTGGGCGGGGTAGTCACATTCAAAAATGCCCGAAAATTAAAGGAAACCGTCGAAGCAATCCCCCTTACATCCATTGTCCTTGAGACAGACTGCCCTTATCTGGCTCCGGAGCCTTACAGGGGAAAACGGAACAATTCTGCGTATATCTCTTATATCGCTGCGGAAATTGCAAGGCTCAAAGGGATTACCTGTGAAGAGGTAATCGCACAGACGGAAGTGAATGCCAAAAATCTTTTGCTGCCAGATTCGCCGCTTTAAAAGCATATTGGGGATAAGATAAGGGGATGCCGAAAACGGCATCCCCTTCCGTATTTACCTGTCTGCAAACCTTGTGACCAACCTTCTTACAAAAGTTCTGCCCGCAGCTCTTCTGCCGTCTTCACAGACAAAAGCCCAGGAGCAATATCAAACACCGTCCTTGCCCCGCACTCTCCTGCCTTTGCCAGGCGGTACGCCGCCCTTGCATAACATATCAGCACGCTAGCCGTAAATTCCGGATTAGAATCAAGCTTCAAGGAATACTCGATAACATGCCTGTTTCCCTCTTCCCCAGTCTCACCGCTGCGGATTACAAACCCACCGTGAGGCATCTTACTGTGCTGCGCCTTCAATTCTTCCTCCGTAATAAATGATACCGTTGTGTCATACTCGTCAAAATAATTAGGCATCGTCTTAATCTCATTCTCAATCGCCTGCAAATCGGCGCCTTCTTCCGGAACCACATAACATTCCCTGAGGTGCTTCTCCCGCGTGGTCAGTTCCGGCTCACTTCCGCTCCTTACCCGCTCCATGGCCGCATCAATCGGCACCGTATACTGAATGCCGTTCTTCACGCCATCCACCCGGCGGATTGCATCAGAATGCCCCTGGCTCACGCCTTTTCCCCAGAACGTATACGTGCTCCCCTGAGGCAGAATCGCTTCCGTATACAGACGGTTCAGCGAGAACATTCCCGGGTCCCATCCCACCGAAATAATCCCAATCTTTCCGCCCTCTTTCGCCGCCTTGTCCACATTTCCAAAATACTCCGGAATTCTCGCATGGGTATCAAAGCTGTCAATCGTATTAAAATTCGCCGCAATCTGCGGCCCCATCACTGGCAGATCCGTTGCAGAACCGCCGCAAAGCACCATGACGTCTATCTCGTCCTTCATGGCCAGCATATCGTCCACATGCAGAACCGCCGCTCCCTCCGTGTATATTTTCACAGAAGCCGGCTCCCGTCTCGTGAACACGGCTTTCAATTCCATATCTTCATTGCGGGCAATGGCAAGCTCCACACCCCTGCCGATATTTCCATATCCGACGATTCCAATTCTAATTTTCTCCATAATGCGACATCCCTCTTTCTTTTTTCAGCGTTTACACTTCATCAGCAATCTGCTTCTTTCAACATTCACGCTCCATCAACTATCTGTTCCTTTCAGCATTCACGCTCCCCCAATAATCAGCAAATCTCCGCTCCCGCCGGCATCTCCTTCTCCGGAGTCATAAGCGCAAGATTCCCATCCGCATCCTCAGCGCACAGAAGCATCCCCTCAGACAACACGCCAGCCAGCTTCGCCGGTTTCAGGTTCACAAGAACCATGACCTTCTTCCCGACCATATCCTCCGGCTTATAATGCGCCTTAATTCCTGACACAATCTGCTTCACCTGACTGCCTACTTTCACCTGGGAACACAATAGTTTCTTCGACTTTTTCACTTCCTCACAGGCAATAATCTCGCCGACCTGGAACTGCATTTTCCCAAACTCCTCGAATGTAATCTCCGGCTTCGCCTCAATATCAATCACAGCGTCTTCTGTCTTTTGAGCCGCTGTCTCTCCATCCTTCCCAGCTTCCTCTTTCACAGGCGGATGAAGCTCTTCCACCTTCTTCATCACCTCTTCGATATCCAACCGGGCAAATAAAATCTCCGGCTTCTCCGTCACCTTACCGTCGCCCAACTGTCCAAGAATCTTTCCGGAGGTTTCCGGCATAAAGGGCTCAATCATCACCGCCCCTGCCTTGATGCTCTCAATCAGGTTATAAAGCACCGTCTCCAGCCTTTCTTTCTGCGCCTCATCCTTTGCCAGCGCCCACGGCATCGTCTCGTCAATATATTTATTGCACCGCTTGAACAGATTAAATATCTCCGTAATCGCATCTGCAACCCGCAGATTCTCCATTTTCGCATCCACAGCCTTAGGCGTATTCTCCGTCACCGCTTTCAAATCTGCATCCACGGCTGTGTCTTCCTCCGTCGCCGCCACACCCTTATCCGTCACCGTGCCGCCAAAATACTTATTGGTCATAGAAACCGTGCGGTTCACCAGATTTCCCAGCGTATTCGCAAGGTCGGAATTCATACGCTCCACCATCAGCTCCCACGTAATCACACCGTCATTGTCGAACGGCATCTCATGAAGCACAAAATAACGCACGGCATCCACCCCAAAGAAATCCACCAGCTCGTCCGCATACAGCACATTTCCCTTGGACTTGCTCATCTTGCCGTCTCCCTGCAAAAGCCACGGATGCCCGAAAATCTGCTTAGGCAGCGGCAAATCCAGCGCCATCAGGAAAATCGGCCAGTAAATGGTATGGAACCGGATGATATCCTTCCCAATCAGATGCAAATCTGCCGGCCAATCCTTCCGGAACTGCTCCGTACCCTCTCCGCCGCAGTCATAACCAATTCCTGTAATATAGTTCGTGAGCGCATCCAGCCACACATAGACCACATGCTTCGGGTCAAAGTCCACAGGGATGCCCCATGTAAACGAAGTTCTGGATACACACAAATCTTGCAGTCCCGGAAGCAGGAAATTATTCATCATCTCATTTTTCCGAGATACCGGCTGGATGAATTCCGGATGGGTATTGATATGCTCAATCAGCCGATCCGCGTATTTGCTCATCTTGAAGAAATATGCCTCTTCCTTCGCAGGCTGGACTTCACGCCCACAGTCCGGGCATTTGCCGTCCACAAGCTGGGATTCCGTAAAGAAAGACTCACAAGGCGTACAGTACATTCCTTCATAGTGCCCCTTGTAAATATCCCCTTTGTCATACAATTTCTTGAAAATCTTCTGAACCTGCTTCTCATGCTCCTCGTCTGTCGTGCGGATAAATTTGTCATAGGAGGTATTCATTAAATCCCAGATCCTGCGGATTTCCCCTGCCACGCGATCCACATATTCCTTGGGCGTAATCCCCGCCTCCTCTGCTTTCAACTCGATTTTCTGACCGTGTTCGTCTGTCCCGGTCTGGAAAAATACGTCGTATCCTTTGCTCCTTTTGTACCTCGCAATCGCGTCCGCAAGGACAATCTCATAGGTGTTCCCGATATGGGGTTTTCCTGACGTATAGGCAATCGCCGTCGTCATATAATACTTTGGTCTTTCACTCATTTTCTTTCTCTCCTTTCTCTAAACTTTGTCGGACGTTAGTCCGCCCGCCCCGACAAGGCATACAATCATAAAAAAACCGTCCTCCCGAGTATATTATCAAATATACCAAGAAGACGGAATCTTACCGTGTTACCACTTCTATTTCGCCCTGCCCTCACAGACAGAACCTCGCTAAGTGCAGCCATTGCAATACCCGGCAACACTCTTACGCTATAACGGGCGAACCCATCGCAGCCTGTATAAGAATATTTCTTATAGTCGGTGCGCCGCTCGGAAGCCATCTTCAGCCATTTTCCCTCCATCCCTCTCAGCATCCCCATACTCCGCTTTCAAATAATCCTGCACAACTTCGGTTATACCAAAGCAGCTATCGCATGGTTCCGGGAATTCTCTGTAAAAGTTCCAAAGACCTACTCTCTTCGTCATTGCTTTTATCTTTTATTGATCATGTCCAAAATCCTATCACACACCTGCTCCCCTTGTCAAGTACAGTATTCAAACATGTACCAGAAACATATACTAGAAAAACAGGCGGAAACACAAGTATATTACGATCAATACCGCTATACCTGCTATTTCTGTCAGAAGTACGCTTTTCCCTTTCTGCTCACGCTTCCCTTTCTCGAATCCCTGCGCTTCAAACAATATTCCCCAGGGGCTGTGTTTCTGCATCTTCAGGGTGATCCCTTTCTTCTCATTCTCACCGACGGCTTTCAAGAACTCCCGCCAGTTTCCCTCCAACAGCTTCATCCCCCGGATCAGGTCTGCCTGCAGGGACTGCCCCTTTAACAGCATCTGAAAAAAGCCTGCTTTCTCAGAATATGCCTCCTGCTGCTGATACACGGCGTCGCCCTTCTTCTCCACGATGGTCTTGGCGGTGGAGCGGATGGTCACCAGGCCGCCCTTGGGGCCGGGAATCGCGCCGCGCACGGCGATGAGATTGTATTCAGGGTCCACCTTCACGATATCCAGGTTCTGCACCGTGACCTGCACGTTGCCCATCTGGCCCGCGCCGTCGCGGCCCTTGGCGATGTGGC
>OFFJ01002399.1_pt1 | contig 12025 bp, 9 predicted proteins | sample 1521261 | NCBI WGS metagenome assembly OFFJ01 (sample SAMEA3504122, study PRJEB24116) | mouse gut metagenome | biome: mouse gut; feature: mouse-associated habitat; material: faeces | place: Denmark | collected 2011 | reverse complement strand
CTCCTTCTTTGCTGTTCTCTCTCCAGCTCTGCTGATAGTAATGGAGGCACCTCTCCAGGCGGGCGGCGATTTCCCTGCCGTTGTCCGGCTTTTCACCTTTTTCAAGCTGAGACAGGAAGTATCCCACTTCATTCCATACCTTCGTCATTTCCAGGGAAATATGGGTGTATTCCACGATTCTGCGATTTGAACTGTCCATGTTTCGGCTGATGAAGCTGCTTTTCAATTTCCTGGATCTGCGCGTTCTGCTCCGGCACTCTGGACATATCTTCGTTCTTGAACATTTTCAGAAGCTTGTCATGGTCCTCACCCTTTAATGCATGTTCTCTCAGGCTTACCGCACCGAACCAGCTGAAGGCCATGGTCCCGCTTACCCTGTCCAGGCAGCTCAGCAGTTCTCCTGATGCATCGCCGAATTCCAGGACGGAAATCTTTCTGCACAGTTCTTCAAATTCTGGTACCTTCTCTCCCCAGGAGCATACGGCGCCGAAAATAATGCCGGGTATTGAGAAGATCGGATGATTAACATGGCCGAAATCACCCCAGTCGGTATTGAGCATGCCGATAGCGTCATGTTTTCTGGCAAAACCGCACATCCTGGTGATATTTACATATCCTCCCCTGATCAAATTAACCCAGAGATTCCAGCCGCGCACACCGGGACAGAGATACTGAGTCGCTCCCACGCTGTGCAGGATTTCCGTCTCTCTCTCCGGCTGATTGTCCCCGTATCCCCAGTTCAGGCAGATTACTTCCCTGGGCAGCTGTGGATACAGTTCCGGATGTCCGCAGATGATATCTCCCCAGAACATGGGCGTCTTGCCCTTTTCGATCAGGAATTCAAACAACTCCTTGATATATTCCATGTACAGAACGCCTTTTCCCTTTTCTTCCGCAAGAGATGCGCTCCTTCCCGTTCCCAGGTCAAAGGTCTCGTCTGCGCAGATATTGAATTTATCCGTCCTGAACAGCTGCATATACTCATTAATCATTTCCTTAATCAGGGTAATGGCATCCCTGTTGGACACATTTACCGTATGGTGATGCATTCTGTCCTGAAAACCGAATCTCTCTTCAAAGCTGCCCGGCAATTCACAGAGATGCTCGAAGGACCTGGTCTTCAGCAGCTTATAGAGATGGCCGAATGTAGCGATGGAAGGCACCAGTTCCACTCCTCTCTCATAGCAGTACTGATCCAGTTCAAGCACTTCTTCCGCGGTCATGGGAGTCTCGTCCCTCCACAGCTCGGTGAGATCACGGAACAGATATGTATGCTCCACATAGAGCTGCAGCTGGTTCATCTTATAGAAGGAAAGGATATCCACCATTTTCTTCATGTTTTCCAGAGTCTGAATACGTCCTCTGGTAGCATCATGGTAAAAGCCTCTGTTTTTCATATCCGGCTCGTCGTCAATTGCTACATGGGGAAGAAGTCCTCCGCTCTGGCGCACAATCTGACGCAGTGTCTGAACGGCCCATCCAAGGGACGTCAGGCTGCCGCCGCACAGGAATGCTCCTTCTTCCTCAATTTTCAGAGTATAGTGCTGCTCGCCCAGAGAAGCATCCACCATCAGCAGGATATCTCCCTTTCTAAAGGTTCCTCTTCCGATCTCTATTGTCATTCCGGCCCAGTTGAGGACTTCTTCCTTCAGTTGACGGGCATAGACAATGGTTCCCTGAGGACAGGAAGTATCCATGACTATCATGGTGTCCATCCTGAGCATTAAATTTCCTTCTTTTTCTTCCGTTTTTTTCGGTAATGGCAGTAAAATCATTTTTGACCTCCTGATCATCATGTAATAAAATTTACAAGTTTTCAACGCTTCTGACACTGTTTGCCAGAAGTATCACTTCACTTGGAGTATAGCAAATATTTCAGTCGGATACAATCAAATATTTAATAAAATGTAAAAAATTTTTTATCACTTATTTCCGTTTTTTGCAACATTTTGTATCTTTGCATAAGTGTATACATTTTCTCTCTATTAGTTGTTAAGATAGTTTACCATCTTTTCGATTTTTGTAAATATCGTTTTCCCAAATGGTCTTTTGTACTTCCTCAATGGCAGGGAGGGATTCAAAAATATATTTATTTTCTCTTCTCAAGTGGGTTATAACCGATTATAGCAGATTTTCATTAATATGTAACTTTTTTGGGATATTTTTTCAAAAAATATGGTAATATTTTACCTTAATGTTTTTATAGACAAAATACAGGAAGCCATAATTAAAGCATACTACATGAATCCAGTCATGGAACTTTCTTCCGGAAAAGGCTTTGCCGATGTTGTCTATCTTCCAAAGAAGAATACTGACAAGCCCGCACTGATTGTAGAACTAAAATGGAACAAATCTGCCGAAGGAGCATTAAAGCAGATCAAAGAAAAGCAATATGCGTCATGGATTGAGGAATACACGGGAGATATTCTGTTAATTGGCATCAATTATGATAAAAAAAGCAAACTGCATGAATGTGTGATAGAAAAGTATATGAAATGATGTCTGCTGCGCCGGGAAACCGAAACTGCCTTTCGGCTTTTTATGTTCGGTTTTCCGGCACTGTAATAAATTTACGATTAATTTCTCACAACGTCTGCTGACGGCAGGAAAGAAAGACAGCTCTTCTGCTGCCGCCCTGGAATCAGGCGATTTCCATCCGTGTATCCCTCTTCCCTGCCCATAAGCTCTTCTATCAGAATTCTGCGAAGCGAATCAATTCTTTCCTGGCATTCCGGCTCTGCTATGGCATCATGCAATTCCTGTGGGTCCGTATCCAGACGGAAATACTGTTCTTTCCCGGATTCCATAAACCAGCAATACTTGTCCCGTTTCGTCACAATATACTGATTGCCCAAATCACCTCCGCTGTGTTCTCCATGAAGATATTCCCTGTCATTGTCATGCAGCAGAGACACACCGTCTATCCCTTCAGGGATATCGCCCCCGGCCAGTTCTATCATAGTAGGAAGGATATCCCGCAGTTCCGCCAGACTGTCGCACACGGTTCCCGGCTTCCTTCCGGGCGCCTGGGCTATGATCAGCGGAATATGAATGCTTCCCTGATAAGGGCGGGTTTTCCGGAAAGTATAATGGTCTCCTAACAGTTCTCCATGGTCAGAAGTAAATACTATAACGGTATTCTGATAAGAATTATCATCCTTCAATGCCCTCATCAGCCTTCCAATCTGATTGTCCAGATGGCTGATGCAGGCATAGTATCCTATCTGCGCCTGACGCATCAATTCCGAATCCACGGAACCGGTATCCGCATCCGTAAGCCTCCCAAGCCGCTGCAGACGTTCCCTGTCTGCCCAGTCTCCCATTACAGGCGGCGTCAGTGTATGATTGCGGTAAAGGTCAAAAAAGCAGGCCGGCGCATCAAACGGCGGATGAGGTCTGAGATAGGATGCCATCAGGAAAAAGGGCCTGGAACGGTCCCGGCGCCGCAGAAAGTCAATGGAACGGTCCGTAACCCAATTGGTCGGATGCAGTCTTTCCTCATATATCCATGGCCTGGCCGTAAAAGAATTGCATTCAAGCCCATTATCCGTAACATCCCTGTCAACTCCCAACTGAGTTTTCAGCCAATAGAAATAATCGTCGGCAACCCGTTGATTCTCGGCGTACGGTACATTTCCGTTCCGATAGGCATGGAGATAGCCGTCATGGAGTTCTATATTATGGAAACCCATCAGATTCCGCAGCGGATGAACATGCATTTTCCCCACGCACTGAGTATAATAACCGTTTTTTGACAATTCTCCTGCCATGGTCACAGGATAATCCCAGGAAACTCTGTCCTGGTAACCCACCCGTCCATGATGCTCCTGCTTTAAACCGGTATGCAGGGCACATCTGGCAGGAATACAGCTGGGACAGGCTGTGTATGCATTGGTATAGCGTACACCGATAGATGCCAGATGATCCAGATATGGGGTTTTCACATCCGGATGTCCGGCAACTCCCATACAGTCCCCTCTCATCTGATCGGTCATAATAAACAAAATATTTGGTTTCCTCATTTGAAATCTCCTATTTCTTAATTCAATCAACAGATGCCTTTAATACAAATTTCTGCGTCGGATAATCCAGCGATACACAAAGTTCCCCCGGCACAAATCCCAGAGATGCATAAAATGCCCTGGCAGCCTTTCCTTTCTCATCCCCTTCCCGAAAGGTTTCGACTGTAATATCTCTGCTTTTATCCAGCCTGGTCATCATCAGCTGTATCATCTGGCTGGCGATGTTCTGTCTCCTGTACTCCGGATGCACCGCCATACAGCTGATGTAATTACGTTTTTCCGAAAAAATAAGGATTCCTACCACCATACTGCCGTCTACTGCAGAGATTGCGCTTCCTCTCTCTATATTTTTCATTACCGTATTCCGGTAATCTTCCAGTGCCGCCTCTGTCTCCAGACCCGGAAAGCCATCCCTCACAATCTCCGCCAGGCTCATCCAGGACTTCAGATTGTCGGGAGCGGCAAAATTCACCTGCAGCATCTGCCTTCTGTCTCCATGGGCGTCAAAACTTTGCGTATCCTTTATGTCAAATAATTTTCCGAGAAACCAGTACGGAATGAAGATACCCTCCTTCTGCATCCTGAGTGCCTCTTCTTTGTCCACCCAGCGGATACGCCGCACTTCTTCCTCCTGCAGACGAAGCCCGGACAGCTCCACATCCTTTTTTACTATGTAATAATCATCAAAGCCGTCCGAAAAATTCATGGTAAAAACCGGACGGTATTCCGATAAATCAAGCTTCAGTCCCAGTTCCTCCATGACTTCTCTTTCGGCCGCCTGCAAACTGCTGTCCCCTGCCACAGCAGAGCCCCCCACACTTAAATCCCACATATTGGGCCACCCCTTTTTGAAAGGCTGTCTCTGCTGAATCAGAAGTTGATTATTGCTGTTAAAAATACAGACATGTACTACAAGATGATAATCACCATTTTTCATCTTGTCTCCACGTCTGTGTAATCTTCCTGTCCTGATTCTCTCCTTTGTATATACGTCCCAGTATTCTTCTTTTACCTTTCCTGTCATACACCCTCCCTTCATATGAAGCATTCCCCAATACACTTATATTTCTTTTTATTCCCGTTTGTTCTTATAGCATTTATTTTACCATTCTATACATATGCTGACAAGTCCTGATTTTTCTGTCAGAATCTATACTGCACATTGAAAAAATCTGCAGCCATGTGATATAACGAAAAACCATCAGGCAATTCCGATAACAAAAACTATACAATCCAGACAGTGTCCCTCATCTTATCGACAGTTTCCTTCAGACTTTGGCCGATTACAGCAAAATCCTGTCTTGCCTGTATGGGATTACTGACTATCTGGACACTGCTCTGTTCAATTTTTTTAACCAGCTGCTCCAAATTCCGCATGCAAGTATCATGCAGTTCTTCCGCCTCCTCTTTATCCAGAAAAGAATCTTTCCTGCGGCATTTTACCAAGCTTTCCAGCTTATCAATGTATTTGATTAAAAATTCTTTCTTTCCTTTTAATTCCCTGTCATTGTTCTCATAAACGGACTTTTCTTCCCTGATTTTCTCGATTTCATCCCTGTAAACCGTCTCCATCTTTCTGGGAGAGAAAACCTTGAAATCTTCCGGCTCAGCATCTCTAAAAGCTTTCAGACGGGCATCTATATCCCTGATGCGTTCCATATCTGCCTGAAGCTGTATATCTATGCCCTTTACCTCCTGGCGAAACTCTGAAAGCATCCCCTTCATGACATTATAATCATCCAGTCTCATAATATCTCCTTACAATGGCATCATGCCTTCTTCTCCTCATAAAAGGAATAACCGCAGCGCCCATTCTCCTTAGTAACGTAAAGAGCGGAATCAGCCTTTTTATAGAGATCGTCTTCAAATCCGTTAGCGGAAAAAGCAACTCCCACGCTGAGAGAAACTTTTGGCAAATCACCTTCCGGATTCAGCAATATATTATTAATATTGTCTATTTTCTCTTCAATTACAGACTTCATCTCTTCTGAGGCATCCGTTATAATTACCGCAAATTCATCCCCGCCGATTCTTGCAGGATGGTCTGTGGCTCTGAAATTTTCTTCCAGAAGCTTAGCCACTTTTTTCAGTACCTTATCCCCTGTTTCATGTCCGTACTGGTCATTTACCTGCTTGAATTTATCCACATCCAGTATCATCAGGGCAATGGGAGTCTGCTTTGTCCTCAAAAACTGCTTTAATCTTTCAAAAGCGCCTCTGTTGATGATTCCTGTCAGCGCATCATGTTCCGCCCGGTAATTCAGCATCGCCTCATTGGCCGAATTTAACTCATAGATATTATTATAAGTCAAAGCCAAATACTTAAACTCATAAGAGCCGGCTACATTTAGTTTTTCTTTGTCCTCTATATTTTCTATGTAAATCTTGAGGGGATTGATAACCAGGACTATAATCAGTATAAATACAAAAATATTCTCAATAAACAATACGCTGATCAAAATACGCTGCTGTGTCATGGTATTTTTCAGCGCAGAAGCGCTGCGCTGCTGTTTCTGCATGGTATCGTCCACTATACTGTCCACAAAATAGGAAATATTTTCCATAATCATATCTTTGGATTCCTGATATACCGAACCAAATACCATTTCCTGTGCTCTGGCAACCATTTCTTCCGGACTCAGATTGTAATCAGCCTCTGTCAATTCCATCTTTCGCACATCTTCGGGAATCATATCTTCCGTCATTTCTTCCGCCTGAGAAATCAGACGCATGGCATAGATTTCATCTGTCATCAGACGGTTTGAATAATCCAGCGCCGTCTGCAGATACCCGTAAATCTCTTCGCTGACATTAAACGCTTTCATCTGCTCCAAAGCCATATCTCTTCGCCTGGTATTGTAGACTTCATTAAAATATTCCTCTACATACTTTATGTCCTTCGTCACTGTATAGAGACGTACCTGATCCGTAAGATAGTCAGAGCCTTCTTCTATGAGTCCGGCATTTTTTTGACAGGCGATGTAATCCTCCGTAGCGGACATCATGGCATTATATTTCTGAGACGCATGGATGGTAGCCCCGATTAAAAAAAGATACAAAATACAGGATACCACCATCATGTAGATATTGATATTCTTAATTTTAATTCCTTTTACTCCCTTACCGCTCTTTTCCTCCATCGGTTTCCAATCATCCTCCTCATTTTCCCCAGAAATTGTCGTAGATATTTCCTTATGCTCTATCATTATAAAAAAATTTTTTACATTTTTCAATCATATTGTAAGCAAAACTCAATCTGTTTTTAATCGCTTTTTAATTCAGAGGTTCTTTTGCAGGTAAACCTGCTTTTCTGGGATACTTTCCCGGCGTCTCGTTCTCCTTCTTTATCACAAACAGGCATCTGTAAATATTCGAATCCGGCAGCAAAAATTCCTTTTTCTCTGTTACTTTTCCCCCTAAAAGGGCAATGGCATTTCCGGCTTCCACCATTTCACCAGAAATTTTTTCGGATTTATATGCGACAAAAAAACCTCCTCTTTTTACAAAGGGAAGACAATATTCTGATAATGTGGACAGATTGGCAACGGCCCTTGAGACACACAGGTCAAAGCTTTCTCTCAGTTTACCTGGTCTGGCGAAATCCTCCGCTCTGCCGTGAAGCGCTTCCACACCTGTCAGTTCCAGGTCGCCGATGACGGCATTCAGGAACTGAATCCTTTTATTCAGAGAATCCAAAAGCGTTACCCTGCATCCCGGAAATGCTATCTTCAGCACAAGCCCCGGAAACCCTGCACCGGTGCCTACATCAATCAGGCTGGATGCACCATTCATATCATAAGCGTTCACCAGACTGAGGCTGTCTATAAAGTGCTTCTTCATCACATCCTCATATTCCGTTATGGCAGTCAGATTCGTCATTTGATTCCATTTTACAAGCAGTTCGTAATATCGTATAAACTGCGCAATCTGTTTTTCCGACAAAGATATTTCCAGACCTTTCAAATCTTTCCGAAATTGTTCTGTTTGATACTGAAACATGAAAATTGCCTCATTTCTATTCCTTATTCTATCTTCTTACCAACATTCTAAAACCTTTCGCAATACATATATACACACAGGGATTCACTCTTATTATCATCAATGTATTTTAATGTATACTATAATTAATATCTACACGCTGCCATGGCAGTTACGACCGGGATTCTCCTCCAGCTTTCGGAACAGTCTCACCAGGACAAACCCGGCAATCACCGCCAGAAGGAACTCCGCAACCGCCTGTGCATAAGGCAGTCCATAAAGAGGAAATATGTAATTCAGTATTAAAAGTGCCGGAATTTCAAATACAATCTTTCTCAAAATAGCAAAAATCAAAGCCTTGTTTCCCATACCGGTAGCCTGAAATACTCCCACTGTCAGGAAATCCACACACATAAAGGGAAGCTGCAGGCACATTCCTTTCAGGAAATGTGCGCCATATGCCACTATCACTTCATTATCCATAAACATTCGAACCAGAGAGCCTGCAAAAATCAGATAGCCTGCAGATATTACCACTACGCAGCAGATACCGATTTTCATGCTGTAGAGAATGGTATCCTTCATGCGGCGGTAATTTTTGCTGGCATAGGTATAGCCAACCAACGGCATAATCCCCTGGAACATACCGAAGAACAGATTTAGAGGTACCATATTGATCTTCTGGGCGATTCCCATGGAAGCCACCACATCCGATCCGTAGGAAGCCGAAAAATTGTTCAGCAGCGTCATGCTGGTCACATTCAGCAGATTCTGAATGCAGGCCGGAATTCCCACTGCAAAGATGCCGAAGAGAATCGTTTTATCAAAGGAAAAAAGCTTCGGCGAAATTGACACATAAGTTTTTCCTCTTCTGACATACAAGAGTACGAAAAAGTAACAGCACGCCAAAGTATTTCCCAGAAAAGTGGCAAGTCCTGCCCCCGCCGCCCCCATATTCAATCCCCAGGGAAGAATAAAGATGGGATCCAGTATCATATTCAGGACACATCCGCTGATGGTTCCGATGCTGGCATGGAAAGTGGCTCCTTCCGACCGGACCATATAGGCCATCACCACATTCAGGATGGCCGGAACTGCTCCGCAGCACACTGTCCACTGCATGTAATCATTGGTAGCCGCTATGGTGCTTTCTTCCGCGCCCAACAAAATCAACAGATTCGACCGAAAAAGGATACTCAACAGAGAAAATAAAGCTGAGCAGAATACCGTACAATAAAAACCAATAGCCGCACATTTCCTGACAGTCTGATGTTCATGCCGTCCCAATGCACGGCTCATCATACTGCTGGTTCCCGCCCCAAAGAGATTATTTACAGCGTTGAAAGCAAGCATCATAGGCGCCACAAGAGTGACGGCAGCATTCTGTATGGGATCATTAAGCATTCCTACAAAATAGGTATCCGCCAGATTATAGATTATGGTGATCAGGGAGCTTATGATAGTCGGTACAATAAGCTGCCTTACGGCTGCGGGGACTGATGTCCTCTCGAAAAGTTCTGTTTTATCCTGATTTTTCATTTTTTACCCTGTTCCTATCCGTATCTTTTCTTCCGGTATCCTTTTCATCATGCAATGTACTCATACCTTTGATATCTTCTGTTTGAAACCTTATAAGTACCTGGCAGTAACTGCCTTTACCTGATATCTTTTATTTCCTCATATATATTCTGCATTTCAAGGTCTGCATTGAAGATGCTGTGGGCAATGTTTGTCAGGCGTATCCTTGTGGAATCCGAAACCTCAGCTTCCGTCTTATAGCGAAGCTGATGCTCCAGGCTTGCCCAGAAATCCATGGCGATGGTCCTCATCTGAATTTCCACCGGAATAATCTGTTTTTCCGATGAAAGAAAGATGGGAATGGCTACTATCAGATGATAACTTCTGTATCCGTTGGCCTTTGGATTGGCTATATAGTCTTTCTCCCTCACAATCAGAAGGTCATCCTGTTTTTTTAACATCTTGACGATCGCATAGATATCGTTTATGTAAGAACAGATAACCCTGATTCCCCCGATATCCGTAATTTCGTCCCTCATTATCTCATATTCCAGAGGAAGATTCTTCTGAAGCATTTTATTCCGGATGCTTTCTGTCTTTTTCAGCCTGTGGGTGATATGCTGTATGGGATTTCTGTCTTTATTTAACTCGAATTCCTGACTCAGATTTTCCAGTTTGGTACAGATTTCCCGCATGGCGCAGGAATAGAGCATGGTCATTTCCTTGATCTGCCAGTAAGATGTGGGAAAACCGACTGGCAGGTCAGTAACTTCAATATTTTCTGTTTCTTCCATATATGTTAAAACCTCCGAAACTATTCTTCTCCTGTTTTTGGTAGAACTATGATGGCCATTCGGCCGTTCCGTGCCTTGAATATGGTCATATTATACCATGAGCAAAGCAACGCTCATGGCAGGATGGCCATTCGGCCGTTCCATGCTTTGAATATGGTCATATTATACCATAAAAACAAATACAAATATAAATAGCCTGAAAAATTAATACTTTTTTCACATTCCATTCATAAAGCATATCAAACAGCACATCAATGTTCTTATCCAAAAGTATATATTCCCATATATTACAAATGTTACAAATTTGTCCCGAATTCTAAAATTGTGTTGCAATCAACCGTCGCATACGGTACATTAAAAACAGAGAATACGGCACTTGCTCTATTGGATGTACCAAAAAGAACGAACCCCCGATTGTACCGCTAATACAATCGGGGGTTCTTCTTCTTTTACGGAGAAGCCAACCTTCTGTGTTGGTTACCGCTTTTTTCTCTTCGTCCAGCCAATTGCATATATAGTATGCAACTACACTTCTCATACGGAGAATACAAAATTGTGCACTTGCACCATTGGCATGCACCCTCTTTGGACTTATTATAATTCAACAGAATTTTTATATCCGCTTATTTGACAAATTTCTCCATGTAAACCAGCAGAACGGAAATATCCGCCGGCGAAACCCCTGAAATCCTGGATGCCTGCCCGATAGAAGCCGGGCGGAACATTTTCAGCTTCTGCCTTGCTTCAAGCCGCAGGGAAGATACATCATCATAATCAATCTCCTGGGGAATCAGCTTCTTTTCCATCTTCCTGTACTGCTCTACCTGGCGCTTCTGTCTGACGATATATCCTTCATATTTAATCTCAATTTCGACTTGTTCAATAACGGATGCCGGCAATTTCTTTCTGTCCCTGTCTATTTCCCCTATTATTTCGTAAGAAAGCTCAGGGCGGCACAGCAGTTCGGCCAGACTGGCTGCTGTTTTCAGCGAGGCGCTGCCGTGAGCTTCCAGGAAATTCTGAATCTCCCGGTTGGCTCCCACACTGGTTTTTTTCAGGCGGCTGATTTCTTCCTCTATCAGCTTTTCTTTTTCCAGCAGAGCCTGATAGTCTTCCTCTGATATCAGTCCTGCTTCATATCCTTTTTTTCTCAGACGCAGGTCTGCATTGTCCTGGCGCAGCAGCAGCCTGTATTCTGCCCGGGAAGTCATCATCCGGTAGGGTTCTGCGGTTCCCTTCGTGACCAAATCGTCAATCAAGGTTCCGATATAGCTGCTGCTGCGGTCCAAAACAACCGGTTCTTTGCCGAGAATCTTCCTCGCAGCGTTAACCCCTGCAACCAATCCCTGGGCGGCCGCCTCCTCGTAACCGGAGGTTCCGTTGATCTGCCCCGCCGTAAAGAGCCCCGGAATTTTTTTCACCTCTAACGTAGGAAACAGAAGCAGCGGATCAATACAATCATATTCAATCGCATAAGCATTTCGCTGAATCACCGCATGTTCAAAACCCGAAAGAGAACGGATCATCGCAATTTGAACGTCCTCCGGAAGGGAAGAAGACATCCCCTGCAAATACATTTCATCGGTATCCAGTCCCATCGGTTCCAGAAAAAGCTGATGCCTCTCTTTATCAGCAAACCGGACGATCTTATCTTCAATACTCGGACAATACCGGGGGCCTACGCCTTTGATTGTTCCCGAATACAGGGGAGAA
>OFFJ01002396.1_pt1 | contig 12035 bp, 5 predicted proteins | sample 1521261 | NCBI WGS metagenome assembly OFFJ01 (sample SAMEA3504122, study PRJEB24116) | mouse gut metagenome | biome: mouse gut; feature: mouse-associated habitat; material: faeces | place: Denmark | collected 2011 | reverse complement strand
TGGCTTAGATTCGCTCCGTCCCCGGTCAGCATCGTATCATACCCACCCGGCAGCCTCCGGATAAACCCGTCTGCATTGGCAAGCCTTGCCGCCGCCACGACCTCCTCATCCGTCGCATCCAGCTTCCCGAAACGGATATTCTCCATCACAGTCCCGGTAAACAAATGGGTGTCCTGTAATACAATCCCAAGGGAACGCCGCAAATCTGCCTTCTTAATCTTATTAATATTAATCCCGTCGTATCTTATCTTACCGTCCTGAATATCATAAAACCGGTTTATCAGGTTCGTAATGGTGGTCTTCCCTGCCCCCGTAGAGCCTACAAACGCAATCTTCTGCCCGGGCTCGGCAAACAGTTTCACATCATGGAGTACAATCTTGTCATCGCTGTAGCCAAAATCCACGCCGTTAAACACAACATCGCCTCTGACCTCCACATAGTCCACGCTGCCGTCCGCCTGATGGGTATGTTTCCACGCCCACCTTCCGGTTCTGGCGCTGCTTTCCGTAAGTTTTCCGTTTTCTTCTACGGCATTGACCAGCGTGACATACCCGTCGTCCTGCTCTTCCTTCTCATCCAGCATGGCAAACACACGCTGGGCGCCAGCCATCGCCATGACCACGGCATTTAACTGCTGGCTCACCTGATTGATGGGCATACTGAAACTCTTATTAAACGTCAGGAAACTTGCAAGCCCTCCCAGCGTAAATCCGCCCACATGATTAAGCGCCAGCGCACCGCCCACAATCGCGCACACCACATAACTGATATTTCCAAGCTGGGCATTGATAGGCCCTAAGAAATTAGCAAAGGTATTCGCCCTGTCCGCGCTGACGAACAAACGGTCGTTCAGCTCCTTGAACGCCTTCTGATTCTCCTCCTCATGACAGAACACCTTAACCACCTTCTGCCCGTTCATCATTTCCTCGATATACCCGTTCACAGCCCCAAGGTTCTTCTGCTGCTCAAGGAAATACTTCCCGCTCCTTCCGGCTGCCGCCTTGGAGCTTAAAATCATCACCGCCACCATGGCAAGGGTCACAGCCGTCAGCGGAATGCTCAGAATCACCATGCTGACAAATACGCTGACAATGGTAATCCCGCTGTTCACCACCTGAGGGATGCTCTGGCTGATCATCTGGCGCAGAGTGTCAATGTCATTGGTATAGACAGACATGATATCCCCATGGGCATGGGTGTCAAAATACTTAATGGGGAGACGCTCCATATGGGCAAACAAATCGTCCCTAAGCGACCTAAGCGTGCCTTGCGTCACATTGATCATGATTCGGTTATACGTATAGGTAGACAGAATCCCCACGCCATAGAAACACGCCACCCGTGCGATTGCATTTGCCAGAGTCGAAAAATCCGGCGCATCCGTCATGAGGAACGGCGTTATGTAATCGTCAATCAGATTTTTCATGAACATGGTTCCCTGTACATTGGCAAGTACGCTCACGAAAATCAATGCGATTACTGCCATATAATGGAACTTATAATACTGGAACACATACGCCATCAGCCGTTTAAATATCTTCATTGGATTCTCGACCTGAGGTTTTACGCCCCTTGGTACTCTTCTCATCGGTCCCGCCATCTTTAATCACCTGCCTTCTCATCAAAATCTCCGCCGCCGCTGGTCTGGGACTCGTAGACCTCCCGGTAAATGGCATTTTCACGCAGAAGCTCCTCATGAGTCCCGAATCCGTCCACGCATCCCTCATCCATCACGATAATGCGGTCTGCGTCCTTTACGCTTCCAATCCTCTGTGCAATAATCAGCTTCGTCGTGTGCGGAATCTCCTCCCGGAACGCCTTTCTTATCTTCGCATCCGTCGCCGTGTCCACCGCGCTGGTGCTGTCGTCCAGGATCAGCACCCTGGGCTTTTTCAGGATGGCCCGGGCGATGCACAGCCGCTGCTTCTGGCCGCCGGAGACGTTCACGCCCCCCTGGCCCAGGTCGGTGTCATAGCCCTCGGGCATCCTGTGGATGAACTCGGCGGCGCAGGCGGCTTCACAGGCGGCCTCGATGTCCGCATCGGAGGCGTTTTCATCGCCCCACAGCAGATTTTCCCGGATGGTGCCGGAAAACAGGGTGTTCTTTTGCAGGACCATGCTCACCGCGTCCCGCAGATGCTCCATGGTGTAGTCCTGGACCGGCCTGCCGCCTACCCGGACGGTGCCCTCCTGGGCCTCATAGAGCCGGGGAATGAGCTGCACCAGGGTGGACTTGGCGGAGCCGGTGCCGCCGATAACGCCCACGGTCATGCCGCTTTTGATGTGGAGATCGATGTCCCGGAGGTTCCATTTCTCCGAGCCGTCGTTGTACTTGAAGGACACGTGGTCAAAGTCCACGGAGCCGTCGGCCACCGTGACGCCGGGGGAAGCGGAAGCGTCCGTGATGTCCGGGACCTCGTCCAGGACCTCCGCCACACGCTTGGCGCAGGCAATGGCTCGGGTAATCATCATCATAATCATGGACACCATTATCAGGCTCATGAGTACCTGGGTGATGTAGGTGAAGAAAGTGGACAGCAGCCCCACCTCCAGCTCCCCGGCCTGAACCAAAGGCGCGCCGTACCACATGACAGCGATGATGGTGCCGTAGGTGACGAGCATCATAATGGGCATGTTCATCACCACGAACCCGAAAGCCCGCTCCGAGGTAGACCGGAGGGCGTCGTTCCGTTTCCGGAACTTCTCCTCCTCATAGTCCTCCCGGACGAAGGACTTCACCACACGGATGCCGGAGAGGTTCTCCTGCACCGCCAGGTTCACGTCATCGGTGCGCTCCTGGAGGCTGCTGAACATAGGGCTGACATGCTTGACAATCAGGCCTATCAGGACCAGCAGCAGGGGCATGGCAACCAGAAACACCCGGCTGAGCTTCAGGCTGATGGAGACGGCCAGCACCAGGGCGGAGACCAGCATCACCGGGGCCCGGACCAGCAGCCGCATCCCCATCATCAGGGACATTTGCAGCATGTTGCAGTCGTTGGTCAGCCGGGTTACCAGGGAGGCGGTGGAGAACTTCTCGATGTTGCGGAAGGAAAAGTCCTGAATGTGGTCATACTGGGCCTGGCGCAGGTTGGCGCCGAAGCCCTGCCCTGCCCGTGAAGAGAATACTGCCGACCCAATACCCAGAGACATGGACACCAGGGCCATCAGGACCATCAGCGCCCCCCGTGCCAGGATATAGCCGGTATCGCCGGAAGGGATGCCGGTGTCCACGATATCCGCCATCACCAGAGGGAGCAGCAGCTCAAACACCGCCTCGCTGGCGGAGCAAAGCACGCCGAAAAGGATCCACTTGCGGTATCCCCTGGTATATGGCCAGAGTTTTTTCATCATAGTGTGTTTACCTCGTTTTCCAGTTTTTCGATCATGCGGGAGAGCATATCCCGCAGAGCCGCTTCTTCCTCCTCTGTGAGAAAGCTGGCATACCGCCGTCCCGTGTCCGCCATGACGGCCTGAAAGGCGTCCACCCGAGCCTGCCCGGCCCCGGTCAGGCCCACCAGCCGGCAGCGCCCGTCGGTGGGACTGGCCCGCCGGGTGATGCACCCCTTTTCCTCCAGACGGCTGACGATCCCGTTGACGGTGGAGGGCTTCAGGTGCAGCTCCTTCTCCAGCTCCCGCTGGTTTACCGCCTGGCCGCCCCGGCGGGAGAGGTACAGCAGCACATGGGACTGCACCGGCGTCACGTCGTACCCGTCCCGGCGCAGCAGCTTCTCATTGTACCGCATCCCCAGATGGGCGCAGTAGGCGATCATGCGCCCCAGGTCTGGTTCCTCGTTCATCCTGGTTCCCCCCTGTTCCGGCATATAGTTAGTATGCGTATTTTTAGCGTGCTAACTATACACCAGAAGCTGTCAGGAGTCAATACGGTTTTTTGAATGATTTTTTAACCCTGTGTGAATATTTCGTGAATTGTGGGCCGGTCCGGTTGACATTTGCTTTCCCGTATATTATCATGGCGTTGTTCAGAAATGAATTCTCTCTTTTCTCCCTCTCTCTTTTCTACAAAAACCCCCTGGCCATAAGGTCAGGGGGTTTTTGTAGGTAAAGGAGTTTATTTTTTGCCTGTGAAGGGCCCCCATACCGGGAGCGCCTGCTTCTAACCGTTTGCCGTTTCATACAGCGCGTTCAGCACCGCCCAGCCCTGGGGGTAGGGACGCATCAGATTCCAGTATCCCGCGCCGTAGAGACCGTACTCCCCGATCAGGCGGAGCTTGGCGGACATGCTCCGGGCATCCTCGAACCAGACAACGTGGGGGACGCCGTCGGGGGCGGTGTAGTTGAACCAGGGGGCCTGGGCGGCGGCGTCAAATTGAATTTCCGCGCCGTACCGGACGGCCAGCTCCACGGCTTCCTGGTTGGAGAGCGACCGGGCGCGGGTCCGGCCCTCCGCGAAGGGCAGAGGCCAGTCATAGCCATAGTTGGGGATGCCCAGATAAATTTTCTCCCGGGGAATTTCCGTCACGGCGTAGTCCAGGACCTCCCGGACATTGGGCAGGGGGGCCACCGCCATGGGCGGGCCCGCAGTGTAGCCCCACTCATAGGTCATCAACAGCACGAAGTCCGCCGCCGCGCCCAGAAGGGCGTAGTCGTGGGCCTCGTACAGCAGTCCGGGCTGCTCCGGGTGGGTCTTGGGAGCCAGCGCCACCGTGACCGGCAGGCCTGCGGGGGCCAGCCGCGTGCGCAGGAGACGGATGAAGTCCGCGTAGGCCTCCCGCTGCTCCCCGGGGATGTACTCAAAATCCACGTCCACGCCCCGGTAGCCCTTGGCGGCAACGGTCGAAAGGATCTGCTCGATCAGCGCCTCCTGCATAGCGGGGTCCGTGAGGACCATCACCGCCCGGCCGCTGGAAAAGCTGTCCGTCTCCGTCAGGGTGGACAAGTGCATCAGAGGTGCGGTCCCCAGGCGGCGGGCCTCCTCCAGCAGCGGGCCGTCATCCAGCGGAAGCAGGCCGCCGGAGGCGTCGATGCCGTAAGTAAACGGCGTAAGAAAGCTCATGTAGGGCAGCTGGGCGCTGAGCAGCTCCCGGGAGACGAACGGGTAGGCGTAGCCGTTGGTATGGATGGACTGGCCCGGCGGGTCCCGGTAGGCGATCACCAGCCGCTGTCCCGGCTGGATAGCAGGCTGCCCCCCCAGATCAAAGTTGTTCCGGTACAGCTGCCGCAGGGGAACGCCGTAAAGGCCGGCGATGCCGGCCAGGGTCTGCCCCGGCTGGACGGTGTGGAAAGTATCCACATGCCGGATCACCAGCGTCTGCCCCACCGCCAGCACGCTGTCCGGCAGAAGGCCGTTGAGTTCCTGCAAAACGGCCGGGTCCGCCTGGTAACGGACCGCGATACCGTACAGCGTTTCCCCCGGGCGTACTACGTGTATCTCCATGATCGTCCCTCCTTGTTTGGTCTCTTACAGCTTATGCGGGAGTGGGGAAGGGGGATACAGGCGGCATGAAAAAGAAGCCTGGGCGGAATGCCCAGGCTTCCCAGCATTATGGAAGATAATTTGCATATTTCAATAGATCAAACTCTCTTGCTGCCTCTGAATCTCCAATCAAAGAACCTATCCGCAAAAGTACGGCAATTAACGGTTTATTATTATAGAGAAGAAGCTTTGCCGTTCTTAAGTAACTTTGATAACCTTGATAGGTTTCACTTGAAAGAGTCCTATCCTTTTGAAATTCTTTAACAGCATTACGAAAAGCGACCGCTATTCCATTGCTCGTCCTCGGGGTTACAGAATGCTCTTTTGACAGCAAAACGTCCATTTTACTCAGGAGTTCAGTTAATTTGCTGTCTTTCCTGCTGTTACTTTCCTCGTCTGTGCGTAAGGCATCTTCTTTAGCGCGAGCCTCTTTTTTTTGCTGCTCACTTTTTGCCCATATCTGCACCTCGTCATAAGAAAGCCGTATATTGATGTATTGCTGCGAGTAAAAAGCGTACTTGCGCGCATCTAAGGCTTTCTTTTTTTCATCTATGACAACAGGCTTGTTCTGCGCCTTCTCCTCGGCCCGGCGCTTATTCTCAGCGGCGCGTATTGCATCAAGCTCGAGATAGCTTCGTCTTTCCAGCTGTTGAATTGTACTAAAAACGGTTTCGTTGCTCACATTCAGCAAATCTTCCCGTGCAACCAGAGCGCCGAAGGATTTGGGGTTCCCTCCAATCTGTATTTTCGGCAATTCAGCCTTCAAATCAAACAGTACCCGCAGCTCATCAGGCCCCAGCACCAGATATCCTGTGTCATTAGGGTACTCCCCGATTTGTAGCGCTTCCACCTCCACAAACAGCAAATGTCCGTTAGACGCCATCAAGTCGTGCAACTTCCGGAACCAGCCGATCCATTCCTGGGGTGAAACCTCATGGAGAAAATTCATCATGACAATGCAGTCATACTCGCCCGGCGCATCCTTCAGCTTCTTGTAAACCTTGAACTTCCGCCCTTTGTAAGCCGGCCAGGCGTCGTAAATGTCATAGGTTACGCTGCCCCACTCGGCAGCGGTGGTCTCCATCATGCTAAGGCCTAGCCGTCCGCTACCGCCGCCGCAGTCCAGGACGCGGGTGATCTCGTGCTTCTTCAGCGCCTCAATGAAAATCCGGACCTGTTCGTCTTCGGGATTTACCGTGCTGACAACCGTGGGATTGGTGAAGCACTCCGCAATGAACTCATAGTATTGCCAATGAGGCAGGGATGCAAAGAAGCGGCTGACATTTTCGCTGTCTTCTCCCAGCAACCCAGCCAGCGCTTTCCGGTACAGACTGCTGCGGCGGCGCAGCACCTTGCCGTTCTCCAGATAGACGATGTCTTCAAACTGAAACTCCGGCAGGAGAAACAGACTATGGGTGGCGATCCAGATCGTTGCGCCGGGAAAGGTATCTTTCAGGACTTTCACAAAATTGAGCAGTGCCTTAGGGTGCAGATGGCTCTCCGGTTCGTCCAGAATGATAACCCATTTCCGTTCCCCGTCCCGCTTGAGAGAGAAAAAGATAGACATGTAAAACAGCATCAACTCCCCCGGAGAAAACCATTCCAATGCCTCCGACAGAGGTACGGTTGTCCCGTCAACCTCTCTTACCAATAATTGCCCGCCGTCTGTGGTTTCTACAAGTTCTTTTTCGGTGAATTTTCGCAAAATGTGAGAAATTTCCTTGAGAATCGCAGCCTTTTGCCCTTTCTCACTCCCGCTTTCATATTGCAGAAGCTGGGGGATAAATTTCTTATGCTGTAACTCAATTTCCCGAAAAAAATCGTGAAAACTGCCTTTGTTGTATCCCCTGTATTCCCAGAGGGTATAATCACGCAATCCGCCGTCTCCTGCCCCGGGATATGTGTCGCAGGACAGAGCGGGAAAATAACCGTACAAAACCTCCGCATCCAGCACTTTGTTGTAAAGCTCCAGCAAAGCGTTCAGCAGCCGGGTTTTCCCCGCGCCATTGGGACCGGTGACAAGGTTGACCCTGGAAAACAGAGTTTTGTCAGGCTCCTCGATCGAGATATGATGCTGTGCTAAAGTGTTCAATACTATGTCGGCACTTATCTCTGGAAACATTTCAGTAATCTTCTTCACGCCATATTCCCTCCCGAGGCAGATATTTCGGCAATATTTTACAATGTTTTTCTCTGTCTTGCAAGAGGGAACTGGATTTTTGTGCAAGCTGCCGTTGCACAAAGGCCGGCAACTTCTCCCCCGTTACACACCAGTGTGTAACGGTTTTTACCGTGCCACAAAAACAAAAAGGAGAAACATGTATGAACTACACAGAAAACTACCATCTCCCCCAGTGGGAGGAGACAGACCGGGTGATGAGGACGGATTTCAACGACGCGATGCTCCATATCGAGGAGGGACTTACCGTCCGCAGAGAGGGTGAGTCGGCGCTGCGCGGAGAGGCCTGGAACCGGCTGTGCCGGACTGCGTACAACCATTACTGCGCTGTCAGCAGGATAGAGCCTTTTCCCAGACAGCTGGGGGTATTCTACCAGAACACCGGCACGAATACCTCCGGTATCTCCGGGATCATAGGAATAGACGAGGCGGTGTTCGCGGGGAAGGGACGGCTCCAGGTCACTGCCTCCAACTTTGCGGATTATGTGGAGCAGGTCACGCCGCTGAAAATGGTCAAAAACAAGCTGTCGGCCTGTACGCCTCTGGAGCTTCATGTGCGGCTGCCCGCAGCGGTCAGGCTGATGCGCTTTGTCATCGGCGGAACATATTCCAACAACGCCGGGGGCTCAGACCCCTGCCGCATCTGCGTAATCAATGAGGATACCGGGGAAACAGAGTGGGAAAACGAGAAGGTGCTGGGTATCACGTCCAGCGGCGGCACAACATTCCGTCTGGACATAGACCTTAATGCCTTCCTCCATGCGGAGACGGATTACACGATCCTGATCCGTCCGCTGGCGGCAATCTATGACGGGAGCTTTGACTATCTGAACGCTCCCAATTATACGATACTCAACTGCTATCGGAACAACGGGGTTCTGACTGCTTCCCGGACTATGACGGAGCCGGAGGGCAGTACCGGAGGGATGATGATCCTGCGCTGCCAGTCCGGAGGAGCGGGGGGCACGCTGGAGGCGGCATGGGACAAGGAACCCATGGAACCCAGCGTTGCCAGAACAATTTGGGATGATAGGGGCAGGAAAATGCAGGAACTCATTTTCCTGCGGGACAAGCCGGTCCCTCCGGAGACTGTTCTGGAGATAAAATTCACCTGTAACGAGGGTGGGGACATCTTCTTCTACGACTGGGGCGCTGTCCTGCTGTAAATGAAAGGGTGCGGCGCGACGCAAAAGTCCGGCAGAGGGCAGACTGCCTGCAATGCTGATGCCTGCTGTAAGAAAGGCCCCCGGAACCGATTGGTTCCGGGGGCCACAGATTTAATTAAGCAAATCTGACCGGGTCAAAACAGAGAATATCAGGTCTTGTTGCTTACGGTGATGCTGCCGGAGGTTCCGGGCGTCGCAATGGTAACTATGACCTCATAACCACCCTTCAGGTCATCGCCGGATTCTTCAAGAGTGGTAGTAGCGGCAGCAACTTCGATCTCCACATTGCTGACAAACTTCACCTGGTCGCCAGCTGCCAGCTCGACATCGACACCGGTGTTGTCCATCTTTGTCTGGACGCTCCATTCGGTATCACCATACTTCTTAACCTGGTAGAAGGTGTCGCCGCTGGGATCATTGGCAGCAGATGTCTTCAGTTTAACATCCGCGCCCAGAGTGCTTACAGCAGTGACAATGAAGCTGAGGTTACCTTCGGCCGCAAAGGCGGGCTCGGGAAGCTCATAGATGCTGTCATCCGTAAGCTCCAGTTCAACGGGAGCAGAGCCGGCGATCTGATAGCTTACGCCGGTAATCCGGGTGTCAGAAGCTGCGTTGACCTTGAACTTCAGCGCGCCGGAACCAACGGGGTACTTGGCCTCAAGGGCAGTTGTACCATCCTCGGCCTTGATAGTAGCGCCCAGCGCTCCGGCACCAAGAGTGGTGTTAACGGTTACAGCAGGTACAACGCCAGCATCAATCTTCAGGCTCACTGCGCCCTCCACAACGCCGCTGATGGTGTACGTTCCATCGGCCTTGTACTCAAGCTCGCCAGCGGTAAAGGTGGAATTGGTAACATTGGACACGGTGTAGTTCTCGAATTCTGCGCCAGTCCAGGTCAGGGTGATTGTGTCGCCCCAAGCCAGCTGGGCACGTGTCGGAGCAGTACCCATGTTGCCGGTTGCACCAGCAGTGCCGTCTGCCTTTGTGATGGACCACGCAACGTTGGCGTCAGTCAGAGCAGTTCCACCACCAACTGCAGTGAGGTTAGCAGCAAAGCTGACGTTGATGGGGGTGTAGGTCAAGGTCACCTCGCAATCCTCGGTCGGGTTGTTCAGCATAACCTTTGTAGCGCCATTACCGGCGGCGGGAGAAGCAGGATCGGTAGCAACGGTCACCTTGCCGCCGCCATTGCTGACATTAGTGATCTCGTAGCCATCGACTGCGTAGTCACCGGTATTTACAACGACGGTCTTTCCGCCGTCAGCGGGCACCGGGACCTCCTTGACGATCGCGGGAGTCACACCGGTACTCTTCAGGGTCACAGTGTGCGTTGCAACCTTGGCAGTGAGGGTCACGGTGACCCCGGTGTTGTCGGTGACCTTGTTCAGGTACCACTTGCCATCGGGCTCCATGTAGCTCTCGGCAGTCTTGTCACCATCACTGTTGGTGCTGGTGACCTCAACCTTGTTAACATCATAGCCCTCGGTAGTGATCTTCACCTCGGCAGGCTTGTCGGCCTTGCTCTTCAGGATGCTCTCGGGGGTAACAGTGATACCAGTGGCATCCACGGTGTTCCCGTCAGCGTCAACGAAGGTGTAGGTGATGTTCCAGGCATCGGTGAGGGTCTCGCCCTGGTCCTCAATGATGTCGTTGTACAGGCTCTTCAGAGTCCAGGTGGTAGCATAGCGGGAAATCGTACCGCTCTGAGACTTGGTGTGAGGATCGCCATCGAAACCGGCCTTGAAATCAGCGCCATACACACCGGGATAAGTCCAGACGCCTTCCACCTTGATAGCGCTCTGGGTCACGTTGATGATGGACTGGACAACGCCCTTGCCGGTGGTAACGTAGATGACTTCATCGCCGATCTCCCACTCAGCGCGCTCAAGCTCATCGGCGCTGAAGGTGCTGGCCACGTCGCCATATACGGTCTCGCGCTGATAGCGGTTCCACAGCATCTGATCCTGCTCCAGAGCAGCATCGCGGTCATAGCCGATGGTCCACATGGGATCGGTGCTGTAGAAGTCGTGGGTGGGCATGGTGGAGGTATCGACAGAGCCGTCAAGGGCACGGATCTGGCCATAGGAACGGCCCTCGGTGCCGGGCAGAGTTACGATCTTACCAGCGTAGATGTTGTGGTCGCTGTAGTCCTCATCGATCAGCTTGAGCTTGTTCTCATCAGCGCCGTCGATCTTGTAGAAGTGCAGCAGGTCGCTGATGTCGATGGGAGCCATCTGCTGACCATTGTTGTTCAGATCAACAGAGGTCACGACGGGAGTGCTGCCCTGATTTGCATATCTGCCTTCGAAGTCGGCCAGAATCCACTTGCCGGACTCGCTGTCCCAGGTGAAGCCGGTGCCGCCGACCTTGTTCTGGCTGCCGATCATGCGCTGGGTCAGGGTCACGGGCAGGACCATGCCGTCCTCGCCAACGATCTCATGCTCGATGACGATGATCTCGGCAGTCTCATAGCGCAGCCATGCGGTGTTGTCCGCGTTGCGGTAGCTGAGGGTCACGGCATAGGCGCGGTCGTTATCGGCCAGGCTGGCCTTGGCGTTCTTGTAGCCGGTCCAGGTGGTCACCTTGGAAACACGGTCCACGCCATAGCTGTCGGTGGCCCACTCTACGTAGTAGTACAGGGTCTCGTCGGTGGCGTTGACGCGCTCAAGGGCCTCGACGCCGGTGCGGTTGTCGCCGGAATGGTTGTCGGAAACATCCAGGTCCTTATCCTTGATGTCGCCATCCTTGAAGCTGGCCATATCCAGCTCGTGTGCGCCATAGTAGTAGCGGTTGGTCAGGTTCTCAACCTTGCTCAGGCTGTAAGCGCCGTCCGCATTCTTGTCATAGGCGGCGATGTTGGTGACATAGTCCCAAGGATCAACATTATGGAGAGCGCCGTCATCGACGTGATCGTCATAGACCTCATCGAAGCCGTTCAGACGGGCCCAGACGCCCTCTTCCAGCTTGCCGCTGGCCTGGTCAATGGCCTTGTTGATGAAGCCGCCGTGAGCAGCCACATCGATCTCGGCCAGCTTCTCGTCAGCCTCGTCCCAGATCTCAGCCTTGTAGACTTCCTGGTCGGCGTGCTTCAGATCGGTGGCATAGAAGCCGTCGGTCAGAAGAACGAAGCCCTTGGTAGCCTCGGCGAAGAGCCGGACATAGCCGAAATGATCCTTGTACAGGTTGTAGTTGACCTGAACATTGGCCTCGGACACGTCATGATAGTAGTGGTAAGCTTCCTGCTCGATGCCG
>OFFJ01002394.1_pt1 | contig 12038 bp, 12 predicted proteins | sample 1521261 | NCBI WGS metagenome assembly OFFJ01 (sample SAMEA3504122, study PRJEB24116) | mouse gut metagenome | biome: mouse gut; feature: mouse-associated habitat; material: faeces | place: Denmark | collected 2011 | reverse complement strand
CCTTCTGGTGGGGCACTGTGCTGATCTGGTTTCGGGGCATGTATTTCTGTGGGGAATATCTGGCAGTGCTGTGGGGATGGATACGGTAGGAAAAGGGACTTTTTAGGAGGAGAAAATGAAGTTTACGAAAATGCAGGGCATTGGCAATGATCCTCCTGCAGTGAAACACAATCTGGGTGGATGTGACCACATGGAGCCGCCCATAGCGGTCAAAATCCGTATAGGTCCGAAAGGTCTCCATCATGGCCTGGTTAAAGGCTTTTGTATGAAAGGTGCGGTCTATCTGGATTTCGCAGTCCGCCATCACGGAGTCCACATCCCCCTGGGACTCCGCCCCGCTGGCCACCAGATTCCGCCGGTTGGAGCCGCCCACCTCACAGGGAGGGAACCAGTCCTCCTCGGGATGCACCAGTACAGGATTGTCCTTTGCCTTTCGGAAATCCAGAACCGGCTCCAGTACCTCATAGCTGACCTTGATCAGCTTCATGGCCTTGTCCGCCGCCTTCTCCGTCTCCGCAGCAATGATGGCCACCACATCCCCCGCAAACCGCACATGGCGGTCAATGATCAGCCTGTCGTAGGGGGAGGGTTCCGGATAGGTCTGTCCCGCAATGGCAAACCGGGTCTGGGGTACATCCTCCCAGGTATAGACAGCCTCCACCCCGGGCACCTTCTTTGCAGTCTCGGTGTTGATTTCCCGCACAACAGCATTGGGATAGGGGCTGCGCAGCAGCTTCACCGCCAGGGCCTCCCGGGGCGTGATGTCGTCCATGTACACCGGTTTTCCCAACAACAGCTGCATGGCGTCCTTCTTGCAGACGGACTTGTTGACGGATTGATATTGGGGCGCCTCTGCTGTGTTCCGGTCTGCATTTCGAAAATTCTCACCTGATTTATCGTGTATTGTACCAATCATTTCATTCCTGGGTATCGTTTCTCTGTGTTCCATACTGACCTCCATGGGTTGGTTTCCGGGGGGGGGTTCCCCAAGCTGCCCGCTGTGTTTCCTGGGGATTCCTGTGGGGACCCGAGATTCTCCTATCAGATATTTTCGGGGAACCAAAAGAACCTTTTTTCTCCTTCAGTCCTTACAAAACATTCTCCCGCCTGTCCAGATAATTGCGGATTCCCCGAAGCTGTCCCTCATAGCCGGAGCAGCGGCACAGGTTTCCCGCCAGATAGGCCCGGATTTCATCGTCTGTGGGATTGGGATTCTCCCGAAGCAGGGCAATGGTGTTCATCACAAATCCCGGATTGCAGAATCCGCACTGGTCTGCCCCCTGGTCCGCGATAAAGCCCACAAAATCCTGCGCCTCCTCCTGCAGTCCCTCCAAAGTCCACACCTCCGCGCCGTTGGCCCTGGCCGCCAGAACGGAGCAGGACAGAACCGGCCTTCCGTCCATCAGCACGGTGCACAGGCCGCAATTGGAGGTTTCACATCCCCGCTTCACACTGCAGCAGCCGTGCTCCCGCAGAAAATCAATCAACAGCAAGTCCGCCTCTACGGAAGCGGATACCTTTTTCCCGTTCAGTTTTATGTTAATTTCCATCCATCTTCCCTCCCAACTGCATCAGATTCCGCTCCGTGAGCACTTGAATCAAATGGGTGCGGTAGGCGGCGCTCCCCCGGGTATTGCTGCCCACGGGAACCCTTTGGGCCGCCCAGGCGGAGAAGGCCTTGCAGCTTTCCGGCGCTCCCCCGGACAGCAGCCCTTCTTCGTCCCTGACCACCACAGCCCGTCCGGGTCTGGCCCCCACCACAGCCCGGTACTCGCCCTCCACCCGGGACAGGGCGCAGGTAAGCACGGGAAGGTCCGTCCTCTGGTTCCGGAAAGCCCTGTAGGCAAAGACTCCGGGCTTCTTTTTCACCATGATACGCACCAGAATGTCCCTGTCATATTCCATGGCGGCAAACTGTTCCAGGGAAATCACGCCTCCCCTGTACAATTCCACAGAAGTTTCCAGGGACAGAAAAAAGGTCAGCACATCGGAAAAGCCGAACCGCCCCCAGATACTGCCGCCCACCGTGGCCAGGTTCCGGAACTGCACCCCCACAATATCCCGGACCGCCGCCCCGGCCGCACCCTGGGTATATTGGTTCAGGCCCCGGTGCAGTTCTATTTCACGAAGACTTGTCATGGCGCCGATGACAAATGCTTCCTCCGTCTCCTCGATTCCGTCAAGACCCAGACCGCAGAGATCAATGACTGTATTCACATTGCCTTTTCCTGTTTTCAGCCACAGCATGCCACCCATTACGCGGTTTGTCCTGCTCTGGTTCAGTTGGTATGCCTCCTCCAGGCTTTGTGCCCTGATATACTTCTGTATCCCTATCACTACGGATTCTCCTTTTCCTTATCATATTACCTTTTACATATAACGCTTTCTCCGATCCATGGGCAAAGCGTTGTACGGATGCTGCAAAATTTTTGCATCCTCAAATGAATTGCGGCAGCATATGTAATGCCAAAACCCTCCCGGTATTACTTAAAAGCAGGCAGAACAATGATATGCTCTGCCTGTGAATCGTAAATAGAAGTTATTCGGCCTCATCAAAATATGCTTTTGCCTGTTCTTCCGTTATACTGCAAATTCAATCGGAGTTCAGTATAAACCGAATTTTGCCTGCAGCCTCGATATAATTTCCTCTTCTGAAAGACCTAAATCCTTTCCCATTGAAATTGCTCCAAAAATCTTACCTATCTCTTTCCCTATCTTCTGATTTTCCCTGTCCCGCATTAACAGCGTCATATACTCATGCCTCCATTTCCGATTCCTCTTGGCCTTCTCTACGGCATACTGCAGTTTCTTCACAAATGTATCTTCTGATGGCTTTCCTGCCACATAACACTGTATATTTCGAATATTCCATGCTCTCTTCCTATTATACACAGCCTTCCGGCAAATTACAATAAGCAGAACATTGCTTTTGATAAGATAAATTGCTATAATAATACCGTTGTATTTTTAAAACGATAACACTAAGGAGATTGCAATGAATAAGACTTTCAGCACGAAAAAGATCCTTTCCCTGCTGCTTGCCCTGGCCATGCTGCTGTCCACCGCGGCCTGCGGCAGGACAGACGATACGCCCCAGACCTCGGGGCAGTCCCAGGCGGATGCTTCCTCCCAAGACCCGGAAGCATCCGTACCCGTGGGCGCCTCCCAGACCCCAGGCACTTCTGCTTCCTCCGAACCTGCCCCGGGAGCTGAACAGCCGGAATACGAGGTCCAATACCCGGTTACCTTGACGGACCAGGCAGGCCGGGAGGTTACTCTTGCATCCCAACCGAAACGCCTGGTCAGCGGCTACTATATCTCCACCAGTCTCCTGATTGCTCTGAACTTAGAAGATAATATAGTAGGCATAGAAGCAAAAGCGGATTCCCGCCCCATTTACCGGTTCAGCGCTCCCGCTCTCCTGGACCTGCCCAATGTAGGTTCCGCAAAGGAATTTGACCTGGAGGGCTGCGCCGCACTGGAACCCGACCTGGTTATCCTCCCCATAAAACTGAAAAATGCCGCCGAAACGCTGACGGAACTGGGCTTTCCCGTACTTCTGGTAAATCCGGAGAACCAGGAAATGCTCACCGAGACAATTCGCCTCATTGCAAAAGCTACCAACACGGAAGCCCAGGCCCAGGCACTCCTGGATTTCACCGCCGCCCAGGAGGAACGCCTCTCCGGGCTGTTAGGCACAGCGAACGCCCCCACCGTCTACCTGGCAGGGAATTCCAGTCTGCTGTCCACTGCCGGAAACGCCATGTACCAGTCCGATCTGATACGCCGGGCAGGAGGCATCAATGCCGCCGCTGAAATTACCGATGCCTATTGGGCGGAGATTGATTACGAGCGGCTGCTGCACTGGAATCCGGACTATATCATCCTGGCCTCGGACGCCGCCTACACTGTGGAAGATGTTCTGACGGATCCCAACCTGGCAGACTGCGCCGCCGTGGCAGAGGGCAATGTCTACCAGATGCCAGGCAAAGCCGAATCTTGGGACAGCCCCGTGCCCGGAGGCATTTTGGGTATTGTCTGGCTCAGCGGCATTTTGCACCCCGACTTGTGCCCGGAAACCGATAATGAGGCAATTATAAATGAATATTACGAAAATTTCTACGGCTTCCTCTACAGCGAAAACTAGAAAAAAATTTTTGCATTGTAAATTATTTTTCATTATCTGCCTGGCTTTACTGGCCCTCCTGACTGTCCTCAGCCTGTTCACCGGCAGATATCCCCTGTCCCTGGAGGCGCTCCTTCGGGGAGACGGGCTGCAGCGGCGGGTTTTCCTGAATCTGCGGTTCAGCCGGACGGTTGTAGGCCTTCTGGGCGGCTTTGCCCTGGGGGTATCGGGCTTTGTCTATCAGACCGTATTCCGCAATCCCCTGGCCTCGCCGGATATCATCGGCGTATCCTCCGGAGCCAGCGCAGGGGCGGCGGCAGGCATCCTGTTTTTCTCCGGCTCTGCGGCGGTAACCGCCTCTGCCTTTGCAGGCGCACTGTCTGCGGTGGCTGTTGTACTCCTTCTCTCCGCCCTGGACCAAACCGGCAGAAACACCTCCATTGTCCTGGCCGGGATTGCGGTTCATGCCCTGGCCCAGACGGCGCTGATGTGCTTCAAGCTCACCGCGGACCCGGAACGGGAACTGGCTTCCATCGAATACTGGATTATGGGCAGTCTCAACGCAGTCAATCTTCATTCCCTGGGAGGCAATCTTCTGCTGTGCCTTTTGTGCCTTATCCTCCTCTTCCTGCTCCACCGCCAGATCATTCTTCTGTCCGGTGAGGAGGGGGAGATGAAAATGTTAGGCGTCAGCGTGGGAAAACTGCGTCTTTTGGTACTGCTGACCGCCACCCTCACCGTATCCTCTGTGGTCAGCCTCACCGGATTGATCAGCTTTGTGGGCCTTCTGGCTCCCCACGGCGCAAGGCTTATCACCAGAGACAACCGCCAGGGCACCATGCTTTTGGGAGGATTGTTGGGCGGAATCCTGCTTCTGGGCGCAGATATCCTGGCCCGCAGCGTCTCCGCCGTGGAACTGCCGGTGAGCATTTTCACCAGTGTTCTGGGAGCGCCTTTTCTGATTGCCCTCATCGGCAGGCGGAGAGCGCTGTAACAAAAACATTATCCAGGCCCTATACTCTAACTCTAACCCGGGAATCCGGAAGTCAGCCTGTATCCTGGACAGGCCCATGTGCATAGAGACCGAAAACCCCAGACACAGGGAGAACACATATGAATTTTTTTACCGTGAATCATCTCACTGCCGGATACGGCAGCAAATCCGTCCTGAAGGATATTTCCTTCTCCCTGGACAGGGGATGCCTTCTGGGGATCCTGGGCGCCAACGGCAGCGGTAAGACCACCCTGTTAAAAGCCCTCTGCAATCTCCTTCCCCACGAGGGAAGCTGTACTTTGGAAGGAACCCCTCTGGAAAAACTAAAACCTGCACAGATGGCAAAGCTCTGCGGTTATATCCCCCAGAGAAGCGGCATCTCCCTGCACATCTCCGCCCTGGATGTGGTCCTCATGGGCTTTAATCCCCACCTGGGCCTGTTGGAACGTCCCACGGCCGCCATGAAAACCCAGGCCCTCCGCATGCTTGCCCTGACAGGTCTGGAGGGAAAGGAAGCGTCCGATTACCTGACCTTGAGCGAAGGGCAGAAGCAGCTTTGCATCCTGGCCAGAACCCTGTGTACGGGAAGCAGGCTCCTCTTTCTGGACGAACCGGAAAGCGCCCTGGACTTCCGTTTCCGTCACAGGATGCTGGAACTGCTGCAAAACTGGCTGCACCAATCCTCCGGAGCGGCTGCGGTAAGCCTTCATGACCCTTTTCTGGCGCTGAATTACTGCCACAGGCTGCTGCTTCTCCGGGAAGGAAGTCTTCTGGGATCTATTTCCCCTGAAACAGACCCTCCGGAACAAATGGAAGCCCTGCTCTCCCGCATCTACGGCCCCATCAGCCTGGTTTCCTGCGCGGACCGCAGCGGCCAAAAACGCCTGGTCATGCTGAAAGAAGATTTCTCGTAACAGTTCAGCGCCCTGTCCGAACTGTTACGATTTCTGTCAATCAGACTTTGGTATATGTCTCACCCCAGAGGAAAGGAGTCGTTGAAGCGATATGAAAAATACTGAATTACCTGCATTCAGGCTCACTTCAGACTGTATCTGGAATTCTTTCCGGAGCAGCGGTAAAAAGCATTTGATTCTCACCGGTGCCAGGAAAAGCGGCAAAACCACTCTCCTGTCGGAGCTTCTTTCCCGGATTGGCTCTCTTGCAGTTCCATGCCCGATTCCCGGCATTACCACCTGGGCGGAACCCGGAAAGGCGGTTTATCTCAAAGAAAATACCACCGGGCAGACCGCATGCATCGGATTGTATGACGAATCCCTCCCGGGAACCAAAATACAGCAGCCTCCGTTGCACTCACCAAACCCGCTTGAAATCGGCTTCACAAATGGCGATGCTGATCCTGATAATACTGCCCCGCCGCCTGCCATTGGGAATAAAATGCGTCCCTGCGCGGAGGGCTTCCTGACCCTTGGCATCCCTGCCCTGGGACGCTGCGCGGAATCTGACAGCGAATTTGTTTCACTGGATGAAATCGGTTATCTGGAAAGTCAATACAATAATTCTGATAAACCGTTTACCCCAAATCCCCGAACTTGCCTGAAACAGGAAGAATCCCAATGTACGGAGATTTACCGTGAGGAAATCCGGAAATTAATGGCCTGCAAGCGCCTCCTTGCCGTAGTCAGAAAGCAATCCCTGCCTTTCCTGGAGGAACTTAGCCATCGCGGCGATGTCTTTCTTCTGGACCTGGATCAGCCTTTCGGGCGGTTGGGATGCGTTATCATGGCTTCCGGTGTGGGCAGGCGCTTTGGAGGCAATAAGCTGATGGCGGATTTTCAGGGAAAGCCCCTGCTGCAATATGCTCTGGAGGCCACAGAGGGCATTTTTGCCAGGCGGATTGTAGTGACCCGCCATCAGGAGGCTGCGGCCTTTGTCCGTCTCCGGGGCGTGGAGGCGCTTCTTCATGACCTGCCCCACCGCAATGATACCGTCCGTTTGGGGCTTCAGGCAGTTTCGGAGGATGTGGAGGGATGCCTGTTCTGTCCGGGAGACCAACCCCTCCTGCGGCAGGAAACGGTGGCTTCCCTGGCCTTGAATGCCGTAAACGGGAAGGACGAAATCTGGCGCCCGGTTTGGGAAGACCGGGAAGGTGCTCCTGTGCTGTTTCCCAAATGGAGTTTCCCCAAGCTGCTGACGCTTCCGGAGGGCTGCGGCGGAAGTTTTCTAATCAAAAAATATCCCGGGCGGATACGCAGGGTACCCGTGCGGGATAAGTTTGAGCTTCAGGATATTGACAGCAGACAGGACCTGGAATTCCTGGAGAAGGGTTAGGTTGTTGGCTGTTTGGCTGTCTGCTGTTTGGTTTTCCCTTTCCGCTGAAGGGCTTTCCCCGGCTCACTGTTTCCGGCAGCTGTAAAACCGATATAACTTCTCCGTTTTATCGTCAATATCCTGATACAGTTTTTTCCCGGTCAGGACAAACCCGGCTTTTTCAATGGCCTTCCAGGAGGGAGCATTGTCTTCCCTGATGGTGGCAATGAGTTCATCCCATTTGTACCGTTGTAGGAAATATTGTGCATAGGCCTTGATTGCCTCCGCCGCATAACCCTGATTTCGATATTGTGCTCCCACAAAATACACAATGCCGACTTTTTCCAGATCTTCATAATACGTGCATCCAACGGAGCCGATTACTTTCCGGGTTTCTCTGTGTTCCATGGTATAGGCCATGTAATCTGCCGTGGGATCATCTTTGGCTGCCAGCTCCAGAGCCTCGGTCATCCATTCCTCCATCCAATTCTCCCCCTCTCTGTCAATCCAAATTTCAGTGAGACTGCCATCTGCAGCCATATGGGAAAAAAGAATCCCGTCTGCAGTTTTTAAATCACGTATGATCATTCTGTCCGTTTTGATATACATAAACATCTCCTCCAATAATCTTGATTTCTATTTTCCCCTTCTCCAACATCGCTTTCACCTGGCTTCGGGACAATTCCAGAACCGCTGCAATCTGTTTTTCCGGACGGATATTCAGCCCATAGGGGTTATGAATGATAACCGGAATCTGCTCCTCCGGTCCGCCTTTTTCCATGCTGAACGGAACATCCTCCGAAGCGGCTGCCCCGCTCTCCCGCTGTCTGACAAAGTTATAATTTATCTTTTCCAGATCAATATCCGCCCTGTTTTTCCGAAACAGCTCCATGTTTTTGCCGTACATTTCCGCAAGCTCTTCGTCATTGTCCAGGAAACGCTGATACTCTTCTCTTGGTATGGAAGAAACCTTTCTCCGCTCATAAATCGCAAGATTCAGGGTATGTCTGCATTCCCTGCACTGGTAAATCAGCCAGACATCCAGTTTATTGCCGTTGGCGTTGACGCGGAATTTTTTCGTGTTTATAAAATGTGTCTTTCTGCCGCATTTCGGGCAGTTCCTGAACACCCAAAAAGAGTCCTCCAGGACAATTTCGTATCTGATTTCTCTTAAATAGCTCATGACATCTCCTCTTTCAGTTCTGACTCTGATGCATGGGCTATTACACGATTTACTTTTCTTTTATGCAATAGCCATGCTATGCATAATAAACGGGTGTGGTCATAGCGCTTTCTCCTCTCAACAATATTTTCCCATCATTTCACTTCTCCACAGGCCAGCAGGTTATCTTTTCCCATGCCGCACATAGGGATTGGAATGCCCTGGGACCTGTGAGAGCTTGCTGCCATTTTCAACAAGCTCCCCTATAGCGTAACATATGTAAATCCGGGCTTCCACCTCATACATTTTTAGAAAAAAACAGGACCCGACGTTTTCTGTCCAGGTCCGGATAAACAGCCGGAACCCCTGCCCTGAAAATCTATTTTGGGGAAGTCCACTCAGAATTAGAACACACAAAAGGGAGCCTAAGTCGTTACAGACCCGGCTCCCCATATCAGAACAAACAACCCGTTTCGCAAACTCCCTTTTCTTTACGCTTCCTTCTCCTTCGGCAGCAAAATGTTCAGCAGAATGGCCACCATGGCTGCGGGAACAATGCCGGAACCGCCGAAAATCAACTGAACGGCCTGGGGCGTATTGGCCAGAATGCCGGAGTTGGCTCCCATGCCGTATCCCACGCCCAGGGCAACCGCCACAATGGAAAGATTTCTGGAGTTTAAAGGCTCCTTGGTAATCAGCTGAATACCGCTGATGACAATGGAGGCGAACATCATCACTGCAGCGCCGCCCAGAACAGACTGGGGCATAATGGAAACCAGGGCGCCCAGTTTGGGACACAATCCGCAGAGAATCAGGAAGATGGCTCCCGTGGCCAGTGCGAAACGGTTGACTACTCTGGTCATTGCCACCAGACCCACATTCTGGCTGAAGGAAGTATTGGGCAGCACGCCGAACAGCGCCGCAAAACTGGAGCCCAGACCGTCGCAGGCCACGCCTCCCGACAGCTCCTTATCCGTTGCCTCCCGTCCCAGGCCGCCTTCCATCACGCCGGAAATATCTCCCACGGTCTCCACTGCAGTAACCAAAAACATAATCAGCACCGGAACAATGGCCCGCATGTCAAACACAGGCTTCACCGGCATCAGCCTGGGAATCTCAAACCAGGGCGCATCCGCAACCTTCTGCCAGTTCAAAACCCAGGCCTTGGTATACTCCGCTCCTTCCGCAGTAACGCCTGTGGTGGGCAGTACCAGTCCCATGATCATGGCTGCAATATACCCGCAGATAATCCCCAGTAAAATGGAGGAAGAGCTTAGCACGCCCTTTGTACCGTGTTTAAAAAGCAAAATCACAATCAGAACAAACAGGGCAAGACAGAGATTTTCCACGGAGCCGAAATCTTTGGCATTGTTGCCGCCTCCGAAGGTATTGATCCCCACGGAAATCAGACTCAAACCGATGGACAAAACCACAGTGCCCGTGACAACGGCGGGGAAAAATCTGCGCAGGGGCTTCAGGAAGAATCCCAATACCGTCTCCATCAGGCCTCCCAGAATGGAAGCGCCCATAATGGCTCCGTATGCGATGACCCCGCCCCCCATACTGGATGCCACGCTGTTGAACACGCCGATAAAGCCGGAGGATGTCCCCATGATAATGGGAACCTTGCCGCCGATTGGCCCTATGGCAAAAAGCTGCACCAAAGTCACCAGTCCCGCCACCAACATGGCATTCTGGAGAAGACTTAACTGCAGGGAGGCGAATTCCCCGCCCGCAATGCCGCAGGCCCCGGTAATGATCAGCAGCGGCGTCAGATTGCCCACGAACATGGCAAGCACATGCTGCAGTCCCAGAGGAATTGCCTGGCGCAAAGGCATCTTACCGTCCAGTTTGAAAGCGGCTTCTGAAAGTTGTAAATTGTTTTTCATTGGTGAATCCTTTCTTATGTATGGTTTTATTTATGACTGCTCTATTTTGACGAATTTATTGAACTAAATGTATTTAGGTAAATTTATTTCGTTAAAGCCATTTCGTTAATTCTATTTTGTTTTACCAATTTCATTTTACCAATTTCGTTTTACCTATGGAAACGTTTTTCTCTGTATGGTTTGGGGTTATGAACATTTTTCATTCTGCTCTCTGTCATAGCAATAACCGTCAGGAATTCTGATATAGGCTCTGATATGTGCATCCCTTGGGCGCTGTACAATCCGCGATATATTATCGTGAAAGGTATTTCCTTCTGCCGCCGTGATTGTATCCCCATCCGCTTTCAGTACAATACCGATATGGTCATGCTCCTGATTGATAAACACATTGTCATAAAGCACAATATCTCCCGGTTCCGGAAGGAAGTCTTCTTCCCCTTTGTGATATTCTATCCGGCTGTCTCCCACTGCGTATTCTTCCCAACCGCCGCAGCCTGCCAGACTGCAGGTTATGCACTCCCGGGGGCTGTATGGAATCTGAAAACCTGCTTCAACACAGCAGTAATACACGAACGCTGCGCACCACAATCTGTCCGCATCCTGAAGGTTCCATTTGGGAAAATGTCTGACAATGGGTTCAATATTGGATTCTTTTCCTTCCAGATATCCGTGAAAGGGCATTTGGGCCTTTTCTGCGGCAATTTCAGCCAGTCTTTTTCTTGTTCCGCTCTCCATTCTGTCCTCCCTAAGTCCGGAATCATCCCTTGACCGTCAAAATTCGCATTCCCCGCTTACTGCTGCCGGAACTGAATGGTCCCCGTTTCCGCATCCATGGAGTCCACAATGGCCAGGGATTCCAGATGATAGCCCAGATTCCGGATCCCCCTGCCGCCGATCTGAAATCCTTTTTCCACCGCAATGCCCAGGCCCTCCACGACGGCGCCTGCGGATTCCGCTATGGAGATCAGCCCCTGAAGGGCACAGCCATTGGCCAGAAAGTCATCAATGATCAGAACATGGTCTTCCGGGCCAAGGAACTTTTTGGACACAATCACCTGATTCTTGTTCTTGTGGGTGAAGGACTCCACCTCCGCCACATACATTTCTCCCTCAATATTGATGGATTTGGACTTCTTTGCAAAAACCATGGGCACCCCGAATTCATTGGCCACGGGGTAGGCGATGGCGATTCCCGACGCCTCTATGGTCAGCACCTTGGTCACCTGCTTGCGGGCAAACCGGCGGTGAAACTCCCTGCCGATCTCGTTCATCAGGGAAATGTCCATCTGATGGTTCAGAAAACTGTCCACCTTTAAGACATTGCCCGGCTTCACAATGCCGTCCTTTGCAATTCTCTCTTCCAGAAAATTCATCTGTCGTACCTCCTGTGTAGGTTCACAGTATAGCATATTCCCGTTGGCTTGTCACCTTTTTTTCGGGAAAAAACTACTGCCGTTTCTTCTCCCTGTCAGCCCTGGTCTCCGTTCGCTCCAACTAACCTTCTCCCTGTATTTTTGTACAATAAAAAGCACCTGGACTTTTAAGGCTCTTTCTGAACTTTGGGTATAACAGCATCGCAATTAAGCCGTCAGATAAGTG
>OFFJ01002392.1_pt1 | contig 12052 bp, 12 predicted proteins | sample 1521261 | NCBI WGS metagenome assembly OFFJ01 (sample SAMEA3504122, study PRJEB24116) | mouse gut metagenome | biome: mouse gut; feature: mouse-associated habitat; material: faeces | place: Denmark | collected 2011 | reverse complement strand
AGCCGCCTATGCGGCCCGCTCCGGGGAGGAGCTGACGGCGGTGGCCCAGATCAGCTGCTTCCACGACAGCGCCTACGCCTTCTCCGACATGGCGGGCACCGGGGTATGTCAGAAAAACGGCTACATCTGGTACGACTATCAGAACTCCCACTGGATGGACCCGGCTAAGGCCGGCACCAAGGACTACCTCTTTGCCCTGGCGGAGGAGTGTGTGGGGATGGGGTTTGATGAGGTGCTCCTCACCCAGTTCCACTACCCCCTGCGGGGCAAGCTCTACAAGATCGACTACGCCAAGATGACCGTGACCAAGGAGGACGCCCTGTGCGCCTTCCTTACTGAGCTGCGCGCCCGGCTGGGGGAGGAGACGGCCCTGTCCATCGAGATGGATTTGGAGATCCTGCTGGCCGGGAGCAGCGCCGACGGCGGCATCGCGCTGGCGCGGCTGCTGCCGCTGGTGGACCATATCTGTGTCAGCGCCGGGGAGCGGGAGGCGGAGGTGATCGAGGCCCTCCGGGCCGCCGGGGCGGAGGATCCGGAGGCCGTGGCCCTCTTCCGCAGGGGGGACACCATCGTCAGCGCGGCGGCGCAGTAGACGGCGGAGAGGCTGCAATTTTTTACCCTTTATGGAGGAAGGACAGGTTGTTCGCCAATAGCGGACAGTCTGTCCTTTTCTTTTGAAATTGATGTGATAAAGGGGGATAAGTTATCAGATGTTGCTGTTGGCTTACCTGATAAGGAGGCGTTTTTGTGGAAGGTGGGAAAATGGGACAGGCGGTTGGATTGGAAAAAATGTAAATTTTTTATTACAATGGCCTTGTTCCCTGTGGCGAGTTGTGGTATATTGAAGTAGTTAGCCCGCACGTCAAAGACGGCGTCGTGTTTGGCGCCGGGCTGTACTCTGAAAGATTGTGAGCAAAGGGCGGTGAAACAATGTCACTAAAAGCCATTCGCGAGATTCAGAACGTGGAGGAGACCATGGACCAGCAGCGGTCCGAGGCCCGGGCCAAGGCCCAGAGGCTGATCGCAGAGGCCGAGCGGGAGGGGCGTGAGCTCCTCAAGCGGGGCCGTGAGGACTCCGCCAAAAAGACGGCGGAGGTCATGAAGGCCTCAGAGGAGCGGGCCGAGGCGCGGCGGGCGGAAATCCTCTCCGCCGCCGAGAAGGACTGCGCGGCGCTGAAGGCGGGCGCCGAGGCGAAGCTGGCCCAAGCGGTCCAAATGATCGTAGGAAGGGTGGTAGAGAGTTAATGTCCATTGTCAAGATGAAACGAATCCGGCTGATCGCCTTGGAGAGCGACAAGGAGGCGCTGCTGTCGGGTTTGCTTCATGGGGGCTGTGTGGAGGTCAACGAACCCGTCTTGGATGAGGCGTCTCAGGCCGCCCTGCTGCGGCGGAGCCCCTCTGCCATAGCGGAGGCCAGAGGGCGGCAGAGTGAGCTGAAGCTGGCCATCGACACCCTCAACCGCTACGCCCCCCAGAAGGGCGGAGGTCTCACCGCCCCCCGGGATCGTCTGGGCGAGAGGGAGCTGATGCGCCCGGAGGCGCTGGAGGAGGCGTCGGCGCTGGCCAGGACGGTCAACGACCACGCCAAGGCCATCGGCGCGTGCAGCGCCCGGGAGACCCGTCTGTCCGCCGAGGAGCTGTCCCTCCAGCCCTGGCAGAGCTTTGAGCTGCCTCTGGAGACGCAGGGCACCAGGACGGTGACGCTGCTCTTAGGGACCGTTCCCAACACCGCTGATTTCCATGCCATGGCCGGCGCGCTCAGCGAGTCCGGCGCGGCGGCGGAGGTCACGCGCCGCTCCGCCGACAAGGAGCAGCAGTACTTAGAGGTGCTGTGCCACCGGGACAGCGAGGCCAAGGCGCTGGAGGTGCTGCGCAGCTACGGCTTCGCCTATGCCCAGCTCAAGGAGCTCACGGGCACAGTGTCGGAGAACCTGCACCGCTTGGGGGCGGAGAAATCCGCCGCCGTCAAGGAGCGGGAGGGCGAGCTGGCGGCGCTGAAGGAGCTGGGGCCCCGGAAGAAGGAGCTGCAGATCGCCCTGGACCGTGTGGAGCAGGTCATCGCCAAGGAGAGCGCCAAGGAGAACCTGCTCACCGCGGGGAACATCCTGTACCTGGACGGCTGGGTTCCCGCCCCGGAGGAGGAGAAGTTAAAGGGCCTCCTCGCCAAGTACGACTGCGCCTATGAGCTGACGGACCCGGCGCCGGAGGAGTATCCGGAGGTCCCCGTGAAGCTCAAAAACAGCAAGCTCGTCCAGCCCATCAACGCGGTGCTGGACATGTACGTGCCGCCGGTGTACGATGGCATCGACCCCAATCCCCTGATGGCCCCCTTCTTCGTCACCTTCTTCGGCCTGATGATGGCGGACATGGGCTACGGCCTGATCATGCTGATCATGGCCTGGTTCATGTTCAAGAAGATGCACGCCCGGGGCACCATGCGCAACTTCGCCGGCCTGCTGGTCCTCTGCGGCGTCAGCACGCTGGTCTTCGGAGCCCTCACCGGCGGCTTCTTCGGGGACTTTATCCCCCAGATCGCCAAGATCATCAACCCCTCCAGCACCGTGGAGCTGCCGGCCCTGTTCACCCCCCTGAATGATACCCTGGCAATCCTGATCGGCTCTCTGGTGCTGGGCGTGATCCAGATCTTCACCGGTATGATCATCAACGTGGTCTACAAAATCCGGCACGGCGACTTTATTGACGCGCTGTTTGACGAGATCACCTGGTGGGTCATCATCGCCGGCGGCGTGCTGGCGATTCTTCTGGCGGTTCCCGGGATGCCGAAGTTCCAGCTGGCGGTCATCGCACTTGTCATGATGCTTGGCGGATGGTATCTGATGCGGCGTATGGAAGAATTTGCCGCGGTTCCCGAGCAGGGCGCCATGACAATGGGCGGCATGGGACCCGAGGAAGCCGAGCAGATGGCAGAAGAGGACAATTTCAAAGATATCAACAGTGTGTATTCTCTGATCTCCGTAGAACCCATCGAGATGGAATTCGGTTACAGCCTGATCCCTCTCGTGGATGAGGCGAGCGGAGGAAGGATGATCGACCGTATCGTGATCTTCCGCCGGCAGTATGCACAGGAGATGGGCCTGGTTATCCCGTCTATCCGGCTGCGGGACAGCTCAAGCCTCAATACGAATCAGTATGTGATCAAGATCAAAGGGGAAGAGGTCGCGAAGGGAGAGATCCTGGTAGACTATTATCTTGCGCTTGAGCCGCCGAACCTTGAGAAAGAGATCGATGGTATAGATACGATCGAGCCGGCATATGGTATTCCGAGTAAATGGATCACGGTAGACAAAAAAGAGATGGCGGAGATCTACGGATATACGGTTATCGACCCGTTATCGGTTATGCTGACCCATCTGTCGGAGACGGTGAAGAAGCATGCCTATGAGCTGCTGAACCGTCAGGAAGTCGTACGCCTGGTCGACAATATGAAGAAGCAGTCGCCGGAGCTTGTGGATGAATTGATCCCGACCCTCATCTCATTTGGTAATTTCCAGAAGATCCTGACAAACCTCTTGAAGGAAGGTATACCGATCAAGGATATGGAGACTATCATGGAGACGATCGTAGATTCCTCCATGACGGTCAGGGATCTGGATACCATCACGGAGAATATCCGTGTGGCGTTGAAGCGGACCATCACAAGGAGGTTCTGCGAAGGCAACAGCATGAAGGTAGTAACATTGGATGCAGAGCTGGAGAAGAATATCATCACCAGCCTGACCAACGGAGAGCACGGCATGTATCTTGCGCTCAGCCCGGATGTGATGCAGGGCGTGATCACACAGATGTCCGAGGAAGTGAAGAAGTTCCAGGAGCTTGGGCAGTCTCCGGTGGTACTTACGAGCCAGGTGGTAAGACTGCATTTCTACAGGCTGATCGACCAGTTCTTCCCGGATGTATATGTGCTTTCGTTCAATGAGATCAGCAATAACATCCAGATACAGGCAGTGGGAAATATCACGATGTAGATGCATGAAGCAGGAAATATAACTCAATGGAGCAGCTAATATGAACACACAGGAATTATACAAAGAGAAGACGAATGAAGAGCTTTTAAAAATGTATAAAGAGTCGGGCAGCCTTGAGATCAAGCAGGAGATCGTCATGCGCTATATCTATCTTGTGAAGAGTATTGCGCTGCAGATGAGAGATATCTACGTGAGCTTTTCGCAGGTAGACGATATTATCAGCGAGGGAGTGATCGCGATCATGTCCTCGCTTGATAAGTTTGATATGGATAAAAATGTGAAGTTCGAGACATTTATCTCGAAGCGGATCAAAGGCATGATCATAGACCTGGCAAGGAAACAGGACTGGGTGCCAAGAAGTACAAGAAAGAGTACGAGAGATATTGAAGAAGCGGTGACAACGTTATATAATAGATTAGGGTACTATCCTTCTGTGGAGGAAGTGACGAAGTATCTGAACATTACTCCGGAGAAATATCAGGAGACGATGAGGAAGGCGGCGTTATTTAACGTACTCTCATTGGATATGGTGCTTGCGGAAGCACAGGGGAATGAGATCGGGGTGAAGCTGCCGCATGGAGAGAAAAATGATCAGCCTGAGAGCCAGTTTCTTAAGAAAGAGCTGACCGAAGTCCTTGCAGAAGGGATCGGGACGCTCAAGGAGAACGAGCAGCTGGTGATCTCGCTGTATTATATAGATGAGCTGAATATGAGGCAGATCGCGGATGTGCTCAAGGTAAGCGAACCGAGGGTTTCCCAGATCCATACGAACGCGATCAAGAAGCTACGGAAACATATGGAAAGATTTAACGAAGAAAAGGAGAGCTAAGATGTTTCAAGGATATTATGATCTGACGTCCAACATGATCACACAAAACCGGAATATGAATATTATCAGTAATAATATGACGAATATTTCCACACCTGGCTATAAGGAAGACCGTCTGATGCAGAGTACCTTCCGTGACGAGATGATCTACCGGTATGACAGAGACGGCAAGACTCCGGTGGGGACGGTGTCCCGGATGAATATCGCAGATGAAAGAGTGACCGATTACTCAGAAGGAGGCATCAGAGAGACGGGTGCGGCGATGGATGTCGGCTTGACCGGCAGCGGATTCTTCGCGATCCAGACGGATAACGGCGTCGTATATACACGGAACGGTTCCTTCAACCTGGATAACAACGGATATCTGCTTTTACCGGGAGTCGGTCGTGTGCTCGGGACGAACGGGCCCATCCAGCTTACGACGGATGAGATCGTGATCGATAAGCAGGGGAATATCACCAATGAAGGCGGGACACAGTTCTTCGGAACGCTCAGGATCGTAGATTTTGCAGATTACAGCCAGCTTACCAAGATCACCGGAGGAGTATTCCAGGCGAACGCGCAGCCGCAGGCGGCGGAGGGGGTGACGGTCACCCAGAAGTACCTGGAAGATTCCAACGTATCTATGGCGGAAGAGATGACGAGGATGATGAGCGGCCAGCGTGTGCTGCAGAGTTCGGCGCAGCTTCTTAAGATGTATGACCAGCTGATGTCAAAGATGGTGATCTTAGGATCTGCAACATAGTGCAGGCTTTGCGGTTTCACGTAATCAGGCAGAAGTTTTACAGGAGGGAGACGAGTAGATATGTATACATCATTTTATACCGCCGCAAGAGGGGCGATGGAAGAGCAGAAGAAATTAGACGTTGTCGGCAATAACCTGGCGAATGCGAACAACTACGGTTATAAGGCGAAGACATCTGTGTTCTCGGATCTGATGTACTATAATCTGAATAACTATACCGGAGAGGATACGCCGCTGAAAGCGGGCACGGGTATTGTTGTGGAGAAGACGAATACGAATTATAATCCCAGCGCATATGTGACTACCAACGGGAAATTCGATTACGCGATCGTAGAGAAGGGATTCTTCATGCTGAGAAGCCCGATCACGAATGAGATTACATATACAAGGAACGGACGTTTCAGTATGTCAAAGCGGGGGGATGAATTCTATCTGGTGAATGACAACGGTAATTTCGTCCTTGACCAGAACAGGAATCCGATCCGGGTGATAGACGGGGAAGAATTGAGCAGCCAGATCGGCGTATACGGCTTTACGATCCTGGACGGGATGCAGAGCGTGGGGAACAATGAATTTGCACCGGTCCTGAAGAATGGGGAACCCTTCCTGATGCCGGGCGCGAAGCTGGTGGATCACGCGTTGGAGATGTCGGGAGTGGATGTTGCCGATGACTTCACGCGTATGATCGAGGCTCAGAGAGCATACTCTTATGCGCTTAAGATGGTGCAGACGTCGGATGAGATCGTGAATACAATAAATACATTGAGATCATAGAGAGGTGGCTTATGGCAATAAAATCTTATGAAGAGATGAATGAATTAGAGATAGATATCCTTAAGGAGATCGGCAGTATCGGCGGCGGCAATGCGGCGACAGCCTTGTCCAGCATGCTGAGCGCGAAGGTGAATATGTCCCTTCCGGGCGTAGAGATCCTGGGATTTAACGAGGCGTTGGATCATCTGGGGGATCCGGAAGAACTGGTTGCGGCGATATTCGTGGAGATGTCGGGCGAACTAAGCGGGATCATGCTGTTCGTTCTGACGAAGGAGTTCTCAGACGAGATCCTGTTCAGGATGCTTGGGAAGGCGGATTCTGATTTCCTGGCGCTTGATGAGATAGACTCTTCCGTGCTGATCGAGATCGGGAATATCGTGATATCGTCATATATTACGGCGATGGCGTCCCTGACCGGTGTAAATGTGGAATTATCGGTTCCGCAGCTCGCTCTGAATATGTTGGGCGGGATCATGAGTGTTCCGATCGCGATGATGGGGCAGCACTCAGACAGAATCATGATGATAACGGGAGAATTCAAGATAGACGGCAAGGCATTGAACAGTAACATGCTGCTTCTGCCGGATGTAGAATCGTTGAATGTTCTTATGAAAAAACTAGGAGTTGAGTAGGGCGATGGAAAAGAAGATATCGGTCGGGATAGCTGACATGAAGATAACAAGACAGGAAGGCATATTGATCACATATGCACTTGGGTCATGTATCGGGATCTCTTTCTATGATCCGATGATCAAGCTGGGAGCGCTTCTTCATATTATGCTTCCTGAAAAGGGAAGAGGAAATGACAGCAATATATACAAATTCGCAGATTCGGGGATCCAGGAAACGCTTCGGAAGCTGTGTGCTTACGGGGCTGTGAAGAAGAGGCTCGTATGCAAGATCGCCGGAGGCGCCAAGATGTTCGAGATGAAAGGCGGCGGCGGACTGGGGAATATAGGGGAGCGGAATGCCCAGAATGTTAAGAGGATCCTGATGGCGGAAGGGCTGCGTATCACAAGCGAGGATACCGGCGCCAATTATGCCAGGACCATGCTGCTTGACGTAGGAACAGGAAAGGTATATATCCGTTCGGCTGGGAAACCAGAACGGATGTTGTAGGCCTTTGTCCGGGATATCGGTTTCATGGCTGTAAAGCCTGTCGGATAAGTCGGCGGCGAAAGAAGCCGGCAGATGTTATGTGAGGCGGGTGTTGCGCCGATAAATATACATAGAGTATAAAGGAGTGAAATGTGTATGGCTGATACAGAGATTTTATTGGAATCAGGAACAAATGAGATTGAGATCATGCAGTTTACCATATTCGGTGAATTATATGGAATCAATGTAGCAAAAGTACGGGAGATCATGATGGCGGATAAGGTAAAGCCGGTACCGCATTCTCATCCCGCTGTCGAGGGGATATTTAAGCCAAGAGAGACTCTTCTGACAGTGATCAATCTGCCGAAATATCTGACCGGCCAGATCGGAGAGAAGAATGACAGAGATCTGTTCATCATCACGAACTTTAATAAGATGCACATTGCATTCCGTGTGCATACCGTGGTTGGGATCAGCAGGATTTCCTGGGAGAATATCCAGAAGCCGGATAAAGCGCTTACCAACGGAGAAGACGGAGTGGCGACCGGTATCGCGCAGTGCGGCGGGCATCTTGTCACGATCCTGGATTTTGAAAAGATCGTAGCGGAGATCGCGCCGGAGACCAGTATCCAGGTGCATGACATTGATGCGCTTGGAGAGCGGATACCAAGGGATCAGCCGATCATACTTGCGGAGGATTCGATCCTGCTGACGAAGATGATCAAAGATTCTCTGTTCCGTGCAGGATATGGCAATCTGAAGAACTTCAACAACGGCAAAGAGGCATGGGAGTATCTGGAGAGTATCCGCAATGATTCGGACTTCTATAAGAAGGCGGCGCTGCTGATCACAGATATCGAGATGCCGGAGATGGATGGACACCGCCTGACAAAGCTTGTGAAGGACGATGAGAAGATGCGGAGGATGCCGGTTATTATCTTCTCTTCCCTGATCAACGAAGAGATGCGCCGCAAAGGCAAGCAGCTCGGCGCGGATGAGCAGTTGTCAAAGCCGGAGATAGGGCGTCTGGTAGAGATCATGGACGAATTATTAGACCGGAGGGATGGTTAGATGGATAATTGTGTAGTAAGACAGGCTATAAAGGATCAGCGGACAGACGCGGTGATCGGATATGAGCTTCTGATCCAGGAAGATCAGAGCAGCTTATACAATCCGAGTTCGGACAGCGTGGCGGCGAATACGATGGTTTCGTTCTTGTCTGAGAATTCTGATCGCATATTTAAGGATAAGAAGACGTTCATGACGTTTACGCCGACGCTTCTCTTTCGGAACACTCCGAAGATCTTTGACAAAGAGAAGGTTGTGATACAGATTGAAGATAATATCGTGGTCCATGCACTGGCAGCGATCCTGATCAGTAAATACCGCGAAGAGGGATATCATTTTGCGATCAATGATTTTCAGTTTACGCCGAAATATTTCAGCATGTTAGAGCATGTGGATTATATTAAGATGGATATCTCGAATAAGATGGATGAGGAACAGATGCGTTCCGTCGCCAATGTGGTGGATATGGCGCATGGTTTTCAGAAAGAATTCATCGCCACAGGCGTGAACACCAAAGAAGTCTATGACCGTGCGGTAGAATTGAAGGCAGATTATGTAGAAGGAAATTATATCTCTGGTTCTGCAATCACGAAGACCAGCCGGATGGATTTCATGCAGGGGAATCTCTATCAGCTGATCATTGAGATCACGAAGGATGAACCGGATGTGGAGATTCTTGAGGAGATCATAACCCGGGATGCATCCTTGACATACGCCTTGCTTAAGATGGCGAATTCGGCATATTTTGCCGTGCACCATGAGACGACGTCTGTGCGGCAGGCGTTAGTGCGTGTCGGCATCAGCCAGCTGAAGCAGTGGGTTTACCTGCTGAGTTTTGAAGATAAGGAGAATTCATCGGAAGAGCTTCTTAAGACCTCCTTCATGCGTGCGAATTTCGCGTCCGCACTGGTCAAGAAGCTGAAGAAGTTCTCTATCAACAGTTCGGACGCGTACCTGATGGGTATGTTCTCAACGCTGGAATATATGATCGACGCGCCGATCGCAGATATCCTCTATGAGATCCCGATCATAGATGCGATCAAAGACGCGCTTATATCCAGAGAGGGAGAGGCAGGCAGGCTCTTTGAGCTGATCCTCTGCTATGAGAATGCGAATTGGAGCGAGATCAAAGTGATCGCGGAAGAACTGGGGCTTAAGACGAACGAGATGGCACAGATCTATATGGATTCTGTGGAAGAGGTTAATAATATCTGGGACAATGTCGTGGGTATGAGCGAGAATGAAAATGAGAATGAATCCGGCACGGCAGAATAGAAGATGCATATACTGATTGGTAGTATAGTATACTTGGAAGTCCTATACATCAAAGCGGAGGTGGCTTATGATCAGCGGTATTTCAGGAGTCAGTCATATGACGGGCGTCCTGGCGGTTCAGCCTTATAGGGGTGCAAAGCAGAATACAGAATATGCGGCGCCGGCATCTAAGTCCGGTATGCAGCCTGCGCAGAAAGCCGGCGCAGTCTATCCGGGGCGCGGAGCGAGTCCGGGAACACCGGTAGAACCGGTATCGCCTGTAAAAGCGGTGACTTCGCAGGGAACTCGTGGGATTGCGTATGCAATTCCTTTCCTGAGAAAGGGCATGGATCCGGCGGAGTTGTCCGTGCGTATGCGCATGCAGTATATTGACCCGGAAACTGGTCAGAAAGCTGCGGGAGTAACGGCAGGCGAGACCGGACAGAGAGTACCGGGAGCAGAAGGCAGCCAGAGCACGGCAGGGGTACAGGAAGCATCCGGTGAGAAAGAGTGTCAGACATGTAAGGAAAGAAAGTATCAGGACGGTTCGGATGATGCGGGAGTTTCTTATCAGACTCCGACACATATAGCGCCGGAACAGGCGGCGTCTGCGGTAAGAGGACATGAGATGGAGCATGTCGTGCGGGAGCGCGCGTCGGCAGAACGCGAAGACCGGCGTGTGGTCAGCCAGTCGGTCTCCATGCATACGGCGATCTGCCCGGAGTGCGGCGATGTGTACGTCTCCGGAGGGACCACCCGCACCACCACAAAGTCCAATCCCGTGGAGGAGGTCAAGCCGGAACAAAAATCCGGTTTTCAGGCAATGGCATAAGAAAAATACCCCCGTTGAACGTACGTTCAGCGGGAGTATTTTTTTATCCGCCCACCAGAATGGCCATGTGAGCCAGGGTGGCGCTGCCGTTCTGAAACAGCTCGTTGCGCAGACGAGAACGCTGGGTGGGATTGTGGATGAGAGAGCGGCTGACGTGAACCAGCACATAAAACAGCCGTTCCCGGCTGATCTCCCGGTCCATAGCGCAGACGGCGGCAAAGCGGTAGAAGCCGTACAGATTACACAGATTTACATAACTTTGCCACAGCTCCTCCGGCGTCTTGACGTCGGGGAAGGACAGAAAAAGGGTGATGGTCACTAGCAGATTTTCGAAAAAATGCTCAGAGCCGCCGGTCAGCTCCGCCAGCTTGGCCTCCGACTCCTGGTAGCGGCCGGCGTTGATGGTCACCCGATCCAGGTCCACCTCGGCCAGGGTCTGTTTGTCAGTGATGACCCGCAGCAGCTCCTCGGCCAGGTCGGGCCCCAGGGTTTTGAACTGCCTGATCAGCAGCTGCAGATTGTTGCTCAGAAACATGTTCCGGTTGCCCGACATTCGCCCCAACTGGTCGGCCAGGGCGCTGGGGTCCCGGACCAGACTGCCGTTGACCGTCAGCCAGTGGTCGACGGCGGCCTCGTCCTCCCAGTCCAGAGACTGCAATTGATGAGTCAGCAGGCCCAGCAGGGTCAGACGCCGGGGAAGGGGCAGCACGCGGGCCTGAAGGGCGTCCACCCACAGCTCTCGGATGGCGGCGAAGTTGGTCTCCACCGGGTTTTTCGTCAGAGCCAGCTTGCATTTCGACGGGGGGAGAGGTTCCTCGATGAAGTCAATTCCATCGGTCAGGTCCCACAGCAGGGCCAGCACCCCCTCGCAGGAGGGGCTGAGGCTGTATTCCAGGGCGGCGGGGGTGTTAGACCTCGCGGCGGGGGTAGATGCGGCACACCTTGGGCAGATACTGCTCCCCGCACTCCAATTGCAGGCGGCACAGGCCCTCCGGGGTGTGGAAGGCGCAGCGGCCCGCCTCGGTGACGTGGAACTCGGCGTACATTCCGTCGTGCTCCTTCTCCCGGAGACGGCGCATCCCCAGCTTCATCAGCTCCTCCATTTCCGTACTCTTGGGGGCGCGCTTGATGGTCAGGTAGTCCTTTTTGCTGAACTCGATCCGCCAGCCGTCGTCGCAGCAGTTGTCCTGGCAGGCCCCCATGATACAGTGGAAGTCCTTGTAATAGGCGGGCATCAGGGCGGTTTGAATGGGTAAGGATTGTCCGAGCATGATAACACCTCATTTTTCGGTATGTAGGGGCGCATAGTATGCGCCTGCTGTCTGCGGGCGGATGGTATCCGCCCCTACAGGGAAAGAGGCGGGCCGAAGCCCGCCCCTTTGTGCGTGAATTGGAAAACTTGCGGGGATTAACCCAGCAGCTGCAGAACGCCCTGGGGCACCTGGTTGGCCTGGGCCAGCATGGCC
>OFFJ01002387.1_pt1 | contig 12066 bp, 14 predicted proteins | sample 1521261 | NCBI WGS metagenome assembly OFFJ01 (sample SAMEA3504122, study PRJEB24116) | mouse gut metagenome | biome: mouse gut; feature: mouse-associated habitat; material: faeces | place: Denmark | collected 2011 | reverse complement strand
CCAGTTTAGGCAGTTCGGCAGCAGTCAGAATACGCTTTGTTTCTTTGTTTGGTATACTTTCTTCAATGCTGATAGCATCTTTATAAGACAACCAATTTTTCAATAAGAAAATGCCGCTTGGAGGGCTTATTTTACCGCCTAACATGGCTTGCTCAATAAATGCCCCTATAAACGCTTTATGTAAACTCGAAGAAATTTGTACTTGTAAAGCATACGAGAGAATGCATTGTACTGAATAAAGATTTGAAAAATCTTAAAGAAATTAAGGAAATCATCGAAAAGGTCATGTGGTCAAAATATCTTCCCGAAAAACTGCTAGACAGATTTGCAGAATTGACAGACAGCGAATCATCAGACATTTTGCAAACATATTTTCTTGAATGGAGAAAAGAATTGCAAAAGAGGGAACTCAACAGACAAGCCCTATCAATGCTGAAGTCTGCTAAATCGTTGCGTATCAGTTGGAAAGTCAAACGTAACAAACAAATTATTAAGGAACTTTTTGATATTGGTTTTGGCGTATGCGAGAAAAAAGCAGTATGTAATTGGCAACAAGGGGCAGAAAACGCCTTTATGTACGGTTATCTTTTGGGTGTGCAGTCGCAGAAAAATAATACTTCACAGGATTCTAAGCATAAAAAGTGACCGTTACATAGAACCGCATTAAAGGGTGTCTAGCAAAAACAGATGCCCTTTATTCATTCCAAAAAGAAACCGCTGCCCTCCTACTTTGGGTAACGGTCTTTGTAAAATGCACTTATGCAGGAATTAGACAATCTTGATGTTAATAACTTATCCCGGCTTTTTCATACTCGCCTTTGATAAATTCCTCAACATCTTCTGATGTCCAGAGATGGTCATAATTGGAATCGTAGCAATCCCAAACAAGAAAACCTGTGCTTAAATCTTCAACAATATATCCAGTATATGATTCTCCGTTGCAATCTCTCACAACTGCAACATTATAAAAATAATGCTGAAAACCTTTGCATACTTTGTAACCAGCTTCATAGGCTTTGTTTCTGATTGTCCTTAAAGAATATCTTGCCATATTACATACCTCCGTTAATCTGAAAATTGATAGTTTCAGTAGGATAGTAATGTAATGCAATAAATTGTACTGTAGTGTTCTGTTTTATGCTCTCCTGCTTGTGCCTTGTACCGATATTGTAAACTTTCATTGGTCAAATTACAATTTTTAACTGCAGATTCCCTTGTTTACTGGCTTTTAAGCATTTTAGCAAAGTCTTTCGCAAGACACAACACAGAAACTATATATCAATGGTGCTGTACTGGTGTTGTAGTGGTGCTATATGGCAAAATTTATGACAATTTATGAAAATTATTAAACACTTAGAAAATAAAGAAAACCCCACAAAATACTGAACTTCAAGGGTTTTGAACGCTTTTTGAAATTGTTGAAAAATTAACTCTTACATAGTTTCAAACCCTTATTTTCCAGCATTTTCAGGCATTTTGTTAGTTACCTGTCACTTACCCATATGATTTTATAGTGTTGCATACCATCTATCACAACAATTGCCCTGCATTCTAATTTATTGTCACAGATATTTTTTTCCCAAGCGATTCCGCTATTTTGACAAGAAAATCCAAGCTAGGATTATAATTTCCACTTTCCAACCTGGAAATATTGCTTTTCTGTGTACCTACTCTTTTTGCAAGTTCCGCCTGTGTTATGTTTTGTTCTTTCCTTGCTCTTATAATCTGCTCAATCGCTTCATATCTGGGCTTTAATTTTTCATATTCTATTTTAAACTCTTCATCCTTAAGCATATCGGATTTCATTTCTTCAAAAGATATTCCTGCTTTACTCATGATTCAGACCTCCTTTTATAATCTGCCATATATTTTCTTGCCCTCTTTATTTCGTTTTCTGGTGTCTTAAAGGTTTTTTAATAAACCCATGTAACAACACAAACTTATTGTTATGATATGTAAAGTAAAATATTCTTGCTATATCGCTTGAAAACCTTATCCGTAATTCATACAACCCTTTATTATCTTTTCCTTTTATTGGTTTTACACATGGCTCTTTCAATTCAGGGCCTAACTGCTTTAATAGCTCAATATCTCTAAAAGCTTTAGCCCTTAGTTTTGGATTCAGTGAATACAGAAAATCTTGCACTGGAATTTTGCCATTCTCTTTCATGTAGAAATCTAATTCAATTATTTTAATCACTTCCTTTGCTTATCACAATGTTATCATATACGATAACTTTTGTCAAACACATTATACTTTTCATCATAAATCGAGTAGGAGGAAATTTCTCTAATTGAGAAATTTCCGACCTCTCACACCACCGTGCGTACCGTTCGGTACACGGCGGTTCAATCAACTTAACAAGTTACTCGCCTTTCGGCGTAGTAGTCCGACATGGAAACTAATCCAAACCGGGTTAGTCTCTCTTTCGTAACAGCCACATTCATTGCTCCTCTTTGGCATACATAGGCTATTCTTGCCCCTGTATATGCCGTTGACCACGCATATTTGCGGCTGATACCTAATTTTATCAGGTTCTTTGCTCTATTCTGCGGTGTTTTCCAATGCTTCCATATGCACATACGAAGCCGGTAGCGGATTTGACTGTCTAGCCGTTCGCATAACCCTTTCATGCTGCCGATTTTGAAATAGTTTATCCATCCTCGGATAAGTTGGTTGAGCTTCTTGACTTTGTATCCATTGCTCACTCCCCAACTCCTGCATGTGAGTTTCTTCATCTGCTCCCTGAACTTTGCCGCCGCTTTCGGGTGGGGTCTGGCTTTATACCCTTTGGCAAATGAGTCATAGTAGAATCCAAATCCCAGATACTTGATTCCCTTGGGCTTATCCACCTTACTTTTCTCCCCATTTACTTTCAGGCCCAGCCTTTCTTCGATAAATCGGGTGATGCTCTTCATTACCCGGTCTGCCGCCTGTCTGCTTCCGACCATGATAATCAGGTCGTCTGCGTAGCGGACGAAATCCAGCCCTCTTGCTTCCAGTTCTTTGTCCACTTCGTTCAGCATGACGTTCGCTAACAGCGGCGAAATATTTCCGCCCTGCGGCGTGCCCACTATGGTATCTTCATACTCGTCGTCTATCATCACTCCACTGACCAGGAACTTCCTTACTACCGATATGACATCCCCATCCTTGATTGTACGCCCGAAGATAGTCATCAGCTTGTCATGGTCTACTGTGTCAAAGAACTTTGCAAGGTCAATGTCTACAACCCAGCTGTGTCCGTCATTCATCATCTCTAATGCTTTCAAGACTGCCTGTTGTGCGCATCGGTTCGGCCTGAACCCATAGCTGTGGTCGTGGAACTGCTCTTCAAATATCGGAGTGAGCACCTGTGCTACTGCCTGCTGCACAAATCTGTCTACCACCGTTGGTACTCCGAGTTTTCTTGTCCCGCCCTCTGGTTTGGGTATCTCCACCCTGCGGACTGGCTGCGGCTTATATTTCCTCGTCCGCAGCTTCTCCCTGATGCTTTCGCCGTTTTCCGAAAGGTATGCGCCAAGCTCTTCGACAGTCATCCCGTCCACGCCTGCCGCGCCTTTGTTCCTTACGACTTGCAGGTACGCGGCATTAAGGTTATCCTTGCTCAATACCTGCTCCATGAGACTACTTGTGTCCATGCGTTGTTTCCTTTCTGCCCCTTTTGCCTTTGCCGCCTTTGAAGTCATCGACAGGCGTATGCTCTGGCTACGAAGTGGAACGTACTTCAACTGATTGATTGTTCAGCCCTTCGCTCCATTCCCATTACAGGAACTTCTTCACTACTATGGCTTCTGCTGACTCCTCACAGTTCGTTGTTACTACGGCTGATGAGACCGCCTGTGAGACCTCCACGCTTAAGGTGCGCACTCTTTCCCCTCACCTATCCGCCACATCTACTCGTACTTCCGGCAACTTTTGGACTTCATCTCTTTTGGCAGACTTATCCGTATTTCCGAGCCTTATATGTGATTTCTGTCCGTCGGACCAAGGGTTTGCCTACAGCTTCTTTCAGATTCCACCTCACGATGGACACCCTTGCTGTTCAGCTATACACTTCCTCGTTGCCTAGGCGTGTTCGGGACTTTCACCCGTTAAAGCGCGCCCATGGCGCGCAAACAAAAGGACTGCAGCACATGCCGCAGCCCACTCTTTTACCGTATTTTCACCTTATGCTTTCTCTTTGGAAAAATATTCTTTTACCAGCTTCACAACGGTTCCTGACAGCAGGAATAATGCCGCCAAGTTTGGAATCGACATCAGACCGTTACATGTATCTGCGATTCCCCAGATAATTCCAAGATCTACTGTCGCTCCAAGAATTGCCACCAGCGCATACACCAGCATAAATGGTTTTACGATCTTTGTTGAGAATACAAATTCTACACATCGCGCTCCGTAAAGCCCCCATCCAAGAATAGTCGAAAATGCAAAACAGCACATCGCGATCGCTGTGAAGATAGATACCCAGTTTCCGTAGGTGGATGTAAATCCGGAAATCGTAAGTTCAGCTCCCGCCGCATCCCCGTAATTAATGCCGACACCGCTGCAAAGAATTACCAGCGCCGTAAGTGTACAGATCACGATCGTATCTGCAAATACCTCAAAGATACCGAACATCCCTTGCTTCACCGGCCGATCAGTATCAGCGCAGGCATGGGCAATAGATCCCGTACCGATTCCGGCCTCATTTGAAAAGATCCCTCGGGATACACCCCTTCTCATAGTAATCAAAAAGCTTCCTACCACACCCCCCGTAAATGCCGTAGGATTGAATGCGCCTGCGAAAATCATCTTAAATACTTCCGGCACACGTCCGGCATTTAGAAATACTACTCCCAGTGCAAGAATAATATAAAATACTGCCATAAACGGAACCAATTTCTCTGTTACACTTCCGATACGCTTTACTCCGCCTAAAAGGACGATTGCAACCAGAATCGCTATTATAATACCAATAACCAGATTAACCGTTCCGACCTGTGCATTGTCAATGATTCCATAGTTGATAAGAGCTGAATCAATGGATGCTGTAATTGTATTAACCTGCGTAGCATTACCTGTACCCATTACAGTCAGCCCGCCCAAGATTGCATAGATAACCGCCATCCAGTACCAGTTTTTCCCCAATCCGTTCTTTATGTAGTACATCGGTCCTCCGACATAATCTCCGGCCGAATTCTTTTCACGGAAATGAACAGCCAGCGTAACTTCTGAAAACTTCGTACACATGCCAAGAAGGGCAGATATCCACATCCAAAAGACTGCTCCCGGCCCTCCAATAGCAATCGCACCGGCTACTCCGGCAACATTACCGGTTCCCACTGTAGCCGCAAGCGCTGTACAAACTGCTTGGAATGGTGTGATACTGCCCTCTTTTGCCTCTGATTTTGTAAAAATACGGCCTATCGAGTTCTTCAGTGCATATCCGAATTTACGAAATTGAATAAATCCTGTCCGGAAACTGAGGACGAGTCCTACACCGATAATACACACCATTGCCGGAACTCCCCAGACAAAGTCATTAACTGCTGAATTAATGGCTTCAATTGTTTTTAACATAGTTTTTCCTCTCTTTCTTTATGGTAAAATGACATCTCTAATTCACACCATAACATATATTTCTATGTTTGTATACAATTGTTATTTTTCCGTCAGCATTGTTATTTTCATCTCAATATCGTATACTTTTTAACAATAATATGTACAAAATGACGATACTTTCTAATCAATCATTCCATATTCGTTCCACCACACTCTCCAGATTCATGTCTTCAAATTCATGTTTCGATATGGCATAATCAATCACTGCCAGCAACGGCAGCATAGCGATACAGGGCAGTATTGTAAATGAACTGAAAATATGTTTTATTTTAGGAAACCGCCGTCTTTTTTACCTGATTTAACGCATTCGCCACTGCAGGTATGGATAAAATCGCCACCGTAATCACTCCTTCTGCCAGCAAATAGCTGTAGTTATACGCTATAGGGTATATGCTTTTCAGAGACTGCGGAAAATTTTCCGGCATGTAATCCATCCAGTACAGATAACCGCCCAATGCGTGGAACGCTCCCCTTGCAAGCACTGCCGCGATATAGCCTTTCACCAATCCATGTGACCGCTTTGCAAAACATCCGGCAATACCAAGGGCTGCAAAGGCCAGAATATAATCACAGCACACTTGGAAAAAGGACAGCACGAACGGTTCCTGTATAAACTGCAGTATACTGTAGGCAAGTCCTACTAAAATCCCTGTCTTCACACCGTACCAGTTTGCGATCAGCACAATAAAAAGCATGCTGCACAAAGTCACGCTCCCGCCCCACGGCATTTTAAGAATTTTAATGTAAGATGTCACAAAAGCAAGCGCCATCGCCATTGCGCAAAAAACGAGCTGCCTTGTAGTCATTTTGCTCTTTTCCGAACTTTTCCCGGCAAAAACAATCGCAAGAACGAACAAAACAACTCCTGCTGTAATACATACCGCATAACCACTCGTTGTCAAACCACCCTCTGCATTCACTAAAAATTGATACATAAAAATAACCTCCTTTAATCTTCGATTGAAGACAAAGGAGATTCAACATCTCTCATAACGCATCCCTACGTTGGCATTATCCAAATCAGGTTATAGGTCTGGGCGGTATCAGCCCACTCTCAGCCTGCTTCCATGCAAGCTCCCTTGTCATCAACCGTATATAATTTTTACAGAACCTATCATAATGCACAATTGACAGAATGTCAAGTTTTCCTTTTTTCCGTCATGCATTCTCCAGCTGCCGTCTCTAAGTTTTTACGCTTCTTAATCCTCATGCAATATCTCAATCCGAAACTTTTCAGGATGATCAATAATGTTGTACTGACCTTTTCCCACCTTCTGCACATAGCGAAACCGAAAATCCCACCTTCCTTCATCGGCCTCTTTTTCATTCCTGCAGACAATGATATCCAGTTCATTCGGCTTTGACAGATCATAACTGAAACGAACGTTTTTAAAACTGTTCTCCCTGCACTTTTCCACAATTCTTTCTGCATACTTCTGCTTATCAGAAATTTTTCTCTGATTTACAATGACCACAATTCTCTCATTATGGCATTCTCCCATAGTGAAAGCGCTGCTATTATAAACCATCATTTCTTCTTCCGACTTCCTGTCATGACACATTGCAATAAGTGAAATAATCATCATTAAAATAATACATTCCGCAATAAAATTTCTCTTCATTTGCACCTCTATACATCTGTATTTTAATACAGTGTACCGCAATGCAACTTATGTTTCAATAGAGATGTATTTATAATTTCATTTATGAAAGAGGGTTTGTAATATGATGATCTATATTGACCTTGAACGTGTCATAAAAGACAAGAATGTAAGCAAAAATAAAGTTTGCGAAGTATGCCACCTCCAACGCACGCAACTCAATAATTACTGCAAAAGTAAAGTATCGCGAATGGATCTTGACATACTGGCAAGGCTTTGCGCTTACTTGGACTGTACTCCAAACGATATCCTAAAACTGCAGTGACTGGCTGTAAGATAAATCCAGTCATCTTATTTTTAATGACAAAGACAGACCATCTTCTTGCCACGGTCTGTCTTTTTTGCATATTTACTTTTATATGTTTTACATTTTTATATATGTTGGTGAAGATATTTCTCGCGGGTAGCAAGTCCACCGCGTATGTGGCGCTCGGACTTATTGAGATCTAAGATTTTCCTCGTCTCGGATGCCAACGATGGATTAATCTGGATGAGACGTTCGGTTACATCTTTATGTACGGTTGTCGCAAATTAGAACGGTTTTATCGAGACCTAGATCACCGAACAAACGCAGGTAAATATCTATATTTCCTTCTTTATTCACTTCAATTTTTTGAATTATCTGTTTTAACTGCTCATTGGTCATATCACGAACAGATACAATATCTTCAATATTTCTAAAAGTCATCTTTATGATATCTTCCAACTGATCTCCTTTGTTCAAATTGTATTGTACTAGTTTCAGATCATTTTCCAGTTTTTCAATCTCTGACTTCATACCTCCAATCTTCTCATTCAATTCTTCACGGCTGATCAGATCATCCGTATACATATCCATATATTTCTGACGTGTCTTTTTTAATCTGGCAAGGCTATCATTAAGCTCGTTTTCATAATCTTCATTTTCATCTTTTGCCTTATACACCTTTATAAACTCTTTTACTACATGATCAATAATGTCTTTCTTAGATTTAAGCATTTCTGCAAAATATTCTTCCAATGCCTGTATCAGATCTTCCTCATCAATCGTAACTGCGTTCGGACAACTGTCTGCCCCTTTGCCGTTATGCCCGGAACACACCCACCGGACATACGTATTTTTATATGTGCGGACCGTCCTTCTGAATGACCATCCACATTCTTTACATTTTATCAGTGTGCTAAATAAATATCTGTTGCTCTGCCGCTCTCTTTTCATATTAAATGCTCCATGTCGCCCTGCTAATATTTCCTGTGCCCTGTCAAACTGCTCCGGTTCAATAATCCTGATATCCGGTCTGTCCGTAACCAACCATTCATTTTCATCTTTTTCAGCGCGTGTCCCCGTAAGAAAATCTTTTATTTCTTCTTTCCCGTTGATAATCTTCCCCGTATACAACTCATTAGTAAGGATGCGGCAGACAGCGTTCTGGCTCCAACTGCAGTTACGCTTCGTCTTGATCTTTCTCTCATTCAGCATATTGGCTATTTTGGCAGCCCCATACCCTTCTTTTGTATACCAGTCATAAATCTGACGGACAACCTTTGATTCTCTTTCATTAATTCCGAGATTAAAATAATCACCTATCGTTTTATCATATCCGTAGACAATATTCGGAACCCTGCCTCTTTCTGCATTTATTTTCTTCCCAAATTTTATACGTTTGGACGTATTGGCGCTTTCCTCCTGTGCCAACGCCCCGAAAATTGTCAGGACAAATTCCGACTGTCCGAGAACCGTCATATTTGCCGTCAGAAAAGTAGTCTCAATGCCCAATGCTTTCAACGTCCTTATACTCTGTAAAAGATCCACTGTATTACGTGCAAATCTGGAAATATCTTTTACAACTACCATATCAAACAACCCTTGCTTCGCATCCTTCATAAGCTGCTGAAATTCCTTACGATTTTTTATCTTGGTTCCGGAAATCCCTTCATCTGCATACAGCCTTACAAGGTTATGGCCATTATGCTCTGTATATTCTGTAAAAAATTTCTTCTGTGTTTCCAGACTGTTAAGCTGGTCTGATTTATCTGTAGATACTCTGCAATAGGCAGCTATATTCATATTCCAAAACCTTTCCAAATTCTTTATATCGTTCTGTTACTTTCCGATTATATACTGTGCAGGTCAAAAAGGCAAGAAAAAGATGAAGTACATCTCTGTACTCCATCCTTGCAGACATCAAATCATTTATTTACTTTTCCTTCTTCTCATAGTCATATCATCTCTGTATCCTGATAAATGATTATCTGTACTCCATATCATAATCCTTCCAATTGCAGGTGTCGTTTCTTTATATTTTTCGTAAAAACGGATAATACTCATATCTCCGATTCCCATTTTCATCTGTAATGCTTTATCAGGATACTGTTCGGCAAGGATGAGCAGATCTTCCTTGGTAAGCTCTACCCCATACAGTGTCCAGGGCGCTTCTTCATTAGCAGTCTTCTTAAGAAACTCCTGAAACTTCATAGCCTTTTCCCTGCGTATTGTCCCATCCGCAATATGCGCGATATGATTGCCGCTTTCAATGATTGTTGAAATCGGTAATATCAGATATTCCTTATTCTCCACCGCCTCTTTAAATTCTTTCTTTACTTCTTCTGAATCAGCACACATCTTAGGTATTTCCAAAAGATTCATGATAATAGAAGTATCCATAAACCTTACATTCATACACTTACACCCCCAGCCATGAATAGTCCACAGATGCTTGCGGAGACTTTATCATCTTAATCAGGGATTCATCCGTCATAGCATCACCTAACCCGCCTTTCGCAAGCAATTTAGGATACTGTTCAATATCAACAAATGCTATGAACTGGCTGCTACCTTTCTCTCTGTCCCGATACACGACAGAAACTCCCTGTAATTTTTCTTTATCATATTCATTAATCATTGTAGGATTATGCGTTGTTAGAATGATGTCTATTTTTCTCTTATTTCCCAACTCGCTCAACTTATTTATCAGCACACTCACTCTTCCCGGATGTATCCCGTTGTCAATTTCCTCAACAACCAGTATTCCTCCTTCAGGAATTGATAAGACAGCAGCAATGATCGCCATACAACGCAGGGTTCCATCTGATAATTTTCTGGCGTCAACTACTTCTGATGCATTCATATATTTTTCTTTTAATGCAAATATTACATCATCCAGTTTTGTTTTAACAAATTCTATATCTGCAACTTCATTTTCCGGAAGATTACATATCACTTCCAGCAAAGCATTTTTCTTATCCTTATCTTTGCATAAATCATATAGTACAGGTGAAATGTTTTCTCCGTTTTCCTTCATCTCAACATCCAGAATTCTTACATAATCCCGCATATCTTTCGGAACTGGATTCAACACAAATATACCCTTCAGATTTTTTATTATTAAATCAATATACCCCATACATTCTCTGTCACGTTCCGTATTCTGGGGCAGCTTGCTCTTTAGCTGTGTCAGGACTGAAGATGCCCTCATACAAAGGATATCCGGATTTCTTCCTTTCTTTTTATCATTGTACTCTGCACTGATATCACTGTTGTCTTTTGGAACTGATTTTGTTTTAAAAATCTTTTCCCCTCCTGATATGCTCGCTTTTCCATTTAGAACTTTATATAATCCTTCCTCTTCAATCCATGTCCGCTTATTAGTGCTGATTCGAATATAATAGAACAGGTCATATTCGTCATCCCAATCAATCAGGCACCCTAATTTAAACGCAGATGTTTTGAAACGGCAGCAAGCCGCACTTCCCCCTCTTACACAGCTGGAACTGTTTCTTGTACCATCAAGAATAACTCCCAAATCCAGACCTGTAGCCGTTTCTGCCAATATCTGAATCCCTTCTATTGCATTACTTTTTCCAGAAGAATTAGTGCCAATCAGACTTGTAACTGACTCTAAATTCAGTTCCGCTTTCTCAAAACTCTTAAAATTCTCAAAAATAAAACTTTTTATCATCTTACCACCTTTTTGTAAATTGATATTCTGCTAAATTCCTGTTTATAATAACATTATAACTATCATAAGTTCTTTTCGCAAGCCAATACATTTCCAATTCAAAATTCAATAAGCAGGGATCGCTATGCAAGATAGCGGTCCCCTTCTCTTACCTTATCGTATTCCTCCTTATGTGCCCTTTCTTTCATGATATCCTCAATCTTTTTTTGATTCGCCGCAACAAGAACCCGAGTTATGTAATCGGCAGTTACTTCTGGTGTGTTCGGATTATGGAATCGGACATTTAATTTTGTTTTTTTCGGAATAATGATCACCCCCTGTTTCTTCTTTTTGTGGTTTTCTAATGTATGCCCTTATAAGGGAAAAAATGCATTTTATCTGGGATCCTCAACAATTTCATAGCCTATTTCTGCATCCTTTAGGTGTTCCAGCCATTCTTTCTCATCCATGATAACCGTATCAAATTCGCCATCGCACTCTTCATTGGGGCAAAACAAACCGACATAACGATATCCCGACTCACAAAGAGCGACATATTCATCGATTTGCACATCAGAGAGCGGAACCATTTTCAGCAGTTTCCAAACGCGCTGATACTTTTTCAGATCGTTTTCAGAAATTTTCATGCACACTGCACCACATTGCGGACACATAAATGTATATTTTTTCTTTACAATAACTGGCCTCTGTTTCGGAATCCCCAGCATCCTCATCTGGCGCATGATTTCGCGTTCCAGACTCAGTTCTTCTAGACTAAGCTCCTCTGGCCTTACCGCTTCCTGCCCTATGTAAGCCAGAATTTCTTTATCGGTCATGCTTATTCACCCCCCCCCAGACCGTCTGAAAACCCTGATTTCCAATG
>OFFJ01002386.1_pt1 | contig 12071 bp, 8 predicted proteins | sample 1521261 | NCBI WGS metagenome assembly OFFJ01 (sample SAMEA3504122, study PRJEB24116) | mouse gut metagenome | biome: mouse gut; feature: mouse-associated habitat; material: faeces | place: Denmark | collected 2011 | reverse complement strand
TTTTGGATAAGGCAGAGACCATAGAGGAGATCATCACCATAGAGCAGCGCCTGTCGGAAGTGCGCTACCAGTTGGAAAGCATGGAATCACAGCTGCGCACCATTGACAATCTGGTTGATTACAGTACGGTGGAGATTGGCATTTCCGAGGTGAAGGAATTGACGCCCGTGGAGGAGCCTGCGGTCTGGGAGCGGATATCCGAGGGCTTTGGGGAGAGCCTGCTGAGTATAGGGCACGGAACGTTGGAGTTCGGTATCTGGTTCCTGGTACATATCCCTTATCTGGTGATCTGGGGTGTGATTATCACAGCCATAGTACTGATGATCAGAAGGCATGGCAGGAAGAAACGCAAAAGGCTGGAGGAACAGCTGAAGATGAATGCGCCGGCGGAGCCGTTTACGAAAGAGGCGGGACAATAGCCTGCAACATGAACATCCTGAAATCTGCCGGACGGATTACGGACCAGATTGTATTTTATCCCGGGATGTGGTATTATGTGGAAGTAGTAAAAACCGCAAAGGCAGGAAAATCATGGATAACAGAAAGTATAAAGCGGGTTTTGTCACTTTGATAGGCAGGCCCAATGTGGGAAAATCCACTCTGATGAATCAGCTGATCGGGCAGAAGATAGCGATTACATCAGCAAAGCCCCAGACCACCCGCAATCGGATCAGGACAGTGCTGACCACGGAGAAGGGACAGATTGTCTTCCTGGATACCCCCGGGATTCACAAGGCAAAGAATAAGCTGGGCGACTATATGGTGAACGCAGCGGAACACACGCTGGAGGAGGCGGATGTCATCCTGTGGCTGGTGGAGCCCACAAATTATATCGGCGCAGGAGAACGCCACATCATCGAAGAACTGAAAAAGGGAAGGACACCGGTAATCCTCGTGATCAACAAGACGGATACTGTGAAGAAAGAGGCGGTTCTTTCATTTATCGACACTTATCGCAGGGAATTGGATTTTGCGGAGATTGTGCCTGTGTCAGCCCTGAAAGGGGACAATACGGACGAACTGGTGGAATGCATTTTCCAGTATTTGCCGGAGGGACATGCTTTTTTTGATGAGGATACCATCACGGACCAGCCCATGCGGCAGATTGTGGCGGAGCTGATACGTGAGAAGGCGCTGCGCCTGCTGGAGGAGGAGGTTCCTCACGGCGTGGCAGTCAGCATTGAGAGTATGAAAGAAACCGGGAAACTCTGCCATATCGATGCTTCCATCATCTGTGAGCGGGATTCCCATAAGGGCATTATCATCGGCAGGGGAGGCCTGATGCTGAAACGAATCGGCACTGACGCCCGGAAGGAAATCGAGAAGATGCTGGAAATGCAGGTGAATCTGAAGCTTTTTGTAAAAGTGAAGAAAGACTGGCGGGACAGCGATTACCTTCTGAAGAATTTCGGATACAATCCGAAAGATATTTCCAGTACTTAAGAACGCGCATATTAAAATCGAAAATGCAGACTCTAAGTATATCATGGATGCGCTTCCGGTTCATTCGTTTGTAAAAGCGGAGAACGGCAGCGCATATATCTGTAATGTACGGAGGATGCGAAGATGGAAGAAAAATACTGGAAGCAATTTGAAAACAGCGGCAGGATTGAAGACTATCTTTCTTTTGTAAACAGCATGGGACGGGACGAGAGAGAGGTGTCTTTCGTTGGAGAAGCAGTGTTTACGGATGGCACGGGTGCCAGGGATGATGTGCCTTCGGCAGGCGGTACAGACTGAACATATGCTGGGGAAAGGATGCTCTTCGGGATATACCTGGCGGGCAGGTGAGAGAAGGCAGCCATGCAGGAATATATAACGGTAACCGGAATCATATTGAAACAAATCCCCGTAGGGGAATACGACAGGCATATCAGCCTTTTAACCAGCGAAAGGGGAAAGGTGTCCGTCTTTGCCAGAGGCGCCCGCAGGCCTGGGAGCCGTCTGGCGGCGGGAACCAATCCTTTTGCTTTCGGCTCTTTCCGGCTCTATGAGGGCAGAAGTTCCTATACATTGACGGAAGCGGATATCCGGAATTATTTCGGGGAGCTTCGTACGGATTATGTCGGTGCCTGCTACGGCATGTATTTTGCCGAGGTGACGGATTATTATACCAGGGAGAACAATGACGAACGGGAGATGATGAAGCTGTTTTACCAGTCTCTTCGTGCCCTCTGCGCCCCGTCGCTGTCAAATCCTTTGGTGCGCTGTGTCTTTGAGTGTAAGGCAATGGCGGTGAACGGTGAATTTCCGAGGGCATTCTCCAGGGAAGCACCGGTATTACCCGGTGATGAGAGCCTGGACGATTCCACGGCCTACACATTGCAGTACATAGCGGCCAGTCCGGTGGAGAAGCTGTATACCTTTACCGTGAAGGAAGCGGTTCTGGAGCAGCTTCAGGATGTCGCCGCACGGTATATGAAGCATTTTGTCGGCAGAAATTTTAAAAGTCTGGAGGTTCTGCAAACTCTTTGTTGAAAAATAGCGTTCTTTTTGATACAATAGCAAAGAGTTCGATAGAACTCTTTGAGTTCAATAGAACTCTTTTAAAAACACGCGGTTTTCTGAAACGGGGTGTGAAGCATCGGGCAAGTGCCGGCATCAAATGCAGCGGACATTTGCGGGTGGGAAAATCAAAAGAAAGGTATCAGAACCCGGAATCCGGGGTGGTAAAAAGGATGAAAAGAGTAGGAAAGGCAGCGCTGGCAGTCTGGTTCTGCATTGTATTCCTGGCGGGATGCGGTGAGGCGAAGGTGCCGGATGTAGTGACGGATCCCACGGTTGCCGTCAGCAAAGAGGGAGAGGTCAGGGTATGGCAGGTGGGAGAATTTGACAAGTCATACTATAATCTGGCGGAACTTGGCAATATGGCTTCCCGGGAGGCACAGGACTACAATTCTGTTGCAGGGAAAGAAGCTGTGGCTGTGGAGAAAACGGAAGAACTGGAAGACGGCAGCGGTAAGGTGGTAGTGTGCTACAGGTTTGACAACTGGGAGAGCTGCAGCGGTTTCATGGAGGAGACTCTGTTTTACGGTACGGTGAAGGAAGCGGCGGTGAACGGTTTTCATACCGATGCGGCCATGAAAAGCGTAAAGGACGGCTCCGCTTTGGATGCAGGCCTCCTGGGGCAATCGGAGGGCGAATATCTGCTGGTCACCGACATGCGGGCAAATATCTATTGTCCCGGAAAAGTGGCTTACATCAGTGAGGGGGCTGTTTTGAACGGGGATGGAAGCATCAGTTCCTCCGAAGCGGAAGGGCTTGTGTATATTTTATTGAATTAAGTATGAGGAAAGTGGCACAGCCCGTTGAGTGTTTGCGAATCATTACATGAAAGGAAGGGATGGTTAAAAATGGAAAAGACAATGGAAAAAATAGTAGCTCTGGCAAAGGCGAGAGGGTTTATATATCCCGGCTCCGAGATTTACGGCGGTCTTGCCAATACCTGGGATTACGGCAATCTGGGTGTGGAGCTGAAAAATAATGTAAAGCGCGCATGGTGGCAGAAGTTTGTGCAGGAGAACCCCTACAACGTAGGCGTTGACTGCGCTATCCTGATGAATCCTCAGACCTGGGTGGCAAGCGGACACTTGGGCGGATTCAGCGACCCTCTGATGGATTGTAAGGAATGCCATGAGCGTTTCCGTGCGGATAAGATGATCGAAGACTATGCACATGAGAATGGCATTGATATCGGAGACAGCATTGACGGATGGAGCCATGAGCAGATGGAAGCATACGTGAAAGAGCACGAGATACCATGTCCGTCCTGCGGTAAGCATAACTTCACGGAGATCCGGGAGTTCAATCTGATGTTCAAGACATTCCAGGGTGTTACCGAAGATGCGAAGAGCGTGGTATACCTCCGTCCGGAGACTGCACAGGGTATCTTTGTAAACTTTAAGAACGTACAGCGTACTTCCAGGAAGAAGATCCCGTTTGGGATCTGCCAGGTCGGCAAGTCTTTCCGTAATGAGATCACGCCTGGTAACTTTACCTTCCGTACCAGAGAGTTCGAGCAGATGGAATTGGAATTCTTCTGTGAGCCGGATACGGATCTTGAGTGGTTCGCATACTGGAAGCAGTTCTGTCTTGACTGGCTGAAGGTCCTGGGGCTTAAGGAAGAAGAGGTTCGTTACCGTGACCATTCGCCGGAAGAGCTGAGCCACTATAGTAAGGCGACCACGGACGTAGAATTTTTGTTCCCGTTTGGATGGGGCGAGTTGTGGGGGATCGCCGACAGGACAGATTTCGACCTGACACAGCATCAGAACACCTCCAAGCAGGATATGTCATATTTTGACGATGAGAAGAAGACGAAATATATTCCGTACGTGATCGAGCCGTCCCTTGGCGCGGATCGTATGGTGCTCGCATTCCTGTGCAGCGCATATGATGAAGAAGAGTTAGAAGGCGGAGACGTCCGGACTGTCCTGCATTTCCATCCTGCACTTGCACCGGTTAAGATCGGTATCCTTCCTCTTTCTAAGAAGCTGAATGAAGGCGCGGAAAAAGTCTATGCACAGCTTTCTAAGAAGTATAACTGCGAGTATGACGAGCGCGGTAATATCGGTAAGCGTTACCGCCGTCAGGATGAGATCGGTACGCCGTTCTGTGTGACCTATGATTTTGATTCCGAGGAAGACGGTGCGGTAACCGTACGAGACAGAGATACGATGGAACAGGAAAGAGTGAAGATCGAAGATCTGGAAGCATATTTTGCAAAGAAATTTGAGTGGTAAGGATCGTATTTGTACAAAAGCTGCTGTAAAACGCAGATTCACACGGCATATGGTAGGATATGGAACATATCTCTGCCCATATGCCGTGGTGCGCCTGCATTTTACAGCAGCTTTTTGCTGTGTTTCCGGTGAAAAGTATGTTATTGCTCAATGGCTGCGGCATATGCAAAACGGCAAAATATTCGGATGATATGACAATAAAAAGAGGCAGATTAGACAAAGAATCCATTGTGTATGACAGAAAGGAGTGTTATAATGACATCATCGGAGACGCCGCCTGGTAAGGCGGTAAGAATAGGAGGAATGCAATTGTGAGTGAGAAACATGACGGGCTGATGTGGGCGCTTGTGAAGGAGAAGCCGGAAGAAGGACTTTGGATGAAGAGAGTTCCGGTTCCGGAGGTCGGACCGAATGATGTGAAGATCAAGATCAGGAAGACGGCGATCTGCGGAACGGATGTACATATCTATCAGTGGAATGACTGGGCGCAGCATACCATCCCCGTCGGACTGACGGCAGGCCATGAATATGTAGGCGAGGTTGTGGAAGTCGGAGAAGGCGTACAGGGATTCCGTCCGGGGCATCTGGTATCCGGAGAGGGACATATTACCTGCGGGAAATGCAGGAACTGTCTGGAAGGCCACAAGGAGAACTGTAAGGATGCGAAAGGCGTCGGCGTGAATAGAAACGGGGCGTTCGCAGAGTATCTGGTGATCCCCTCATCCAATGTATGGCCGTGTAATCCGGCGATCCCGGAGGAGATCTACGCGATCTTCGATCCGTTCGGCAATGCCACACATACGGCGCTGTCTTATGAGATGCTCGGCGAGGACGTGTTGGTTGCAGGTGCAGGACCCATCGGCTGTATGGCTGCTGCCATTGCCAAATTCTCGGGAGCAAGGCATGTAGTCGTGACAGACATGAATCCGTACAGGCTTGAACTTGCCGTGAAGCTTGGGGCGACCAGAACCGTGAATCTGAAGGAAGAAAAACTTTCGGATGTGATGAAGGCGATCGGTATGACAGAAGGATTCGACGTGGGACTTGAGATGTCCGGATCGCAGGCAGGGCTTCATGATATGATCCATAATATGAAGCATGGCGGCAATATCGCGCTTCTTGGGCTTCAGAGAACGGATGCGAAGGTGGATCTGGAGACGGTGATCTTCAACGGGCTGAATATCCGCGGCATCTATGGAAGAAAGGTATGGGATACCTGGTACAAGATGTCTACGATGATCCAGGCGGGATTGGATATCTCTCCGATCATAACACATCATTTTGATATCAGGGATTATGAGAAGGGCTTTGAAGCGATGATCTCAGGAAGATCAGGAAAGGTGATCCTTGACTGGGCGCATGTGAATGACTGATGTAAGAGAAGAAAGGAAAATAGATAACATGGCACGTAAAGACGATATTTTAAGCATTTATACAAAAGAAGTGGAAGGGATCAAAGAGGCAGGTCTTTTTAAAGGGGAGGCTCCTTTTGTCTCACCGCAGGGCGCGCGGGTGAAGATGGAGGACGGAAGAGAATTGCTCTGCATGTGCGCCAATAACTACCTGGGGCTTGGCGACCATCCGCGTCTGATCGAGGCTGCGAAGAAGACATATGACGAGAAAGGTTACGGCGTGGCTTCCGTTCGCTTTATCTGCGGAACGCAGGATATCCATAAGAAACTGGAGAAGAAGATCTCGGAATTCCTTGGAACGGATGACACGATCCTGTATTCTTCCTGCTTTGACGCCAACGGAGGCTTGTTCGAGACGATATTGACCGCGGAAGACGCGGTGATCAGCGATGAACTGAACCATGCGTCTATCATTGACGGTGTTCGTCTGTGTAAGGCAAAGAGGTTCCGCTATAAGAATAATGATATGGAGGATCTGGAAGCCAAGCTAAAAGAGGCGGATGAAGCCGGCGCAAGGATCAAACTGATCGCGACAGACGGCGTATTCTCTATGGACGGCATCATCTGTAACCTGAAAGGTGTCTGTGACCTGGCGGATCGTTATAACGCATTGGTTATGGTAGACGACAGTCATGCCGTAGGCTTTGTGGGAAAGACAGGACGCGGTACACCGGAGCACTGCGGGGTACAGGGACGCGTAGATATCATTACGGGTACATTGGGGAAGGCTCTCGGCGGCGCTTCCGGCGGATATACTTCGGGGCGCAGAGAGATCATCGACCTGTTAAGACAGAGAAGCCGCCCGTATCTGTTCTCCAATTCTCTTGCTCCGGCGATCGCGGGCGCGAGTATCGAATTGTTCGATATGCTGGATGAGAGCACGGAATTAAGAGATCATCTGGAAGAAGTGACGGCGTACTACCGTAAAGAGTTGGTAGATAACGGATTCGATATCATTCCGGGAACGCATCCATGCGTGCCGGTGATGCTGTATGATGAAAAGACTGCGGCAGAGTTCGCGAAACGGATGATGGAGAAGGGCGTCTATGTGGTGGCGTTCTCCTATCCGGTTGTCCCGAAGGGGAAAGCAAGGATCCGTACACAGGTATGTGCAAGCCATACGAAGGAAGATATCGACTTCATCGTAAAATGCTTTAAAGAAGTCAGAGACGAGATGAAGTAGGATCGAGAGGCTGTTGCAAAATGCAAAGACCCTGCCATTTTGCGGCAGTCTCTTTGGCTTTATATGAATTATGGGAGGTGTTCCGATGTCACTGCAGTTTATATTCGGACCGTCAGGTTCGGGGAAATCCTATCAGCTCTATCATCATATCATAGAGGAGTCTGTCCTTCATCCGGAACAGAACTATATTGTCCTCGTTCCGGAACAGTTTACCATGCAGACGCAGAAGGATCTGGTCACGATGCATCCAAGAAAAGGGATCATGAATATTGATGTCCTAAGCTTCGGAAGGCTCGCCTACCGTGTCTTTGAAGAGACCGGAGGGGAGCTTCTTCCCGTTCTTGATGATGAAGGAAAGAATCTGATCCTTCGGAAGATCGCGGGGGATTACGAGGATGAATTAAGCGTACTGAGAGGGAACATGAAGAAGCTTGGTTATATCAGTGAGGTGAAGTCCGTCATCTCCGAGTTCACCCAGTACGACATCAAAGACGAAGAGCTCGGACAGGTCATGGAAGCGGTAGGAAAGCAGTCCGGGCTGTATTACAAATTAAAGGATATACGGCTCCTTTATCAAGGCTTTACAGATTATCTGAAGAAGAAATACATCACGAAAGAAGAACTGCTGGATGCCCTGAGCCGTGTGGCGGGCGAGTCAAAGCTGCTTAAGAACAGTACCGTAGTGCTTGATGGGTTCACCGGGTTTACTCCGGTGCAGAACAGGCTTCTTGTGGAGCTTCTCCTTTGCTGCCGCAAAGTGATCGTGACGGTGACGATGGATGAGAGAGAGGATCCTTATATATATGATCATCCTTATCAGTTATTTGCCCTTAGCAAACATATGACGTCGACCCTTGTCCGGTTGGCGGGAGAGTCTAAAATAGAGATAGAAGAACCGGTGTGCCTGTATGAGAGCCCGGTATACCGCTTCCGGGAATGCGCCGCCCTTTCCTTCCTGGAGAAGAATCTGTTCCGTTATAATGCGGGAATATTCGAGAGCGAGCAGGATGCGATCCATATCCATGCGGCAAGGAATCCGCGGGAAGAGGCGCTGGCGGCGGCGGGAGCCATCCGCAGGCTGATGCGGGAGAAGGGGCTCCGTTACCGGGAGATCGGCGTGATCGTAAGTAATATGGAGGTGTACGGCGATTATCTGGAGCAAGCCTTTGCACTGTACGATATTCCGGCGTTCATGGATCATAAGAGAAATATTCTGCTGAATTCTTTCGTAGAATATATCAGGAGCCTTTTGAATCTGGCAGAGCAGAACCTTTCTTATGAGAGTGTATTTCGTTTTCTTCGGACGAACCTGGCAGGGTTCACCGGTGAAGAGGTGGATGAACTGGAGAATTATGTCCTGGGGCTTGGGATCAAAGGGTATAAGCGGTGGCAGGAGCGGTGGCTTCGGCGGTTGAAAGATATGGGGGAAGAAGAGCTTGCAGATATGAACCATCTGCGTGTGAAGCTGGTAGAAAAGCTGGATCCCCTCCTGTTCATCTTAAAGCAGAGGCAGAAGACGGTGAAGGATATCACCCTTGCGCTCTATGAGTTCATGGTACGGGAGAATCTGCAGGTAAGGCTTAAGGAGCAGGAAGAAGAATTCCAGGCGAGGGGAGAACTGGCGCTTGCGAAGGAGTATGCGCAGGTCTATCGGATCCTCATTGAATTGTTCGATAAGTTCGTAAGGCTTCTGGGAGATGAGAAGGTCTCTTTGGAAGAATACTGTAAGCTTCTGGACGCCGGGCTTGAAGAAGCAAGAGTCGGCGTGATCCCGCCAAGCCCGGATCAGGTAGTCGCAGGGGATGTGGAGCGTACCAGGCTTAAGGACATCCGTGCACTATTCTTCCTTGGGGCAAATGACACCCATCTTCCAGGCTCGCTTCTTCGTACCGGAATGCTGTCTGAGCGCGACCGGGAGCATTTTCAGAAAGAGAAACTGGCGTTGTCGCCCGGGGGAAAAGAGAAGGTATATATACAGAAGTTCTATCTCTATATGAATCTGACCAAGCCTTCCGAGAGGCTGGAAGTCTATTACAGTAAGGTATCGTCGGATGGGAAGAGGATACGTCCTGCCTATCTTGTGCAGGAGCTTCGGAGGATGTATCCCCGGATAACGGTGCAGGATGAGGAAGAGAAGAAGCTTGCGGAAAGAGAACTCACGAAGGACATCGGGCTTGACTATCTGATCCGGGGGTTTCGCAGCGCGAGGGACGATATGGATGCGGCATGGGGCGAACTCTATACATGGTATAAGAAAGACGAGCAGTGGAAGCAGAAGGTGGAGAGCCTTCTTGCGGCAGGGTATTACAAGAGACCGATGGACGGGCTTAGCGAGGCGGCGGCAAAGAAGCTCTATGGGGAACATTTTGAGGACAGTATTACCAGGATGGAGCGCTTTTCGGTCTGCGCGTTTGCGCATTTCCTGACATATGGCATGAATCTTTCCGAGAGGCAGCGTTATGAGTTCCAGGCGGTGGATCTGGGAAATGTATGCCACAGCGCGTTGGAACGGTATTCTAAGAAGGCAGAAGCAGAAGGCGGATGGCTTGCCCTCACGGAGGAACAAAGAGATCAATACATAGAAGAGAGCGTCGCAGAGGCGATCACGGATTATGGGAATTCCGTGTTGTATAGTTCCGCAAGAGACGAATATATGATCGTCCGCATGAAACGGCTTCTTGCGCGGACGGTATGGGCGCTGACCAGGCAGCTTGAAGCAGGGGACTTCCTGCCTTCGGCTTATGAATTCCGATTCTCCAGTGGCAAGATCGACCGTATTGATACCTGTGAAGAGGATGAGAAGGTCTATGTAAAGGTTCTGGATTATAAGACAGGAAAGAAGGCTTTTGATATCGTTTCGCTCTATCATGGGCTACAGCTACAGCTGATGGTCTATATGGACGCGGCGGTGAAGCAGGAGAAGAAATGGCATCCGGATAAGGAGATCGTTCCGGCGGGCATATTCTATTACCGGATATCGGATCCGTTGGTAGATAAGCAAGAGGAGCAGACAGAGGAAGCGATCTTAAAGGAGTTAAAGCCGGATGGATTGATCAGCCTTAAGGATGATGTCCTTAAGCATCTGGACCACAGCGGAAGCGGAGAATCGCTTGCAGTTCCGGTGAAGTATAACAAGAACGGAAGCCTGTCAAAAGGGTCGAAGGCGGTGCCGGAAGAAGAGTTCCGGCTGATGATGGAGCATGCGGCGAGGAAGATCGAAGAGACGCACCGCAGGATCTTAAGCGGAGAGACGGATGCGAAGCCTTACCGGAAGGGAAAGGAGACCGGGTGCGATTACTGTAAATACAGGCATATCTGCGGATTTGATGTGAAGATACCGGGGTATGAATACCGGGATATCGAAAAGATGAGCAAAGACCAGGTGATCGCGGCGATGGAAGCGGAAATGCCGGAATAGATCAGCCGAAAGAAAGGAACGGAATAGATTATGGGTGTAAAGTGGACGAAGGAACAGCAGAAGGTGATAGATCTGCGGGACAGGAATATCCTGGTATCTGCCGCGGCGGGTTCCGGTAAGACGGCGGTTCTGGTGGAGAGGATCATTACGATGTTGACCTCAGAAGTGTGCCCGATAGACGTGGACCGGCTGCTGATCGTGACCTTTACCGAGGCGGCAGCGGCGGAGATGAAGGAAAGGATCAGAGATGCGATAGAGAAGAAGCTTATGGAGCGTCCGGACGACGAGCATCTGAAGCAGCAGGCGACTCTGATACACAACGCGCATATTACGACGATCCATAGCTTCTGTCTGTCGGTAGTCCGGGATCATTTCCCCGTGATAGATATTGACCCGGGATTCCGGATCGGGGAAGAAGGGGAATTAAAGCTCTTGCGCCAGGATGTGTTAGAAGAGATGTTAGAGGCGAGGTATCAGGAAGGCAGCAGGCGGTTCCTTGACTTTACCCTGGCTTATGGCAGCGGAAGGAACGATAAGAAGATCGAGGAACTGATCCTTAAGATCTATGAGTTCTCCCGGAGCTATCCGGATGCAAAAGCATGGATCAACCGGTGCGTGGAAGCTTACCGGATAGAGAGCCTTGAAGAATTGGAAAGCAGTGAGATCGTCCGTCTGGCGATGGAGAATACGGCAGGGTACCTCCGGGAAGCATTGGGGCTTCTGGATACAGGGCTTGCCATCTGTCAGGAAGCGGACGGTCCTGCGGCTTATGAGACGACCCTGCTTAAAGATCAGCAGATGGTGGAGGAACTGGCGGCTGTCCGTGAATTTGGGAAGATGGCGGAGGCGATGGATCACGTCTCCTGGGCGCGGCTTGCAGCGAACCGGGATAAGACCGTATCGGAAGAGAAGATCGCGCAGGTCAAGGCGATCCGGGATGAAGTCAAGGGGATCGTGAAGAACCTTGCGGGGCAATATTTTTATCAGGATGAGGAAGGAATGTTGGAAGATATCCGTGCAAGTTATCCGGCGATGGAAGAGCTTGCGCAGCTCGTCCTTCTTTTCTCCGAACGGTTTGAAGAGAAGAAGCGCGCCCGGAATATGATCGACTTCTCGGATATGGAACAGTATGCGCTTCAGATTCTGACAGAAGAGACCGAGGACGGTTTGATGCCGTCCGCAGTTGCAAGAGAGTACCAGGAGCAGTTCAAAGAGATCATGATCGACGAGTACCAGGACAGTAATCTGATACAGGAAGCGATCCTTACCAGTATCTCTACCGTAGCCCGCGGACGCTACAATATCTTCATGGTAGG
>OFFJ01002378.1_pt1 | contig 12110 bp, 14 predicted proteins | sample 1521261 | NCBI WGS metagenome assembly OFFJ01 (sample SAMEA3504122, study PRJEB24116) | mouse gut metagenome | biome: mouse gut; feature: mouse-associated habitat; material: faeces | place: Denmark | collected 2011 | reverse complement strand
TTCTTACCAAAAAGGAGCCATTCTTTACCTAAGACACAAACTTTTTTACACTACCCGCTAATTGCAGACACCCTTTAGTACGGTTTTGTGTAACGGTTATTCCCTTCGGTAAGACTGTGCGCACAACAGCAGATAATGCCCTTAAATCTGCTATGTGCTACGCCTCGCTTTCTCCTGAAAAATACATTTCCTTTAGGTATCCGTAAATCCTCGGCATTTCCTGAATGTCGATATGCTCCAACATTTCAGTAATTCCATAGTAAAAATCAACCACGTTTCCGCTGTCCTCCGGGGAATGCTTCTCTTTCAATGCTCCACTTCCCGCCAGATACCCCAGACAATAGGTGTATATGGTACTAAATCCGCATAAGTTTTTAAAAGTTCTCCCTTTTTTATCATTCCCCGCCTTGTACGCTTCATAAATCATGTATTCGTCAATCATTCCTGCCTTTATCATCTTTTTGATTGAAGGAATAACACTTTGCACTTTCTCCTTGGCTCTCTGTTCGTCCTGCTGCCTCAACATCCAATGTGGCTCCACCCTTATTATCTCGATTTTACTCATCGTACTGCACACCCCATTTCTTGATTGCAAGTTCATTCATTCTGTTTGCCCTCCTTTGCCCAATGTGTCGAAGAACCCGACAACTCAGGATATCCATATGTTTCATAAACATAATCCATGAATTTCCCGGTTTCGGTATCATCATCAAGAATATACCGCTCCGGAGAAGTGGCAACCTCAATCATTTTTTAAATAAGAGTAAGCGGTGACTTTGGCGAGTGCGCTTACCCTTATATGCCACCAGAGGTTTCCCACTGATAAATCTGATTATATCAGGTTCGGGAGTTTGATTCCACTTGTGGGGGAAGGATTTTCGTATGTGAAATATACAAAGCCAATGAATCAATCGTTCTCCATTTGTGGGGAAAGCCCACTGGCTCCCAAATGGTTGACAGTATGGCCGAAGCAGAATCCTCTTGCAAAAGCTGTATACGCCCCATATTGGGCTTGTGCTTCATGTTTGATAAAGATGTCATTGCAATAAAATCAATGGCTTATAGGGCGTTCGGCGAGACGGAAAGACAATTTGTGATAGCATAGCTGACTAAATTCTGCTTGGGCAGCCCACACAAATTAAATCAGTGACGGGAATTTTCTCGTCACCCCGCCGCTAATTGTCGTGTACGTTGCAACTTCCTGCGATATGAATGATGTCCTGCTAGGTGGCACAATTCTGTGCAGTCCCAACTTGAAGTTTATTCATTTTTTTCTTGAAGGTTTTTGCCAGATATGTTATAGTATGCATAGGGGAAAGCCACAGAAGCGGCTCTACCATCCAAAAGTAATTGACTCTCCGGCCAGAAGCCGGTCAGCCGTCACTATTGCGAGTAGTGGCGGCTATTTCTTTTTTCCCTTGAAGATTGAATAGCATAATCCCACAAGGGCAACAATGAATATTCCAATCTGGATTAAATCCTGATATGTAACATACACCGCATCACCCTCCTTTCTTTCGTCTGGAGGGCTACTTTAACCCTCCGAAAAACAAGAGGGTAGGAGCCGCCTTGGCTCTATGACTTTTCCGTAGTGACAATATAGCACAAATTCCGACTTATGGCAAGGGGCTTACCAAAAGTAATCAATAAGTTCGCGTATTCCGCAGACGCACACAACAATAAGCAGTAGTAGCACCATGATAAACGCAATTATCCCCACCACACACAAAACCATCAGAAGACCATGTAACGCTCCACACATACCCTTATTTACCCCCTTTCTGCCCATTCTGAACGCTTTCAGCCGCCGCCCTATAAAATTACCTATCCGAGATAAAATGCCCTAAATGGAGCTTGCACACAATCGTATGCGCCTTTTGCTATTCTTGCACACTATCATGGGCGGCACTTTTCCAGAATGTGTTATACTATGATTGTCCGTAAGACAGACGGACACAATCGACTTCTGGCGGCGGAGGGTTTTCCGCAAATTTCCCTCCACCAAACAAAAATTCTCTATTGCTTCTCTGAATCATTCTTGCGTTTACAGCATCCCAACAGTGCAGAAGATACAGCTTCTTTCATGTAGTTTCCTTGAATCTCTGGTGTCAAAAGCTTCTCAATGCGTTTTAAGGCTCCTAATATCTCTTGTAGAATATTTTCTTTCTCTTTAGTGCCGTCCAATTCATTTATAGGATTTCTTGTCTCATTAATCTTTTTTAATTCCTTTTCTTGTTCCTCTGTATAAGCCTTGAATGATTTTTCCATACTCGCTCCCTTTCTGTTATACCCTTTCTTGCCAAAAAGTACCGCCCTAGCCGCCTACTTTTCGTTTGAATCGCTTTCGGCGGGCAATTCTCCCTCTTTTGGTCTATGCCTGTTTCTATAGCTGTATAGCGGGCAGTTTTTCACAGTACACTCCCGGACTTCTTTAAACTGTCCGCAACTACATTCAAGGCATTTTGCCCTGATTGCCTTAATTGGTGTCAATCTCGCCATTCTTACCACCTTTCCCGGCTCTTTCAATCTCCGCTAGAATCTGCCTATAGCGTTCTTCTATTTCCAGTTTCCTTGTAGCGGCACGCTCCACAACAGAAACAAAATCATGCCGCCTATAGCTTGTCAGGCCGCCCCGGTATAGCATGGTTTCGGCAACCTCAAATTTCTCCAGTAGTTCCCGCCGCGCCTTGCCCGCCTTAAGTTTCCGCAGGGCTTTTTCTTTCAGTTGGCGCACTCGCTCAATACCTATGCCTTGTTCCCTGGCAACCGCCGCCATGGTCTTTTCGTTTATGAAAATCTCCCGGATTATCTCATTCTCCCTTTCGGTCGTGTAACGCTCCACAATGCCCCACAATTCACTTTTAGAGTGTTCTTTGTATATTTTATCAATTGCTTCATTTTCGGGGTCAGAATCGCCTTGTAGCTTGTCCGAAAGCGTCAGACTTCCATCTTCTGCTATTGGAGTGTCCAGGCTGTCCACCCCTTGCGCATATACTTTTATTTTCTGAACCTCTTTTTCAGGTATGCCAGTAAAAGAAGCAATCTCCGCGAGACATGGTTCCCGCCCATAGCTTCGCCTTATCTGTTCGGCGGCTCTGCTGCAGCGGGTCAACCTTTGCCGGATATGGTTCGGAGCCGCATTTCCTGATGTATCTCCGCACTGCCGAAAGAATCCAGTATTGCGCATATGTCATAAACTGCACTTCTTTTGATGATTCATAGCGTTGAACCGCCGTCCATAACCCGAAAAAGGCTTCTTGTAATAAATCTTCCATAGGCTCATATGCGGTATACAGCCTTATGATTCTTTTTATCAGCGGCAAATTGTTTTCATACAGCAGTTGCATATTTTCCGATACGGAATAGCCGCCCCGGATTCTCTCAACCAATGTTTCATTATCAGCTACCATATTGCATTGCACCTACTTTCTGATATAATTGGAGTAGATGCAATGCGGTAAAGGGAAGTGTCACGTCTGAAGAATACTTCCCTTTTTCTTTTTTCAGATAAATCTATTCTGTTTCGCCGTCCGGATCCTGCACCGGCTCCCCGCTCAATATTTCTGCCAGGGCAAAGTTCAGCTTTTTTTCTTTTTTGAACATTTCGCCGAAAAATTCGTTATCCGAATATTCTGTTGCTATATTCTCTATTGCCGCCCTGTCCTTTACTTTGCGGATATTCTGCAATGCTTTTTCTGCCAACCGATACTCTGCCGCCTTGCCGTTCTTGAATTCCGAAATTTCATTCATATGCCCGGAAAACTCCGCCGCCATTTCGGAAATATTTCTATCCTCTGCCAGGCGGCAAAGAATCAGGTTCTTCACATCACCCTTTGCATTCCGCAGGACATTGGAAATTGCAATACCCTTTTGGATGTCTGTATGCTGTGTCATTATTGTGAAGTATGCTTTGTCGGCTTTCTGGGTGTCGCTTTAGCGTCCAATCTTGCCGCCGTACATCTGCTTTGCCCTCTCGCATATTTCATCAGACAGATAAAGATAATTCACCTTTGGTCTTTCTGTAGGGTCGTTTGTTCCGTAATGCTTGAAAATGCTGTTTAACTGGTCTGTTAATTGGTCAAGAATCGACATTTTGGTGTCATATGTGCTTTCTATGCCGATTTCAGTTGAATCTATCCCATTCTTTTCTGCAATGTCCGCAAGCATCCGGCTTGCCCAGTAATCGCCTTTTGCCCCGATTTTAGCCGCAAAGGCTTTCAGTTCAAGCGTGGTCATGGGTACGTCTGCTATCGCCCGGACTTTCGCAAGAAGAGGTTCGTTGACAGTCTGCACACGGAAAAGTTCCTGCTGGCGCAATTCCTCAACGTCTTGCAGTGCCCTATCAACCGCACTGACTTTTAGTTTGGTCAAGGAAGAATCACAAGCTTCATTTATCTGCCGCTCCCTCTCTATTGCCAGTTTTGAGCCGGGCTGATAGTTTTCCTTTACCTCCCGCAGCTCCCGCTCTCTCGTTGCCTTGATTGCGTCATGCTGTTCTTTGTAGTTCTGTGCTTCATATTTTAAAACCTCTGTTACAATCCCGATATTTATTGTCATAGCCATTACCTCTCTTTCTTGTCTGTGAATAAACTCATGTTTCTGGCAATTGCTTCATGCCGCTTTTTTCTGTCCTGGATGCTCATTATCTCCCGGCGCATTTCCTCCCGGCTCTTTTCGCTCTGTGCTGTGTTCCGTCTCTCTTCCAAAACTTTTACCTCTTCTTTCTGCCAATAGGCTTTTTATTTAAAATTTTATTCTGTCGCTTTCTGGCTTTCCTCCTGTTTGATTTCCCTGACATTTTCATAGCAATCCCTTAGTTCGCTGTCTTTCGTGGCGGCAATCCGTTCTTCCATACTCTTTCTGAAATGTCTGTTATCATAATTGTCATAGATGGTTCCTGCATACTCCTGGCGGGACTTTGCAGCTTTTACTTTCTCCATTGCCGCCGCTGCTGCTTTAATGTCGCGGGAATTCTCTATCCGGAATCTATTGATAACTTCATTCGCCCCGATAAGGTTCATTGTGGGGTCTGATAATGCCGGATGCTTATTTTCTGCCAGTAAAGACAGAATCTCATACTGCATATCCGGCTTGCTTGTCCGCAGCATATTGGCAAGCGCACAGCTACGTTCCAGAGAATCCCCTTTGTTTAGGGCATTTGCAACTAACCTTTTTGCTGTCTCTTTGTCACTCATGCGGACATTGCTGTAACCATTGGTGTATCTCTTCTCCAGTTTGAAAATATATCCCTCGCTACTTGTGACAAGAAAATTTTTATCCTCGCCATTGTAATTGTTCAGACAATCCCTTGTGCTTGCCGCCAGTTCGTTCAGCACTTCCAGTTTTGCAGTAAGTGACGGCTGTACCCCGGTTTCAAAAATGCCGTTCTTTTCGGCTATCTTCTCAAAGAATCTATCCACCCAATATGACTTGCCGTCATGCACTTCAACCAGTGCCTGGTACTCGTCAACCGATACCGGGGAATCTTTAAGGCAGTCAAGGACGCTCATTAGTCTTGTTGTTTCGGCAGAAATTACAGTTGCGTGTGCCCTCTCACATGCAATAGCCTCTTCCAAAGCGTCCTCAAACGCTTTCAGGGCTTCACCTCTGGCGGCTTCACCTCTGGCGGCTTCAACCTCTGCTTTATATGTTGGAGTAATTTTGTCTCGCTCTGCAATGAATATCGGGGAGCCGGGGACATAGTTTTTATTCAAGTCCTCGAAACTCTTTTTCCTTTTGGCCGTTGCTCTGTCAAATTTGCTTTTGTAGCTGTCCATGCACACTTTTGCAACACTGAATACATCATACTCTTTTTTCATGTTTACCTCTTCTTTCCGGCTCCTCGCCTATCAATATATTTCTGCTCCATCCTCCGGCACGAACTCTGGCAGCGTTATGCCCTGGTATACTGCCTTGTGCCGATTTCCATCCATAGGGGAAAATTTCACATCAACGTATACCCCGAGGACAGGCAGCAGAACACACGCATTTTTACAATTGGATGCTTCACAACCGCCTGGTTTCCCTCACGGAATTCCAGAACCTTAAGTGAATAAATTCCGTCCTTGTGTCTTGATTCTAAATCCATTGAATATCACTCCTTTTTTATTATTTTTTTGATTTTCAGAAAGGGCTTTTTTCTTTAAAAAATTGCGTTGGGGGTCAAATAAAGAACATATATTCGATTCTATAAACCCCTACACCATACTTTATTCCATCATTTTCTTATTGTAATATTAGGATATCGCCGTAAGTACGTGTGCAAAAAATTTATCAAATTAAATTATCTATTTCACGTAATCAAGATATTTAACTTGACATACCCTAATAAATAAAGCCTTAAAATACGCTATTTCTTCCCACATATCTACTACATTGTTGCAATTACTGTTGCAATACCATCAATATTATCCATTTGTGAAGCATCAAATTGCTACCCATATGTGGCTTAACAGGCTTGAAATAAATAACTTATACAGAATATACACAATCGGATGCAATGGGTTTTTATACATTGACATGGTTGTCCTCCTGATTAGTCTGGTACTTCGGGCAGTTCCGGCAACTCTGTGGATGACACAAGGCCGTATCTGGCGGCGATTTCCTCCGGTGTCTTTGGCTCAATCCTCCCCGGCACCTCTGTAGCCGGAATAGGTGCGGTTTCCCGCATGTAGTAGGCCGCTTTTGCGGTGAAAATCAGGTTAGGATTTGCAAACTTGCTATTGCTCAATTCGTCAACCACAAACCCTTTGCAGATATCAAGCCATTTTTTGACCGTGCTACCATGCGCGGTACTTAGTCTATACCGTCCCTCCCGCCAGTCCGTAAAAGTGTTCCTGTCAATCCCTACAAGCCATGAGAACGCTTCCAACGTAGGCAGTCGCCCATATCTGGCGCATAGTCTGGTAAATGCTGAAAACATCGCATCCAGTTCCTCTATGTTGTCATTATCCGGCTTACTTATTCTGTCCGCCAAGTAAAATATCAAGTCCCTGAAATTGCTGTTGACTTTCTCTTCATCCCCATTAAGTCGCTCTCTTATGTATTCGTCCGTCAACTGATAAAGTTTGTTTGTGTATACTTCAACTCCATTTACTGCTGTTTCTGTGTTCATCACTTCAACATCTCCCTCGCAAAATAAACAAACGTGCTGTATATATAGTAGCCACTATATTCAGGACTTATAAACTGCACATTACATCCAAATCGATGCTCCCACGTTTTCAAAGATGCCATATAGGCAGCATGGGCGAACTCTGTCTTGTAGCGGTGCGCAATAATGTCGCTGTAACCACCGGGAGACTCCACCATCAGGTATATTTTTGCACCATCGTTCCCGGCTTTTAGGAATTCTTTCTCAAAGCGTTCCCGCTCCTGCGCCAGATTGCCGGAAAGTTCCTCCAGAGAAGCCTTACGCTCCACCACGCAATCACGATGAAAATATATGTCCTCACCTGCCGCCGATGCTGGAATCATGAATGAATAATCACCGTAATCCAATTTTGTCTTCTGGTATGCAATACCGTTCTTCTCAAAGTAGTCCGATATGTGGCCGTTCCTCTTTTCTCGGCTGTCTACCAGTATTACCATCTGCTTTAGCAGACGTTTTGCATCTTCCACTGAATATCTATATTGCCTCATTGTATTTAGCCTCCTTGCCCCGCCGCTCCAATTCCATGATGACCGCAAGAGTCAAATCTCTTATGAACCGCCCATTACCATAATGCCTTGCCAATTGGTCACCATCGCTTGTCACAGCTTCCCAGTACTCGTCTGTTAACTGAATATCGTTAAATTTCTTGAAAAGCCTCCAACAGTCTGTGAACATTCCGTAGACTTTTTTCAAATCTGTTTCTGACATAGTTCTTATCCTCGCTTTCTAATACCGTTACAAAAACCATAGGCAGTGCAAAAGTGCAATTTTTCTCTTCAATTCATATATTTTTCAAAAACATACATGCATTTAATAAAATCTTTAATTTCATGATAAAAACTGCTCTATTGCACCAAACTAATAAAAAACACTGTAAAATAGCGGTTTTGATGGAGTGCAGTTTTTAAATTTATCTGCTCTCAATCTGCACTTTATCTCTTAAATTCTGCACTAATCAAATGGCAAATCTTTCAACTGCTCCTGAGTTATCTGTATAAAACCGTCATTAGTGCAGTTTTCCGGTGCAGATTTTAAACCCAAAAAGTACCGCTTTCCGATGGAAGTAACCTCCGAATAGCCCTTTAAACGCAAACTCTTGTAGAAATTATTTTTTGTCAATGACTGCCTTTCGTTTTCCTCGCAAAATACAGAATACCTTTTATAAAGTTCAGTGCGTTCCTCTCTATATCCATCCACTTTCTCACATTCTTCCAGTATAAAACCCTCGACTGAATCAGAATCTGCTCTTAGTCGCTCAATCTCATGCTCTGATGCGGCCGCAACCGTGATATTTTTTTGCTGATACATTCTTTCAAGGGCTTGTACTGCAAGCATTAACAAGTAATCTTTCTCTACCTCCAACTTGTGGAACAAATCCGGATCCTTATGCTCTGGAACCTTGCTCATAGGAAATACTAGCAGTCGCCTATAAAAAGCATTTGTTTTTTCTGATTTAATCACTGGAAGTTCATTTGTGCTAAAAATCAACTTTGCATAATTCTTGAAAAATACAAGGTCTTTTCCCTTTCGCTCTCCTTTGATGGAATCCTCACCAACCAACTTTTTAATCATGCTCGTGTCAGTCAACGCTCCAATCTCCAAGTCAGCACAAGAATTTATAAGCATCCCCATCAATTCAATACTTGAAAATCTCTGCTGAAGGTCTGTTAGCGAAACATTGGATATATTCCTCTGTCCTACAAGCATTTCAAAGCACTTTATCAGTGTAGATTTCCCTGAACCGCCCTCGCCTGTCAAAATCAAAAATTTCTGCTGCCGGGTATCTCGCGTCATGGAATAGCCCATAAACTGCAATAACATCTCCCTTGTGTCTTTCTTTCCGTCACAGATAAAGTTTAAATATTCCTCAATGGCTTCTCCTGCTTTCGGTAGCATTTCCGGGTGGTATTCATGCGGCACTTGGTTAATGCAACAATATTTTTCATCATGCGGAATCATCTTTTTATTGATAGGGTCATACATTCCATTCTGAAAACAAATCCACTCTGCCGGATAGGTATTGATTTCATCAAAGGATTTCTGTATTCTTGCATCCGTTAGAAATAATCTATAAACCCGGTCAATGGTAGTGCTTTTAATCAGACGCTCAAAAATCTTTTCTCTGATAGAGGTTGACAGTTCCGCTCTTGTCCAATCTGGGAAAAAGCATCCATTCCTATAAAGAAAAGGAATACCGCCATAAATGAACAATTTTTGATTGGTAATTATATAGTCTTCTATGGCCGCATCGAAAACTCCAGTAATCTTTCCATTATCCGCCACCAGATGAAACCGCATAAGGTCAATTTGCTTCTTTTTTTTCATAGGTACATCTTTTGGATCTCTTACGGATTCTTTAACGGAACTCTGTTCCTGTTTTAACATCTGCTCAAACTCTGCCTTGCTGTGTCCCGCTGCAAAATAGTCTGATATGTCAGCTTTGGGAATATCCGGCACTGGAACTATCACCTTTGCGCTTTTCGCTATGCCCTGCAGGTCACTTTGAATAGTATTTGCGACACGCCGCCCCGGTTCGTCATTGTCGGCCAGTACATACACAACCGCCCCTTTGCATAGCTGTGCCATGTCTGCCGTCCAATCATTCACACCGCCATAGGAAAAACCCGCATAGCCTTGCTTATTCAGCGTATCAGTGTCTTTTTCTCCCTCTGGTATAAATATAACCTTGCCCTCTGAAACCGCCTTATTTATGGCTTGTACGCCGTCAGGAGCATAGACAGCACACAACTCTTTCCTGGAACGTCCACCCAGTCCATAAGTGAACCGCTCATTTACCAACGTGCCATATATCATTTTCTTTCCCTGCATCCGCACTTTGGTAAAGGCATAGCCGCCGTTAATAGAAACGTAGTTATAAACCGCTTCAATCCGGCGTTTCTCCCTGGCCTCAACATAAGCTTTCCAGTTCAGGCTTCTTGGCTCCACATCGTAAAAGGTATCTTTCTTTTCAAGCCCTGATGCTTTTAGGACATCATCAACAGCACAGCCTGCATGGCAGTAGAATAGAGTGCATTTTCTGCCTTTTGTGATTGTCAATGAAGCGTGCTTATCATCATGTGCCGGACATTGGCATTGCGCTTTTTCACCATACCGTTTTATTGTCTTAAAGTGTTGTAAATTATTCTCGTAAACTTCATTAGCGGTCATTCATCCCACCGCCCCTCCAAGATACTTCTGATATGTTCGGCTTCTCCGTCAAGCGCATCCATTTCATTTTGAATATATTCATAGAAGCGTTCATCCTTGCTATGCTCTGTCTGTAACTCCTCCAGGATAGCATACCTACACATTATGGCTTTCTGTTGCTTTTTCAGGCGATATCTTTTCAAAATATTCATGCGTCTACCTCCGCCTTAATATTGTTCAATCGCCTTGTCCAATACCTCAATATCAATCCTTACACTTCTGCCAAATCTGCGTACTGCATTTTCACGCATTAAAGAAGTCCTACCAATCTTATATCTCTCAACCGCTTGCTGAACTGTACAAAGTTTTATAATTTCATTTGAAAATCGTGCTTTATTCAATATTTCTACCTCCAATTTTAGATTTGCATTGCGCTTTGCATGATTTTATGCTAACATGGCTAAAGACAAACAAACACGGTTATTAACGGTTATTATTTTGGAGGTTTTTATTTATGGCACAAACAAATAAGGTTGAAAAAAGAAACACTTCAAAGTGCTCAAGCGAATTTTCTTTTATATTTGCTAGTCGTTTAAAAACAGCTAGGGAACATCAGAATCTAACCCAAGAAGAAGTTGCTGAAAAGCTAGATATTGTTTGGCAAACCTATCAACACTATGAAAGCCTTAGCGAAACTAATGTAAGAGTTCCAAATCTTGAAACTGTTGATAAACTCTCCAAAATACTAGATTGCGATATAACATATTTAACTAGGGAAAATAAAGAAGAAGAATTTAAAAGAGATACTCAACATGCAGCCGAAACCACTGGATTGCAATACGAAACAATTGAGATATTAGAACAAATTAAGAATAGCAAAAAATTTGACTCTCATAACTATTTGCACAAATGCATTTTATTTATGTTGGACTTTTTGTTGCAACGGATAACCGGACGATGGATTCTTTGGAATATGTTTCAATACTTTTTTAAGGAGTATCACTTCACCCGGGAAAGCAATGAGAGTGGTAGTAATACAGTAGAATTGGAAGCCGATTCCATTGTACCAGAAAAAAATATTGCGCTCTTTGTTGACGATATTGCCGAAGGGGTTTTTTTCTCAAATATAACGAATGGAATTACTAAAATAAAGGTTAAAGAAAACACAACAAGCTTTAATACTGATATTTGTGATTATCTTCCAACAGAGGAAGAACTTTTGGAAACCATTCAGTCTATAGAAGAAGATATCTCTTTATATAAGCAAAAAGAATATAAAAAATATCATCCGTATACTCCAGAATATGCACTTTCAATAGTACACCATGATGCAACAGGCGAATGGGAAAAATTTCCTTGTCTTGGGGAGGAAGTAACAACCAGGGTTCGACTAGACATTGGGAACTCTTCTATAATCGAGAAATTAGAAAGGCAAAAAGAAAGCTGTATACTTGAACTAAAGAAATTATATCCTGAAAAAAACTATCAAGATTCCTGATAGTCTCTTTTATGTTCCCGCAATGTTCACACTCAAATCAATTATTATGCTATCAGTTAGCGGGGGATCAAAAGGCACAAATGCCAAAGCATGCCCGCAAGTTGGCACACAAGGAGGTTCCAAAACAGCCCCCCTATTGCTTCGTCCGAAAAACGGACAAACCAAGTAGGAGCCAGTCGCAATCTTGTGGTTAGATACTCATATGTCCGAATTTCGGACAATAGAGGAAATTTCATCCCCTAAAACGAAATTCGTTCAAGTGCTTAGTTTTCCCCATCCTGTTGGGGAAAGATTTTCGTATGTGAGACATAT
>OFFJ01002375.1_pt1 | contig 12128 bp, 13 predicted proteins | sample 1521261 | NCBI WGS metagenome assembly OFFJ01 (sample SAMEA3504122, study PRJEB24116) | mouse gut metagenome | biome: mouse gut; feature: mouse-associated habitat; material: faeces | place: Denmark | collected 2011 | reverse complement strand
AAAGCCCGGAAACTGCTGGGGTTTAGCAGTTTCCGGGCATTTTTGTTCCAGAAAAATAATACTTTCCGTCCTATCCGCTCCACTGACTCCACCCGCTTCTTTCCCCGTGTGGGTCTAGTTGTGGGTCAGCCCCTCAATTCGCCACACGCCGCACCGGATTGACACGCCGAAATTTCATTGCCCGCTCCGGGGTAGTCTCAGGACAAACCTCATCAAAGGTGATCAGCATGGTCCTAGCCCGCTCCAGTTCCTTCAATTCCTCTGGAGTAAAAGCCAACTCTTTTTTAGCTCTCTTGACAAATCGGTCGTGTAATCTCCTCGAATCTTCCGTCTTCATCGGCAATAACTCTCCGTATACACTACAAACAGAATATCATCACCCCGGTGAACATCCTGCAAATTTCCAATAATCGTCAGATTTCCTGCGGAGGCATCCCCTATCACATCATAGCGGTCCTCATCCCTACTATGAGCCTCATCATAAAGTTCAATACGGTCATAGTCGAAAAACACACGCGCGGCGCTTTTAAAGGATATTCCGTGTTTCTCAATATTTTCCGGTTTTTCTCCGGATTATACTCAAAGAGCAATCCGCCCAAAGTAAAGCGCACTACATTTTCCGCTGTTTTCGCGGGCATCACCATCCGCAATTTTTATCACGACTATCTTCCTGTTTCCAGTATAGCACAGTTTCCACAAAAAGAAAAGGGGGATACCGCATATCAAAATTTTGGGGAGTGTAAACAAAGAATATCGCAGAGCAGAATTGATTCATAATCTTGCCCTGCGATATTCAACTGCGCCCAAAACTCCTTAAAATTACTCTTTCCGACTCAGCATATCATGCTTGACTCTGCTCAGGAGTGGTGTCCTGTCCTGTAATGTTTTCTTTGATGGCGTAAATTGCGGCAATGCGGGTTCCATTTGGGGTCAAAGAGATTACCGCCTCCCTCACGAAAACTGAATTGTTGCCTGCATTTTCTCCGGAAGGCACTGCGAGCATCTTGACTGGAATCGTCCGGTTCTTGCCCTCACTGGGAACATAGATATGAACCGGCACAAACTCTTCAACGCTGGCAAGGAACTCGCCCTTCTCGCCCTTGAGCAGACTCCCATCCATATAGGCGAGTTGACAGTTCCGATAAATTCCGTCCCTCGGTCCGCTCGGCTGCCCGTGGAAGAGTAGCGACTGGTCTGCCGCCAAAGGCTTACCGCACACACCCCCACTTTCCGTATCTTCTGAATAGATTCCCTGCTGATATGGCGCGCTGTCTGTCACCTTCCAGCGATAAAATTGCCCGTTCCGGAAACACTTGTAGTAATAGACTCCGTCTTGAATCTCATAATCGCCTGTCAGCACAACGTACGAATTTAAAGCAGGGAGAATGCTCCACGCTGCCGTATCCCCTTCTTTATCGGGAGGGATGGGCAAATCTGGTCCATCCGAAGCAGGTAGTTTTGCGCTTGGCGTTTCCTGAAACGGTTCCGCCCCACAATTTTCAGCTGTTAGAGGCGCGTCATTCAGTGTAACAAGGCCGAAAACAAAGCCTGACAAATCAAACGATAAGGCCAAAATCAGCGAAAAAACGGCCAAGGAGCGATAGGGGCTTTGCAGATAGATGATTCCCTGATAAACTGCATTGTGGACAGAAATATAGCGGCGGATTACATCGTCCAACTCCCGGCTGGAACCGTCTCGGTCATATTCGCTCAGAACTTCCACCTGGGACTCCGACAAAGCCGTGTGCATCCCATTTTGTGTCCCACCGTAAGAAGGGAGGGAACTAATCTGCGCTTTCAGTTCTGCCAGCCAGCTTCCCCATTTTGATTTCCAGTCCGTATTGTTCCCGATTCCATCTGCAGAATCACCGCCAGTGGGGTTGTCTTCGCCTGTAGGGAGCGCACTATCCCCGAAACTTTCTCCATTTGTTGCAACATCTTCGCCAGAAACATCATTATCTGCGAAAGCGCTTTCATACTCATTGTCCGCAGTTCCATCCGAGGACCCGCCGCCTGGAACATTGTCCTCGTTTGGCAGTGTTCTGTCTGTAGAAACATTACCGTTGGTCTCTTCACTTTCTCCAGGAGTACTGCCATCTGTGGTAGCGTTTTCATTCTCTAAGACAACCGGTTGATTCGGATCCGTCTCTGTCCTCATCCCAGAAGTAGCTTCAAGCGCACGGAGGCGACTTATCATAGTATCTAGGTTTGCTTCAATATCCTTAACTTCTGAATAATCCCGCAGATTCTGGATTAGCCGATTCATCTGAATCAGTAGTTCGGAGTAAGTGTAGCTGCCCTCCCCAGTTTCGCTGGAAATAGAACTGACCGCATCACGCAGGCTCTTAAAAATTTCTGTAGCATGGTTCAGCATAATAGCTTCATCAGGATCCTGTTGGAAGAACTCTGCCTGCAATTTCATCAGTTCACTACGGATGGAGGTTGAACTTGTGGAACTGTTAAGGCCCAACTGACTTTCATACACCGGGAGTCGCTGTTGGGCATTGTAGAGTTGTGAGTATTCGTCTTGTAACTCGGGCAGCCGCTGGCTCGCATTCAAAATCAGGCTCTCATATCTTTGCAGGGATTCTTCAAGAACAGAGGTATCCCTGTCATCCGCCGCAGTTGCGATTTGCCTGTTAAGGCTGTTGATTTGGTTTGTATACGTTTGGATATTATTATTCTGCGTTGTAATGTCCTTTTGGATGCGATCCATCTGTCCGGCGACATTCTTGTTGGCATCCGCTACTGCTATGACGGCCAAGTTTCTGGCTTCAGGAGCCGCGCCTTCCTCCAATGCGGCCCGCATGGCGTTGATAGGAGCCATCATGTAGATTCTGGCTATGCCCTGCGCATAAGTCTGCTCCTCCTCATCCCAGTCAATCCCAGCTCCTATCGTGTTGTCAGAGAAGTCCTCGGTCTGGGTTTCCAGCATCAGAATCTCTGCTCCCAGGCTCTCCTCCAGATAGATGCGATAGGTGTTGGCATACTCCCGTCCTTTGTACAGCTGGGTACGGTATACCTGCTGCACCAGCAGTTCGCTGTCCACATCCCAAGAATCCTCATGAAGAACATCGGCAATATATACATAACTGAACCAGGAAGAGCAAAGGAGCGTAACAAATGTCAGCACGACCACAATGGCACTGAGGACAAGTCTGCCAAAAAACATCCCTATCCCCTTACCGGAGGCCTTAATGGGATTCCAGATCCGAGAGAAACCTTCGGACTCGGATGCCGGGGTCGGCTTTTCTCCATCCTCGTCTATCGGTTTTCTCCTCCAGAACCTTGCCAAGTAGCTGGGCAGATTCATGCTCATGGCCAGCAGAATGCCTTGAATAGCAGCGGAGGCGGCGTAGGCAATGAAGGCGTTGTCCTGAAAAATATAATCCCGCATACCGTTGGCAGTGGTGAAGAAGGACACAATAGACAGGAATATGACGCCCAGACGCAGAAGATGCGTATTACCACGGCCCCCTTTACCGGAACGGAATTGCTTTGTTTTGATGCCCATAAGGAATCCCTCCTCTTACTTCTTGGTAATTTTCTCGTCAAAGGCGGCAAAGGTATGCTGATGCGTATTTTTGCTCTTCTCAGGTTTGACAGCCGCTGATTCCTGCGGATTCTTCTTGTTGTCTAGCTGGGCATTCAGCGCATCTGTCAGCTTGCGCTTCAATTTCATTTCGATCCGATTCATGTCAGAACTTTCCTCAGTTCCAATTGCGCTGTTCAGAGCGCCAAAGAGAGCACCTGCCATCCCTAAGAATAAAGTGATGACTTGTCCGAACAAATAGAGGAGTAATAGCCTCATCCCTTGAGGGATAAGATTACTCTTTGCATCCACCAAAAAACGAAGAATCTCCAACGCCATGGCAATCAGTACAGTGAACGCAATTGCCGCCGCGGTGGATTTCAGCAGTTCAAAAAGTAAACCGATGCGGCCCGTTTGGGGCAGAGTCCTATTTTTGGCTCTTCGGTAGAATGTGTGGGTGGCAGATTTGCTGAAAATCAGCCATAGTAATGGTTTTCAGGCATTTGGAGTGGTACACAAAAAAGGGCTGAAAATAGCACCGTGTCACAAGCCAGTCAAGGCACCGGCTTTGCCTCGCCTGCGGCGGCCTTGACAGCCTTGCGCCACAGTGCTTGCAGGTAGTCAAGAGGGGCTTGCGCCCCTCTCTGGCAGATGCTGCCCATATCTGATTTTCCTACCCACACATTCTACCGAAGCCTCCTATTTTTGAATGCCAGCAACACAAAAACTGTCAGGAGTAAGAACGCCATGCTACGGAAATGTTCGTCTGCGGTGCGGCTGCTCCGATCCTTCCCGAAGGCATATCTAAGCAGTGAGCAAAAGCTTTGAATCACCAGAAAGCCTGCGCCCAATATGACTATGTACATCATCAGGTAGGAGGCCAGCGCATGGACGGTAAAAGCTTTGAGTGCCGTTGTTTCCGGCTGTATACCGAAAAGATGGTTGATCTCACAGACACCATCCTTCCAGATCTCCAGCGGCATCCCCCTGTCCAAATCCCCGGTTAGAAAGGGCAGAAGGAAAAAGAGCGCCAGAACGCCCCCCACAATGGCTAGGATAACCATTGGAGATCGAACCGCCTCGGCAAACAGCAAATTGGCCTCCGACTCCTGGGCCAGTCTCAGCTTTGCGGGATATCCTCCCGATCGCGCCGGAATAACGGTACGTACCCCCCGATACAAACACAGGGAACCGATAACCACCAAAACAGCAGCGGCAGAAATTGCTATGCAGAGCAGGAAGAATTTCATGGCAACTCCGGAAACTTGGAGAAAGACGCCATTCACCGTCCACTGCTCAACTATGTGTTCGGCCGCAGGTCCGGTATCGACCTCGTTCGAGGCACTCTCGCCATTATCATCCATGGATGACGATGAAACATTCTCCGTTTCAGGGGCGGAAACGTTCAATTGTCTCGGAGCGGCTATCCCTCCCGTATAATGGGCCAAGACTGCAACAAATAGTACTGCAGCAGCGATCCAACTCAGCGTGTTAAGCCGTCTGGTCCTGGAAGCCCCAGGTTTCAACCACCGCAAGACGCCTGAAACAACCAATACGAGGCACAAGGCCACGATTCCAAAACAGCCGAAATATAGCGCAACGGTAATAATGGCATTCATAGCAACACACCATCCTTTCTTTTCATCTCTCTTTCCCAGGGCTACATCAGAAGATCCAACAATTCACCGGAGACCTCCACGGCCTTCTTAATGAAATCTAGCCAAGCCGCCATATCCTGCGACTGAACGACGTCCTTGCCTTCCGGAGTTGTAAGTGTTGCGATAATCAGCAGGAAAAGTGGAAAACCGATTGCGCAGACCAGTAAAATTTTCAAGTCTCTTATCTCCACATTGAGCAAGGAATCACTTGCTGGATCTGGGATGCCGCCTTCCAGCTTACCGGACCGCATCCTTTTCATGCCTTGTTTCGTCGCAAATAACACCACTCCCGTTACCGCTGTGGGGAGCAGAAGAAACATCGCCAATACTTGTAGCAGGGACGGTAGAAATCCTGCGATGACAATGAAAGCAAGAGCACCTATAGCAATCCACAGCTTGGTTGTGCTACCGTTTTGAACCGATTCTTTCGTTTTTTCACAGACAGGCTTCACAAGATGGATCAGAATACACACAACAATTACTGCCAGCCAAAGCCATGTGCTTGTCCAAATGAAGTCCGAATCGAAAACATCGGATATTCCGTTATTGTAAGCCTGTATGCCGTTATATGCAACCCAAGTGACCATACCTACGAATACTGTCAATTTCGCGCTCTTGTTAGCGTTTTTTATGGCGGTAAGCGTATCGGAAATAGCCTCTCCCAACAAACTGATAACCTTTTCCCCCCATAACAGAATGGCTTTAGTTTGTGCCAGCAGTCCACTCCCCAGGTCAGTCAAAAATAAAATTTGCAGAGCGGCACAGATAATCCAGCCTAAATGCCAATTCCACAGGTCGTTCAGCAGCGTTTCCCGCCGGACGGCGAGGCCAAACGCGCTGGTATTCATCAGGAATGCAGCAAGGGGGAAGGTGAGGTTCACCAGTAGCCCCCACAGGCGGGAATCTTCTTCGGCCTTGGAGGGAAGTCCTGTAATAAAAAACGCCCCTACAGCAAACAAAAATAGAATGGCGTTACAAACAAGAATTGTGTCATTCCGGGATGAGATTACTTCGAGTTTACGGAGTACTGCTGTGATAACATATACCAGAAAAGGCAATAGGGCAAAGAATACATTTTGGGGCGACGGCTTACTCTTCGAGGATGCACTCATTGTATGTCACCTCCCACAATATTGTTACGGTAAAGGCATAGTGACCAGTCGTGTCTTTTGTCGGATCAAAGCTGAAGCTGTAGGAGGGGAGAGTAAATGGACTGACACGCTTGTGAAAGAGTCTGTCAGCCGTCTCTCTCGCTCGCAGCATTTGATATGCATAGGTAGAGCCATCATTTGGTGCGCTCGCGTCAACCAAGAGATTGAATAAGCGGCGAGAAACGGGGGCGGGCGCCGTATCAACCACACAGGGGGAGAACATGAACGCAGTAGGAATTGACGTATCGAAAGAGACAGGCATGATGGCGGCCCTGCGGCCAATAGCGAGGTTGCTCTGCGACCAAAGGAGTATCCGCATACCGAGGCTGGCCTGGAGCAGATGGCGCTTGCCATCCTTGCGCTGGGGGAAGATACTAGGATTCCCATAGAGGCCACAGGCCGGTATCATGAGCCAGCGGCGACGGCACTGCACGAATACGGTATCCGAGTGACTGTGATAAAAGTGGCTGTGATAAATCCACTGTTCATCAAGCAGAGCGGCGGAGGTTCCCTCCGCAAAGTCAAGGCCGACAAAGCAGACGCTATGAAAATTGCCAAATACGCTCTTGACAACTGGGTGGATCTGCGTGAATATGCCCCTATTGAAACGATTAGGGAACGACTGACGCTGTTTCCGCCAGTATAATCTCTACATAGAATGCGGTGGCACTGCAGAACAATCCCATCTCTCTTATCGATAAGACCTTTCCAGGGGTAAACGAACTGTTTTCCTGCCCGGATCGTACGGGCGGCAGTCAAAAGTGGATTGATTTGTCATAACTTTCTGGCATTGCAAGTGCATCAATTTGACCAGCGAGGCAGCTTTCACCGAGTGCTACCGCAAGTGGTAAACGCTACCATTTCAGCGAGAAGAAAGCAGCAGACCTATACACAGACAGCCTGGTTCATATCACAACCTACCTAAAGACAGTAATACCAAGTTGCTCATTACTACCGCCGCCAAAGAGCTTGCCTCCGCCAAGGTCACTCTCGCTGTCATGCGCACGAAGATGGATCGCCTCGCCCGGCAACTCCCAGAATAATGGCAGTCCTAAAGGATTTAACGCCTAAAGGCGGTGGCTTGTACCTGTTTGGAAAATCAACAGGCTGTCACTGTCATTTCAATCTATTCCAACAGGACTTGAAATACTGCCTCAATATCTGCCCCTTCAAATTTTTCTGACAGCATTACCATATCTTCCGTAATCTGCATTTCGCGGCACGTCCCAAAAGAGATCTGCAAATCGCAGGGAAGGGCCGTAGCGGGAATACTCAGTGAGCACAGTATAATATCCGGTTCATGAGCACGGCAGAGATATGCTACCAGCGCCTCCGGCTGGCAACCTCTTGGCAAATACTCTAATCCGTAAAGATACGCCATCGGCTGGTCAGTGATTGCAACACAGCCGTATCCCTCTCTGACTAGCCGCTCACGTAATCCACACAGGAAACGTACAGATGATTCACCACAGGACTCCACCTGTACAAAGGGGATCTCAGGGTCCAACGAGAATCTCGTTACCCGCGAAGTTAGGGATCGTCTTATTGTCTCATCCCAGAAGAGGCACGGAAGGGTAGCCTTCAGCTCTCCGACGGCTTCCCCCGCATAAATAATGCCACACCGTTTCTCTGATTGAGAAAGGAGTTTTTGCCAAATCCGATTGCTAGGTAACGGAGGTGCCAACACAGCGGATGCCCGCTGGTCCCGCTCTGTTGCTGCAAGAAAGTCTGTTTCATTGTCAAACATCCCTAGGACCCGGAAATCTAAAAGCTCTGGCGTTTTGATGAAATGCTCCGGGTCAAATACAAACGCTGACGAGAGAAAGTCCGGCCTCATCCGCGCCGTAGAAACTATTCCTTTCGCAAGCGCTCGATACAACTCTGGTATCGATTTCCAACCAGCAGAGAGTAATTCATGGACCTTAGCCGTGATGGTCGGGGCCGCATAGCTGTTGGAGACGACCGTCTCCACCTTCCCCCAGGGATAGGCGGAAAGGTCGTGACGGGAAGATGCAAATATCTGCACATCATCGGGTATGGCGTCCAGCACATAGAACTGGTCTCCAGTCAACTCTGGGTCCGCCGCCACACCCAGCACTCCAGCACAGCAGGCGGGCACAGTGTACCGCCCCGCATCATTGCTGCGAGCGGCAACGATGGTCTGCCCCTGCTGGATCATCTTCGCAATCTGCCGGCGGATCGGCTCCTGGTCACACAGCTGGGTCGTCCCTGCGCTCATGTGGACCAGAGGGATCTTCTTTTCCAGGCACCAGTCCAACGCCGCCAGAAGCTGGGCCGGACTGGTCCGCAGTTTCGGCTGGAGAAAAATTGCTAGGGAGCAAAATTCAGCCTCTGGCGCGTATCTATGGATGATCTGCGCACAGGTCGTTCCATGACTGGTGCGGATAATCTCCTCGGCCCTGCGGGGGCGGATCGTCCCATCCGGCTGGACGGACAGGTCCTCCCGCAGTCGGATATCCGGGCACCGGCGCAAATCGATGCCGTCATCCAGTAATGCGATCAGCATGACGTCCTCTCTCCTATCCCACTTGGTACCGCTCCTGCTGGTAGCGGAACAGCTCCGCATACCGGCCATTTTTCGCCAGGAGCTCCTGTTGAGTGCCGTCCTCCAATATCTCTCCATGCTCCAGGACTACTATTCGATCCGCCAGTGCTACATTGGTTAGACGATGAGAAGTGAAGAGGACAGTCTTGCCTTGGGCAAAGTCCCGCAGACGCTCGAAGAGCTGATGCTCCGCCCTTGGATCCAAGTTGGAAGAGGGTTCGTCTAAAATCAGCGCTGAGTGCCGACGGTAGAAGGTTCGGGCCAAGGCAAGCTTTTGATACTGCCCTCCGGAGAGCTCCATCCCATCCCTGTCAAAAAGTCGGGTCAGGAACGTATCCAGCCCCGCCGGAGCTTTATCCAAGATGTCCCCAGCTCCGCTGTCCTCGATAGCGTGGGTGATGGCATCGTCGCCCTCCATCCGCTCTGCATCCGCAATGGAAACATTTTCCCGTAAGTCGAAGGAGTAGCTGGGGTCATCTTGAAAATAGACGCTGAAGCTTTGGCGCAGACTGCGGATGGTATAATTTCGGGTATCCATGCCGTTGATCTTCACCACGCCCTCATCCACATCGTAGAGACGGAGAAGGAGCTTAATGAGGGTAGACTTGCCAGACCCATTCAAGCCAACCAGTGCCACCCTTTCATGCTTACCCACGCGGAAGGACACATCCCGCAGAATCTGTTTTCCCGTACCAGGGTAAGCAAAGTCTACGTGGTCAAACTCAATGGTTTCTACCTGTTTCAGCACCACGGTCCCCGTGTCCGCCACACGGTTCTGGTACTGCTCCAGTGACTTGAGGTTTTTGATTTTCAGTTGATTGTCATAGATCTGCATCACAGCGCTGGAGAGTCCATACACCCCAGACCATAGTTGGGATACTAAACCGGTGTAGAGGGAATAGTCCCCCACCGTGGAGGTCCCACCCAGCACTCGGAGCGCAATGTCGATACTGATGGCTGTCACCACCAGCTCCGGCAGACACTCCAGGAGGCCGGTCAGGATGCTTCTCCGCCTGTTGACGGACCTACGTTGCTGAAAGAGTGTGGTCCAGAGCCGCTGGTACTTTTCTTTGATCCGCTCACAGACATCAAAGAGCCGTAGGTCCTGGGAGAAGCGCCGGTCCAGGAGGAGATGTTGCAGATAGTTCTTCTGCCGTTCGCCGTTGATCTGCTCCAGGCTCAGGGAGTAGATGGCTTTGGTATACTTGACCGCAACTGCCGATGAGGGGACGCAGGCGCAGAGGGTGATGATGCCGTAGAACACGTTCAGCCGCCCCAGGACTATGAAAGAGATGAGCACGGAAAAAGCGGCGCTGATGGCAGAAATAGTATTCCATAGAAGATGGGCGATGACAGAGGCGTCCCGGGTGCAGGAGGAAAGCTTGTCATAGTAATCTGCGTTGTCAAAGTACTCCAAGTCTGCTTTTCCGGCTTTGTCCATCATGTACAGTGTGAGCTCTTTGTTGATGATATCGCCATGCACCGTCTGGGCATAGAGTTGGGCTTTTTGCAGTAAAGAGCGGATGATGTTGACGGCTAAGAGCCCTCCGGCAAAAATCAGCAGGTACGCCGTTGGCGAGGGGGCGGTGAAGCCCCCTGCCAACAGGTCCAGAATGTACTTTCCCAGCAGCGCTGCCGCCAGCGTCAGCAATGGTGGGGTCAAACAGCAGAGCAATCGCAGAACGGTGTAAAACCTGGAGGTCCGCCACGACAACGCCATACAGTCCGCAATGGCAGAGAAAAATGCGGAGATGTTTTCTCGAAGGCTCTTGGGACTCAAACTTTCTCTCTTTTGCTCCATATCCGATTAAATCACCTGCTGTAACAAGATTCCATCCGTCATGTGATAGACCACGTCCGACGCTTCGGCGATAGCCGGGTCGTGGGTGACGATGATGACGCAGTAGCCCTCCTCGTGGGCCAGGCGGGTCAGAATCTCCACCACGTTGCGGCTGTTCTCGCCGTCCAGATTGCCGGTGGGCTCGTCGGCCAGGAGAATCCCCGCGCCGGTGGCCAGGGAGCGGGCGATGGCCACCCGCTGCTGTTCACCGCCGGAGAGGTTGGCCGGGAAGCGGCGCAGCTTCTCCTCCTGGATGCCCACGCTCGCAAGGAGGGTCTTGGCCCGCTCCTTGGCGTCCTTGAGGGCCACCTCGTTGAGCTCCATGGGATAGCAGACGTTCTCCATCACCGTGAGGAGCGGGAAAAGCTGGAAGGCCTGGAAGATCACCGACACATCCTGCCGCCGGTAGGCGTCCAGGTCCATGCCCGCAAGGTCCGTGCCATTGAGGAGCACCTGTCCCTTCTCGGGGCGGTCCAGGCCCGCCATGATGGAGAGCAGGGTGGTCTTGCCGCTCCCGGAGGGGCCCACCACCGCCGTCACCTGACCGGGCTTGAAGGCGCATGTCACGTTGTTCAGGGCCAGACGGTCCGCGTTCTTGTAGCGGTAGCTGACATTCTCGATCACTAATTCACTCATTGCACTGCCTCCTTTTCTAAGTATAATCCCGTCACCGTCCGCCGGAGCGGATGAAGGTGTTGGGCGCCCGCCAGGACTGCCTGCCCCGGCGCACGGCGGTCTCAGGGATCTCTACCCCCAGGCTGGTGGCTCCCCGCAGGCCCAGGTTCACGTTGAGGATAACGATGCGCTCCGCCTCGATCTCCGCGATGAGGCGGTACTCCCCCACCCGGTAGCGCCAGCGGCCGCCGTCCTGATCGCCCTTGCCCCAGCGGCGGGGGTTGGCGCACCCGGCGAGGTGGCGCTCGATCCAGCCGTAGACCAGGGTCCGCGCGCACAGGCTGAACCCCCGCAGGTCTTCCACCGCCCAGGGGGTGTACTCCACCTGCCAGTTCATTCCATCTCCTCCAGCATCTTCCCCACCTCCCCGTGGGTATAGGTGGCAGGGTCCTGGTGAAAATCCTTGATGGCCTTTTCGTACACCTTCAGGTCGAAGTCCTCGGCGATCTTCTCCATCACCGTCTGCCGGATCAGGTCCGACACCGTCATCTGATTCATCCAGGCGAACTCCTTGATGAGGGCCGCGTCGGCCTCCTCCAGCCGCAGGGAAATCGTCGTCATGGTCGTTCCTCCTTCTTGTAATACTATTACACTGTATATTACCAAGTTTTCAGCGCCCTGTCAAGGGGGAATTTTGCACGCCCCGCCACGGGCAAGTTTTAATATGTAACTGGACAGTCGGACTGCGATAGTCCGGCTGTTTTTC